>Ga0163154_10000144_pt1 | contig 103028 bp, 89 predicted proteins | sample OliLakLV19MP9P1_FD_148649 | JGI IMG/M metagenome (GOLD analysis project Ga0163154, IMG submission 148649) | Freshwater microbial mat bacterial communities from Lake Vanda, McMurdo Dry Valleys, Antarctica - Oligotrophic Lake LV.19.MP9.P1 | ecosystem: Environmental > Aquatic > Freshwater > Lake... | reverse complement strand
GCTGGTAACAAACTGCCCTGACCGCTTGTTTGTGAGCAAGACTCAAAATGTCGCCTCATCCACATTCGGTTTTTACAATTTTCATGGTACTTTACGCCTGACCACTTGCACCTTTAACCATGCTTATCTGGAAAGCGCCGTAAAACCCCTGCCTTCAGGCATGGGATATAAGGCGTCGGTCTTATGTTTTTTCTGCTGAAATAGGGTATGATGAAAGGAGGTTAAGGTACGAGACGTAAAAATCCGACCTCGATCATAATCGTGCTTTAATGCAAAACGGATGGGACGCATCCGTGAACGATAACGTAGCGCCTCTGCCAACGCCGTAAGGCGACGGTAAGCGCAAGCGTCGTTCAGAAGCCCCTGCCTTTAGGCATGGGAGCGTCACGTTAGGATTTTTACCGTACGGTCATTTCAAAAGGGAGCTGCTCCAATGATCTATATGCCTCGTGAAGAAGGTCAGGGCTTGGTTGAATACGCCTTGATTCTCGTGCTGGTCGCAGTCGTTGTCATCGTCATTCTGGCGCTGCTCGGCCCAGCGATTGGTAATATTTTCTCGAACATCGTCAACACGCTCTAATTCGCACGTCCGTTCTTTTTGTCAAAGCCCCTGCCATTGTGCAGGGGTTTTCATTTGTGAACTTTCACCAATTGCTCCCGCACAACCATTCAGATGTCTTGACAAATGTGAAGCCGCCCCGTATACTGCCGCCCGATCTTTAAGGAAAGGGGCAGCGCCCGCGGTTGAAGGCGATGGCGCTCATTATCTTTGTGTTACCGCCATGCGACAGCGCTGCAACTGAAAAGCGAACTCGGCAACTCAATCGATCCGCGACTGGGCTGACCGGGTTTTCTTTTTGCCCAATCTACAAACATCACATCGTTCGCTTTAGGGGGCAGGGGATTTTGCACCATGTTGGACACGAGCGTTATGTTGGACACGAGCGTTATGTTAGACAATAATTTTGTGCCGGGAGCTTCGGACGGGGATTTCGCAGCGCTGCTCGATGCGTGGTTCGCGCAGGAACAACCGGAACGCGGCGACATCGTGTTGGGGTCGATTGTCGCTGTAGACCCACAAGGCTTGATCGTCGCCATCGATGGCATGAAGCGTGACGGGGTTGTGCAGCGCCGCGACTTGGAACGGATGGGCATCACTGACACCGCTCAGTTTGAAGTCGGCGCTGAAATCGAAGTCATGATTCTGCGGATGGAAGACGAAGATGGCAACCTGATTTTGTCCGTCTCGCAAGCGCAGCAGACAGAAGATTGGAAGAAAGCCGAAGCATTGATGACCCAGGAACTTGCCTGGGAAGGTATTGTCAGCGAAGCCAATCGCGGCGGGCTGATTGTACTGTTCGGTAATCTGCGTGGATTCGTACCTGCGAGCCACGTTCTTGATCTTCCGCGCGGCTTGAATGAAGACGAACGCAAGATGCGGATGCAGCGCCTTGTAGGTCAAAAAATTCCACTCAAAATCATCGAAGTCAATCGTAAACGCCGCCGTTTGGTTTTTAGCCAACGCGACGCGCAACGCGGCAACCGCGAAGCCCGAAAAGAACTCCTGTTGGGCGAATTGAAAGAAGGCGATGTCCGCAAAGGTGTCGTAAGCGGTCTGCGCGATTTCGGCGCATTTGTCGATCTCGGCGGCGCAGACGGCTTGATCCATATCAGCGAACTCGCATGGCATCGCGTCAACCATCCAAAAGAAGTCTTGAAGGTTGGCGACGAAATCGATGTGTATATTCTCCGTCTGGACGCCGAAGGCAAACGCATTGGCTTAAGCTTGAAACGTCTGCAACAAAACCCGTGGACGACGGTCGAAGAAATTTATCATGTCGGTCAGACTGTCGAAGGCGTAGTTAGCCGTGTCACCCAGTTCGGCGCGTTCGTCAGCCTGGAACCGGGCATCGAAGCGCTGCTGCACACCAGCCAAATCGCAGAACCACCGCCCGAAGATGCGTCATTGGTCGTGCATGAAGGTCAGCGTTTGCTCATGCGTGTGATCAGCATCGAAGCCGATAAGCAGCGTCTTGGTTTGAGTCTGAAAGAAGTGTCGCCCGATGAAATCGCGCGTTGGCAGGAAACCAGAGCTGCCGCCGCATTGGTCGATGGTGAGACGGCTGCCATCGATGATACTGACGATGCTATTACAGCACAGGTTGACGATAGTATTCCGGCTGCCGATCCCGTAGAATTAATGCCTGACATAAGCACGGTTGAACCTGAAGCAACCTAACGCGTGTGGCGGCAGTTGCCGTTTACACACGAGTCAAAATCGCTAACGGAAAGGAGGTTGATCGCGTATGGCTCACGTAACGTTACGCCCGAACGAATCGCAGGAATCACTGCTGCGTCGCTTCCGCAAACGTGTCACGACCAGTGGTGTGCTTAGTACAGTACGCCGCAAACGCTGGCATATTTCGAAGAGCGAACTGCGCCGAATCGAGAAGAAAAAAGCGATTCGTCGTTCCCGCCGTCGGCAGCGCAAAACGGTGCTGCGCTAGACCTGCGCGTCACCTCTTCTACGCTGCACCGCGATATTTGGACGCAGTTTGCACATTGTCCGCTACCTGTCGCAGATAGGTAGCGGTCTTGTTATTCTCATCTGAATCCAAGTAAAAAGGCTTTTTATGGCAAAACAAAGTGAAGAAAAGCTCGAATTGGAAGGCGTAGTCGTCGAAGCGCTGCCCAATACTCAGTTCACCATCGAACTGGAAAACAAGCATCGCATTCTTGCATATCTTTCGGGCAAGATGCGTAAGAACTATATCCGTATTCTGCTAGGCGACCGCGTGCGTGTTGAGGTCAGTGCATATGATATGTCTCGTGGTCGAATCACCTACCGGTATCGTGATAATCAGCGCGGCACCCCAGACGAAGTTACTGGGTAATCGTCCTACTCACGTCGTATAACGCGTCGGTTCTTCCTGAAACGGCGCGTTATATTTACGATTTATGCACTCGGTTTTTCACCCCAATGCACCGCCATCGTCCCAAACATGAATGTTCGATATTGCACATTGGCGAACCCCGCGTCCCGCATCAATGCCGCCAGCTCGTCAGGCGTCTTAAATTTCTGCGTCGATGACGGCAGATATTCGTAGGCGTCCGCATTGCCACTGATCAGCCGTCCCAATGTCGGGATGACATATTTGAGATAAAACAAGGTGAACGGACGCAGCAGATTATGCGGCGGCGGTGCGGTATCGAGCAGCACCAAACGTCCGCCGTGTTTGAGGACGCGCCTCTGTTCTTCAAACGCACGCGGAATATCGATCACGTTCCGCATCAGATAACCTGCTGTCAGCGCGTCGAACGTGGCATCGCCAAACGGGAGATTGAGCGCATCCGCACCACTCCACATAATCTTGTCGCCCATCGGCTGCTTTTGTCCCTCGATCATCATGCCGAGCGAAAAATCCCCGCCAATCGTGACCAATCCCGGCACAGTGCGCGCCGCTTCAAAGGCAATATCACCTGTTCCCGTCGCTAAATCGAGCATTTTCGAATTGGGGGTGAGCTTTGCCTGCTTAACCACAAACTTACGCCAGCCAACATCCTGACCGAACGTCATCAGACGATTCATCAAGTTGTAACGCAGCGCGATTCGGTCAAACATATTCTGCACATATGCCGCGCGCTCTTTGCCTTGCAACATCGCCATGATTTTCTTCTCGTCAATTAAACGGGCAATTCAAGCCCGTATTCGTCCCAATGCTCAGTGATATGGTGTTCGATTGCAGATGAAAAGACCGCTGCCACGCGTGTGGGTACTGCAAATCGTTGATCGAGCAATGTCTGGAAACGCACCAGCACATCCTCGTTGGCTTGCGGCACAGCACGGGGCGCGCCGTTCAGCCGCGTAGACGCATCAAAACCAATCCGCCCGCGCCCATATAAAACTGCGTCAATATCCCATCGTGCCGTCACAATAGCAGAGACCGTGTTCAAATCGAAGACATCGATATTTTGATCAACCGTGACGACGACTTTACACATCGGCAGAATGCCCCACAAGCCATAAATAATACGTTCAGCGACGCCAGGCGTATCATCCTTCAGTCGCACTAAGACGACATCGTCGGATACCTGATGAAGGTCCATGATGTCATCCAGAATCACACGGATTATAGGGATGAACAAACGCTCGGTTGCGCGGCGTGCCCATTCGGCATCGCTACGCCTTGGCATACTCATCGGAATTAGCGCGTGTTCGCGGTGCGTCATCGCTGTGACGCGCAGTGGTACGAGCAAATCGTCGTGCATCCAGCCATCATGTTCGCCCCACGTTATGGGAATCGTGACTGATGTATCGATCATACCCTCGATCGCAACTTCAGCCTCCGACGGCACTTCGACGGGCTGTGTAATGCCGCGCGTAAATGCGCTGGGTTTGCCACGCAGCCATGCTGCCAATAGTGCCCGATCAAGCCCAATTGGCAGCGGGACACCTGCGCTCCAGGTAAGCGTTGGGTCAGCGCCTAAAACGACTGCCGCCGCGATTGGCGCACTGCTCGGCGGCACATCCCCACGCGGCACACCGAGCGTATGTTCATCGATCACCACAACGCGTGTTAAGCGCATCTGCGATTGATCAGACCCGACTTGTGTGATCAACAGCGCGGATGTCAGCGATGGATAGGTTTCATCGGCGCAGCTATGAAACGCGGGTAAGCGCGTGATGTCGGGCGCGTCGGTAATTTTGATCTCTTGTACAGGTGTGTGTCGATTGCCGCCCGACGGAAACATGCCGACGCTGCGCGCGACATCGATCCAGTCACCGATGCGGCTGGATACACCAACCGCACCACGCGGGATGTTCAAATCCAGCAAACGACCCAACTTCACACGCAAATCATCGAGCGATTTTAAGCCGAGCGCCGCAACAAAGCGCGCCTCATCGTTCCATAAATTGCATACTACAGAAAACGGACTGCCCTGAACGTTGTCAAAAAGCAGCACGCGCTGCCGTGCGCGCGCCGCGATGACCGCGATCTCGTCCGCGTTTACGGTGGCAACGATATGATGCACATCACCGCGAGACTCAAGATCGTTCAGCAGCGCGCGCAAATCACGAGCTGACATAGGGTACGATCCTTCAATTAAAACGTCGATATATCATTAGTACGTTCAGTATAACATTTCAGACTGACTCAAACATGAGTATGAACTCATAGATTGACGGCTGTAGTCACACAGTTTTGCATACAGGACGCACCCCATCGATGTCGGCGTCAAAACCAGGCGGCAGCGTAACATCGACTTCGACCGGACGATCAAAGAAGGTGTAAAAGTAATACTGTTCCAGCACTTGTTGTCCGCGTATGCTACGTACATAGGTGAGAAAATCCTGCGCATGACGTTCAGTTTCGTCGCTTACTTGTTCGCCCCCCAATACGTAAAAATACAACGGGCGTATCAACGTATTCGGATACATATCGAGATCGACTTCTTGCGTCAGCGGATTGATCGGGCGTTCGTCGCCGCGCAAAATCGGCATGATACGTATGTATTCGGTTGGCTGAGTCCGCATCCATGCCGAACTAACCCAATACAACGAGCCAGGAGTCGCTAATGTCAAATCGAGGCATTCCTGATTTGACTCACAGGCGAGATAATTGGTATCTGGCGGAAAGTACTGATCGTCTTCGATATTCACATCGGAATAACGCGCCACGTTGATCAAGACAAATTCGGTCGTACCACTGCCTGGTCGAGCCAATAAACGGATGGTGCGCTGAGCACCACCGACTTCTGACCAATTACGCGTGCGTCCGGTCAAAATCCCTGCCAGATCGCGCGATAACACGGCTGGCAGGTCATTATCGATATCGGTCACAAAGGCGATCACGTCATACCCAATTTCGGCGGCACAGCGAATGCTGACACCCGCATTCAACAATGAATTATACTGTGCGTCGGTCATCGGTTCGCTCATTGCCAGCACATGCACGCAGCCACCTGATGCTGCCTTTTCGACGCCTCGCACCGAACCAATCCCATCAATGCTCACACGCGCATCGTGATTGGCTTCAAAATCGCGTTCCCAATCCGCCGCCATCGTGATTCCATCGCCCAAGATCGTATTGCTGCCCGCGACGCACAATTCGGGATAAAACAAACTGCGAAATTGATCCAGCGTCGAAGCCGCGTCGCCGACATCCGCCGCCACCCCAAGCAGCGACCCCAACAGCGTTGCGACGAAAATAATGGCGGCGGTTCCAAGCCGAATACCTCCGCGCGACTCACGCGGTGGTTGGGCAGGCGGCTGCACACGTTGAGCAGCACTTGTGAGCGATGAGCGCGGATTTTGCCGGGTTTGGTTGGACATAGACGCCTCTTTTTGATCGGACACACAGGTTGATTATGGAATCAAAAGGGCGTGGTCGCCCACGCCCTCCAATTGGGGGGTTATATTAATATTAACGCTTAGTCGCCTGTCGCCGGTGCTTGATTGTTCACAAGAACTGGTTGTGCATTTCGTCGGCTAAACCAGCGCAAAAGCTCACCAATCCACAAGACACCGGATGTGCTGACGATGATAATCAGCCATTCGCCAATATCGAGCGGCACAGTCCGGAAAATCTCGCCGCCAAACTGGACGATCAAGATCGTACCGATCAAGATAGCAATAGCGATATATACAAACGCCTTGTTCTTGCCCAGGTCGGTAAATGCCGACGACTTCAAGCCGAGTACACGCGCGTTGAATAGGTTCCAGAACTGGAGCAGGATGAACGTCGCATAAAATACTGATAGTTCTTTCGGGGTCACGATGCCGTCATTTTGAATGATGATCAGGAAACCGACCAAAATCACGATGAAGGTGAGTCCCAAGCCCAGAATGCCGCGCGTCATCGCCGGACTGATGATGAAATCGGATGCGTTGCGCGGCGGTTGTTCCATCACTTCCCAACGTGGCGGTTCTGTGGCGAGTGCCAGCGACGCGAACGTATCCATAATCAGGTTGATCCACAACATCTGAATCACCGTGAGCGGAAATTCGACGCCGATGAACGGCCCCAAAAGCGCGACGCCCAACGCGGCGACGTTGATTGTCAGTTGGAACAAAATGAAACGCTGGATATTCTGATACAGTGACCGCCCCCACATCACCGCGTTGACAATGCTCTTGAATGAGTCATCCAACAGCACAATATCGCTGGCTTCTTTGGCGATATCTGTCCCGGAGCCCATCGCCAGACCTACGTTGGCATAATTGAGCGCGGGCGCATCGTTCGTGCCGTCACCGGTGACGGCGACCACCTGCCCGTTATCTTGCAGCAACCGGACGAGCCGCATTTTATCGAGCGGACGCGCACGCGACAGCACCTTCAGGCGCATGACCGCGCGGCGCGCTTCGTCGTCGTCCATCAACTCGAAGTCTTTGCCGGAAAGATGCGCACCATTGATACGATCATCTTCGGGCAGCCACAACCCAATTTGCCGTGCGATCTCTTTGGCAGTTTCGGCGTTATCGCCTGTGACTACCTTGACGAGAATGCCCGCTTTGCGCGTTGCTTCGATAGCGGACGGCACTTCGGGGCGGATAGGGTCGGCAATTGCCACGTACCCCAGCCAAATCGTCTCTGTCGCTAATTCTTCGAGATTTTCATGCGCCGCATCGACAGGCTTGAACGCAAAACCGAGCGTTCGCATCCCACGACGGGCGTAATTGAGAATTTCTTCTTCGATTTCTGCGCGATGCGGCGCAATCGGCTCGATCCCATTCGCGGTCAAAAGCAAAGTCGCTTGATCAAGCAGTACTTCCGGCGCGCCCTTGATGTGCATCACCACGTCGCCATCTTGCACCGGAGAAGCGCCCATCGTCGCCATATATTTGCGTTCCGACGAGAACGTCAACTGCACATTGGTATCGAACGCGGCGCGCGCTAGCAGATAATCGACGCCATTGGCATCGAGCCACAGCAGCAGCGCGCCTTCTGTACCGTCGCCAATCGCGCGGATTGGTTCACCCGCCACGCGCGTCAAGTTCGCCGTCGTGTTTGCGCTCATCGATTCCGCAACCAGCGCCGCTGACTTTTCGCCCGTTTGATCGGTCAGCGATTTATTGCCTAAGACCGGGAAATGATACTCGCGCACACGCATTTGATTGAGCGTCAGCGTGCCTGTTTTGTCCGAAGCAATCACGGTTGCCGCGCCGACGGTCTCAGTTGCCTGCATACGGCGGACAAGATTGTTTGTCGCCGTCATACGACGCATACTATATGCCAGACTGAGCGTCACGCTCATCGGTAAGCCTTCGGGCACCGCGACGACGATAATCGTCACTGCGACCATGAAGTAGCGCAGCAGCGCGATACCGATTTCGCCTGGCAGCCAATCCGTCGTTTCGGGTGGCAAAATACCGACAAGACGACCAACCAAGATTCCGGCTACCGCAATGGCAGCACCCATCCCAACGTTGAGCAACCAGCCGCCTAAACCGCTCGATTCCAGCCATCTCGGCTTTTTGATTGCGCGTCCCGCAAGCTCGAAGCCGTCAAATACGATTGGCAGCCATACGCGCACGCCCGCGACCAATACACCAATCGTCAGCACTAAGATAAAGAACCAGTTTGCGCCGTTCAACACAAGATCGCCTACAGCGACCCCACGCAGCACCAATCCGATATACGTCAGGGCGGCAACGCCGAATCCGACAACACCGATCAGCTTGCTTAAGCGTTCTAACTGGGCGTTGAGCGGCGTTATTTCGTCGGTTTCGGTCGTCGCTTCACGCGCGATTTCACCGATCTTGGTCTTATCACCGACCGCGCCAATTTCGAACATGCCGCGTCCATCGACCGTCAAAGTGCTGCGAAACACTTGATCTTCGGGGAACGCGATGCCCGTTTGTTCCAAACCTTTTGAAACGACTTTGCGAACAGGAAGCGATTCACCCGTCAACAACGATTCGTTAATTTGCAACGATACCGCTTCGACGATACGTCCATCGGCTGGCACTTCGTCGCCCGCTTCGATTAAGACGGCATCGCCAACCACTAAAGACTGGCGTGGTACAACCGAAAACACACCATCACGAATGACTTGTGTCGGCGCATCGTCGTTGACTTGATTCAGTACATCGAATTCACGCTTAGCGCGAAACTCGTTGACGAATGATAACGAGGTCGAAAGCAGAATAGCAATGATAATGCCCACGCCTTCGGCGATATGACCGTCGACCAAGCCAACGAACATCGTAATCGCCGCCGCGACGATCAGGATACGGATGACTGGGTCTTCAAATTTTTCCAGATATAATTTCCACCAGGGAATACGCTTGGGAGGCGTAAGGATGTTCGCACCGTATAAACGGCGGCTTTCTTCGACTTGCGCTGTCGTTAGTCCTCTTGCTTGCAGCGCAGTTCTTTCATTGTGCAATTGTTCAACCGCCATGTATATCACCACTCTACCATTAGAATAGAAAATAAGGCGGAGCGTTTGTGTACGCTCCGCCTGTTTCCAGTTACACATTAACTTCATTGTAAGTGTAAAGCGTCGGGAAGTCCCCCAATTTATTGGGGGGATTACAATACTTGAGTTCTAAAATTCTAACCAACCCACAATTGAGGGTGTTATACGTGCGGACGTCGTGCTTCGATTACGACCCAATCGCCTTGTATGCGACGGCGAGTCACTTCCAAGCCTGTCTTCGCTAGCGCCACATCGACATCATCCGCTTGCGATTGAATGATCCCGCTGAAAATCGCGAGTCCGCCGGGTCGCACCACGTCGCCTAAATGCTCGTCGCACATTTGAATGATGATACGCGCGAGAATGTTGACCACGATCATGTCAAAGCGTCGCGCCGATGTGATTATATTTTCCAGACTGCCTTCCTGGATGGTAATCACGTCGCTGACGCCGCTTTCGGCGACATTTTTGATCGCCACATCGACCGCAACCGGGTCAGTATCCAGTCCTAATACATGCACCGCCCCCAGTTTTGCCGCCGCAATCGCCAAAATCGCTGATCCCGTGCCAAGATCAAGCACAGTCATACCGGACTGCGTGTATTCTTCCAGGGCTTCTAAACATAGTTGCGTTGTGGGGTGAGTGCCTGTACCGAACGCCATACCCGGATCAAGCGAAATTTCAATCGCGCCTTCGGGAATGTCAATTTCGACCCACTGCGGACGGATGAACAAACGTTTACCGATCCGTATAGGGTGATAATGAACTTTCCACGCCTCCGCCCAATCCTGTTCATCGACAATCTTATACGTCGGCTTGGGCATGGGGTACATCATATTCATGTAGCCCAGCGATGTTTCCAGATGGGTTTTTGCGGCTTCGGCTTCATCATCGACCGGCAAATAAGCACGCACAGTCATATGCGTCGCGGGTGGAATTTCATCTTCATCGAGTTTATCCGGTGGAATGCCTTCGTGTTCGACTGCAACGCCCTGATACCCATAACGATTAAGCAGCGCGGCGACCGCTTCGGCAGACTCCCCGTCTACGCTCATGCTAATTTCGATCCATTGTGCCACGCTAATTCTGATCTCCAGAGATGAAGTCGATCACACGGTCAAAGAAGCCTTTGCCGTTGTTCTTTTGCGGCTGCACTTCACTGCCCATCGTCTTACTAAGCTGCTCGAACAATTTGCGCTGTTCGTCGCTGAGCTTGGTCGGCACTTCAACCGCCACAAAGACCATTTGATCACCGCGTCCACTGTTCGAGCCGTCGCTGCGTAAGCGCGGAATCCCTTTACCCCGCAGTCGGAACTGCTTCCCGCTCTGTGTGCCACCGGGAATCAAGAGTTCGACATCGCCGTCAACCGTCGGCACATTAATCTTGTCACCGAGCGCGGCTTGCGCCACATTGATCGACACTTCCAGCACAATATCGTTGTCTTTACGCTTAAAATATTCATGTTCTTCAACATGCACCACGACAAACAGATTGCCGTTGGGCGCACCCGTCTCACCGGGGTCGCCTTCATTGCGAATTTGAATCTGTAAGCCCTCGCGCACACCCGGCGGAATCTGCACACCGAGCGTGACTTTATCGCGCATCTTGCCCGCACCCTTGCAGTTATGGCACGGTGTGGCGATGACTTCCCCGCGTCCGCTGCAACGCGGACACGTGTTCACCTGCACCATCGGCCCCAAAAACGTTTGCTGCACACTGCGTACTTCGCCCGTGCCATTACACTGTGGGCAGCGTGCCGGCTGTGTGCCAGGTTCTGCGCCGTTGCCATGACAAATTTCGCAGGTTTGCAAACGCTCAAATTCGACTTCGCGGTCGATACCGAAGATCGATTCTTCGAACGTTACGGTGACATCGACACGACGATCTGCACCCGGTCGCGGACCACGACGACGCTGCGCGCCGCGCATCCCACCTAAATTGCTAAAAAATTCCTCGAAAATTTCTTCAAACGGGCTGTTACTTGCGCCGCCGCCGTTCCCTTGCACGCCTGCCGCGCCAAACCGATCATAGCGCGCGCGCTTAGCCTCGTCGGAGAGGACTTCATACGCCTCGTTGATCTCTTTGAATTTCTCTTCGGCGTCCGGAAGTTTACTCACATCCGGGTGATATTCGCGCGCCAGTTTACGAAACGCGGCTTTAATATCTTGTTGGCTGCCGTCGCGGGCGACGCCTAAAATTTCGTAGTAGTCTCGTGCCATGTTCGCTTACAGCCCGTTCATCCTGATAATCTGTGAGTGTAATGCAGCGTGATCGCCGTCACAAGGCGCTCTTCTCAACTTATAAACGTCATAGGGATGAGTCGTGTATTGCCATGACTCATCCCTATGTAAATGACGGTTTTAGCCCGATCTTGCTTTAGGCTTCGGTGAATTCGGCGTCAACCACATCTTCGCCGCTCTTGCCCGATGCGCCATTGCCGTTTGCAGTGCCATCCTGCGCTGCACCTGCCGCTTCTGGTTGTTCGTACATCGCTGCGCCAACCTGCTGTAGGTAAGTGCCTAAGGCGTTGGTCGCATTGCGGATCGTTTCCGGATCATCGCCTGCAATCGCCGTACGCAAGTCACCGATCAACGATAAGACCTGTGTCTTGGCATCCGCAGGAATTTTATCACCGCTTTCGCTCATGAACTTCTCGGCGCGGAAGATTTCGCTCTCGGCGGCGTTTTTCGCTTCGACACCGTCCCGACGCTTGGCATCTTCGCTGGCAAACTTTTCAGCTTCTTTCACCATGCGTTGGATTTCGGCTTCATTCAAACCGCTGCTGGCGGTGATGGTGATCTTTTGTTCGCGTCCGGTGGCTTTATCGCGCGCACTCACATTCAAGATGCCGTTCGCGTCGATGTCGAACGTGACTTCGATTTGCGGAATTCCGCGCTGTGAGGGCGGTATACCATCGAGGATGAAACGACCAAGCGACTTGTTATCGGTCGCCATCGGGCGTTCGCCCTGCACGATATGAATTTCGACCTGCGTCTGATTATCCGCCGCTGTCGAGTACACCTGACTCTTCTTGGTCGGAATAGTCGTGTTGCGTTCGATCATCGGCGTCGCCACACCTCCGAGCGTTTCCACGCCCAGCGACAACGGAGTCACGTCGAGCAGCAAAATATCCTTGACATCGCCACGCAGCACACCACCCTGAATCGCCGCACCAGCACCGACGACTTCATCCGGGTTAACACCCTTGCTTGGTTCCTTACCGAAGAATGCCTTCACCGCTTCGACGACGGCAGGCATACGAGTCATACCACCGACCAGCACCACCGTATCGATATCTTTTACGTCTACACCCGCGTCTCGCAGCGCCGCCTTGAGCGGATCGGTACTGCGTTGAATCAGCGTTGCAGTCAGGCTTTCCAGTTTGGCGCGCGTCAGACTCATATTCAAATGTTTGGGTCCGCTCGCGTCCGCCGTGATGAACGGCAAGTTGATGTCTGAACTCATCGTGCTCGAAAGTTCGATTTTGGCTTTTTCCGCTGCTTCCTTCAAACGCTGAAGCGCCTGGCGGTCACCGCGCAAATCGATACCCTGATCACGTTTGAACTCGTCTGCAATCCAGCTAATAATCGCCTGGTCAAAGTCGTCACCACCGAGATACGTATCGCCATTGGTGCTGCGCACTTCAAAGACGCCGTCGCCGACTTCCAAAATCGAAATGTCGAACGTACCGCCGCCTAGGTCATACACGGCGATCAAACCAGCTCTCTTTTCGCCCAAACCATATGCGAGGCTGGATGCGGTCGGTTCATTGATGATACGCAGCACTTCCAAGCCCGCGATGCGTCCCGCGTCTTTAGTCGCGTTACGCTGCGCATCGTTGAAATATGCCGGAACCGTGATCACTGCCTGATCAACTGTCTCACCCAGATACGCTTCCGCGTCTGCTTTGATCTTTTGCAGGATCATCGCGCTGATTTCGGGCGGGCTGTATTCCTTGCCACCCATATGCACGCGCACATCGCCATTTGGAGCAGCGGTCACTTTGTAAGGCACAAACTTGATCGCGCGCTGCACTTCGGCGTCTTCAAACTTGCGACCCATGAAACGCTTGACCGAGAAAATCGTGTTTTCGGGGTTGATCACCGCTTGATTGCGCGCGACCTTCCCAACCACACGTTCGCCCGTCTTGGGGTTAACCGCAACGACCGAAGGGATCAGCCGTCCACCTTCTGAGCTGGGAATAATAACCGGTTCGCCACCTTCCATGACGGCGACGACCGAGTTCGTGGTTCCGAGGTCAATACCAATAATACGACCCATTAGACTAGTTCTCCTCTATCGCTCGATTTGTTTCGTTCGTTACTTACTGACGCGCACAAGCGCGGGACGCAGCACTCGATCTACCACGACATAGCCCTTTAGTTCGGTCTTTGTCACGCGACCACTTTCGCCGTCACCGGCGTCATCCGTGCCGATTGCCTGATGCAAATTCGGGTCGAACGTATCGCCTGTCGGGTCAACGGTCGTCACTCCAAATTCTTCCAGCATCTTGACGAATTTGCGCTGGATCATGCGTGTGCCGCTAAGCCAGGGGTGATCTTTCAGATCATCGGGCACATTGTTGAGCGCACGTTCGAAGTCATCAATGATCGGCAGTACGCCTATCAATACATCTGCCGACGCATTTTGATACGTATCTTTAGTTTCACGCTCGATACGTCGTTTGAAATTCGCGAATTCGGCGCGTTCGCGCTGCCAGCCTTCTCGAAATTGGGTCACTTGTACTTGCAGCGCTTCGATAACATCAGCCGTCGTCTCATTTTTGTTGCCAGACGATGCGCTGTCTTGCGCCATATCTTCTGCACCGTTCACTTGCGTTTCATCTTGTGCCACGCAGCACTCCCTTCGTGTGACGCGCGAAAACTGCACGCGATACGCGCAGTATTCCGTCTTACCGCTTGATATACGACGATGATATGCTCAGTGTATCGACGCTGTAATAGAATTGCGTTAAAACGCTCGAAGAAATGTAAATACCTGACTTATGATCGCGAATCGTCGTCTGGAGCCGTCAATTTAGGCATTTCGGTCGCGTGGGTGAGCATATCTGTCATCAATGTGGAGATATAACTGACTGCGCTAATCGCACGGGCATAATTGATATGCGTTGGTCCCACGACTCCAACCGCGCCGCTTAATGTGCCAGGAATCCCGTAGCGGCTGATCACCATCGTTAAGTGACTGAGTTGTTCCCAGCGTCCGTCACCCGCGATGACAACCTGCACATCGTTGCCTAACGGCTTGAGGATTTCATCCAATATGATATTGAGATACGCGCGTTCTTCAAATACACGCACCGCTTGCGCCGCGCCTTCGTTGCTGGCGAATACACTAATCACTTCACTCAAACCTTCGCGATAGATGATCCGTGCACGCGCGCTTTCGGCGCGGTCGATCAAGTCCGCGACCAATTCGAGGATTTCCTGCTCAATTACGCCCGTCTGCGAACTTTTTAGTCGAATTTCGCGCGCGCTCAGGTTTTGACACATACTGTTGATGCGCGCAGCAATCTCGCTCAAGCGCGGTTGCGCGATCGGTTCCGCCAGCGTGAGCATTTGTTGATGTACCGCACCCTCTTGCAGCACCAACACCATCAACGTCAATCGCCCCTGAATCGCAATCAGTTCGAGATGCTTGAACAAACGTGCATCCGCAATCGGTGGGGTGACGAGCGCCGCTGTTTGCGCGGTGCGCGCCAATACTGCGGCGACAAGGCGCATCCAGTTTTCGGTCGCTAACGGCGTACTTTGCAGACGTTCGGTGATGCGTGCCTGTTCGACAGTCGTCAAATCGGTCGGGTTGATCAGTCGTTTGACGAAATATCGATAGCCGTTTTGGGTTGGTATACGCCCCGCGCTGGTATGCGGCGCCGTGATATACCCAAGTTCTTCCAGCGCCGCCATTTCGTTACGAACGGTCGCGGAACTATACGAGAGGTTGAAAACTTCGACTAAATTTTTCGAACTGACGGGTTCCGGTTGATGCGTATACGTCCGCACTATCAAACTAAGAATTTCTTCTTGACGGCGGGTAAGGTCTGGCAATTGCGTTTCGTCAATGTTCATACAGCGCACTTCGTTCTACTAAAGGATCGAAGCGGCTTTTGACTTTCGATCCTAATCAACTTTAGGATAGCACGCTCAAACCTGAGCGTAAAGTAAGGAGTTATACAGACATGGGCGCCAAGACTTTTGAAGTCACCGGAGCTAATTTCACAAGCGACGTGCTGAACAGCGAAAAGCCCGTTCTCGTCGATTTTTGGGCAGAATGGTGCGGACCTTGCCGTATGGTCGCGCCACTCGTTGACCAAATCGCCGAAGAATACGATGGCAAGATTCGCGTCGGCAAGCTGGATACGGACGCACAGCAAGACCTGGCAATTCAGTTCCAGGTCATGAGCATCCCCACGCTGATGTTGTTCAAGGGTGGCAAACCTGTCGCGCGCATCACCGGCTTCCAGCCGAAAGATCGTCTGCTCGCGCAGATCACGCCGCACTTGACCTAGTTTGCAAGTGATGACACGCAAGGGCAGGTCTCAGACCTGCCCTTTTTGATTCCTGTTACTTGCCGACCATCTCTTCTGCAAACGGCACGGTAAAATGAAAAGTCGTGCCTTGACCGAGCGTGCTATTCACCCAGATCATGCCGCCATGCCGCTCGATGATCCCCTGTGTGATCGTCAAGCCCAAGCCTGTACCGAGTTGTTCTTGCGCCAACGGATTCAAACTGCGAAAGTACGGCGTAAACAGCTTGTTCATATCTTCTTCGCTCAAGCCGATCCCGGTATCGCGCACCTGCACATGCAGCATTGGTGGCAGCGGGCGCCCTTTAGCATTTCGCAATGACGGATCGATATGCGCCGTCAGCGTGATCTCGCCGTCTTCGGGCGTGTATTTGTGCGCGTTGCTCACCATATTGATCAAGACTTGAATCAAACGCCCTTCATCACCCTGTACTTTCGGCAAATCGGGTTCAACATCCACGATTAATCGTTGACCTTTATCCGTGATTTGTTTACCGAACGGGCGGGTCGATTCAACGATCACTGTATTGAAGTCCATTGGTTTTGCGTCGATGCGCATATTGTCAGTCTGCAACTTGGTGATGTCGTTCAAGTCGCTGACCAGCGTATTCATCCGGTCGGCATTGCCACGGATCGTGAACAAGAAATTTCGCTGCGGATCGCTCAATGCACCGACCGCGCCGCCGAGCAGCACATCCGAATACCCACGAATCGACGTGAGCGGATTTTTCAGTTCGTGCGCGACAAATGAGACGAACTCGCTCTTCGATTGGTTGGCACGGTTGAGTTCGGCATAAAGCTGCGCGTTGGCGATGGCGACGCTGGCATGTTCGGTCAAGCGCTGCAAAAACGGCAGTTCCGCCAGATTAAGACGCGGTTCAGCAGCCGTCTCCAAAACTAAAAGCGCGTTGATCGTCCCACCTGCCAGCATCGGCAGTGTGATTTGACTGATCGCACCGCGCAAACTCGGTACATAATCACGGTCTTGCATAACATTCGGCACGACTTCGGCTTGACGGGTGCGCATGACGCGATTGACAATGCCGCGATCCAGTGGAATGCGGTTGTTTTCGCTGCCTTCGGGTAAGTTATCGTCGTTGTAGCCCAATTGATACACGATTTCCAGGTAAGGCGGCTCGCCCGTGACCAACCCAAGAATGCCAACCGCGGCGTTGCTGTTCGCCACCGCATAATCGACCGTGATTTCCGCGACGCGGCGTAAATCGAGCGAGCGATTGAGTTCGATGTCGATCTGCTCCATCGTCTCAAGTTCTTTCAAACGCTGGCTTAATTGTAAGTCAGTCAATTGGAACAAACGCGCGTTTTCAATGGCGACGGCTGCTTGCCCAGCGAACGTGGTCAGCAGTGATACGTCGTCGGGACTGAAACCGCCGTCGCGCTTATTCAGCACTTCCAGCACACCGATCACGCGGTCTTGCGTGATCAAAGGCACAGCAAGCACGTTGTTCGTCTGGAAACCACCTTTGGCAAGCTCACCGCCCCAACGCGGATCATTCTTCACATCGTTGACGATGACATGCTGCCCGCTCATCGCCACTTCACCGACCAAACCGCGACCTTCGGGGATGCGCACATTGATGATGTCTGACCCTGAACCGCCAATTGCCACACGAAATACAAGATCGAGCGTGCCATCATCCGGCGTGAGCAGCAGCGACCCGGCTTCTGCATTCAGGATTTCGGTCGAACGCTCGGTGATCAATTGCAGCAGTTCTTCCAATTTCGCTTCGCTCGCCACGATTTGGCGGCTGATGTCGTTCAAGACTGCCAACTGACGCGCGCGCACATTGGTTTCGGCAAACAGGCGCGCTTTATCGATGCTGGTTGCTGCCAACGCACTGACATCGTTGAAAATTTTGAGTTGTTCATCACTGAACGTCACCGATGGGTCGGTCGTTCCAGCGGAGAGTACGCCCAGCGTGCGCGATCCGGCGATCATTGGGACGCCCATCCACGCGCGCATATCCGGGCTTTCGTACAGCACAGGCGCGCCGCGCTTCGACGTTTCCACCGCAAAATCGACCACGCGCAAGGCTTTGCCGTTACGCACGATCTCGCTGAACAAATCGCGTCCGATCAACCAGCGTTTGTTCTCTTTGTCGCGTTCACGGTCATCGCCTTCGAGAAAGAAGGCGTGATACAGTTCGTTTGCCACTGTATCACGCAGCGTGATATAGAAATGCGGCGCATCGATAAGTTTGTTGGTTTGCGCGATGATGAGTTCGAGCAGCGCATCAAAATCGACACTGAAGTTGACCGCCTGGCTAACCTGGCTGAGTACGTCGAGTTCGCGGACGCGCCGTTCGAGCGAATCGACGACAAGCGCACGTTCCATCGCGACGGTGATTTGGCTGCTCAGGTTTTGAATGAAGCGTAGTTCTTCAAAGCTATAAATCTTTTTGCCACTGCGCGGCGCACCAATCGAGACGAAACTATTCAATCGGTTTGAGCCGCGGATACCCGCGATCACCAATGTTTGCAGGATGACCAAGCGCGGTTTTTCGGTCAGCAGTTCGACCGCCCATGGTTGACCTGGCTCGAAATACACTACATCTTCCTGTGCGCTCAAATAGCTGATCAAAGGACTGTTTGGCGCGAACCGCATGTCGGTGCGTGCGTCGCCATCTGTAATGGCGGCGTAATCATTCGTTTGTGGATCAGGCAAGAAGATAAACAATGAAGACGGACGCAGCGAGTCTTCTAAGACGTGTCGAAACTCCGACAGAATATCACCGACGTTTACGAGTGAACTTACCCGCTGTCCAAAATTTTCGACGCGCGCCTGATAATCGACGCGCTGACGGAAATAAATCGAATCGATGCGCTGCTGCACACTGCTGCGTACTGGGATGAACAACAATGCGAGCGCGAAAATGATAATGGCGATCAACACAGGGTCGTCACCCGGAATGACGCGCTGCACGATCAAGCTGGCGCTTAATACGAGCAGGAAATAGCTCACGATCAGACCGAACAACATAATACCGTATGTGATCGACCGGCTGAGAATACGATCGGTATCGACGGTGCGATATTGCAGCACGGCGTAGCCCATGCTCAGCGCTGGCACAACCAAAAATGGCATCGATGCCGACGTATTGAACGGGACAATCTCGTACCCAAGCAGCGTACGTGTAATAGCGTTAAGAAGCCAAAATACGCCGACAATCAGCGATAAACCCAGACCGATCAAGACGGTGTTGGTTTGGTCGCGCACAACGGCGGATGTTGCGCGACGACGACGGTTGACCATCATGACTGCCATGATGACCGCGCCCGTCACGGCAATTCCCACCGCGATTTGTCCCAGCGTCAGCACGAACTCAGGCGTTGGTAAATTGAAATGCAGTGCCAACATCACGCCCGCGATCAACAATGTGACGCCAATCGGTGCAAAGCGCATCATCGGATTGCGGTAGACAGCCGCAGTTTTGATTGGAAAAACGAGCGCGAAAGATACGAGTGCGCCGCCGAGCATGACAAGCGCAACCATCCAGAACCAATCGAGCTGGAATGTTGTATCAAGATCAAAGATTCCGGTCATAAAGACCGATGTGAGCGCGGCGACCGATGCCAGCGCGCGCGCGCCCGGTTGCATAGGACGAAGCGCGAACGTGATCACGCCGATACCAAGGGTGATCAATCCAGAGACAAACGGGATGATAAAGGATGCGAGCAAATCAATCGACGGAAACGCCGTCAGAGTGACGGCAACCTGGCATTGTGTAACCGATTGTCCATCGCGGATCGGGGCGCATACTTCACGATTGTTTATGATGATGCCGTCATTGACGACATGCCGTTCAAAGGTAATATCGAGCGAGTCGCCGACGGCTGAACTCGATAGAATAGCACGGTAACGGGCGGTAGCGGCGTCGTCTTCGCCTAAATTTTCACCATTGATAGCGGTAATGCGGTCAAGCCGCCTAATGCCCGCATCAAGTGCCGCCCATGTTTCGCCAGACACAGGCAAACTTCCATTGACAACCAGCGACCGCGCAGTGCGCGCGCCCACGAACGGTTCACTGCTCCATGCGATCGCCTGCGCCGCGAAAAAGACGGCAAGCAGGCTCGCGCCGACGAGCAAAATCACCGCCAATACCCACCCCAAACGCGCGTCCGACGTCATGATGGGCTGACGGACATTTCGTTTAGGATTTTCTAGCAATCGGACGCTGCTTGATTCAGATGCGGCGCTCATCACCCTCACCTCACGAAAATCTTGATAGTTGGTTTTGGCTGTTCCCGTGATTGTAACACAGCACGCGATTTTCGCCGCGCATTTATGCGTCGCTACGTGCGCTCTGTTATACTCCTAAGAATGGAATTTGATTCAATGTACGGCGGGGAGGCGGCGCATGGCGATACGAGTTTTGATCGCAAAACCGGGCTTGGACGGGCATGATCGTGGCGCGAAAGTCATCGCGCGGGCACTGCGCGATGCAGGCATGGAAGTGATTTACACCGGATTGCGCCAAACGCCGGAGATGATCGCAGAAGCCGCATTGCAAGAAGATGTCGATCTCGTCGGCTTGAGCATTTTGAGCGGTGCTCATATGACGCTCGTCCCGCGTATCCGCGCGGTCATGAACGAGCATGGCTTGAACGACATGCCTTTGATGATCGGCGGCATCATTCCCGACGACGATAAAGCCGCGCTGACTCAACTTGGCGTGCAGGGAATTTTCGGACCCGGAACCAATACCGAAGACATCATCAAATTCATCCGCGATTTAATCGCGCCCGAAAGTGGCGCCTCAAGCGCGTCATGATGCTGCCACAGGATCAGGTCCCGCGGGTGCTATCAGGCGATCGGCGTGCGCTGGCACGATTGCTGACAGCCATTGAGAATGAACGCGCCGACGATGCGCTGATCGCGCTCCATGCACACACCGGACGCGCATGGATTATCGGCATCACCGGCGCACCGGGCACGGGCAAAAGTACACTCGTGGCGGCGTTGGCAAAAGCGTATCGCGTACTGGGCAAAACCGTCGGCATTCTGGCAGTTGACCCGACGAGTCCGTTTACAGGTGGCGCGCTGCTGGGCGACCGCATCCGTATGCGCGATCTCTCCGGCGATACTGGCGTGTTCATTCGCAGCATGGCGACGCGCGGCAGTTTAGGCGGGTTGGCACGTGCCACCCGTGATGCAGCGCGCGCGCTTGACGCCGCCGGGTTTGACATCATCCTGGTTGAAACCGTCGGCGCAGGGCAAAGCGAAGTCGATATCGCTCGGATGGCGCATACGACCGTCGTCGTTGAAGCGCCGGGTTTGGGAGACGACATTCAAGCGACCAAAGCCGGCATTCTTGAAATCGCCGATCTATTGGTCGTCAATAAAGCCGACCGCGCTGGCGTCAATATCACTGTGCGTGCGCTGAAAAATATGCTCGAACTCGGTCATCCATCGGCGCGTACCCGATTGGCATCCCATCATGGACAAATGTTGACGGTCGAAACCCACACGATTAACCAGAATGGCACTGACCCGCTGTGGATTCCGCCGATCATTCAGACCGTTGCCAACGATAACAAAGGTATTGACGAACTCGTCGCCGCCATCGACGCACACCGCGCATTTTTGACCGACAGCGATACGCGCGATCAGATCGAACGCCACCAGATCGAGATCGAATTAAGTGAACGCGTACGCGAGCTATTGCTCAGGCAAATTTTGAACACTGTGTCGGCTGAAGCACTCGATGAAATCGTACGGCAGGTACAAACCCGAGCCATCGCGCCTCAGCACGCGGTCAGCGCGATTTTGAACGCAGCGAAACGTAGTGGCTTATAGAACGCCACGTTTTTTGTTATCATGTTTGTAGATCAACACACCGCACAGTGACGAGGGCGTGACAACCACGTTTTTTTATGAACACAGTAATCGACGAAAAAGTGCCGGGTACTAATTTCACGCCGCTGGAAGGGCAAGTGCCACATAATTCCACCGGACAATATGGACGCATCATCTTGATGGCGGGCGCTGCTTCGAACGAGTTGGGCGAGCAGATCGCGGATTATTTGAATATTTCACTTGGCAGCTACACGCGCACCACGTTCCCGAACGAGAATATCTTCATTCGCCTCAACGAGAGTGTGCGCGGGCAAGACGTATACGTGATCCAAACCATGTGTTCGCCTTTGCACGAAAATATCTTCGAGATGTTGATCATGATCGATACGCTCAAACGTGATTCGGCGGGACGCATCAACGTCGTTATTCCGTATTTGCCCTATGCACGCTCGGATAAAAAAGATCAGCCGAGAGTTGGCATCGCTGCCCGTTTGTTGGCAAACATGATCGAAGCCGCAGGCGCAGATCGATACATGACGATTGACCTGCACGCCGGGCAAATTCAGGGGTTTTTCAATATTCCCGGCGACGCGCTGACTGCGTTTCACCTGCTCTCGAATTATGTGCGCGACAAGAATATCCCCGATTTAGTCGTGTGTTCGACCGATCTCGGTTATGCCAAGAAAGCGCGCAATTGGGCGGAGAAGCTCGGCACGCCGTTAGCGATCATCGAGAAGCGGCGTTCGGGCAACGATAGCAAGTCAGAAGCGCTGACCATCATTGGCGAGGTGCGCGATAAAAATGTGCTGCTGGTCGATGACGAGGTGCTGACGGGTGGTTCGGCGGTCAACGCGATTGAGTTGGTTCAAAGTGAAGGCGCGAAGGATGTCTATTTCGCGTTTACCCATGCGGTTTTCGCACAAAACGCCGTAGAAAACCTGGCGTCGTGCCAGCTAAAAGAGATCATCACGACCAATACGTTTCCACTGACCGGAGACAAACTGCTGCCGAATATGACGGTGTTATCCGTCGCGCCGCTGTTAGGCGAAGTCATCCGCCGCGCGCATGAAGGGCGCAGCGTGGGCGCATTGTTCAACGAATAAATCGCACGCTAAACCGTAGGGGCGGGTTAATTCCCGCCCATTTAAAGGTTCCGCGTTACGCCAACGCCAACGCCAACATGATCACCCCTGCCAAGAACGCGATCCCGCACGCGAACAGCGGGATCATCGCCAGCAGCAGCACGTACGGAAACCCACTCTCTTCATTTTCTTCCATATTTGCCCCTCGTTTGTGAAAAAATGCGTTAACTGATGCCGATTATACACGCGCGCACGCGCTTTCAAAAACCGTGCGTGACCGCATTGAGTTCGCCAATTTCCGTCTCGCTAATCTGCAGCTCGCTCGCACCGACGAGTTCGCTCAGTTGATCGACCGTGCGCGCGCCGATGATCGCGCTTGTGATCGACGGGCGTGCCAGCATCCACGCCAGCGCGATATGTGCCAGCGGGACATCGTGCGTTTGCGCGACGCGCTCCACCACATCGAGCGCGGCATAGGCGTTGTCGTCCTCGATCAGTTTGCCGATCAAGCCGCTCGCCTGCCGCGTGCTGTCGGGTGACTTATTCTCACGGGTGTATTTTCCGGTCAAAAATCCGGCAGCGAGCGGGCTGTACGGGATCACGCCAATACCTTGATCAAGGCATACTGCTTCGAGTTCGCGCTCGTATTCGTCGCGGTGCAGCAAGCTGTAATGCGGTTGAATACTGTCATAGCGCGCCAATCGCTCGACATCGCTCACCCACATCGATTTCATGAGCAGCCATGCCGGATAATTGCTTGCGCCGACATAACGGACTTTGCCGCTTTGTACGAGCGAATCAAACGCAGCCAGCGTTTCGTCGAGCGGCGTCTCGTTATCGGGAAAATGTGCCTGATACAAATCGATGTAATCGGTATCGAGTCGGCGCAAACTCTCTTCGACCGCTTGCAAAATATGTACACGGTTCAAACCTTCGCCATTTACCCCATCCCACATGCGCCCACGCGCTTTCGTGGCGATGATGACTTGACGGCGGTCTCTATGTTTCAGCCACTTGCCGATGATCGTCTCGCTTTCGCCGCCCTTGTTGCCATCGATCCAGCTTGAATAAATATCTGCCGTATCGAAGAAATTGATCTCCGCGTCGAGCGCGGCATCCATAACGGCGAACGAGGTGCGCTCGTCGGCACTCCAACCAAAATTCATCGTGCCTAAACAAATCGTGCTGACCTTCAAGCCGGTACGTCCTAACCTGCGAGTTTTCATAACGCGCTCCCCCGTATTTAAGTCGATTCTTGCGAAGGTTTAATGCTGGCTGTGTTATAATAATCGCTTATGGGAGACAATTCCCACCTATTACTACGCCAATTCGACAATTCGATCTAAAACCGAGGCAGTATGTTCAATAACCTGTTCAAGCGGGTGTTGGGAAATCCGATGGATCGCACGATAGCGGAATATCGTGAGATCGTCGTGACGATTAATGCGCTCGAAACGCAAATGCAACAACTTTCCGATGATGCCCTGCGTGCCAAAACCGACGAATTCAAACAGCGCTTTGCCGACGGCGCCAAAACCGATGATCTGCTGCCAGAAGCCTTTGCCGTCGTGCGCGAAGCATCCGCGCGCACCATTAAGCTGCGTCATTACGACGAGCAGTTGATCGGCGGCATGGTGCTGCACGCCGGACGAATCGCCGAAATGAAAACGGGTGAAGGTAAAACGCTCGTCGCCACCCTGCCGCTGTATTTGAACGCGCTGCTCGGTCGCGGTGCGCATCTCGTCACGCCCAACGATTATCTGAGCAAGGTCGGCGTGCAAACGATGGGTCCCATTTATCAATTTCTGGGGCTGACAACTGCCGTTATCCAAAACAGCGGCACAGGCAACCCCGATAGTGGTTCGTATATTTATGACCCGACGTTCCCATCGGACGATGCCCGCATTCAATATCTTCGCCCGGTTCGCCGCGCCGAAGCCTACGCCGCCGATGTAACCTACGGCACGAACAACGAATTTGGCTTCGATTATCTGCGCGACAATATGGTGATGGATAAAACCCAGCTTGTGCAGCGCGGAGTGTTCTACGCCATCGTTGACGAAGTGGACAACATCCTTATCGACGAAGCGCGCACGCCGTTGATCATCTCCGGTCAGGCAGAAGAACCGTCCAACAATTACAAGATTTTTGCGCAAATCGTCCGCCAGCTCAAAGTGAGCAGCCCCGAAAGTATCGCGGATAAAAAACCCGATGCCGACTACGTGATCGATATTAAAGATCGTGTCGCCTATTTGACCGAAGCGGGCGTTGTGCGTGTCGAAAAAGCACTGAATATCAAACATCTGTACGGACCCGATAATTCCGACATGATCCCGTATATGGATAATGCGCTGCGGGCGATGACGCTGTATGAGACCGATAAAGAGTACATCCTACAAGACGGTCAAATCATCATCGTTGATGAATTCACCGGGCGCATGATGTACGGTCGCCGTTTCAGCGAAGGCTTGCATCAAGCGATTGAAGCCAAAGAAGGGGTACAGATTCGCCGCGAAAATATGACGATGGCGACGATCACCTTTCAGAATTTCTTTCGGATGTACAAGAAACTGGCAGGTATGACCGGTACCGCGATGACCGAATCCGAAGAATTCGAGAAAATCTATAATCTCGAAGTCATTCCGATCCCGACTCACCGCCAGATGGTACGCCTCGATTACGAAGACCTGGTGTATGTGAACGAAGAAGTCAAGTTCCGCGCCATCATCGAAGAAATTCAGGAACGCCATGTCACCGGGCAGCCAATCCTTGTCGGTACCGTCGCGGTCGATACATCTGAACGCCTGAGCAAAGCGCTTAAGAAAGTGGGCGTGCAGCACAATGTTTTGAATGCGAAATATCACGAAAAAGAAGCCGAAATTATCACGCAAGCAGGGCGTCTTAGCACGGTGACGATTGCCACGAACATGGCGGGGCGCGGTGTCGATATTTTGCTTGGCGGCAACCCAGAAGGCTTAACGCGCGAGAAACTGCGTCAAGATGGGATCGAAATCACACAGGCGACGCCTGAACAATGGGAAACAGCGCTCGCTGAAGTACGCACACAGGTCGAAGGCGACAAGAGAAAAGTCATCGAGGCGGGCGGCTTATTCGTTCTCGGCACCGAACGCCACGAAGCGCGCCGTATCGATAATCAGTTGCGTGGTCGTGCGGGTCGTCAAGGCGACCCCGGCGAGTCGCGCTTTTTCTTGAGCCTCGAAGATGACCTGATGCGCCGCTTCGGTGGTGATCGGGTCAAATCGGTCATGAACTGGGCGAAAATCCCCGAAGATGAACCCATCGAAGCCAAATTGGTGACAAGCGCTATCGGTCAGGCACAGGTCCGCGTTGAAGGTCACAACTTCGATATTCGTAAGCGCGTCTTGGAATATGACGATGTGGTCAACAAACAGCGTGAAGTCGTATATCGCCAACGGCGCGAAATTCTCGATAAGATAGACCTTGTCGATGCCTATCTGACTATCTACGAAGCGTTAATAACAGAAGCAATGAGCGAATTTACGCCCGAATCTGCCGACCCGGATGATTGGGATGTGGAAGGGCTGTATCGCCGTTTGCTGACGATTTTCCCTGTCCCCACATCGGTAACGCCAGAAACAATGGCGGGGTTGGAATACGAAGAACTTGACGATTTGATTAACCACTCCGTTCAAGAAGCCTACGATGCTAAAGCAGATACGCTCGGTGAAGACGTGATGGGGCGCGCCGAACGCATCGTGTACCTGAACGCTATCGACGCGAATTGGCGGCGGCATTTGACCGACCTCGATGTATTGCGCGAAGGCATCGGCTTGGTATCGGTGGCACAGCGCGATCCGTTGGTCGAATACAAACGCGAAGCCTTCACCATGTGGGAAGAACTACAAAATCAGATCAGTCAGCAAGCCGCGCGCGATTTGTTCCGCGTCACCGTAAATAGCGCGCAGCCTATAATCCGCCGTCCCGTCAACGTTCAGGCAGTCCGCCCCGGCGTGATACCTGCGAAAGCTGAACCCGTGCGCGCCAGCAGCAAGAATCTGCCGGGGCGCAACGATCTGTGTTATTGTGGCAGCGGCAAAAAATACAAAAACTGTCACATGCGCGCCGATATCGCAGAAAACCGCACCAGTGCGCCAAGTGAAATCCCAACCAAATCGTGACCGAAACCACAGGCGATATCGACGTAAAAACGCATCGATCTCGCCTTTATCGTCGTTGTTTTGAAAATCCGTTCAGCAAACGGGAGCTAGAAATACGCATGACCACTATCAGTACAGCGTCACAGACCGAAGATCACTTAGACCCCGACATCGTGACGTTTCTGGAAACGATTGCCGACTCGCTCGTCAAATGGGACTTGATTCGTTTTTTCAACGATAATCCGCACGCGATTGACCCCGCCCAGACCATTGCGCACTTTAGCAGCCGCGAAACGCGCGATGTAGAACGCCAGCTTGACGCACTCGTTGACGCTGGTGCGCTTAACATCCGACTGGTTTCTGGTACGAAAGCGTATATGTTGACGACCGACGCCCAAATGCGCGCCAGAATCCAGCGCTTTCTGCAAGCGTGCGATGATAAACAGGTGCGACTGCAAGCGATTCGTTATGTCATTCGCCTGACTACCCAGCACATGCGCTGATTTTATAGGCTTCACGGGTAAGGAGTTGCAGTCGCCCATGACCGCTGTCGAACTGAGTCAACTGCTGCTGCTTTATTCGTGGTTTGCGCTGGCGGCTTTACTCGTGTTTTTGCTTTTGATCGCACGTTTCTACCAACGCTCATTTCAAGAACGTACGCACTTTCGCTGGTTCGTGCTGCCGGGCATACTCTTTGGCATGGCAGCCGTTCGTTTCGCCGGCGTTGATCAAGTGGCGGGTGATATTCTGGGTGACCTGCTCACAGCGGCGGCTGGCGTTATTCTGATCGTGCTTTCAATTTCGCTTGTTCGTCAAATGATGCGCGGCAGTCGCCCGACCAAAACCCCATGATGATCACGCCGTGGTTGGAAATCTTTGGACAGATAGGTATCGCGGCGGCGCTGCTGGTGCTGGGCTTAATCAGCCGCCGATTAGGCAGCGCGACGCGCGCCAAACCTCAGTTCATCGGCTTCTTCATCGCTGCCGCTCTCTTGTTGACCAGTGCTGTCGTGCGCGCACTCAACCTGATCTTTGGGCTGATCCCACTTGGCGAGGTGCCTGTTTCAGTCGGATGGGTCATGTTGTACAACGGTTTGCCGGCGCTCGGTATTACCCTCGGCGTCATTTTCTCATGGCATTATTGGAGTTGGTTATTGGCAGAACGCGATTGATGCTTATACACTACTTATATGGACGCTCACATTCAGACTCTTCCCAAAATTGAACTGCATCGTCATCTAGAAGGCTCATGGCGTTTGCAAACATTGTGCGATATTGCACGCGAATATTGTTTACCGATTCCAGCATATGATTTGGAATCGATGCGCCCCTATGTGCAGATTATGCCAGATACACCGCGCACATGGGCAGAATTTCTCGGCAAGTTTCGCTTTATCCGCCAGTTTTTTCGTTCAAAAACCATCATTCAACGCGTGACGCGCGAAATCGTCGCTGATGCCGCCGCCGATAACATCCGCTATATGGAACTCCGCTTTACACCCCAGGCGCTCAACAACATCATGGGGTGCGAATATGGCGAGGTTGTTGCGTGGGTGTGCCAGGCATCGCAAAAAGCAGCAGCAGAACTCGGTATTCAGGTGCGGCTGATCGTCTCGATGAACCGTCATGAAAGTGTCGCGATTGGCGAAGCCGTCATCGAAGCCGCGCTCGCCTATCGAAATGAAGGCGTGGTTGGCATTGACCTTGCCGGACAAGAGGATGGTTTTCCTTGCATTCCGTTTGAAAGCGTTTTTGAACGCGCCAAACGCGAAGGCTTGGGCGTCACTGTCCACGCGGGTGAATGGATGGGCAGCGACAGCATACGCCAATCGGTCGAAACGATTAAAGCGGATCGCATTGGGCATGGTATCCGTGTGATCGAAGATATGGCGTTGGTCGAGCAACTGGCATCGCGTGGCACCGTATTCGAAGTGTGCCCAACCAGCAACGTCGATAGCGGCGTCGTCGCGCGACTGGAAGACCACCCGCTGCGGCGGATGTTGCAGGGAGGACTGAACATCACCGTCAACACCGACGACCCGTTGATCAGTAACATCACGTTGAGCGAGCAGCTCGCACAGGTCATTCAATATCAAGGCTTGTCGTTCGATATCATCAAACAGTTGCAAATCAACGCGGCGAACGCGGCATTTCTCCCAGTGGATCAACGCGCGGCGCTGTTAGCACAGTTGGATACGGTGTAGCCATGTTTTGGGTGGGCGAGTTTCGCGTGCATTTGATCAACGATGCTGTCGCTCAAATGGACGCGGGCGGCGTATTCGGGCTCGTCCCGCGCGCACTGTGGAGCACGATGATGCCGCACGACGACAACAACCGCGTTCCCATGGCGTATCATGCGTTATTGATCCAAACGCCTGATAAAAACATCCTTGTCGATGTCGGTTACGGTGAAATCCCCGACAAACAAATGCTCAACTGGTTTATCGATCGGTCGTCAGGCGGCGTCACGGGTGCGCTCGGTCGCTTGGGCATTGACCGCCATGATATTCATCTCGTCATCGACACGCACTTACATGGCGATCATGCAGGCGGCAATATCATGCATGATGCTGCTGGACAGCTTGTGCCGACTTACCCCAATGCCGAATACGTCGTGCAGCGCCGCGAATATCACGACGCGACTCACCCCAACGAACGCACCCGTGCTACCTATTTAGAAGATAATTATGTCCCACTCATCGAAAGTGGTCACATGCGCTTACTCGATGGCGATACCGAATTGCTACCGGGCGTTCGCGGGGTCGTCACGCCTGGGCATACCCCCGGACATATGAGTGTGATCATCGAAAACGGCGGACAAGCCCTGATGTTTGTATGCGATTTAGCAAGTTATGCCATCCATTTCGAACGTCTGGGCTGGATGACAGCCTACGACGTTGAGCCGTTGGTCACGCTCGAAACCAAGCGTATCTGGCAGGCGTGGGCGCTAAAGACCAATGCGCTGCTGGTCTTTCCACATGATACCCGTCGCCCGATGGGACGATTTTCGCTTGACGAAAAAGGGCGTGGGGTGATCACGCCCGTCCCAGAACCATATGCTTGAGTATCGATCACTGGCGTGACTGCCATTCTTCGATGGTCTCTGCTAAAAATAGTTTGGCGTCGATGTCTTCAATATCGCCGACCGCCTCGTACTGCTTGCCCTCCACATCGATGACGATCCCGCCTTTAGGCGAAGTCCGAATATGAATGCTTCGCCCGGCGAACTCTGGTGTCAGCGATAAGCGATGCTGCAAGTAGGCTTCGACAGAACCGCCGACATTGATTTCGGGGATCGGTTCGCCCGTCGGCTTCGGTACACGGCGTAGTGGCTTGGCATTCATCGGCGTTTCGGAGAGCGTAAACTTGGGCAGGTCGCCGGGCGCAACGCCGACAGCACGCGTCGTATTCGTGCTGCGTGTCGGTTCGTTGGGCAATTGTACAGGCAAATCGGTCAAATCATCGAGCGATGGTTCGCTCAAAGGATCCGTGTTCGTCACGACGACTGCGGGTGCAGGACGCGGAGCAGGTATCGCGGCGGGCTTGGGAATACTCAATGATTTTGCCAGTTCGCTAATCGTACCGTTGAAGCGCCGCTTGAATTCACTATCCGCCAACGCAGGCGGATTACGCACGATTTGATCGCCAATTTGAATCAGCAAACCACCATCCGTAACGTCGCGCAGCACTGTCAGCACTTCGACCGTTTCCAGCGTTTCGCCATCGACTGTGCGCACGCTAAACGTACCACTGCGCGCCATCCGTACCGCGGGGACTTCCGTCGTCAGTGTATCGGTGTTCAGCAGCGAATCGACATCTGGCATATCGTCGTAGTCACTCGGTAAGGCGTTGCTCATAGATGTCACCATGGGTCGGCGCGCGGCGGGTATCGAATACGGCTGAGCCTGCATCGCCATCAGCGCGGTTTGCATACGACGATTGCGCGCGCTGATCATGGCGATCGCCGATACGATCAGCACAATGCCTGACCCACAAAGCATGATGATCAGACCCGTTGGAATTTGTGAGAAAAATTGTTCAAAGCCGCTATCCACTGTTATCCCTTTCGCATTATTTTGAAGCGAGCTGCGGTGAAGGCTGACAAACCGGACAAAAATGCGTACCGCGCTGGGCGACGCGAATTTTTTCAATCGCGCTGCCGCAGCTCAAACAGGGTTGGTCAGTGCGATCATAAACGGAAAAGTGATTTTGTGCGTCACCGCTTGTACCGTCTGGTTTGCGATACCAGTTAATACTCGCGCCTTCGCGTTCTATTCCTTGCGCAAGAACAATGCGTATGGCTTCATGCAGACGGCGCATTTCGTCGGCAGTCAGGCTGTTGGCAGCGCGCACAGGATGAATTTTCGCCATGTGCAGCGATTCGTCGGCGTAAATATTGCCGACTCCAGCGAGAAATGCTTGATCCAAAAGCAGTGCTTTAATGCTTTTATGATGCCTTGCCAGTGCGACTTCAAACCCCTCAATCGTGAACAAGTCCGACAGCGGTTCGGGACCCAGTGACGGTGCAAGTTCGGCAATATCATTGACGAGCGAAACAAATCCGAATTTGCGCGAATCTGAAAAGCGCAGCTGCTGCCCGCCATCAAGTTGAAAGCGAACATGCACCCATTTATCGGATGGGTTGTTGGCGTCATCCGGTACGACGTATAAACGTCCGGTCATTTTCAAATGCACGACCAAAATATCATGGTCGAGTTGCACCAAAATATACTTGGCGCGGCGTTCGACCGCCCGTACAGTTTGACCGCGCAGCCGCGCTTCGAACACGAGCGGATCAGGGTAGCGAATCGCCTTACTCCAATCGCTCCACACCGCTTGAATTTGCCGCCCGATCAACGGTTGGCGCAGTCCGCGCACTACTGTTTCGACTTCTGGTAGTTCTGGCATAATTTTACGCTTGGCAACCCATTGCTAACGGCGTGTTTTGATGACGCCCCGCTTACTCAAAGATAGCGTCATTATAACGGATACGTGCAAACAAGCATGATTAAATTCCCGTACAATTGTGCTAAGCGGGTGTATAATCCCTAAAATCTGTAAGCGATTATTTTCATACTGAGCGATGTCAGAAAATCCATTTGTACACCTCCACGTCCACACCGAATTTTCGCTGCTGGATGGTTTAAGCGACATCAATAAACTGATTGACCGCGCCAAAGCATTGGGAATGCCTTCATTGGCGATCACTGATCATGGCACGATGTTCGGCGTTATGGATTTTTACCGCGCTGCCAAGAAAGCCGGTATCCAGCCGATCCTGGGCATGGAAGGTTATCTCGCGCCGCGCCGCATGACCGACAAAGAAGCGCGCTATGACTCCAAGCCGTTTCACCTGCTCATGCTCGCCCAAAACAATGCTGGTTATCAAAATCTGCTTAAAATCGCCAGCGCCGCGCAGCTTCAAGGCTATTATTACCGTCCACGTATCGATAAAGAATTTTTGCGCGCGCACAAAGACGGTATCGTCACGACATCTGGCTGTCTCGCCGCCGAAATTCCGCATCTGGTCATGAACGGGCAAACCGATCTAGCCCGTGAGCGCATCGATGATTACGTGCAGATTTTCGGGCGCGATCATTTCTACCTCGAACTGCAACAGCACGAAATTGAAGACCTCAAACCCGTCAATCAATGGTTGATCGAGACGGCAAAGCGCGATAACTTGCGTCTGGTAGCGACCGCCGACGTCCACTATGTGCTGGCGGACGATTATGAGGCGCACGATACGCTGCTGTGCATCCAATCGGGTGCGCTAAAAACCGATACCAACCGCTTGAGCATGTCCGACAACAGCTATTACCTGATCGACCAGCCCAGGATGTGGGAATGGTTTGGCGACATCAACGATGGTGAACCGTTAAAGAATTCGCTCGCCATCGCAGAGATGTGCGAGATCAATCTCGACAAAAAACAGTATCATCTGCCGATTTTCCCCGTGCCAGATCATCATAATGACACCACGTACTTACGCTTTCTTGCGGAGCTTGGATTGCGTTGGCGCTACGGTGATGCCGTTGACTCTGATCCCGTACTCCAGGAACGGCTCGATTATGAACTGCGTGTCATCGGCGAGATGGGGTTCAACACGTACTTCTTGATCGTGTGGGATTTGTGCGAATACGCGCGCGTCGCCGATATTTGGTGGAACGTGCGCGGTTCGGGCGCGGGCTGCGTAACGGCATATTGTCTCGGCATCACCAATATCGACCCGATTCAAAACAATTTGCTGTTCGAACGCTTTTTGAATCCTGGTCGTGTCTCGATGCCCGACATCGATATGGATTTCCCCGACGACCGCCGTGCTGAACTGATCAGCTATGCGGTGCGTAAATATGGCGACGATAAAGTCGCGGCGATCATCACGTTTGGAACAATGGGCGCAAAGGCGGCGATCCGTGACGTGGGACGCGCGCTCAATCTCGATTTGAGCGTGGTTAATCAGGTCGCTAACATGATCCCGACCGAGCCGAAACCAAAAAAGGTTCATGAATACGTTAGCGATAACCCCGAACTGGAAAAGCTGTACAAAACCGACTCGGCTGTCCGTCAGGTTATCGATACAGCGGCGAAGCTGCAAGGTGTGACACGCCACGCCTCGACACACGCGGCGGGCGTTATCATCTCGGATGTGCCGCTTGAGGCGTACGTGCCACTCCACCGCCCGACCAAAGAAAAAGCCAACAAGAATAAAAGCGACGACGATACAAGCGGCGATGCAATTTCGCTCAGCCAGGTCACACAATTCCCGATGGAAACGTGCGAATCGATTGGCTTACTCAAAGTTGACTTTTTGGGCTTATCGACGCTGACGATCATGCGCCGCGCGTGCGACTTGATCGAAAAACATCATGGCGTCGTGTATTCGATGGATAATATCCCGTATCGCCCAACGGACGACCCGGCATTGAACGAAATGCTGCGTCTCACCTTCGAAATGATCGGGCGTGGCGAAACCGTCGGCGTCTTTCAGGTAGAAAGTTCGGGGATGCAGCAAATGCTCCGCGAGATGCGCCCGACACTGTTCGAACATATCATCGCGGCGGTCTCGTTGTATCGTCCGGGTCCAATGGACTACATCCCAGACTTCAATGCGCGTATGCACGGCACAAAAGAAGTACATTATCACCATCCGAAGATGGAAAAAATCCTCGCAGAAACCTACGGGATTCTCGTTTATCAAGAACAAATCATGCAGGTCGCCAGCGAATTGTTTGGCTATCCGTTAGGCGAAGCAGATTTGATGCGCCGTGCCGTCTCTAAGAAGAAAAAAGAGGACCTGCTCAAGCATAAGTCGATCTTCGTCGAACGCGGTCCCAAACTTGACCCCACGATCACGGTGCCAATCGCAGAAGCGATATTTGACGAGATAGAATTTTTTGCTAATTACGGCTTTAATAAGTCACATGCCGCCGATTACGCTGTTATCACCGTACAAACCGGCTTCCTCAAAGCGCATTACGCCGCCGAATATATGGCGGCGCTTTTGTCGGTCTATTTCGACGCACCGGACAAAATGGCGGTGCTGCTCGACGATTGCCGTCGTCAAGGATTACCCCTGCTCGCGCCCAACATCAATTACAGCTCGCTCGATTTCGACATTCAAAACTTGGAGAGCGGACAGCGTGGTATTCGCTTCGGCATGGCGGCGGTGAAAAATGTCGGCATCGCTGCCGTGACGCCGCTCATCCACGAGCGCGAAAAGCATGGCGTGTACGCCAATCTCGAAGATTTTTGCCGCCGCAACGACTTGCGCCCTGTTGGCAAGCGCACGCTCGAAAGCCTGATCAAAGTCGGCGCGTTCGACGATATGGGAACACGCCCGCAGTTACTCCAGGCACTCGACCGTATCATCAGTTACAGTATCGAACATCACAAAGCAAAAGAAGTCGGTCAATCCAGTTTGTTCGGGGATGCTGCCGATAATTCACAACAGAATTTGCTCGACAATCTGCCGAAAGTCGAAGAAGCGCCGCTGCGAGAAATTCTCGATTGGGAGAAAGATCTGCTCGGCATTTATGTCACCCAGCACCCGATTGACCGCATGATGGAACAGTTGAGCGTAACCAGCCATTTAAGCACCACCGCTGACATCAAGGCGTGGGACGACGCCAAAAACGATACGGCTGTACAGGTCGTCGGTTTGGTATCAGGGTTGCGGAAAGTCGCCACCAAATCCAAAGACATGATGTGTATCGTCACCCTTGAAGACCGCTACGGCACGATGGAAACCGTCTTTTTTCCACGTAGTTGGGGGAAGTTTGAAGACCTGCTTGAAGAAGGCAAAGTTTACTTGTTCGTCGGCAGAGCCGATCGTAAACGCGGCGATTGGCAAATCATAGCCGACAATGTGCGTACACAGTTTGATAATGTCGCCAGCGCCGAAGCGCCGCTTGAGTATAACGCCCATGCTGCGTGGATGATCGGTACCGATAGCGCGGCGGTTAACACACCCAACGACGGAATGCAAAGCGCCGGATCGAACGGTGATGTGGTCATCGTCATGAACGAGCCGCCCGCTTTTCCCGAATGGTTGCCATCGGAGAGTGATGAGAGTGGTTTACAACGACCACCCGATTTCGATATGCCCGATGATCTGTTTGGCGGCGCAGCCATCAGCGCACCGCCGCGCACGCTGATCGTCTTTTTCAAACGTGGTGATAATGAAATTCGCCGCTTCAAGCGTGTCGAAAATTGCTTACGCAGCACGTTTGGCAGCGACCGTGTCGAGATGATCCTCGTCGCGCGCGATGGCAGCGAACTCCCTTACGATTTTTCGTGGACGACGCAGATCACCGATAAACTGATCGACGATCTAAGTACGATTTCCGGCGTCGAAGTGCGGCTGTGAACGGTTGCCTTCGCTGAACGGTACGCTACAATCAATCAGGCTAAATCACACTGAACAGGATCGGTCACTGCTCATGAAACGGATCGCAGTCATGACAAGCGGCGGCGACTCGCCGGGAATGAATGCCGCCATCCGCGCTATAGTGCGCACGGGCATGGAACTAGGTTACGAAGTGTTCGGAATCCGACAAGCCTATACAGGCTTATTGAGCGGTGATTTCAACTTGTTAACCAGCATTGAAGTGAGCGGTATTTTGCAGCGCGGCGGCACCATTCTGCAAACCTCGCGCAACGAAGAATTTAAGAACGCGCAAGGTCAGAAAAAAGGCTTGCGGCGTCTGAACGAACACAACATCGAGGCGCTGGTGGTCATCGGTGGCAACGGCAGTTTGACGGGCGCACTCAGGCTGCACGAGATGGGTTTCCCTGTTATTGGCATTCCTGGCAGCATCGATAACGACATTTTCGGCACGGATATGGCAATTGGCGTCGATACCGCGCTCAACACCATTCTTGATGCGCTCGACCGTTTACGCGACACCGCGTCGTCACATCAACGCGCATTCATCATCGAAACAATGGGGCGCGGCAGTGGCTATCTCGCACTCATGAGCAGCATTCTGGGCGGCGCCGAAATTGTGATCACCCCCGAACACGAACCGACGCTGCAAGAGATCGCCAAATCGCTGGAAGATGCCTACGTGCGCGGCAAGTCGCACGCGATTGCCGTGATCGCAGAAGGTGCGTCGTACAGCGCCAACGCGCTGATGGATTATCTCAACCAAGACCCGAATGTAGGCTTCGAAATCCGCCTGACGATTCTGGGACACATCCAGCGCGGCGGTAAACCATCTGCCTTCGACCGCTTGTTGGCGACACGCATGGGCGTCAAATCAGTCGAACTGATCCACGCCGGTGTATCGGGCGTCATGGTCGCACTTTCCGGTCGAAAAATGGAAACGATAGCATTAGAAGAAGCAGTGAGCAAGCTGCGCCCTATCAACGAAGACTATTTCCGTATGGCGAAATTTCTCTCGCGCTAATCGGCGCTTTCGTCGTCTTTGGGCAGGGTGATATCGCCTAATCGCGGACGCAAAATTCCGATCAATGCCATCGTCGGCACACGCAGATCAAGCCCACGCTGCCCCGCACTCACCAGAATATGCTGGTGTTCAGTCGCGGGTTGGTCGAGAAATACCGTCCAATTTTTGTGCGTCAACGCCAACGCGCTGATCCCGCCAACTTTGAGTCCGGTCAGTGCTTCGGCATCTTTGTGCGCTGCCATTCGCACTTTTTTCTCACCTGCCATGGCTGCTATCCGCTTCAAATCGAGCTTACGGTCGGATGCGATCAAGACGAGAAACGGCTTGGGGTTGCCTTCGGCTTGTACGACCAACGTCTTATAGACCAAATCGGGCAGCATCCCTAATACTTCGGCAATTTCTTCGGCATCGCGAAGTTCGTCGCTGAATTCGACGACTTCATACGGAATTTTGTGCTGTTCGAGCAAGCGCATCGAATTGAGTTTTGCAGACACGTTATTAAACCTCTATGAATATCGCCGCATCAACGCGGAGGTGTAAAATTCTGATTCTGGTGATAATCCAAAACGGGTGGCATTTAAAACTTCAGTTTGCCGATTATTCGCACGGATTTCGGCTGATCGAAGCAAAATTTCAGCCATTATAATCGTGAAACGACCTGTGCTTATCCACCTGCTTTTTCCAGAACTGCTGATGTCCCCGCATCAAGTCGAAGTCGAGCCTATATCTTTTTTAGCGCTGTCGGATAATATGCGCGGCGCTACAAATTTGAGGGAGCAGATTCATATTTTATACTGCTTTGCCGCTTGTCTTGCAATCATATACGGCAGCAATGCCGCCGCCCATACAATGAGCCGATCAAACCAGCGGAGAGTCACCGTCGCTTGATTGTGTTCGACCGCGCGCACGATGCCGTCTGCGACAAATTCCGGCGTCATGATCGGCAAACGCGGCGCGCGTCCAGCATAGCCGCTCGCGCCGAGCCGCCGCTCGTTGAATGCGGTCGCCGTGCGCCCGACCAAAATATCGCTGACACCGATGTGATCTGCTTCGAGTTCGTAGCGCAGCGCGCGCGCCAAACTGCTGACGGCGGCTTTGCTGGCGCTATAAATCGCCGTATACGGCGTGATCATGTTGGCGACCACCGACGAAACGACGACGATATGACCGCCGCCGTGCGCGCGCATCGCCGGGACTGCCGCGCGCACGCTGTGCAGCACCCCGTCAATATTGGTACGCAGCACCGCATCAAGATCGTCCCAGCTCGTATCAATCAAGCTGCCGCGCTGACCAATACCCGCGTTGGCGATCAAAATATCCAACCGCCCAAAACGCGCGATTGTCTCCGCGACGGTGTGCTGCATCGCTATTGCTGCGCGCACGTCGGCGCTGATCGTCAACAAATCACCGTGTGGCGTCGGCAGTGCGGCGATTTGCGATTGCAGATCGCCTAAGCGTTCGGCATCGCGGGCAGTCGCCACCACATTGACACCGCGTTGAGCGAACGCGACCGCCACTGCCGCGCCGATCCCCGACGATGCCCCCGTGATCAACACGACTTTTCCCGTTAAATCGCGCATGACTAAATGAACGCTGGTTCTTGATACACGCCGAACGTCTCGCGCATGACATCGATGATCTCACCGAGTGTCGCGTAGGCTTTCGCCGCCTCAATGATGTAGGGCATTGTATTGTCCGTCCCTTCGCACGCTGCGCGCAATGCATTCAGCGCCATCGTCACATGCTCGTTATCACGGTCGCGGCGCAGATTCTGTAAACGCGCAACCTGCCGTTCAAAGCCGCGCGGATCCATCGCCAGAATCGGGATCGCAGGCGGGTCACCACTCACATAGCCATTGACGCCGACGATCACGCGCTCGTTTGTATCGACTTCGCGTTGATGTCGGTAGCTGGCGTCCGAGATTTCGGTTTGGAAGAAACCTGACTCGATAGCGGGCAGCACCCCGCCGATCTCATCGATGCGCCGGAAATAGTCATAGACGGCGGCTTCGATCTGGTCGGTCAGTGCTTCGACAAAATAACTGCCGCCAAGCGGATCAATCGTATTGGTTACGCCCGTTTCTTCCGCGATGATTTGCTGTGTGCGTAATGCCAGCGTCACCGCGTGCTCACTTGGCAGCGCCAGCGCTTCGTCCATACTGTTGGTATGCAAACTTTGCGTGCCACCTAATACCGCCGCCAAAGCCTGAATCGCGGTGCGAACCAGATTATTTTCGGGCTGCTGTGCCGTCAAACTGACTCCAGCCGTCTGCGTGTGAAAGCGCATCAACCATGAACGCGGATCGCGCGCGCCAAACGTTTCGCGCATCTCGCGCGCCCAAATTCGTCGCGCAGCGCGCAGTTTGGCAATCTCTTCGAAAAAATCGTTATGCACATTGAAGAAGAAACTCAAACGCGGCGCAAATTCGTCGATATCCAAGCCGCGTGCTAATGCCCAGCGCACATACTCCAAGCCGTCCGCCAGTGTAAACGCAAGTTCTTGCACAGCGGTGCTGCCCGCTTCGCGGATGTGATAGCCGCTGATGCTGATCGTGTTCCAGTGCGGCATGTGGCGCGTGCCGAACTCAATCGTATCCGTCACCAGCCGCATCGACGGCGCAGGCGGAAAGATGAACTCTTTTTGGGCGATATACTCTTTCAGAATGTCGTTTTGCAGCGTACCGCGCAAGTTCGCCATCGGCACACCCTGTTTTTCGGCGGCGGCAATATAGAATGCCCACAAAATCGGCGCGGGACTGTTGATCGTCATGCTGGTGCTGACATCCCCCAACGGAATCCCGTCCATCAACAATTCCATATCCTGGAGTGAACTGACCGCGACGCCGCACTTGCCGAATTCACCCAATGCTTCTGGCGCATCGGTGTCATAACCCATCAATGTGGCGAGATCGAACGCGACCGACAAACCCATATTGCCTTGTTCGAGCAAATATTTATAGCGCGCGTTGGTCTCCTCTGCCGTGCCAAAGCCGGCGAACATGCGCATCGTCCACAGCCTGCCGCGATGTCCGCTTGCATGAACGCCGCGTGTAAACGGGTATTCTCCTGGCAAACCGCTGTCAGCCGCGTAATCATGGTCGCTGATGTCCAGCGGCGTATACACACGATTGATCGGCTCGCTCGACTGCGTAACGAACGATGCGCGGCGCTCCGGCATTTTATCCAACGTTTTTTTGAGCGTCTTGTCGTCCCACTCCGCTTTTGCACGAGCAAGATCATCTAATTTCGAGCGATCAAAAGTCATTTTAGACTCCAAATGTCCAACGACATCCTCATTATAGCCCACCGTACAATTGCAAAGCCGACACATTTCCCGTATGGTTTGGTAAACGATAACCGAAAAGTCGTAACAATGGCTGAACTCAAGCTCGCTACCCAACAAATTTTGCGCGCCGTCAAAACTGCCGACGCCGATACGCCGTTCGACCGTTTGTTGATGCCGGTTTTACTGATTATCGGTGTCGCATATACCGCGCTGCAAGTCACCCAACGCGACCACGTAGAGGCGTTATTTTTCGGCGCGAGCTTGCTTTTGCTGGTGCTGCTTTTGATCCCCCCTATTGGGAAGCGTGTCATGGGCATCCCCTTCAACCGCCGTCACGCTACACACGTCATCTTATTTTGGGTGTACGGTGTGATCTGGATCAATTTGATCCGTCTGATCCCCAATACAGAACCGACCGGAAAAAGCAGCACCTATTACTATACGCTTTCGATCTCGCTGATCGCTATCACCATTATGATGATACGCTCGCTGTTGATTTTGACACGGCGCGGATTTGCCACTTTCAGTACGCGCATCCCAATCTGGGAACAGTTGTTGATCGCCAACAACGAGGCGATCGCGGCAGCACTGTTAGCCACATTCGGCGGAACGTATCTGGCGCGCCTGGCGCAGCCCGATTTATTCACCACACAGGTGAACATCGCCTACATCATCGGCGTTGGTAGTGCGGTCAGCGGCTTTTATATTCTCATTCAGTTGATGTGGTTTCAATCTGCCAACGACATTTTGAGTCACGATCGCGTTTGGCTGCGCCTCGCCCGCTTAATATCACCGATTGCGCTTGTCGTCACGTCGTTGGTCATCGTACGCCGTTTGGTCAATCGTGCCGACCCGCGCACCGCCGGCTTGTTGGGCAGCGAGACTATCGATTTAACAGTCCTCTCGCTCGCGCCAGTGATTTGGCTGGTGATTGCAGTCGGCATCTTGTTGGTTTATACCGGGCGGCGTGGCGTTCGACAACGCTTCTTGCCGGACACCTTGCTCGATCGTTTGCCAGCGCGGATTGGAAAGTCACTGCGTTCAATCTCGGATATGGACTTGCTGTTGTTGGTCAGCCTGATGGCGACCGCAGTACCGGCATACCTGCTTATTTTAGGCGACTCCGGCGGCGTTATCGATGTGCTGCGCAATCAACTGCTCGTCGGCGCGAGTGCGTTACTGGAAACTTCCGAGCAAGCGCTCGCTTTCTTATCCGCGCTGCCGTTTTTCATTGGCAATCTGATTTTGCTCTCGTTTTATGGCTATGTTTTAAGCCGCCCGACACTTTCGGCGAAAGAACGCGATAGCATGGTCGGGCGACTGCCGATTGGCTTTGTCATCATTCTCAATATCACGTTTTATCTGTTCGTCATCTTCACACAAGTTTTCACCGAAGGACGCTTGCCACAAATCCCGCAGGATTTAGGACGCATTCTGGCATACAACATCGTTATTCCGCTTGTCCTCTTGTACATCCAGTATCTTTTGTTCATCCGTATTCCTTATGGGCGTGGACAAAAGGCATGGCGCGAACGCGAAGCTGAACGGCTGAATATTCAGCTTTTAGCGGTCGAACGACGTCTCGATGAGGTCAATCGTCAAACTAGCCAACTCGACCGGACATGGTCACAAGCGCGGGCTGGAGAAAACAACTTCGATTTGATGCAAAATTTCGATACGCTGTACCGCTACATGCAGGTGAGTAACCTGCGCGAAGCGGTTAATTTACAGCGCCTTCAAGTCATGACCGAGCGTCAGGAATTGACCGAAATCAGCGAAACACCCGTCTCTGTGACTGTGGCGCGCCTGCCGATTCGCGTCGTCAGTTTGGGCATCCCATTGTTGTTGGCGATTCAGATTTATCAATGGGCGGTGGTCAATAATGGATTGCGGACGATCATCGAAAGCCCAAACTTGACGGTGTTCGATTTTTTCCGCGCGATCCTGGAGCAGCTTCAATTCTAATTTCCATACTATTTTCAAACCTGGTTTATTAACCACACTTTAAATTTTGAAGTTTATTGGTTAAAATATACCTGTATCTGTGAAAATCATAAATAAAGGTGAATATGAATATGCCGAGCTCTCACGAACTCATCGAAACGCTGCGTCCCCAGTTGCAGCCGCTCGCGCCCGAAAATACTATGGCAGAAGCTGGACGCAGGGCACTGCTGCCCGATTTTATCACCATGCTCGAACATGAAGCTGGCAGCCGCAAGGGTGAGGACATCGAACATGTCCATGATATGCGTGTCGCAACCCGACGAATGCGCAGCGCGCTCAGTCTGTTGAGCAATTATTACAAGGCGAAAACCATCAGTCCGCATATGCGCAGTTTACGCAAAATCGCGCGCGTTTTAGGCAGCGTACGCGATCTCGACGTGCTAATCGACAATTTACAAACTTATCAGGCGACACTCGAAGAAGAAAATCGCGCGGGTATTCAACTCATCATCGACCGACTCGACCAGGATCGTGGGTATGCCCGCCAGGTCTTGAACCGGACGCTGAACAAATCCGATTACCGCCGTTTCACACAGGCTTACGCACAATTTTTGATGACCGAACGCGCGCCTTCAGCGCGTCCCATCGATCCTGAAGATATTCAGCCCTCACAAGTACGCCACCTGCTTCCATCGTTGATCTATGATCATCTTGGTACCGTGCGCGCCTACGACAGCCTGATCGCGGATGCTGACGCCAACGCGCTGCACGCACTGCGTATTGAGTTCAAACGGTTGCGTTATTTGGTTTCGCTGTTTTCCGATGTCATGGGCACGTCGATCAAGGACTTTATCGTCGAATTGAAAGCGATCCAGGATCATCTCGGTCGTATGAACGACCTGCATGTCGCACAGGAACGGTTGTGCGAGCTGCTGCCTGAACTCGACGAAAGCAGCCGTATCGCACTCGACGCGTATATTGAATCACTACGCGCCGAAGAAGAAACCCTGCATGTACAAGTGAGCGATGTGTGGAAACACTTCAATACGAAGACGGTTCAACGTCAGCTCGCAACTGCCATCGCTGCCCTTTAGGTCAATGCTTCAACCGTAGGGGGCAGGTGCGAGACCTTCCCCCGCGCAAGTATGCTTCGTGTCATTGTCGAAACGCCCACGCTTACCAATACGATCATGCCCAGAATGGCGGGCACGTAGTAGCGATGCCACGCGAGTGGGGTCAATCCAAATGTGATCACGATCGTGCCAAGCGCCCACATCACGATCAGTGCGCGTACCATAAACAGTCGCTTTTTATCGATCAATAACGCCACCGCGCCCAAGATCGTCAATACCACCAAAACGACACCACCCACCGTCGAATCGAACCACGAAAAGCCACGTATCACCGAGGAGTCGTACGCGCTGATCTGCGCTGTCGATACAGGATACGTTGACCACGCAGGCACTTCAAAATATTGAGGCGTGCCCACGAACGTAGAGCGAAACAAGCCTGTAACCCGCTCATTGAAGGTTGTATAAGCACCAAACATATTCGTCTGAAGATCGAGCAGGGTGGTGCGCGCCGATAGCACGTCGGATAGTCGCGCGGCGGGGTCGCTCCACCATGCCGGATTCAGCATTAAGAACAGAATCAGCATGACAGCAATCGATAGTGCCCCATAAGCGATCAGCTTCACCGACTCGCGCCGCCTGTACATCAACCACAGCGTATAAATCGCACACACGCCCACCACAATGCCAACCGTGAACACCGACGTATGTTTACTGGCGAGCGCCAACCCCGCCGCTGCGCCTACGCTCAACGCCGCCATCAGCGACCGCCGACGCATAAACCAAATCCCCGTCGCAACGGTGAACAGGCTTGTCGCCATCATGCTGCCTTCCATCATCGCTCGCCGCCCATTCACCAGCAGCGCTGGATGCAGCGCATACACCCCTGTGGCGACAAATCCACCTGTCCACCCGCCCGCGCTGACTCCGATCCAAAACAATGGAATCACCCCGAACGCCATCAACAACGCCGACGGAATCCGCGATACATGAAGCAGTGCGGTCGCTGGCATATGATTGGTCGCGACGTTGTAATCCCATTCCGCGCCCCAATCCCATTGCTCGTTGAGATCGGTGATTGCAAATCCGCTGACATGCCAAGCGAGTCCAATAAAATATTTATTGACCGTGCCATTGAGCAAGCGCAGTGCTTGTTCCTGGGCGCTGACAGGCGGCTCTTGAAACTGAATCAGGCTTAAATCGCGCGCTTGAAACTGATATGCATAATCACGGCTCATATAAATTTGCGTCGCTTCATCACCATGAAACGGGACGAGCGCCGTCCCCATAAAGATGAAAATCATCAACGCGACGACCCACACGATACTGAAGACGCGCAAGTATCGAACCGCTCTATAATTTTCAGACATTTTGCAATTCGTTTATGTCTACACACGCTAAAATCCAGAATTAAGGTCATGGCAGATGTTTTGCATCGCTGCCATGACCCGACGTATTGCGTCTTTCTTTGTTTGCGCCTTTGCGTTGACTCTTTTGTTCTGTCTTTCACACACTCATGTCAGCGTGATCAACAGTTTATTTTGTTCGACGCTCTGTCCAGGCTGCACGCTGATGCGCTGCACGACCCCTTCGCGAGGCGATTTCAGTTCATTCTGCATCTTCATGCTTTCTAGTACGACGACAGTTTGCCCCTGCTTGACCGTTTCGCCCTCGCTGACCGAAATCGACACAATCAGACCAGGCATCGGCGCTTTGATCGATAGTTCACCCGACCCCGCCGTCGTACCTGCGCGCCGCGTCAGCAAAAGCTGCGCGCGTTCATCCAATACTTGCCCGATCAAGACACGCCCATGCATCGAAATCTCGACGCTGTTATCGCGTTCTTCAATCATCAATTCGTAGCTGTTGCCCTGCATGATCATTGAATACAATGCGCTGTCGAGCGCGCGAAAATCGACATCCACAGGCGCGCCGTTGACCAGTAAACGACCATCCTTATCGATGTCGATCTCAAACTTTTTATCGTTGATGATCGTGATATATTTCATCGGTGAACACGCTCCCAACGGCTCATCCATTTCCAATTACTGGTATCACGTTCGCCGCGTGTGACCACCTGCCCCGCGAGCTGACGCTTGCGATGCGCAAACAACGTCGCCGCAATCGCCGCTGCTTCCAGCTCTTTCTCGGTCGCCTGCTGTTCGTAGGTTTCCATGCTGAAGCGTTCTTCGACGAACTTGGTATCGATTTTGCCCGCGATAAAGTTGAAGCTGCTCAACAAATTCTGATGAAACGGGATGTTATGGCGCAAGCCCATGATTTTGTATTCTTCGAGCGCGCGCCGCATCCTCAGCATTGCCTCTGGACGATCGTCGCCCCAGGTGATCAGCTTGGCGATCATGCTGTCGTAATACGGTGTGATCTCATAACCGCTGTACACACCGCTATCCACACGTACGCCGGGTCCCGTCGGGATGATTAAGGTACTAATCGTGCCAACCGACGGAATAAAACCGTTGTACGGGTCTTCAGCATTGATGCGGCACTCGATGGCCCAGCCTTTTGGCTGCATCACGTTTTCGGTCGGTCCCATGCGCCGCCCACGCGCAATACGAATTTGCTCTTTGACTAAATCGACGCCCGTTACCAATTCAGTCACGGGATGTTCGACTTGCAAGCGCGTATTCATCTCCAGAAAGTAGAAGTTTTTATCTTTATCGACCAGACATTCAATCGTCCCCGCGTTGACATAGCCGACCGCTTGCGCAGCCCGCACCGCCATATCGCCCATACGCCGACGCAGATCGGGATCGACAAACGTACTTGGCGATTCTTCGACCAATTTCTGGTGGCGGCGCTGAATACTGCATTCACGTTCGCCCAGATGAATCGTATTGCCGTGCATATCCGCCAAAATCTGAAACTCGATATGGCGCGCGCCTTCGATCAATTTCTCGATGTAAACGGTGCCATCGCCAAACGCGCTTTCGGCTTCGCGCCGTGCCATCGCCAACGCATTCGGCAGCTCGACCAGATCACGCACGACGCGCATCCCTTTGCCACCACCGCCTGCCGACGCCTTGACGATCAACGGCGTTCCGATTTGCGCGGCAATCGCCAGCAGTTCGTCATCGCGCAAACCGGGTTCAGTCCCCGGCACAACCGGAACCCCCGCTTTTTTGACCATTTCGCGAGCGCTCTGTTTATCGCCCATGGTCGCAATCGCGCTCGGCGGCGGACCAATAAAAATCACGCCGTCATCAATAACCGCTTGTGCAAACGCCTCGCGTTCGGATAAAAAGCCATAGCCGGGATGAATCGCGTCGGCGCCCGTCCTTTTTGCCGCTTCGAGAATTTTATCGATACGTAAATAGCTCTCACGCGGCGGTGACGCGCCAATATGAATCGCTTCATCGGCATAACGCACATGTAAACTCGACCGATCCGCGTCCGAATAGACCGCGACAGTCGCAATGCCCAGATCACGGCACGTGCGGATAATTCGCACCGCGATCTCGCCGCGATTGGCGATCAAAATCTTGTTGATCTTTTTCAGTTGTCCGTATTCCATGTTCAGTCTCTTTCCGGTTACAACGGAATATTGCCGTGTTTTTTCGGCGGGTTACTATCGCGCTTGTTTTGCAGCACTTCCAACCCATTGATCAAACGAGCGCGCGTTTCGCTTGGTTCGATCACATCATCAATATAACCGCGTTCGGCGGCGATATACGGATTCGCCAATTTTTCACGATATTCGGTCGCCAGATGCGTTTTGAGTGTCGCTGAATCTTCTGATTCTTTCAAATCGCGCCGATAAATAATCTCGACCGCGCCTTCAGGACCCATCACCGCGATTTCCGCAGTAGGCCACGCAAAGTTCAAATCGCTGCGAATATGCTTGCTGCTCATCACGCAGTACGCGCCTCCATAGGCTTTACGCGTGGTCACGGTCAATTTTGGAACCGTCGCTTCGCAGTATGCATAAACCAGCTTGGCACCGCTCGTGATAATGCCGTTGTGTTCTTGTGCTGTACCGGGCATATAACCGGGCACATCGACAAGCGTGACAATCGGGATGTTAAAACAGTCGCAGAAACGGATGAAGCGCGCTGCTTTTTCGCTCGCGTGAATATCCAGTACGCCCGCTAACACCATAGGCTGGTTGCCGACAATACCAACGGCGTGACCGCCTAAACGTGCAAAGCCGACGACGATATTTTGCGCGAATTCAGCATGAATTTCGTAGAACACACCATCATCGACCACGCGATGAATCACATCTTTTATGTCGTATGGCTTGTTGGGGTTATCGGGCACAATTGTATCGAGATCGGCATCGGCACGCAGTGGATCATCCTGTGAAGTGACGAAGGGCGCGTCTTCCATATTGTTTTGTGGCAAATACGTCAGCATTTCGCGCACCAGCATCAGGGTTTGTGTCTCGTTTTCGCCCACCATATGGCACACGCCGCTCTTAGTGGCATGGATGCTCGCGCCGCCTAATTCTTCAAACGTCACTTCTTCATGCGTCACCGATTTGACGACATCGGGTCCCGTGATGAACATATAACTGGTATCTTTGACCATGAAAATGAAATCAGTCAGCGCGGGGCTGTAAACCGCGCCGCCCGCACACGGACCCATGATCACACTGATTTGTGGGATAACACCGCTCGCCAGAGTATTTCGCAAGAAAATATCTGCATAACCGGCGAGACTGACCACACCTTCTTGAATACGTGCGCCACCAGAATCATTCAGACCGATGACAGGCGCGCCGGTTTTCATCGCCATTTCCATGATCTTGATAATCTTTTCGGCGTGGACTTCGCTCAAACTGCCGCCCATTACCGTAAAATCTTGTGAATACACATATACGAGACGACCATTGACCGTCCCCCATCCGGTGACGACGCTGTCGCCGGAGAATTTCTGTTTGTCCAATCCAAAATCGCGCGACCGATGCGTCACGAATGCATCGATCTCACGAAAACTGCCCGGATCAAGCAAAATATCCAGCCGTTCACGCGCGGTATTTCGTCCCGCATTGTGCTGGCGTTGTATACGTTCTTCTCCACCACCCACGCGGCTTTGTTCGCGCAGCGCACGTAGTTGAGCGATCTTCGGGTCAAGTGTCATAGCCGCTTATCTCCAAAAATAACGTGGGAAATCACAGGGATCACGATAACGAGGGAAAAAATCAACATGAGCAATAATCCTAAAAAAGGGCTCCGCGTCCGATCATAATCGGCTCCAGCGAAGATAATCAGCCGCGCAATCGAATAACCTGCAAAACCTACCACGAGCAGCACTGCCCATCGGCGCGCCCGCCCCCATCGACGCATCAGCGCCCACGCTGCCAGCGCAAAACTCAGCGCCCACAAAAACCCACTGATCAATTCGAGTGCTGGATTCAAACGGACACGTGCCGCCACTTCAGGTGTAAGCGTAAGCGACCGTACTACCGCGCCAATCTGTACGACACACAGTATAACCAATAGCAAAATCAGTACGCGAGTGAATGGCACGGGGCGGAGGACGTTGACCGGGTTATTCATCAAATCGGCGCGAGATACCCCTGCCTTTAGGCATGGGGAGGGATAGCGCCTTGCCTTTTCTTATAGGTGTACCCGTCTGAGTGGTGTATCCCGAAGGGAGACCGTTTTTTAAGTTACCTGTGGAAAACGGTCAAACCTGCTCCGCTTGCGCGGGGTAAAGTTCACCTCGACAATGTTATGCGGTAGTTTAGTGTGAACGACACTGTTTGCTCCCAAGCATTCTGTTTAATCGTTCACCGCAGCGTTCGGAACTGGTGAGGCGTTCCGAAGTGCCTATGTATTTACCGCTAACGTAGCCCTTGCGGGCTGAGTCTGGTAAGCATTAGGGCTAAAAGCCCCCGCCTTTAGGCGTGGGGATGCTTACTACATGGTGACGCTCCCATGCCTAAAGGCAGGGGCTTCTGAACGACGCTTGCGCTTACCGTCGCCTTACGGCGTTGGCAGAGGCGCTACGTTATCGTTCACGGATGCGTCCCATCCGTTTTGCATTAAAGCACGATTATGATCGAGGTCGGATTTTTACGTCTCGTACCTTAACCTCCTTTCATCATACCCTATTTCAGCAGAAAAAACATAAGACCGACGCCTTATATCCCATGCCTGAAGGCAGGGGTTTTACGGCGCTTTCCAGATAACACATCCTACACGGGCGAAATGAATTCAGCCGGCGCAGTTTACCGCCTGCCGCGCACCTTGAAAGCTGCCAGCACGCTGACCACGCTGAACAAACTCAAAATCGACAAAAAGCTGCCCGCGCTGCCAATGCTCAGTACGCTCCCTGCACTCCCTATTGATAACACGCTGCCCACGCTGCCGATACTCAAAATGCTGCCCGCACTTCCAATCGATAACACGCTGCCAATGCTGCCGATACTCAAAATGTTGAGCGGTCTTTCTTGTCCTTGTTCTGCCATGCCCCTCCTTCGTGCCTTTGTGTTATGTTCTCACGCAAGCCCCCTCGTTTTCAGCCCTTATCCCCTGCCCCTCAGTCCTCAGGGCGCGGGGTGAAAAACCGTCGCGGTAGGGGAAGTCCTTCTCCCTGAGGGGGAAGGATTTAGGATGAGGGCAATCTGCGTAAGGTGAGTTATGTTTTTATTTTTTCTCTTGCGTCTTGCTTTGCGCCTTTGCGTTGAATCTTTTCTTTTGCTTTTCCGTTATGGCGTGAACCCGAACCGATTCGCCAACTCCGTCAGCGCCGCGTTGTAGCCGCCCGCGCTTTCCGTCTGCACGATGATCGTATGCGTATCGCTCAACAGCCGATCAATATCCGGCAGTAGCTGCCAATCCGCTGTGCGATACTGGAAGCCGTTATGTCCGATCAGCACGACAACATAATCACTGGCGTCGATGCGTTCTTTGAGAAAGTCGCGCCAATTCGATCCCGGCTCAATCGACATATCGACAAATGGCTGCAAGCCGATCTCTTTCAGCCGCGCCAGCACCAGTAAAGCGAGCGCGCTGCTTTCCGATCGCTTGTACGAGATAAATACGTTGGCAGGTTCGGTCTCGTCAAGGAGTTCAAAGGCGGGCGCGAGAAGCTGAACGCCATCCACACGGTCATAAAGGTCTTTTGTCGGTGTTAAATAACCGCGTGTAAATAACACCGAATATTCAGGAAATTGATCGAATATTGGCGCTGCCCAACGATGCTTGAAATACAACCGCATGAGGTTGTCTCTGGGCACTGTGCGATATTGTGAAAGTTCCTCGTCAGAAGCATCAGCGGCATTTGGAATAAAAGGTAAATATTCCTGAACGATTGGCTCCCTGCGTGGTTGCGAAATAAACGAGAATTGTGTTCCCCAAAACCCCTCGCTTACGCCTTCCGCTAGTTCTTTTGCCAGCGTGCGTACACGTGCCATTTTACTCTTTGGCAGTGGTAGCTGTGTGATCCGATCCAGCCACACTTGAAACGCTTTCTCATCCGCCATCTAGACTTCGCCTCACAAACCATATTCCAACATTTCACAAATCAAAAATCGCCAAAAACGGAAGTATGTGGAAGTATTTTTACTTCCTTAACTACTTTTTTTCAAACTTTTGCGGCGTTGTTTCTTTGCGTTATGTTTCTCGCATTTACCCTACACACTATACCGTCACGTTCGGGCGATATTCGCCGAACACGCCTCGCAGCGTGTGACAAATCTCACCCAATGTCACGTCATTTTCGACACACTCGATCAACAGTGGCATTAAGTTATCGCTTCCGCGCGCTGCTTGATCCAGCCGCGCCCACAGTTCATTCACCCGTTCATTGTCGCGCCGCGCGCGTAATGCCGCCAGTCGTTCGCGCTGACCGGCTTCCACTGATGGGTCAACGCGCAAAAGTTCTGGCTGTACCGATTCGTCGTTGATGAACTGGTTCACACCAACCACGATTTGATCGCCACGTTCAATGGCGCGCTGATACGCATACGCCGCCTCTTGAATTTCGCCTTGAATATACCCTGCTTCAATGGCAGCCAGCGCGCCGCCCATCTCGTCGATACGTGCAATATACGCCCCGGCTCGTTCGATGATCTGCGTCGTCAAATATTCGACCGCGTAGCTCCCCGCTAACGGATCGACGGTATCCGCGACGCCCGTTTCATACGCGATCACCTGCTGTGTGCGTAACGCGACCTGCACCGCGTCTTGGCTCGGCAGCGCCAAAGCCTCGTCCATGCTGTTGGTATGCAGACTTTGCGTGCCACCCATCACCGCCGCCAGCGCTTGAATCGCGACCCGAACCACATTGTTCATCGGCTGTTGTGCGGTCAGCGTGCTGCCGCCCGTCTGCGTATGAAAACGCAGTCGCCAGCTTTCCGGGTTCTTCGCGCCAAAGCGCTCGCGCATGATCCGCGCCCACAGTGCCCGTGCTGCGCGAAATTTCGCCACTTCTTCTAGAAATTGATTGTGCGCGTTGAAAAAAAATGATAACTGCGGCGCGAAATCATCGACATCCAAACCCGCATCGATTGCCGCTTTTACATACGCGATGCCGTTGGCGAGCGTGAAGGCGACTTCTTGTACTGCCGTACTGCCCGCCTCGCGGATGTGATAACCGCTGATGCTGATCGTATTCCAGCGCGGCACGTTCGCTTGACAATACGCGAACACATCGGTGATCAGGCGCATCGAGGCTTGCGGCGGGTAAATATACGTGCCACGCGCGATGTACTCTTTGAGAATGTCGTTTTGTACCGTGCCGCGCAGCATCGATGGATCGACACCCTGCTTTTTCCCCGCTGCGATCACCATCGCCAGCAGTACGGCAGCCGGCGCGTTGATCGTCATACTCACGCTGACTTTATCCAACGGAATACCATCGAACAGGCGCAGCACGTCATCTAGACTGCTGATGCTGACGCCGACCTTGCCGACTTCACCCAACGCCATCGGGTCATCGGCATCATAGCCAATCTGCGTCGGCAAATCGAACGCCACGCTCAAGCCGCTCTGCCCTTGTGCAAGCAAATACCGATAACGTTGGTTGGATTCATCGGCGCTGGCGTACCCAGCATATTGACGCATCGTCCACAGCCGCGACCGATAGAGTTCCGGGTATACGCCGCGCGTGAAGGGATACTCACCGGGTTCACCTAAATCACGCTCATAATCGAGCGGTGCATCTTCCGGTCGAAAATCGCGTTTGAGCGGAATGCCGGATGAGGTCACGAATTTCGAAGCGTCGTCAGTCATAAATAAATTCTCGATTTACTGGAACGCGCTTAATGGCACGTCGATCCCTTTGAAGTTTTCAAACGTCAAATCTTTGAATTTCAATTCGAGATTACGCCGCACGGTCTCGAATAACACGACATAGCTGTTGGTCATCCGCACCGCAGTACTTAATTCGAGCGCGCTCATCACACGTCCAATTGCGGCATCTTCCCCTTCGATTTCGACAAAATTACCATAAGGCATTTCGTCGAGCGTGACCTCCACGCCGTAAAGTTGATAGGTCGTGCGATATTTCTCATATTCCAGGACAGACGCAAACCCTAGTTTGCGTAAGATCACTTCCATGGTGTCAAAATCGCTGACTTCGACCTCAGCTTCAAATCGTGATACCCCGTAATCGCCCGTCAGGCGATCACCATCTTTGTATGTCAAGCGCGCACGGGTGTCAGATCGCAGCCGCAGTACCGCGCGTTTGGCGCGCAATGCTTCGCCCGCTGTGTCGTAGCGTGTATTCCGTTCGAGCACACGCGGTGCGGTCAATGCCGCGCCCAGCGTTTCGAGTCTGGCGACGGTCGGCGCGTGATCGACCACATACAGCTTGATTTCGGTTTCGATGTATTGACTCATAGAGGTTCCATTTTCAGATTAAGCTGACACATAGCGGATCATTTCTGGCATTCCATTTTTGATCGCGTTGACTAACAGCGCATGTGCGTCTTTAGCGGTATCAGGGGCGATGACAAGCGCATGAACAAAGGTTGACGCTGCCCGTTCGACCAGCCACAGATCAGCGGCGTCGTAGAGCGGTAAATCGTGCGGGTCATGTAATCGGTCGAAGCCGATTTCAGCCAATACCCGCACGAAGTTGTCCGCGCGTGCCTGCATGATGACAGGACGCAGTGGTTTGCCGTCGAACGCGCTGCGATAATGAATAGCGCATGTCCACCCGCTTACCGTCGTACGCGTCAGTGATGCAACCGAATCGCGCGCGCGCGCATCATGATAGCGTATCGTGACGCGCAAAATAGACGTAACACCGGGCACGCGCGCATCAACCGTAATCGTCGGCAGGTTAAGCCGCGACGCAATTTCACGTAGATTTTGCGCTTGCGATCGGTGCAGAACCACGAAAAACATCCTTAACGCAAAGTTTCGCAAAGACGCTAGACCATCGATAGGGTCATTGCGTCTTAAATCTTTTCTTTGCGACTTTGCGTTGCCTCTTTAATCAATCGCTAGCACGACTTTGCCGAACACCACGCCAGTTTCCAACATCTGCTGAGCATCACGCGCTTGATCCAGCGGCAGCACCGCGCCGATAACGGGTTTTAAGCATCCGTCAAAAACAAGATTCATCACCGTATGAAAATCTTGAGTCGAACCCATCGAACTGCCGATGACGCTGATATGTTTACCAAAAATGAAGCGCGTATCAATCTGCGCGTTGTAACCACTCGTGTTACCGACGATCAGAATTCGTCCGCCGCGTTTGACCGAGCGCAAGCTGTCAGGAAGCGTAGCTTGTCCCACATTATCAATCACGACATCGACGCCCTGCTTGTTCGTCAATTGATACAGCTTTTTCGACCACGCTGCGTCATCGGCACGGTTGATTGTTACATCTGCGCCTAAAGACTCCGCTTGCGCGCATTTTTCCGCGCTGCTGCCCACGACGTAGACCTTACAGCCAGCGAACTTGGCAATCTGAATGCTGGCACTGTTGACGCCGCCGCCCGCACCGACAATCAGCACACTTTCACCCGCTTTCAGCCCGCCGCGTGTGATCATCGAACTCCACGCAGTGATATAGACCAAGCCCGCCGCGGCTGATTCGACAAACGTGACGTGATCGGGCAGTTTGATCAGGTTACGCGCTGGCAAAACTTTGTATTGTGCCGCGACGCCCGGTGCGTGTTCGCCCATGATCGGCGCGTTCAAAATCGCGGTCTCGTCACCCGCCAAAAGCAATTGCTCAGGCTCGATTAGCGTCGGATTGATCCCGACACGATCCCCGATTTGTACGCTGCTTACGCCGTCACCCACCGCATCGACCACGCCTGCACCATCAGCGCATATCACATGCGGCATCGGTAGTTCAAGCCCTTTCCAGCCGACGCGCACCCAAAGGTCGAGGCGATTCAACGCCGCCGCTTGCATACGCAGGCGCACCTCACCACGTTCGGGTTCAGGGATCGCCAATATATCGATCACCTCGATCACCTCGATACCGCCATGCCCGTTCAGCACAGCGGCGCGCATTGTGCTGCTCATCAGCGCAGTCCCAATTCGTTGCGGGCGATGACCATGCGTTGAATCTCGCTCGTGCCTTCGTAAATGCGCGTGATGCGGGCGTCACGGTAGTAACGTTCGACAGGCATTTCTTTGCTGTAGCCCATGCCACCATGAATTTGCACCGCTTCATCGGTGACGAACATCGCCGTTTCGCTGGCAAACAACTTCGCCATGCTCGCTTCGGTCGTATAGCGTTCGCCTGTGCGCTTGAACTTTTCTTTGGCGAGACACGCACTGTAAATGAGCAGGCGGCTGGCTTCGATGCGCGTTTTCATATCGGCAATTTTTTGCTGGATCATCTGAAATTGACCAATCGGTCCGCCAAATGCCTGTCGTTCACGCGCATAGGTGAGCGCCGCCTCGTAAGCCGCTTCCGAAATACCTAACGCTTGTGCGGCGATACCGATGCGCCCGGCATCAAGCACTGCCATCGCAATTTTAAATCCATCGCCGCGCTTGCCGATCAAATTTTCGACCGGAACAGCATAATTTTCATACACGATCTCACTGGTCGCGCTGGCGCGGATGCCGAGTTTCGGCTCTTTTTTACCGCGAATAAATCCAGGCTGGTCGGCGTCAATGATGAAGCACGAAACGCCTTTATGCTTTTGTTCCGGGTCGGTCATCGTGAACAACAGCACAAAATCCGCGACCGGTCCGCTTGTCACCCATGACTTGCGCCCATTGATGATGAAATGCGTCCCGGCGGCGTTAAGCACAGCGCGGCTTTCCATCGTACCCGCGTCACTGCCGCTCATGGGCTCGGTCAAGCTGTACGCGCCGATTTTTGCGCCACTGGCAACCGGCGTCAAGTACGCTTGTTTTTGCGCTTCTGTACCAAACTGCGTCAGCGCGTTGCAATACAACGAGTTATTGACGCTGACAATCGTGCTATGGCTGGCATCCGCGCGCGCGATTTCGACCATCGCGAGTACATACGCGAACACATCCATGCCCGCGCCACCATATTCTTCGGGGACTTCCAACCCCATCACACCCATCTGACCCAATTTCTTAATCGTCGCCAACGGAAATTCGCCCGATTCATCGAATTCGGCGGCGATCGGCATAATTTCTTTTTCGGCAAAATCGCGCAGCGTGCGGCGCAGCATTTCGTGTTCGTCGGTCAACTGGGGGATCACAATGTGACCGTGTAATTCAGCGGCAACCATAAGGGGGTATCCTCTCAAAGACTATTTGAACTGCGATTCATTTCGTACAATTATAGCGGACGCGACGCCCATCCCCAACGGCGGTATAATAAACAAAGCCATTAGCGATTAGCGATCGGCATATAGCGGAGGGCTAACAGCAAATAGCTAACTGCCCAATGCCAGAAGGATGTTCATGACTGTCATCAAAATAAACCATATCGCGGTCGTTGTACCCGATGTGAACGCCGCGCTTTCGTTTTGGCACGATGCGCTTGGTTTGGCGGTCGGGCATACCGAACACAACCCCGGCGAAGCTGTAGACATCGCCTTTTTACCCGTCGGTGAAGGCGAAATCGAATTGATCGCGCCGTTCACGCCAGAAAGCGGCGTCGCAAAATATCTGGAAAAGCGTGGGGCAGGCTTACATCACCTGTGCATCGATGTCGATGACATTGATGGCGTACTGGCGACATTGATAGAAAAACACATCGAATTGATCGACGAAACACCCAAAACCCGCCCCGACGGTACGCGCTACGCTTTCGTGCATCCGCGCGCGACGGGCGGTGTTTTATTGGAACTATACGAACGCCCCAAAGGCTCATCATGAAATGGTCTGAACGCATCACCGGAATGCTTCGCGCCGGGAGTTCGCCGCGCGAAACCGCACTGCGTGAAGTGCTCGTCGCTGGACGCACCGCGAAATTGAGCGAAAATTATACGGCGGCACTTCTACACTTCGATCAAGCGCTTGATATGGCGCGCAGCGCCGCAGCGCTGGGTGACGACCCAACCCCGATCACATCGTTGAGCGTTCATCGCGCCGAAACACTGATCCGCTTGCGCCAATGGGCGGATGCAGCGGCATTCATCGAGGCATCGCGCGCCAGTGCCCCATCTTTGACGCGCACGATGCACGCCGCCTACATGGATTGTGCGCTCGGGTTACTCGAACAGGCACGCGGCGACCTTAATGCGTCGCGCACCGCTTATGAGTCCGCGCTCAAAGGTGCACGCGGCGCGACCAAACCGATCATCGGAGCTGAAGGTCGTGCGATGGGACACCTTGCCGATTTATATTTGCGCGATGGCAATGCCAGCTATGCCGCACATTTGCTCAAAGACGCGCTGGCAAAACTTGGAACGTCGAGCGATTTGGAATTGAGCGGCTATTTCGTCGGGCTGCTCGGTCAAGCGATGAGCGAAAACGGACAGTCAAGCGATGGACTGCACTTTATCCAGCGCGCATTGATGCTGGCGGAACAGTTTCAGCATCGATTGTATGAGCGACACTGGGGCATGATCTTAGGTCAGCGTGCGCTCGATGAAGGACGTTATCTCGATGCACGTGGGCATTATCAACGGGCGCTGCATTTATTCGATGCTGAAAAACCGACGCCCGCGTTTGTCGCCCTTCACGTCGGCTTGAGCAAAGCCTCGATTTATGTCCGTGATCACGACACTGCTATTCAAATGGCAGAAACCGCACTCGAAGCATCGCACAAACTGGTCGCTCCCCCCGTTGACCCGCCCATCGCGCTGATTATCACCGACGACGCAGAAGCATTGGCACGGGGTGCGCTTGGTTTGGCGCTGCGCGCCGCTGGACGTGGTATCGACGCGCTGCCACATTTGCAGGCACTGGTTGATACGATCACCGATGAGCAAGCGACACGCGATCGTATCGATGTACTGCGTGGATTGGGGGCGGCGCTCAGCGAAACCGACGATTACAACGCGGCGGTTACGAGTTATCAGCGCGCACTGGCAATGGCAACCAAGTTCGATGATCCGCTCGAAATTGCGCTCACGCATCGCGATCTCGGCTTGATCTATCAGCGCAGAGAAGAATACGTGCTGGCAGTGCAAGAATGGACGCAGGCAATCACCATTTACGACAGCCAGAATGCATACGCGCAAGTTGCACGCCTGCATTGTGATTTAGGCGGCGCGCGGCGCTCGATGGGGTTAGTAACGCGTGCGTTGCGCGATTATGAGCAGGCGTTGATGACACTCAACAACGTGGATGCCAACGATCTGGAGACGCGCGGACTTGTGCTTTCCAACGCTGCCAACGTATACGCAGAAAGCGGCGACGCCGAGTCTGCCGATGCGTTTTTTACCGAATCCATCAGCATCGCGGAACGCACCAACGATATGAGCGCCGAAGCGATCCGCAGCGGCAATTATGGCTGGTTCTTAATCGTGGTCGGTCGTCCGCGCCGCGCCATCGCTACGCTCGAACGCGGTTTACGTTTAAGCGAGACGCTCAACCTGACGCTGCAAGCCGCCGTGCAAACCGACAATATCGGGCTGGCACACGACTCGCTTTCAGAATACCCGACTGCGCGCGCGTTTCACGAAAAAGCGCTCGCGTCACTTAACGGCAGCGATGCCCGTCACTGGCGCGGATCGATTCAGATCAATCTTGCCAATACGCTGCTATCGCTAAACGATACTGAACAAGCGGATAGCTTGTGCGCGTCCGTGCTCGAAGATGCGCGGGCGACCAACGATATTGATTTATTGATCCGCGCGCTGACTACGCAAGCCCGCACTGCCATCTTGTCCGGCGACCTCATCGCCGCCGCCGCGCCGCTTGATGAAGCGATTATATTGGCGCGCAAGCTCGATTCGAAACGCCTGCTGGCAGATTTGCTGTACCTGCGCAGCCAGCATCAAGCCGGGTTACACGAACTATCGCAGGGGCGCGAGGCATGGGACGAAGCGGTCAAGCTGTACACGGCGCTGCATATGCCGCAAGCGAAAATTGAACCGACCTGGCTACAAAACAGCGTTTAGCAATCGGTCATAAGCACAAAGTGATTGGCAACCCGAAAAATTGAGCGGTGAGCTAACGACTAACCGCCGCTATAAAGGTTTTTAATGAGCCGGATTTGGTGCGTGAGCGCGCCGCTTTTCAGTCATACCGATTGGGGCGGCTTTTTGAAAACCGCGCTCGAACTCAAAGAGCGTGGGCACGATGTGACATGGGTGAGCCAAGCGGGCATCGCGGGCGCGGTGACAGCCGCGGGCATCGACTTTGTGCCGATCCGCGCGTCGGGGTGGTTGTGGCCGCCGCCACCCGCACCGGATGTCACCAAGATTCTACCCACTGAAGCCGTTATGCTGCGTTACCGACGCGCACTCGATACATGGTTGACGGTCGATCTCGTCGCGGATGCGACCGCCGCACTAATCGAATTGGCGACCGAACACGGCAAACCCGACCTGATTTTGACAGATCCGTTTTTGACGGCAGCAGCGCTGGCAGCGGAAGCGCTCGAAGTTCCGCTCGTCGTGTGCGGTTGGCCCGCGCTCGATGATTTGAACGAAGATTTTTTGTTCCCCGTGCAAAAAACACTGGGCGCAGATAGCCAATCTCGTATGGCGGCATTGTTCGAACGTTTCGGATTGCGCGGCGTCAATATCTCGAAAGGCGCGACGCCTTCGGTTTTAAGCCCGCATCTGCATATCTGCTATTTCAGCCCAACATGGTATCAAGCGGACACGGGTAATTTGCTCGACCAAACCTATTTCGTCGGCGGCGCGCGTGAAGTTCCGCAAGCCGACGCACCTTCATGGTTGAACGCAATCCCAGCCGATGCACCGATCGGTTTGGTCACGTTGGGGACGACCTTCGCGGGTGAATTAGGCTTTTTCAGTTGGGCGGCGCAGGCGATGGCGCGACTCGGATTGACTCCGGTTGTCGCCATTGGCTGGAGTCCTTACGGCGCCGACGAAAAAGCCGCACTGAAAGCCGCGCTGCCGCCAACTACACGCCTGCTCAACTGGGTTGATCTGGCGCATGTGCTGCCGCGCACACGAGTCATCACACATCACGGCGGCATGGGCACGACGCATTGGGCGATTCGCTACGGTGTACCACAGATTATCGTCCCACACGCCGCCGATCAACGCGGACAGGCGCGCCGCGCGGCGCAAGCCAAAATCGGACTCAACCTGACCGCGCATGATGTCCGGCATGGCGCATTGTTGACAGGCATACGCGCAGTGATTACAGATGCCAATGTCGCACAAAACGCGCGCGATCTCGCGGCGGAATTCGAGCTGTTGGGTGGCGCAAGCGCCGCCGCCAACGAGATTTTGAAAGTGCTTTAGGCTTTCGTGCCCGCAATCAAAATGTAGCGATGATCGAACTCGGCGTCGTCGGTGCCAACACAGCGCATGTTGTAAAACGCTGTGACGGGTTCAGGTGCTTGTACCATCATGACGTGCAGCCGTTCGATCACATCGGGTGAGCAACCTTGCCGTTCTGCCCACGTCAGCATTTTGGCGGTGCGCGCCAGCAGTTCACTGTGGTCGACCGTCAGTCCAGCGTCAAGATACATGCCGCGCCATTCGTATTCGTTGTATGCCCGCCCATGACTGGGGTCGCGCAGCTTTTCGAAGGCTTCGATATACGCCGCCGCTTTTTTGTCATCCGGCAGTACATGATCCTGCACCACCAGCCGTCCGCCGTGCTTGAGCACACGTGCCGATTCGCACACAAATTTGTACACGTCGGGGAAGTGATGCGCGGCGACGCGGCACGTGACCAAATCGAACGATTCATCACTGAATGGCAAATTCTCGGCGTCAGCCGGAGCAAATTCGACGTTGATGATATTTTGTGACGCGATAAACGTGCGTGCCTCATCGAGCATAGATGGCGCATAATCGGTCACGACCATATGCCGCACCAACGGCGCAATCTTGAGTGCGGTATGTCCACCGCCTGTCGCAATATCGACCGCCACCCAATCAGGCTGTGGCGCAGCGATTTCAAGCAGTCGATCCAAATCTGCGCCCTGCGAGTGGATATTGCTCGTCACATAGTTATTTGCGTATTGGCTGAATCGCTGACGGCTGTGTTCTTTTTGGTCATCCGTATTCATGCGTTTTTCTCCTTATTAGCGTAAGGTTCATGTCTATGTATCTGTATCATGAGTATAATCGCGCTTCGTATTCGTTCATCGAACCCATTCAAACCATCTATAGCCATCGGGCGCGTGTAGGCACACTATTTTGAACGACTTTTCTTCGGCACGACTGAAAACACGTGCGATTGAACTCGGCTTTACGCTGGTCGGAATCGCCCATGCTGATCCATCGCCGATGCTGGCGGCATACGAACGCTGGATCGCCGCTGGGATGCACGCGGATATGGGCTATATGGCGCGCGCAGATCGAGTCGCGCGCCGCCGCGATTTGAACATGATTTTGCCGGGTGTGCGCTCAATGATCGTAGCCGGGTTAGATTACAGCACGTTCGTGCCCGATGAAGTGTTGAATGACCCGTCGCGCGGACGTATAGCGGCGTATGCCTGGGGGCTGGATTATCACGCGGTGTTGATGGAAAAACTCGATGCGCTGGCGAAGTGGATCGCGGCAGAATGCGGCACAATCCAGCAGCGTGCATATGTCGATACCGGCGCGATTTTAGAACGCTCACACGCACACACCGCCGGACTTGGTTTTATCGGCAAAAACACCATGTTGATTCATCCGCGACGCGGCAGCATGTTTTTTCTGGGTGAATTGTTGACCGATATAACATTCGACAGCTACGATACACCTTCAACGCCTGCGACAATGTGCGGACGGTGCACGCGTTGTTTGAGTGCGTGTCCCACCAATGCGTTTCCATCACCGCATGTGCTGGATGCGCGGCGCTGTATCAGCTATTGGACCATCGAAAATAAAGGCGCGATCCCATCGGAACTGCGCGCTAATTTTGGCAACTGGATTTATGGCTGCGATATCTGCCAGGACGTATGTCCGTTCCAGCGCTTCGCGCCGCGTACGGCTGAGCGCGCGTTTTCACCTGCTGATATCGACCGTGCTGCACCTAAATTAGCCGATATTCTGGCACTGGACGAGGCGACTTTTTCGGCGCGTTATGCAGCTTCACCAATCGCACGCATCAAGCGCGACCGCCTGATACGTAATGCGTGTATCGCCGCTGGAAACAGTGGTGATCAGCAGTTGCGCCACCCCCTGGAGCGCTTGCAGGGCGAAGAAAGTCTGCTGATACGCGACCATGCAACCTGGGCGCTGGATCGTTTGAGCGAACGGGCTAAGATTGAAGCGCGTGACAGCGTCAATAAATTAATCTAGCGTAACCCCAGGAGTTTTAAATCATGGAAAGCAAAACGTTTCGCGTTCCCAATATCGGTTGTGATGGCTGCGTACGAACCATCGTCAACGAATTGAGCCAACAGCCTGGCATCGATGCTGTGACCGCCGATAAAGATACGCAAATCGTCACGATCAAATGGCAGCAGCCCGCGACATGGATGACCATCAATGCCACACTGGCAGAAATTGATTATCCACCTGAACCAGAAACCGTGTAAAGTACTGCTATTAAAACGGGGCGTCGATATAAACGCCCCGTTTTGATTCTTAGAGAAAGATACAAGTTCCTTTGCGTCATTTCATCGAGACGCACCCCGTGCTAAAATCAAGACCTCTGATCACCTTCGATAAAACATTTAAGCGCAGAACTGGAAAATAGCGATGCTCGGACTGACGACAACGTTCGTGAATAACCGCTATCGCATCGTCAGTGCGTTGGGGCGCGGCGGCATGAGCGCCGTCTTTTTGACGTATGACCGCCTGACAGGTCAGGAAGTCGCGCTCAAGCGCGTGTATATTCGTCGCGAAAATCGCACCGACGACAGCATCACCACCGAATCCCAGGAAATGCGCTTAGTTTTAGCGCAGGAATTTCGCACGCTGGCAGGGCTGCGACATCCCAACGTCATCAACGTCCTCGATTACGGGTTCGACAGCGAGACACAGCCTTACTACGTCATGGAATTGTTGAGCAATGTGAGCACACTGACGCAGGCGGCAGTCGATCAGCCAACGCAAGTCAAAGTCGATTTGCTGCTGCAACTGCTTAATGCCTTGGTGTATTTGCATCGGCGCGGCATCCTGCATCGGGATTTGAAACCGGACAATATTCTCGTCGTCGATAATCGGGTTAAAGTCCTGGATTTTGGCTTGGCAATCGAACGTGAAAACCTAAAAGATGCGCCTGGCGAACTTGCCGGGACATTGGCGTATATTGCGCCAGAAATTTTTATGGGTGGCAAACCGTCGGAAGCATCTGATCTTTACGCGGTCGGCGTCATCGCGTATCAATTATTTCTAGAAAAAATGCCCTTCGATTTCAAAGATATTCACTCTGTCATCCGTAAGCCCATCTATGTCGAAATCCCGAACGAAGACCCACGCCTCAACGTGCTGTTGATGGAATTACTGAGCAAACGTCCTGAAGATCGTCCGGCTTCTGCACGCGCCATCATGGATACGTTGCTGGCGTTATTTGGCAACCGCGCTGGCTATGAAGATGAGTCAATCCGCGATAGCTTTTTGAAGGCAGCGCGATTTGTTGGGCGCACAGACGAAATCAACATGCTGCGCGGCGCATTAGTGAATACGATCGCGGGTGATGGTAGTTTCTGGCTGATCGGCGGCGAAAGCGGCGTGGGTAAGAGCCGCCTGATGGATGAAATTCGCACCTACAGCTTGATCGAAGGCGCATTGGTCGTGCGCGGGCAAGCGGTCAACGTCGGCGGTTCTGCGTTTCAGATGTGGGGCGATGTAATCCGCCGTTTGTGCCTCAATCTCGATGGGTCGTCATTGCCGTTGAGCGTCCTGAAAACACTGGTTCCCGATATTGGCACGCTGTACGAGACGAACGTCTCCGACGCACCGCCGCTCGAACCCCAGGCTGCGTTCAATCGTTTGGTCGGCGCATTCGTCGATGTGTTTCAACAGCAAACACAGCCGATAGTCGTCCTGCTAGAAGATTTGCAGTGGGCAGGTGACAGTCTCGCGCTCTTAGACGCGCTGGAGAAATTGACCGACACCAACAAACTGCTGGTCATTGGCAGTTATCGCAGTGACGAAGCGCCCGATTTACCGTTGCGTTTTCCAAAAGCACAGAGTGTATTGCTGGCGCGTTTCGACTCCAATGAAATTGAGCAGCTTGCCGCCGCCGTATTGGGTGAGAGCGGCGAACTTATGGAAATTACCGAACTGCTGCGCCGCGAAACCGAAGGCAATTTGTTCTTCATCGTCGAAGTGCTGCGCACGTTGGCGGAAGACGCGGGCAGGCTCGATTTGATCGGCTTGAACACCCTGCCAGAAAATGTGTTGAGCGGCGGCATTTTGCAAGTCGTCCGTCATCGCCTGGAACGTCTGCCCGCGTATGCGATGCCACTGCTTGAATTGGCAGCGGTCATCGGGCGCGAAGTCATGATCCCGGTATTGCAGCGCGCCGCCAGTCTGACCCCGCCATTGAGCGAAGGCGGTTTCAAATTCGATGATTGGCTGAACGAGTGTTTGGCACGCACGATTTTGCTGCTTCAAGACGAACGATGGATGTTTGCGCACGACAAGCTTCGCGAAGCCATTCTGAGCGATCTATCCGCCGACAAAAAGCGCACACTGCACGAAATCGCAGCGCACACGATGGAAACCGTATACCCCGACCAAGCCGATATGTTCGCGCGCCTGGCATATCATTGGGGAGAAGCGGGCAACGCCGAAAAAGAACTGTATTATGCCGCGCGCGCAGGTGAACAAAGCATCAATACAGGCGCGTATAAACAGGCGATTGAGTACTTGACGCGTGTGAACACGCTGCTGCCGTCCGCGCCACACGTTAAACCGTTGGAGCGCGCCCGCTACCTGCGCTTGATCGGACAAGCCTATTTCTACAGCGGACAAATCGAAAAAGCGCGTAGTTTCTTGCTTGAAGCAGTGACCGCCGCTACGCGCCCCATTCCATCGAACGCGCTGACGCTGCGACTCGATACCATGTGGCAGGTGACACGACAAATGTCGCGGCGGATGATCTCGTTCAAACCACGTCCGGTCAGTTCAGATCGACGCACCGCGTTAATTGAAAGCGGACGCGCTTTGTTCTTGCTGGTAGAAATGACCGTATATACGGGTGACACAGGGCAAGGGACATACATCGGGATGCGGGCGCTCAACGAATCCGAGAGCGCAGGACCCTCGGATTCACTGGCGCGGCATTATTCTGGCACAAGCTGGCTGCTTGCCAGCCGCCCCGGTATGGAATCGATGGCGCGGCAGTATCTGAAGTTGGGATTACACACCGCCGAACAAGTCGGTGAACCGGGTTCGACTGGCTTTGTTTATTTCATCGCGGCACTCAATCATCTTGGTTGGGGCGCATGGGACGAAGGGCAACGCTACGCTGAACGTGCGATCGCCACCGCGAATGCGATTGGTGACGTGCGCATCTTCAATCAATCGATCGCTGTGATCGCTGACATCGATTGGTATCATCGAGGCGATTTAGACGCGGCACGCAATCACAATGCCGAAAATTACGAAAGCGCGCTCAAGTGTGGCAGCATCAACCAGACCGCGATTGCACAATCCCGTCGCGCCTATTATCACGCACTTACAGGTGCGGGCGACTTGGCACGCCGCGACGCCGAAATCGCGCTCAGCCTCGAAAAACCCGTCAACATGACAATCTTGAACGCACAGGCGGCACTCGTGTTAGCGGCATTCAATGAAGGCGCTATGGATACGGCACATGCCGAATTGAGTACGCTGCTGACCGCGGTCGAAAATTTGGGCGCTATCAACGTGTACGCCATGTTCGATGGCTTCGCTGTGTGCGCTGATGGCTGGCTTACCCTGGCGGACGCCGACGCGCAGCACATACCTCAAGCCGAGCGCGCAGTGATGCAGCTTCAACGCGCTGCCAAAGCCTATGCGATGATTCAACCGCTCGCTTTCATCATGAGCGCGTGGCTGGCACTCGTCAAAAATGACCACGAAAACGCTGTCAAAAGCGCTCATGCAGCAGTCAAAAGCGCGACTGAGCTGCACATGCCGCATGAACTGGCGTTGGCACAGTGGATCACCAGCCGCACATTGACGGCGGATGACCCACAACGTTCAGCGTTAGCCATTCAAGCACGCTCGGCGTTGGAACGCATCGGCGTTGCTTACGACTTGCGGCGAACATTTTTCAATACGGGCGGCGACCAATCGACGCGGTTTACTAATCCTGGATAGAACATACCGTGAAAACCAAACGGTATGCGGTACGGGAGCGGCGCACGTGCCACTTCTTCAAAGGTTTGACCATCCAACACCAGCAAGAACGACGTATTAGCGTCCGCGTCGTAGACCGTCGCCAGCACCACGCCATCATCTTCGCTCGTGCCGCCGGGACGCGCGGCGAACCAGGGTTCGCTGGGGTAATTATTTTCGACAAACCAGATTTTGGTATCACCGTTGGTCACATCGACTTTAGCGAGCTGATTGGTAAAATCGGGGCGTAAATCATTGACGCCAACGCCATAGGTAAAGCGATATGGCAGACCGTTATACTGATCATAATTGATGCGCGGCAGTTCAAAATTGACCGTGCCAATCTGTTCGTAATCGATCGTCGTCTTCCCACCTGTAAGCGGAATCCGATAGCGGCGGATAAACGACGGTGTTTGCACAAAATCATCAGATCGCAGCACATCGAGATACAACGCTCGCCAGACCGCGTTGGTGTCATACGCCGCCAAATCCATGACGATTTCGTTGCCATCCTGGTACGAATTGATGTGATGAAATACATAAAAGCCCGCCGTTTCGACGCGGTTGACGATTTCGCCCGTTGAAAGATCGACGACCGTAAACGTGGTCGGTTGATCTGCCATCCACTTAAAGTTGAAAATGAACGGGTTGCACTGCAAAGCGACGCTCATCACACCGGTAATCGGCGGCAAACGCATCGGATTTTCAGTCAGCACGACATACCGTTCGGTGAAACCGAAACTGTGCATGTATGCGGGCGACCACGTCGGAATCGACGCCAATTTGGTGCGGCTGCGTCCCATCACATGATAAATATCGTAGGTGCTGCGTAGATTGAACTTGATCATGTAATTGATGATGCCGCCTTGCGTGCGGCTGTAATGCGGATGAGCGGTTTCCATCGTGATGTCGATGGTATCGTCGTATTGAAACAACTCCAGCGTATCAAGCGAAAACGGCTCGATTACATATGACGCGGGAAGTTCCGTCATCGATAGGTATTCACCCGCTTGCTGATCGTAATTGATATTACAGTTATCGGTAAACGCCGGGTTGAACAATTGATAAATGCGTTTCCACAGCGGTGGGGGTGGCGTTGCGACGCCGCCAAAATGGATCGTCCCAGTTTGGTTATCGAGGATATATGCCTGACTTTGCAAAAACTTGTTGGCAAACGAAACGCTGCCATTTTGAAACGTGTAGCGGTGCATCATGCCCAGACCATCGAACCAATGCGGGTACACGGCGTGCGCGACCTCGAATTGTCCAGGTCCATTGCGAAGCAAACTCCCGGTCAACCATGTCGGAATGCTGCCTTGCACAGGCAAATTTTCAATGACGCTGGTTTGTGTTTGGGTCTCGAAGTTGTTTTTGAAGTAATTGACTGGCATTCACCGTGCCTTTCGTGGGCAATGGGGCGACGAATGCCTTTATTATAGGGTTCAACTCTCTTTTACGGACAACATGTTTTGTTCATATTTTTGAAGCACCGCTTCGTAATCTTCGTGATCTGGCAAAATACACGATGCGTCAGAACTCATGTTGTCGGCGCCGCGAATTACACTGACCATACCATTGGTTTCCAAATAGGCACGATGTACTTGACTCAGATGCGTAATGCCTTCATGACGCAGCATTAAAAAAACTTCTTCGACCGACAATTGACTAGCGTTCATTCCCTTGTTATCGATCTGTCCATCGACGACAACACGATGAACTTTTCCTTCCACAGCGACTTCGATGCGGCGGTTATGATTGGTGAGCGCAATGACACCACGATGGATACACAATACAACCGTGATGGCTATCATGCCATGTATCAATGGAACATTCGGGTAAAACATCGGGTCGCCGACTGCTGAACCAAGCGCGATAATCATACCGAGTTCAAACGGCGATAACTGACGAACCCCGCGCTGACCAATCAGCCGCAGCCCGATCATCGTAAAAATAAAGAGAATTGTGCTGCGAAAAACGATTTCCAGCAAAAATGTCGTGGGCATCTCGCCAAAGAAAATGCGTTGCAGATCAAAGGAGTAAGTGTCCATTGTGAGTCCTTTCGTGCCACTCGCCTCGGTTGATCATAGCGTTTTCTCAGCATGAGCAAAATCCGCCACCCCACCTATGACAAAATCATCAATTTGTGTCATAGCGAGATAGATTGACCGATCTACACTTGTATCAACTTTTGCAAAAATGATAAATCAGGGTTAAGCATGATGCGAAAAGGCACGCAGGTTTCGTGGCAATGGGGCACTGGTCACGGCGAAGGTCAAATCGTCGATGTTTTTCATCAAAAAGTGACGCGCAAATTACAAGGCACAGAAGTAACCCGCAACGGTACTCAAGATAACCCCGCTTATCTCATTGAACAGACAGATGGCGACCAGGTATTGAAACTTTCGAGTGAGGTCGAGTCCGCATAAAGCGCTAAATTATGGTTCAACTCAACGATGACCTCCAGGAACGGCTCGCCGCAGCAGCATTACGCTATGTCACGCCAAAAAGTAAAGGTTATACGCGCAAAAAATCAGGCAAAGGCTTTGTTTATCTCGACAGCAAAGGCGTCAAGATCAGCGACAAAGCACTTAAAGCATGGATAAATACGCTGGTGATTCCGCCTGCATGGCAAAACGTGTGGATTGCGACGCACAAAAACGCGCATATCCTGGTGACAGGGCGCGATGATAAGGGGCGCAAGCAGTATATTTATCATCCTCTGTGGCAGCAGATGGCAAGCGAGAAGAAATTCGGCGATTTAGTCGCGTTCGGAGAATCGCTCCCAACATTACGCCGCGCGCTTGACCATGATTTGCGTCAAAAAACACTGACGCAGCGCAAAGTGGTCGCGTTGGTCGTCGCACTGCTTGGGCGCACCTTGATCCGTATTGGCAATCAAGAATATGCCCGCGACAACGAGACGTTCGGCTTGACTACCTTGAACGATGATCATGTCGAAGTTGAAGGCGCGACCGTGCGTTTTTCGTTCGTTGGTAAAAGCAAGAAATCGCACGAAATCACGTTGAAAGATAAACGTTTAGCGCGTGTCATTCGTGCGTGTCAGGAAATTCCCGGTTTTTCACTGTTTCAATACTACGACGCAGACGGCAATCCGCACGCGATTGATTCGGCACATATCAACCAGTATTTGCTCGATGTGACGGGACAACCTTTTACCGCCAAAGTTTTTCGTACGTGGGGTGGCTCTGTCGACATGATCCACGAGTTGTGTTTGGTGGATCGAGAGACGATCAAGAACCACGAGACTTGTATTCGGGCGGGCGTAAAAGCGGTCTCGAAGATTTTGGGGAATACCACCAGCGTGTGCCGCGCCTATTACGTCCATCCGGTCGTGCTCGACGCGTTCCTGGCAGATACGCTGCACGGTGCGCTTGAGGCGATTCAAACGCCGAATGATGGATATGCTCTAGAACCGGAAGAACAACTCTTAATGACATTGATGCGCGCAAGTATTGCAGCTTAAAGCGCGCATTATGCCACTTGTACGTTCATCTCATTTTCGAGCGCGGCATAAATGTCATGCAAGACGTGGTCAGGGTGTGCATAGCGCGCGTTTGGTTCTTTCGCAGTCATGCGCGCTATAACATCGATCAGCATCAGTCGTGAATCTGGTATGCTGCAATTACGCGAAAACATCAGGCAATCATGCAGCAAATCAGCATCGATCGGCTTGTTGAGGATGTCGTTGACCAGCCCTTGAATGCTTCCTGTACCAAACATGGGTTGACCGGTCAGCATTTCGTAAGCGACCAACCCTATGGCGTACATGTCGGATGCGAAAGATGGCGCATCGCCTAATAAAACTTCGGGTGCCATATAGGCGATTGTGCCACTGGTCGGGCAGTTATCGGTTTCATCGATGTGTAGCGCCAACCCAAAGTCGATCAGGATAACGCTGTTGTTTTCGATCATGATATTTTCAGGTTTAAGATCACGATGTATAACTTCACGGTCATGCAAATAAGAGGCGGTTTGCAAAAGCTCAACTAACCATGTCATCTTTTGATAGAAACTGCTTGTCACGCACTTGCGACGAATATCGACCGCATCGTGTAGATATTTCATCGTAAAAAAGGGCAGTTCCGCCTCGTTTTCTTCCATTTCGTAAACGCGCACAATATGTGGATAACACAGTGATGATAAAGCCCCGTACTCGCGGCTTAGTGCATCACGATAACAGTCAAGTGGTTCTATGCGTTGTGGCAGTGCCGGAACAGTTTTAATGGCGACATCGATTTCCAGAACAGTATCGTATGCAAGGTAAATCGCGCCCATTGAACCAGCACCGATAATCCCAATTGGTGCATACCGCTCGCCGAAATTCGGGACGTACTCGCTATCCGAAATCGCATTCCATACCATTTCATTATCCCTAAGACCCATTGAACTCTAGGTTACAGGATCATGCACTGAACGACTTGTGGCATATGGGGCAATTCAGTATGGGTCGATAGAAGGATTATTCCAGACACAACAACCTTAAAACCTGGTTGATGTAGTCTTAATGTGCCGACGTTATGTTGAAAGGGCAGACAATTTGTTACAGAAAGCCCACACGCAATGTTAGAAATCACTGATCTACGTGTCGTCTATGGCAATGGCAACGAAGCGTTAAAGTCTATTTCGATTAGCGCGAAGCCGGGCGAAATCATCGCAATCATTGGGCGTTCGGGCGCGGGTAAATCGACATTGCTGCGCTGCATCAACGGTTTGCAACAGCCCACCAGCGGAACCGTCGTGCTCGATGGTGAAAACATCACCACAATGAACCAAAATCAACTGCGCGAAGTGCGCCGTTATGTCGGCTTTATCTGGCAGGAATACAATCTGGTCGAACGTCTGCCCGCTATCACCAACGTTTTGACAGGTCGCCTTGGTTACAATCGTGGTTTGGGCAGCGTCGCTTTTTACTTTGACCGTGGACACCGCGAAATCGCGCTGCGCAGTCTGGAACGTGTCAACCTGCTCCATCGTGCCAATTTCCGCGCGGATCGTTTATCCGGCGGCGAAAAACAGCGCGTTGCAATCGCACGCGCGATTGCACAACAGCCCAAAATTATTCTGGCGGATGAACCTGTCGCCAGCCTCGACCCAGAATTGAGCGTGCAAGTGATGACTGACCTTGCGCGCGTCGCCCGTGAAGATGGGGTGTTGACACTCATCAACATCCACCAGGTCGAGTTAGCGAAAGAATTTGCCGATCGCCTGATCGGTATCGCGCAAGGCGTGGTCGTTTTTGATGGCACACCCGACACTTTGACCACCACCGTGCTCGACGACATTTACCGCTTCGATAAAGACAAAACATCGCACGACGCCGAAACTGCCGAGCCGACTGCCATCCCATCGTACGTGGCTTCCAATCAACCTGTAGTGATTTAACGAGGCGTTATGGCTCAACGTACTGTTGCACAAATTCCTGTTCCCACACCTGTTTCCCCAGAACAACTGCGCGAGAAATTACTGCGCCCGTTTCCAACTTTAGGGTGGCGGGCGCTGTTGGTCATCCTTGCGATCATTCTCGTCTTCAGTTGGAGCATTGCAGGGTCTGAAACCAACCTCACCACGCTCTTCGGGGGCATCCCCGATGTGGCTCGGTTCTTGGGTCAGTTATTCCCGCCTGCTTATGAACTTCAGCGCGGCACCGAGCGTACTTTTGTCGATAGCAGCGGAACAGAATTTTCTGTCCCAATCAGCAGCGCGGAAGCGACAATTCTAGAAGCCTACCGCCTAGAGCGAACGATCTACATCTATGAAAACGCCGTGCCAGTGCTCACATCCGAAGATGAACTGGCTGCGACCATTGACCGCCTGAACGAACAACGTGTCAACGAGTTGACATATGTAATCGTCGGCACCGGTGAAACGTTGGAAACAGGCGAAACGCGTACCATCGAATTCCGAACGTCCGAGCGACTCATCCGCGAGGATTTCAACCAGCGTCAAAATATTTATCTCTATATCAACGATCAACCTGTTCCCGTAGAACAGCGCGAGGTCAGACAGCAGATTTCACTGCTGCGTAATGAGGGCGTCGAAAATGTCCGCTACGTCGTTGGTGGCAGCGGAATTACGATTGGATACCCGATAATTATCACGTCGATTGCCGAGACCATCCAAATCGCGATCATTGGCACCGTCGGCGCGGTGATTTTGGCAATTCCGTTCGGGCTGCTGGCGGCGCGCAATGTGTCACCGCACCCGCTTGTTTATCAAATCACGCGCATGATTCTCAATACCCTCCGAGCGATTCCAGAACTGATTTATGCGCTCATTTTCGTCGCCGCGGTCGGTTTAGGTCCGTTTCCGGGTGTGCTAGCCTTGATCTTCGGTTCGGTCGGTTCGCTGTCACGTTTATTTGCCGAAGCGATTGAACAGATTGACCCGCAGCAAGTCATGGCAGTGCGCGCGACGGGCGCGAGCGGCATTCAAACATTCATGTACAGCGTGTTTCCACAAGCGCTGCCACTGTTGATTTCATATTCCTTAGTTTACTTCGAACATAACGTGCGCAGCGCGACGATCCTGGGCATCGTTGGCGCGGGCGGTGTCGGGCAAAAACTGTATGAATACATGCAGTTGTTTTATTACAACGAAATGCTCGGCGCGGTCATTCTCCTCATTTTGGCTGTCACGGTCATCGACCGTTTCAGCAACTACATTCGCAGCCGTTTCATTTAGACCGGTGCGTGTAGTTGCATGTTGCATACTTCCTACTTTTAGGAAAGGGAACCCATGAAAAAGCTCGCTATCGTTTTGACCGTCGTTTTCGCTCTGTTTAGCATTGGTTTTGTCGTCGCCCAAGAAGCAGATCGCACGGATTGGCCCGAAACGTTCATCGTCGGTGTATATCCTGGCGACAACGTGGAAGAAGCATTGGCAGCGGTTGAACCTCTCCGCACCTATCTGGAAGACGCGCTCGGCGTCCGCACTGTTTTGATCACCGGCACCAGCTACAGCGCCGTGATCGAAGCCATGCGCGCTGGTCGTGCTGATGCGATGGAAGTTGGTCCGTTCTCGTATGTCTTGGCAGCCCAAGAAGCCGGCGCAGAAGCAATTGCAGTGGCTAACTATCAAGAAGCGATCACCCTCGAAGATGCGTCGGCTGTTGAAACCGAATTTGTTCCCGGCTACTTCAGCGTGATTTTCACGGTCAAGGGCAGCGGCATCAACACCATCGCCGACATCGCTGGTCGCAGCTTTGCATTCACCGACCCAGCATCGACAAGCGGTTACTTGATCCCCGCGACCACGATTTTGACCTCGCAGGGTTTCTCTGGCCCAGAAGAATTAGAAGCGTTTGCTGACCTCGTGTTCGCGGGCAATCACCCGTCGGCAGTGTTGAGCGTCAATGAAGGCACGACCGATGCGGGCGCGACCTTCGACGGCAACCTCCAAGCACAATCAGACGAAGGCTTGATCACGGTTTGCGGTTACGAAGCCGGTTCGGGCGAATTCCCGTTCGATGACCTGATGACCCAAGAAGAACTCGACGCGATTGCCGCCGATTGTGAAGATGGCAGCATCGTCGTGATTGCCCAGTCGTCGATTATCCCCGACACCCCATTTGCAGTGCGCAGCGACCTGCCCCAATCGTTCAAGACTGCCGTGCAAGAAGCCTTGTTGGGCATCTCGAATGACCCCGAATTGATCGTCGCGCTGGAACGCTACTATGTTGACCCGACCGCCTTCCTCGGTTTGGACTCGTTGGACAACTTGTATGATGGTTTGCGTGACACCGCCGACTTGCTCGATCTCGACCTGAGCGCGCGCTAAGCTTCAATGTCATAAACTTTGGGCGGTCGGTCGCTGACTGACCGCCCTTTTTATTCTCATCACCCGTCGGAAAAACACGTCATGACCTATACGCAAGGCGAAGCCCTCACCATTTTGACCCATGCGCCCGCCGATGACGTGAAAGCGCTGGCAGAATCAATCTTGCCATCGCTGGGCGCGATTCAAGTACTGAAAAATCGTACCGGGCTGATTATGCTCCCGTATACCGATAGTGCAGGTGGCGTCACATTTCATTTGGGTGAAATTCTCGTCAGCGAAGCGCATGTCGAGATCGAAAATGGCACACAGGGTTACGCGCTCGTCACGGGACGCGATCTGGTACTCGCGGTCGGTATCGCCGTGTTGGATGCGGCGCGGCAAGCCAATATCGAAAGCGAAAGAATCACTCAATTATTGCACGCTGCCGCACAAGCCAGCGCCGCCGCCGACGAACACTTATTGAAACAGGTCGAAGCGACCCGCATCGAAATGGAAACGTTCTGATGAAGACGCATCCAGCATATACACCCGCCGAAGCACAGGCGCGTGAAACCTTTCTCTCGTTGATGTGGTCATTAAGCTATCCGGGACGCATCTATACCCTGCCCGAAACCAGCGCGCCCTTCGATGCGATCAGTGAAACTTTACTGGATTTAGAGACGACATTCTTTACAAACGACGATTCTTTAGCGCGGATTCTGGCGCACAATGGTGCGCGAGCGCTCGAACCGCAAACCGCCGCGTATCATTTTTATCCGTCGCTCACAGCGGCTGACTTAGAAGCGGTCAAACAAGCCAGCATCGGCACATTACTGTATCCCGACCGCGCAGCGACACTGATTATCGGCTGTACGTTTGGCGTAGGTGAGTCGATGACGCTGACAGGTCCCGGCATCGACGGCATAATCCATTTGCAAATCGGCGCGATCGCGCCAGAATTTTGGACGCTCCGCGAGCAGCGTCGCCGTTTTCCGCTGGGTTGGGATGTTTATTTCATTGATGGTTCACGCGTGATCGGGCTGCCCCGCAGCACGTCGATCGCGCGATAAAAAGGCACAGCATATGTATGTAGCCGCAAAAGGTGGCGAAAACGCCATTCAGGAATCGGAAAAACTTTTCCATGCGCTCAAAGGAAAACCGTCACGCGAGATGATCACGGCGATCCAGGAGTCGCTGCCCTATCTGGTCGATCGTGTCATGGGCGAAGCCTCCTTGTACGCACCAGAACTGGCGGCACTGGCAATCGCGCAATCAGGCGGCGACCTGTACGAAGCCGTATTGCTTTTACGTGCTTATCGGTCTACGCAGCCGCGTCTGGCATATGCCGAACCCGTCACGCCACATCGCTTGTTCACTATTCGGCGCATTTCGGCGTCGTTCAAAGATATTCCCGGCGGGCAAGTCTTAGGACCGTCGCTCGATTACAGTCATCGCATTCTGAACGTTGATATTCTGGACGGCGTAGTTACGCCCCAACCTGCCGATCAACCTGTAGGCGAGAAAATGGTTTCGCTTACATCGCTACCAGATATCGACACAAATGGGGCAAGTACGCCGGAAAAATTAGCCTCTGCAACCTATCCGTATGTCGCGGAATGGCAGCGAACCGCCGGATTGATGAAACCGATACCCCACTATGAACCACGTAACGCGGCGGATATCCCGGATGTGACGCGCGACCCGGCATTGTTTCCCGCGCCGCGTGAACATCGTTTACAGGCGCTCGCACGTGCAGATACAGGCGGCGTGCTGGCGTTAGGCTATGCAAGTATGCGCGGCTACGGTTTAATTCACCCGACGGTGAACGAACTGCGTCTCGCGCACGCCGAAATCGAAGTCAAGCATCCGCTTACTGGCGAAACATTCAGCGCGGGACGCGCGCGCGTCAGCCAGGCAGAAGTCGTGACGACGGGCGACAAAACCGGCTTGACGCTCGGCTTCGCGGCGACACTGGGCTGGAACGAAGTCAAGTTGATCGCCGCCGCCACGCTCGATTTAGAAATGAATCAAGCCGAGCCGCATCCAGCACATACCGAAGAATTTGTGCTCTATCACACCGAGCCAGTCGAATCGAGTGGGTTCTGTATTCACTTCAAGCTGCCGCACTATGTCACGTTCGCGAGCAGTTTGGACAACCTGCGTAAAGTCATCGCTACGTTTTATTCCAACGGAAACGATGAAGAAAACGCCGCAGAACTTGCGCCGATGACGCAGAGGACACCATGACTCAACTCGAAGCGCTGGCAAAACCACGTGAAGATTACGCCTTCGCCTTTCTCGATCCGTTCGCCAAGCGCGAACTGAGACGGCGTATGCTCAAGGCAATTGCGATTCCAGGCTATCAGGTTCCGTATGCCAGCCGCGAACTGCCTATCGCACGCGGGTGGGGAACGGGCGGTTTACAGGTCACGTTGAGCCTGGTCGGTCCCGATAGCATCATCAAAGTCATCGATCAAGGCGCGGATGATTCGGTCAACGCGGCGAACCTGCGCCGCTTTATCACACGTATGAGCGGTGCAGAGACGACCACCGATACACTGGCAGCGACGATTTTGCAAAGCCGTCACCGCATTCCCGAAGAAGTGATGGGCGAAGGTCAAACGCTTGTTCTGCAAGTGCCTGACCCCGAACCGTTGCGCGCGGTGCAAAGTGATAGCAGCGCTACCCATCAAATGCACGCCGACGCCGATTATGGTCAGTTGTGGCTGGTGCTGTATGAGCAGTTGGTGCGCTACAAACAGTACTTGCAGGGTGCAAGCTACCCAAGTCTGGTCAATAAGCGCTATGTCATCAGCCCCAGCCCTATTCCGCGATGGGATACGCCGAAGCTGCATCAAGCTGCCCATTTGACATTGCTCAGCGCGGGACGCGAAAAACGCCTGTACGCCGTACCACCTTATACCGATGTGTATCCGCTGGAATTCGACGACGTGCCGTTTCAGGTCGAAGATCAGCGCGGATGGGAAGATCGCGTGACGCGCGTCCTCAACAAGTTCATGAACGAACTGCCGCAAGCCGACGGTTCTTCGCAGTACGAAATCAGCGATTCAGGTTATGCACAAAAACTGACCGCGCATTTGCGTGGTGAAACAGCGTCAATCGGCGCGACGTATTACGACGACGAAGGGAACTTCTATAAAGATGGATACCTCAAACCACCCGTCCGACCGGATTAATGATGCGCCGATCACGCTCGATGCACCACGTCTGACGCGCGCGACGCCCTTATTGCGCGCACACGGTTTGTTCAAGCGTTACGGGCGTATTGTCGCCGTCGAAGATGTCAGCCTGGATGTGTATCCAGGAGAAATATTAGGTATCGTCGGCGAATCTGGATCAGGCAAATCGAGCGTGCTCCGCCTGCTCAACCTGGAAGAAATGCCCGACGCGGGTGAGTATACGCTCGATTTACCGGATATGAGGGGCGTCAATCTATTCACGCTCGATCGCTTTCAACGGCGCGAAGTCGCGCTGTTTCACATTGGTATCGTGTATCAAAATCCACATTTAGGCTTGCGGATGCGTTACACCAGCAGTGGTAATGTGGCGGAGCGTTTGCTCGTCACGGGCGAGCGCAAATTCGCAACGCTGCGCCAAGCGGCGCGCGACTCGCTTGCTGCCAGCGAATTTCCTTTGAACCGCATGGATGATCCGCCGCGCGTACTCTCTGGCGGGATGCAGCAGCGCGTACAGTTGGCAAAAGCGATTGCACTTCAGCCGCGCGTATTACTGTTGGACGAACCGACGACCGGGTTAGATGTGAGCGTACAAGCGGCTGTGTTGGATACGCTCAAGCGCTTACAACGCGAACGCCAGTTGGCGCTGGTGATCGTCAGTCATGATCTCGGCGTGATTCGTGCGCTGGCAGACCGGGTGATGGTCATGCGTGATGGGCGCGTGATCGAAGCGGGACTAGCGGATCAAGTGCTGGACGACCCGCAGCACGCTTACACGCAGCAGCTTGTCCACGCGAAGTTATGAGGCAATCATGCGCTTATTGACGGTCACGAATTATACCAAGTCGTTTTATGTGCATCATCTGGCGCGCGCGATTCCAGCGTTCAAAGCGCTTGATTTTGTGCTCGATGAAGGTCAGTTTTTACTTGTCAGCGGACAAAACGGCGCGGGTAAATCGACACTGCTGCGTTGTTTATTTCGCACATATTTGCCAACGAGCGGAAGCGCAATTTACAACAGTCGCCACGGAGAAATTGATCTGGTGCGCGCCGCCGATACAGATATCATGCTGCTGCGCCGCGAAGAGATCGGGTTCGTCACCCAATTTTTACGCCCACGTCCTCGCATAAGCGCATCTGAATTGGTGGCTGAGCCGCTGTTCGCAGAAAATCTGACGCTCGATGAAGCCCGTCCGTACGCGGAAAAACTGCTCAGCGATTTTGGTGTCAAAAGTGACCTGTGGGGTGCGTACCCAACCACATTTTCGGGTGGTGAACAACAGCGAGTCAATTTAGCACGTGCGTTGATCGCACCGCGTCGTTTGCTGTTATTGGACGAACCGACCGCATCGCTTGACGCTGCCGCGCGTGACGCGCTGGTTCGCCGCTTGCGCGAACTCAAAGATCAAGGGGTGACCATGATTGGCATTTTTCATTATCCAAATGATGTTCGCTCGTTGATCGACGGCGAAATTCACTTGCAAGGAGAAAATATTGAGCATGTGGCTGACTGATTTACGGATCGTGACGCCAGACGGCGTTATCGAACGCGGCGCATTGTGTATCCAGAATGGCTTAATCAGTGAAATTATCGCGGGCGACGCGCCAGACGCTGGCTTACAGCTTGCGGGCATGACCGCGATTCCCGGCTTGATCGATCTACATGGCGATATGCTCGAACGTGACATCGAGCCGCGTCCCGGCGCGTACTTCCCTATCGAGGTCGCGCTCTACGAACTGGATAAACGGCTGGCAGGCGCGGGAATTACCACTGCGTTCGCGGCGGTCGGCTTCGCATGGACGACCAACGATCTACGCACGCAAGAAAAAGCGACCGAGATCATCCGTATCATCCATGAACGTCAGCATGAACTCAATGTCGATGTCCGCGTTCATGCCCGTTTCGAGGTCGGCAACCCGGATACCGCCCCAGTGCTTGAGAATTTGCTTGATCAAGGCTTGGTCGATTTGGTCTCCGTCATGGATCACACGCCGGGACAAGGGCAGTACAAGAATATTCAGAAATACGTCGATTTTATGACGCGCTGGCTCGGCTTTGACCCCGCGCAAATCGGGGACGACATGATCAAGCGAATCGAAGGCGCGATTGAAGTCAAAGCGGAAATTCCACGCAATTGGCAAGTGGTGGAAGATGTGACGCGGATCGCCGCAGTGCGCGGGATTCCGATTGCCAGCCACGATGATGATACGCTGGAAAAAGTCGGGCGGATGGCAGATTACGGCGTCACGATCAGCGAATTTCCGGTATCGCTCGAAGCGGCGCACGAAGCACGGCGGCGCGGGATGCACGTCATCATGGGCGCGCCGAATGCCTATCGCGGCGCATCGACGGGTGGCAATTTGAGCGCACTCAACGCTGTCAAGGCGGGCGTCGTCGATATTTTGGCGACCGATTATTTTCCGGCGGCATTGTTAGGATCAGCATTCAAGCTCGAAAAAGACGGTGTGCTTCCGCTGCACGAAAGTATCAAACTGGTCAGCCAAAACCCTGCATATGCCACAAACATGACGGATCGCGGCAGTTTACAAACCGGAAAAATCGCGGACATCGTGCTGGTAGAAACGCCGCCAGATTCACATCCGCGCGTGCGCGCTACGCTGCGTAAAGGACACTTTATTTATCAGGATGCGAGCATCGGACGACTGGTCAATCAATCGCTCACGCCGCAGCAGCGCGACGAGATTTTGGCATGAGCCTGACATATATCGAAGTTTTTCCCGATATGGACACGATCAAAGCCGAACATGGCGGCAAAGTTTTAGGCGAACTGCCGTATATTCACCCGTCGGCACGTATGATCAAATCGCATATCGGTTCGTATACCGACGTTGGCGCGAACTGCTTTCTCATCGAGACCACGTTCGATGATTACAGTTATGCGGCGGGCGACGCCGACATCATTTATGCCAGCATCGGCAAGTTTTGCTCGATTGCGTCGCATGTGCGCGTAAATCCTGGCAATCACCCGATGGATCGCGTCACACAGCATCACATGACGTATCGACGCAAGCAGTATGGCTTTGCCGACAGCGACGATGACGCATTTTTCGATTGGCGGCGGTCGTTTCACTGCACGATTGGACACGATGTGTGGATTGGTCATGCGGCGATCATAATGCCGGGTGTCAGCGTCGGCACAGGCGCTGTGATAGGGTCAGGCGCAGTCGTTACCAAGCATGTCGAGCCATACACGATTGTCGGCGGGGTGGCGGCAAAGCCGATCCGTAAGCGCTTTAGCGACGACGTGATCGAGGCGCTCTTAGAAATCGCATGGTGGGAATGGGATCATGCCACAATCAAGGCGCGCTTCGACGATTTGAACGACGTGCAGGGGTTCATCGAGAAGTATCGGTAGGCGCGGGCGTATCATGCGCTCGATTTCGGTAATCAGCGGAAAAGAGGAAGTATAAATGCTTCCTCTCAGAAAATTCGCTTTATGTTCATGGTTATTTTATATCCCCAACGACACATATTTCACTTCTAAATACTCGTCGATGCCCATTGACCCGCCCTCACGTCCAAGTCCGCTTTGTTTGACGCCGCCAAACGGCGCCTGTGCAGTGCTGGGCAGCGCGTCGTTCGCGCCGATAATGCCAAATTCGAGTTTCTCGGCGACGCGCATGACGCGGCTGATATCGCGGCTGAAAAAATAGGCTGCCAGACCGAACGGCGTATTGTTGGCGCGCGCCAGCACTTCATCTTCGTTGTCGAAGACAATCAACGGGGCGACGGGACCGAAGGTTTCTTCTTGTGTGATCAACATATCGACCGAAACGTTTGCCAGGATCGTCGGCTGCCAGAATCTTCCCGATGGGTTTTGATCCGATGCGAGCGGTGACCCACCAAGCAATAAATGTGCGCCGTGGGCTAGCGCATCGTTGACATGCAGTGCGACTTTTTCACGCGCCGCGATATCGATCAAAGGACCAATCATGCTGTCGGGCAGCAAGCCGTCCCCAACCTTGAGCTTGCTGACTTCTTCAGTAAACCGTTCTGTGAACGCCTGATAAATTCCACGCTGCACAAAAATTCGGTTGGCACATATACACGTTTGTCCGGTATTGCGAAACTTGGACGCAATCGCGCCGCGCACTGCTGCGTCTAAGTCAGCGTCGTCAAAGACGATGAACGGTGCGTTGCCGCCCAGCTCCAGTGACAAGCGTTTGACGGTGTGCGCAGAATTGCGGATCAAAATCTTGCCGACATCGGTCGAACCAGTGAACGAGATTTTGCGCACGCGGTCATCCGCGAAGATCGTCTCGGAGAACGGGATCGGGTCACTGGCGGGCAGTATATTGACCACCCCTGCCGGAAAACCAGCCTCCAGAAAAATCTGCGCCAATTCCAGCGCCGAAAGCGGCGTTTGTTCGGCGGGCTTGCAAATTGTCGTGCAGCCTGCTGCCAGCGCGGGACCTAATTTGCGCGTGAGCATTGCTGCGGGGAAATTCCACGGGGTAATCAGCGCGCACACGCCGATGGGCTGGCGCATAACCAGAATTCGCTTGTTCGGTGCGCTGGCAGGCACAATCTGTCCATACACACGCTCAGCTTCACCAGCGAACCATGTCAAAAAGCTGGCGGCGTAGGTGATCTCGCCGCGCGATTCCGCAAGCGGCTTGCCCTGCTCTAAGGTCATGATCGTCGCTAGTCGTTCGCGTCGTTCGATCATCAACGCGGCAGCTTTTCGCAGCAGATCCGCGCGCTGAATCGCGGGCAGCGCCGACCACATGGGCAGCGCGGCATGTGCCGCGTCGATAGCAGCGAGCGTTTCAGTGCGCCCCGCATCGGGGATCATCATCAGTGTCGTACCGAGCGCGGGATTATCGACCGCGAACGTTTTACCGTTGGCGGCATCGCGCCATTGATTATCGATAAAAATGCCGTACCGCGTATTTTCGAAGAGAGAACCAGGCGCTTGCATCACAGTTTGCATCGCGAATCATCTTTATATGCTGGGTGAGCTCATTAACGCAGGATTATACCGTGTTCAGTGTACAGGCGTAGAATCAAAAACGGACTCTCATATGGAGAGTCCGTTTTTGATTGGAGAAGCGCGCTGAACTAACCACCCCAACCTGTAAAGCTAGCGAAACCATCTGGTTCAACTGCGTCAGCAAAGGCAGGAGCAACGTTAATAAAGACGACGACGGCAACGAGCAAAGCGATTACAAAACGTTTGATTTTCATCACGACTCCATTTTTAATCGGACTTCAAACTGAGTATCGTTGATCAGACTCTTAAGAGTCAACTGCAAAGATTCTTAAGATCGCGCTTACTTTTCTTATATAGTGAAATAAAAAACGGCACATGCTCAACACATGTACCGTTTTTTATAAAGGTCTACCAATGGCTCAATTAGCCACCCCAACCTGTCCAATTAGCGAAACCATCTTTAATTCCTGCTTGGCGAACATCATAAGCAGGACTGTAACCAAAGCCTTGCAAACGACGACCAGGTATCAGGTAGTGATTCTGCCCATCAGCATTGACGAGGAATGTCACCGTTGCCGCGCCAATCGTCGTCATAGATGGCGTCGCATCAATCGCAAGATATTCACCGGCGGGCAGCGAACCGAGATACACGCCATCATCGGTGTAAGCGCGAATATCGGCTGAACTGGTAAATACGAGAATGGCGAACGGTTGACCCGCGATATAGTCCTTGGAAGCGCCGATGACGGCGTTGGTTTGGCACGAGGTCAAATTGCTCAATTGAACCGCGCCAAATAATTGATTCGAACACGCAGTACGCTGGCTGACGCCGATAATATCGGGGACGGCATCATCGACATAGAAATCGACCGACAAGTCATACAAATCTTTGAACGCAGTATGCGCGTCGTAGATCAGGTCTTTTGGCAGCGGTTCTTGGCGAACCGCCGAGTACGAATACGGTGACCAACATGCTTGTTCCAAGCCGACCGTCACACAAGATACATTGTGCGCGATGACTGCGCCATCATCGACTGGCTCAACCATCAAGTCACCATTGGGGTCATAAAAATTGCTGGTGATAATGCTATATTCGTAGTATTGGTTCGAGTTACGATAGAAGCGCACTTTTTCTGGCGGGTCGCAGTTATAGCAGCTAAACGCATTCTCTTTGAAAATGGCAACGACAATCATCACCTGATTGCCTTGATTGCGCGCTGGCTGTACGACCGCACCGACGACTTTTGCCGGGCGTGAATTTGAGCCGGGGGACATAAAAACAGGTTCCAATTGGGTCGTGCGTGCGTCCGTCAAAGGGATGACGATCTCGCGCACAGATCCACTCGTGTTGATGTAACTGACCGATTGAGTGCGACTAATCGCATTTTCAATCCCATCGAAAACCCCGTTGAATGTCGATAACTGGTTGATAACCCAGTTAGGAATATTCAATGGCGTAAAGGTGGCGCCACCCGTTTGCGTCAAAACGCTGTTGATGATGGTTTGCGATGGGAGCGATGGCAGCGGCGGTGGGTTCGCATTTGCGCTTGAAACGGATAGCCCGAAAGTGACAACGAGCAGTGAAACGATGGAGAGGAGCCGTTTGACCATGTTGTTCCCTCAAGTCTAATCATAGAACGATTATAGTACCGCTATGGCGGATAAGCATGTTCAAGTTATAACTTACAATGTTCAACACGACATAAGCCGCTTGACCTATTCATGCATTATCAAACATCCATTTTTCGACAATCGTTTCAATGGACGTTTGAGTAACGTTTGTTTCAAGTTGGCTTAAGATGTGTTGTTGGAGATGTTCTTGCACACGCTGAATCAATGCTTCGGCATTGGCTTTCACATCTGGCGCGACCGCTTCGTGGTAAAGCGCAAACATTGCCAATCGTGCTGCGTTTTCGTGATTGCCTTGCTCAAAGTGGACGCGCGCGACGCCGACCATGATTTCCAACTGTAAGGGTAGTACGCCAATTTCTGATGCTTGCTTCATGGCTTCTGAAAACCGGACCATCGCTTGTCTATAATCGCCATTTTCGGTATGTACAACCCCAAGATTTGCAAGCGTGTTAGCGATGCCCCACAGATTTTGCAGGGCGATACTAATCGTTAAACTTTCTTCAAAATAATCTTGCGCTTGAGGAAAACTCTTTGACATGAGCGAGACAAACCCCATGTTATTCAAAGCAGCGGACTGCCCCGCACGGTCGCCCGTTTGTGCAAAGTAGGATAAGCTTTCACCAAACTGCGTTAATGATTCTTCAACATTCCCTTGAAAGCTCGTCAGAATACCGAGCTGCATCAAGACTCCCGCAATTGCAAATCGATTCCCCATTTGTTGATTGAGCGCCAAACTTTCGCGCAGGTACTTTTCGGCATCCGCGAATTTTTGCTGGTGTGCGAGTAAAGCTGCCAGTACGCCCAGCGCACTAGCGATAGCGCGCGTGTCTTTCAGGCTGCGCGACAAAATCAGGCTGGCGATTAAATGATCTTCGGCAAGTGCGGTTTCGCCTTGAAAAATGGCGATCTCACCTAAATACATGCGCGAATTGGCAATGCCGACTTGATCGTTCAACGTCCTAAATGACTCCAAACTCTGCTGGAGATAGACTTTCGCCTCATCATAGTCACTTTGAAGCAGCGCATTGCGCCCTAAATAAGTTTCGGCTTCGGCAGCAAGTGGAGTCAATTTTTGGTCTTGTGCGACGAGCAGTACGACATTGAGGAGACGCGTAGAATCGGCATAGTTGCCCAGATGGGTGAGCGCTTTCGCCATGCGTATTTGCACAATCGATTCCATCATGCGTTCGGGTGATGAAGATGACGACTCCGCTTGTTGACGCACACGGGTCAAATAGCGCTCATAAGCATCGATTGCCGCGCGATTATCGCCCAGTTCGTAACTGTATTGACCAGATTGGAGCAGGTAATCAAGTTCTTTTGAAGTAAATCCAGCACCGCCCCAATGCAGCGCTAATATCGCCGCATAGCGCGCCTCATGCCCGTATACCTGTTCAATCGCCTGCGCAATCGTGTGATGGATGTCGCGGCGTTCATCGTCGGATAGCGCCTGTTCAATCGATGCACGCAGTTTGTCATGGGTGAAACGCCAGCGTTCTTCGCGTACCTCCAGAATCGAGGCTTCTGCACATGTGAATAACCACTGTTCCATATCGATCGTCGGCGCAGTCGCGGTCAAAATTTTCAGGTCTGGTTCGCGTCCCAACAGCGCCGCCGTTTGCAGTAGCGGATACGCATGGCGGGGCACACGCTCCAGACGTCGCCGCAGAATGCGCTCGACGCCACCTGTCAGAATATTCGCGGGCAGCGTGACCAACCCGATTTGATCGAGCTGTCCGGCTTCTTCTGCTAAGGCACGAATGATTTCAATCAGGAAGAAGACATTGCCTTCGGTTTCGCGCATGAGCAGCGATGAAATTTTCGGTGCGCGCGCAATATCTCCCAGAATAGATTCACTTAACGCAAAGATTTCTTCGTTATTCAACCGATGTAATTTGAGTTTTGGCGCGTCGACGAAACGCGTCAAATCATCGTTTTCTTCATCATCGCGGTAATTGCCTAAGATCAATAATGGCAAATGTTCGCTCAACGCTCGTATTTTTTCTAACAAGCGCAAACTATCGCCACGTGCCGCGTGCAAATCTTCGAGGATTAAAACAAGCGGGCGATTTTGGCGATGAAACAGACTGCTGACCACGCTCATCAGGCGGGTTTCAGCTTCGCCCGATTCTACAGGGGGCGGGTCGGGAATGTTGCGTGCTAATAACTCTGCGATGTCGGGGACGATTGTCTTTAGAATACCAGCGTCGGCATCGTTCAATTCCAGGTTTAAGCTGAGTCGGCGCAAGGGTTCGCCCCATAATTGATAGGCAGTGCCGCTGTTCTCGGCTTGACCACGCACGACCAGCGCCCCTTTAACCAACGCCTGTATTCGTATCTCGTCGAATAAACGCGATTTACCGACGCCGCTTTCGCCCGAAACCAACCACAACGATCCTTGATTGTTGATGGCGGCTTCTAAAGCGCCTGTTAAAGCGTCCATCTCGCGTTCACGTCCGACAAAACGCGCCGCTTGCAGAAAACTTTCGCGTGCTTCGGCGGTCTCATGTGCTGTTTGATTGCCAATGGCAATGTTCAAATCGCGCACTACGTCGCTGGCACGCTGATATCGCTGTTCGGGCGCGTTGGTGATCAAACGCTGCATAATGATTTTCAAAGTCGGCGGCACAGCGGCATGTTCTTGCGTCAACGCTTCTGACGATTCACGACGATTTGAGATCGATTTCGCAAGTGGCTCGAACCGTTTCGTGGGGGGCGGCATCGAATCGATTTTTATCGTATGGTCATTGACAATCGTCACGTTGGGGTCAATAGGCGTCACAGCATCAGAGACCGACGGCAGACGATCTTCCAGCGAATCGAACACACTAAAATCGGGGTCAGGTGCCTTGATACGCGAAACTACGGACTGCACTTGTCCCAGCGTGGTCTCAAATGGATAGTGCCCTGTCAACAATTCATAGGCGATGACGCCAATGGCATACAAATCGGAGACAGGTGTATACGCGTGTCCCGCCAACACTTCGGGTGCCATATACGCAATCGTGCCGACGAATTCACCTTCGAGAGCGTGTTCCACTGCCAGCCCGAAATCGAGGACTTTAACGATTCCATCACAGACGAGAATGTTGGCGGGCTTTAAGTCTCGGTGCATAATGCCGCGCCGATGTAAATAGACGAGCGCTTGCAGCGTTTGAATCAGTAAATCGATGCGTTCGCGGAGCGGCAAGGCGCGTCCCGCTTCAAGAATGGTCTTGGTGTTTTCCAGCAAGTCCATTGTGAAGTAGGGCTGTTGATTCTGGTCGAAACCATAATCGAGAACGCTGATAATATGCGGATGTCGCAGTGAGGCGAGCGTTTGAAATTCACGTGCCAGCACCACCCGCATAAAATCCTGCATTGGATGATCGAACCCGCCTCGTCCACTCATCAACACCCGTTTAAGCGCGACCGAATGTTGAGTCAAGCGATCAACCGCCTGGTATACAATGCCCATGCCGCCGCTGCCTAAAGGAAGCAGCAATTGATACCGTTCACCCACATCCTGTGTTGAAAGTAGCGGTGTCATGACTACCTCATAGCTATATTCGTTCAATTGAAATTTGTTCCGCAACGAGACATAGCTGCATCGGTATTGTGAACCAGATTTCCTTAGCGGATCGACTCTATACGGCTAGTGGAGCGTATCACCCTTGAGTGGGTCTGCGATCGTGCGCCCAAGTTGCAGCGAACGCAGTACTTCTTCCCAGATGGGCACACACTCCGCTTCATCGTCCACCCAATAACTGAAAGTCATCAACACGGTGACATCGAAACCGCGCCCCATTGCAATCCGCGAAAGCGCATCGCGTTTTTCAATCGGGTCGATAAAGCGTTGTTCCAGCCACACCATTTCTATATCGGTACGATTAGATGTGTAGACCTCGCTGGTCGTGAGGATACGAATATCGCCACGTTCTTCTTGTGTACTTTGAAGCAGCATTGGTGCGAGCGGCAGCCCTGTCCAATCGATGCCCGCCGCGAACTTCCAATACGAGACTTGCAACCCTGCCTTATCATCTGGCGGCTGTTTATCGCGGATCGTGAAGGGTTCAGAATCCGTCACTTGCCATGTTTGTGGCATGTTAAAACTGACCGCACCACGATCCAGCACCACGACGAAAAAACCAGGAGGGGCTTTCCAGGAATGGTTATCTTTAAGCCGCCGTGTCTGCTTGCTGTATTTGTTTTTATTCGGTTTTTTCATACGACTGCTCCAAACGTCGAGCGTCAATGCCAACGATCATAAAGAGATTATTGCATGGTGGCATGACACATGTCACCTATTTAGCCATAGCGCTTGCCGAGATGTCTTCGTGCGTACATCACATCGACAAACGATTCGTTGCCGCCCACGAAACAAAACGGCAGAATCGTTCAAGTGAGTATCCGGCAACCCATGCATTGTCCATACTGTAAGGGTATAAAATGATGTTTTTATCCATGATTGCTTATTTGTGACCTTGATTGAATGATGATAAAACCCATTTCGGATATTGGTATTGTCGGTTACGGAACCTATTTACCACGCCACATACAAACCGCCGCCGATCTTGTGCCGCTCACGGCGATTCCTGAAACCGTACTGCGCGAAAAGATGGGCATTCGTCAACGCCATATCGCGGACGCCGACGAAACCGTGACGATGATGGCATCCGCCGCCGCGCAGCGCGCGATTGAGCAAGCCGGCATCGACCCGGCGCAAATCGGTCTGGTTATTTCGCACGGCAGTGAACATAAAGATCACCTTGTTTGGAATGCCGCCGCTGGAGTCATGCAAAAAATCGGCGCGGTTAACGCCTATGCCTTCGAAATGTATGCCTTATGTGCGGGTGCGCCGATTGCACTCAATATGGCGCGCGCACTCATGCAGACTGATTCGCGCCTTGAGTATGTCGTGGTGGTGGCGGGAAGCCGCGAAAACGACCTGATCAACCTCAAAAATGAACGGTCGCGCTTCATGTTCAATTTTGGCGCGGGCGGCGGCGCGTTTGTGCTGCAACGCAGCGCACAAAAGAATTTGATTCTGGGATCAAGCGCGATCACCGACGCGACACTTTCAGAAGCCGTCATTTTGACCGAAGCTGCCATCGGTCAGGAAAATCCGATTGTAGGCGACTTGCGCGGACGACTCGATGTGACCGCCCCAGACTATATGGCGGCACGACTGGGCGAAGTCTCGCTGCCTAACTTCACACGCGTAATTACGGAAGCGGTTGCGGAAAGCGGCGCCGCGCTCAAAGAGGTGCGCTTTTTAGGCATCACCCATATGAAGCGCTCGTTTTATCTGCAAATTCTAGAGTCTGTCGGGCTGACGCCAGAACAATCGATTTACCTGCAAGATTACGGGCATATTCAGAGCGTCGATCAAGTGTTGGCGCTCGAACTTGGTCTACAACAAGGCAAAATTCAGCCCGGCGACTTGATCGTACTGGCGGGTGCTGGCACGGGGTATACATGGAGCGCGATCGCGCTGCGTTGGGGTGAAGCATGATGCCAATCCTCGCCAGCGATTGGATCGCCTTCCACGCGGATCGTACGCCAGAAAAACTCGCGCTGATTGACCAAGCGAGCGACCGACGCTTTACATACGACCAGTTCAATGAGCGCGCAGCACGACTGGCGCATTATTTACGCGAACAGTGGGGCGTCGTCAAAGGCGATCGTATAGCGATTTTGGCACGCAATTCAAGTGATTATTTTGAAGTTGAGTGCGCCTGTATCAAGTTGGGTGCGCTCATGCTGCCTTTGAATTGGCGACTCGCTGCATCCGAACTACGATTTATCTTGAACGATGCCGAACCTATCGGCTTGATTTATGACGCTGCGTTCGATGACATCATCGATACGCTGACAGACACGCCTATACAATACACTTTACGCTTGCGCTTAGACGGTGCGTTGGAAACTAATCAACCGGACTACGAAAACGCGATACAACAGAAGACTCATCGTGTCGAGATAGACCCGTATACCACGCACGACGATGCGCTGACGATCATGTATACGGCTGGCACGACTGGACACCCTAAAGGGGTCTTGATTACGCACGGCATGACGTTTTGGAACGCGGTCAACATCACGACGCCAACCGGGTTGAACTGCGACAGTGTGTTTTATGGGGTACTGCCGACGTTTCATACGGGTGGGCTCAATTTGTACGCCAATCCGATTTTTCATCTCGGTGGGACAAATATCATCGCGCGACAGTTCGATGCTGCGCTTACTTTAAGGACGTTGAGCGACCCTGATATCGGCGTGACGCATTTTTTCGGCGTGCCGTCGATCTACTTGTTTATGAGTCAGCACCCCGATTTTGCGACGACCGACCTGACACAGATACGCTCATGGGGCTGCGGCGGCGCGCCAATGCCTGTTACCTTGCTGGAACAATACGCACGGCGCGGAATCATCATCCAACTCGGTTTTGGTATGACTGAAACCAGCCCAACGGTCTTCTTGATCGATAAACGACGCGCCCTGGAAAAACCAGCGTCGGTCGGCAAGCCGCTTCAACATACGCGCGTGCGCATCGTCGATGATGATTTTCACGAGGCAGCACCGGGCATCGTCGGTGAAGTCGTAATCGCGGGTCCCAATATCACGCCCGGTTACTGGCGGCGACCAGACGCCGACGCAAGCAGCTTCACGACGGACGCACAGGGTCAGCGCTGGCTGCATTCGGGCGACGCGGGTATGACCGACGATGAAGGCTGTATCTATATCGTCGATCGGTACAAGGACATGTATATCAGCGGCGGCGAAAACGTGTATCCCGCCGAAGTCGAACAGGTATTATTTCAGCTCCCCAGTGTGGCGGACGCAGCGGTGATCGGTGTGCCCGATGCACGTTGGGGCGAAAGCGGTATGGCGATTTTAGTCGTAAAACTGGGACACACGCTCGATGCTAGTAGGGTGATCGCGCACTGTCAGCAGCATCTCGCTAAATTCAAAGTACCGAAAAGCGTGGCGTTTATGGAGGTACTCCCGCGCAACGCTGCCGGAAAAGTGTTGAAACGCGACCTGCGCGCGACTTTTTTACAAAATGACCGTTCACAATAGAAAAGGAATCCCTTGATGACGTACAGCCCTATCCCGACACTGCCTCAAGTCCGCGCCGAAACAATCACCAGCGCACGGTTGACAACGCGTGTGCTTTTCACAGGTGCAGATGACGCAATGCCAGTGTTGTTCATTCATGGCAATGCATCGTCCTCGACCTATTGGGAAGAAACGATGCTCGCGCTCCCGGCGGCATATCGCGGTATTGCGCCGGATCAACGTGGCTATGGCGGCGCTGACCTTGAAGTCAAAATCGACGCAACACGCGGCATGGGCGATTTTGCCGATGATGCGTTCGCCCTACTCGATGCCCTGCACATCGAACGGGCACATGTAATCGGGCATTCGCTGGGCGGTGCCGTCATCTGGCGCATGATGATGAGTCAACCGCAGCGCATTTTGAGCGTAACCGTTGCCGCGCCCGGTTCGCCGTATGGTTTTGGTGGCTCAAAAGGAGTCGATGGTGAAATGTGCGCGCCGGACGGCGCAGGAAGCGGCGGCGGCATCGTCAATCAAGCGTTTACACAAGCGATGGCGGCAGGCGATCGCAGCAGCGAAGGACAAGGCGCGCCGCGCACGGTCATGAATTCGTTTTACTGGAAACCGCCGTTCAAGCCCGCGCGCGAAGAAGAACTGCTGTCGTCGTTGATGAGCGAGCATATTGGCGCACAGGAATACCCTGGTGATTTTGTCGCGTCGCCGCATTATCCGTTCGTCGCGCCCGGCAAGCTGGGGCCCGCCAATGCGCTCTCGCCGTTGTACGCAGGTGACGTGACAGCGCTGTACCATATCGACCCTAAACCGCCGATCTTATGGATTCGCGGGGCGGATGATCAAATCGTCGGGGATAACTCGTTGTTCGATATGGGCACGCTTGGTGTCTTAGGCGTCATCCCAAATTATCCGGGCGCGGATGTGTATCCACCGCAGCCGATGGTCGGGCAAACGCGCGCCGTGCTGGATCAGTATCGCGCGCACGGCGGACAGTATGAAGAAGTCGTGTTTGAAAATACCGGGCACACGCCGTACATTGAGCAGCCGGAGGCGTTCAACCGCGCCTTTCACGCGCTGCTTGAACGGATAACGACGATTGCATGAACAAAACGCTGTTCGATGGCGGGTTCGATCAACTGGATCGTGCCATTCTAGAAGAATTACAAGTGAACGGGCGCATCAGCGTGGCAGATTTAGCGCGCAAGATTTTTCTATCGCCGCCCGCCGTTTATCAGCGTATCAAACGGCTGGAGCGCGCAGGTGTCATTAAAGAATACGTCGCACTGACAGACCGCGAGCAAGTCGGTTATGACCTGCTGTGTTTCATTCGTATCAGCTTGCAGCCACACACGCGCGAAGCACTCGATAATTTGCAAGCGGCGCTGTGCGAACTGCCGACGGTACAGGAATGTTATCACACGGCGGGCAGTCACGATGTTTTGATCAAGGTGATCGCGGAAGATCACCGCGCGCTCGAAAATTTCATCAGCGATCAGTTGATGTCGCTGCCCAACATCGAAAAGATCGACACGAGCGTCGTTTTGAACACGATGAAAACGACGACCGCGATCCCGTTGAAGTAGAGGATACAGGTTACGGCATGTACGTTGGCGATTATAGTGGGCGACGGGCGTTGTATACGCCAGATGAATTAGCGGTCGTGGACGCGGGTAAAGTGCCACATCGTTCGTTCACATATCGTGAATTGAATCATCGCGCGGATCGGCTGGCGAACTGGTTGTACGACGGCGCGGGCGTGCGTAAAGGCGACCGGGTGGCGATTCTGGCACACAACGGAGTCGAATTTCTCGATGCGTTCTTTGCATGTGGCAAACTGGGCGCGATTTTAGTGCCCTTTAATTGGCGTTTGCACTGGCGCGAAATCGCCGATCTTATCGAGCAGACAACGCCGCGCGTGCTGATTTATTCTGACGAATTTAAGACAGTGACAGAGCAGATTGCCGGATCAACACACGTCGTCGAATACTGGCTGCACATCGAAGGATCGGGCATCGCCAAAAGCCGCACCTACGAAAAAATCCTCAGTGATTCGGTGCTGCGTCCGGTGACGACAGAAAATATCACCGAAGATGATATTGTGTGCCTGATCTTCACAGGCGGCACGACCGGACTGCCAAAAGCTGCGCAGATCAGTCACCGTATGATTGCCTGGAACACGCTCAACACAATCATTCACGATTTGCAGCACGGCGATATCACAGTGAATACGTTCCCGTTGTTTCATACAGGCGGGCTGCTGGTTTACACCATCCCCCTGCTTGTATTAGGCGGCACCGTCGTGCTGACGCGCAAGTTCGATGCCGAGCAGGTGCTTGACCTGCTGCAAGACTATGCCGCAACGGTCTATGCGGGCGTGCCAACCACGTATCAAATGATGATGAACGCGCCCAATTGGGCGGACGCCGATTTAACCCATTTGCGCTTTTGCACGAGCGGCGGCGCGCCGCTTCCAATCGCGTTGGTAGAGGCGTTCCAGCGTGACAAAGGCATTTTGTTCAAACAAGGGTTTGGCATGTCTGAATTTGGACCGGGTGTGTTCGCGCTTGCGCCCGAAGACGCTGTCCGCAAGGCAGGCAGCATCGGCAGACCGAACTTTTTTGTCGATGCGCGCGTAGTCGATGATGCCAATCGCCCGCTGCCACACGGACAAATTGGCGAACTTGTACTCCGCGGTCCCTCGCGGAGTTCTGGCTATTTCAATGATCGCATCGCGACCGCGCAAGCTGTCGATGATGAAGGTTATTTCCACACGGGCGATCTCGCGATGACCGACGAACAAGGCTACTACTTCATCGTTGACCGCAAGAAGGACATGTATATCAGCGGCGGCGAAAATATCTACCCGACGGAGATCGAACAGGTGCTTTATCGTCACCCGGCGGTCGAACTGTGCGCGGTCGTTGGCGTCGCGGATGCGCGATGGGGCGAAGTCGGCAAAGCGGTCGTGGTCGTGCGTCCTAATCATACGCTGACAGCAGATGAACTGCGCGCGTTCTTGCAGCATCAGCTCGCAGGCTACAAAGTGCCACGCCTGTTCGAATTTCGGGATCAACTGCCGATTTCGGCGGCGGGCAAAATTCTCAAGCGTGAATTGGTCGATGCCGATGAGCGGCAGACCACGCCGAATGAATCATGAGTGATATGCGGCGCTTGAGTCACACGTAAGTGATCGGCGGTGATGAATAGATCACCCCGTTTTCGCTTGAAAGACAATTTTCTTTTGCTTTTTTGTTGGAGGAACGATGTTAAAAAGAACGGTATTCATGTTGGTCGCCGCACTGCTCATTTTAGGGGTAGTCGGTGTCGGCGCACAGGCAGAAGTGTTGCGCATTGGGTTGTTGACAGACCAATCGGGCGCACTCGCCATTTATGGTTTTGAACTGGAACAAGGCTTCAAGCTTGGCTTGTTGTACGCCGCCGGCGTAGAACCGTCAGAATACGACAGCATCGACGATGCGCTGGCAGCCGTCGAAATTGCGGGTCGCCCGGTCGAAGTGATCGTGCGTGACAATGGCAGCAACGCCGATACCGCCGCCAGCCAGGCGCGCGAACTCATCGAGCAAGAAGGCGTCGAAATTCTGGTCGGCGCGCCTTCGAGCGGTGTCATGACGGGCGTACAGCAGGTCGCGTTGGATTCGGACGTGGTATTGTTCGCCGCGCCCGCCGCATCACCCGCCATCACAGGCGCGAACTTCAATGTGAACACGTTCCGCGTGTGCCGCAACACGTTCCAGGACTTCCTGGCGTTTGCGCCCTACGCGACGGCAGAACTTGGCACGAATTTCGTGATTTTGGCAATTGATAACGACTTCGGGCGGGCGAGCGCAGGCGCGGCCGGCGTACTTGCCAGCGCTGGCATCAGCTTTGTCAGCGAGCCGATTTTCGCGCCGCTCGAAACGACCGACTTCACGCCGTATCTTCAGCAAGTGCTGGAAAGTGGCGCGGATGCCATGCTGCCAATCTGGGCGGGTGACGGGTCGGTGACGCTGTTCCAGCAGATCGCGGAACTGGGCGTACAAGATCAAATGGCAGTCGTCGCAGCGTTCAACAGTAACGACATTGTGGCGGTCAGTGACCCCAGCACCATCGGGAATATCTCGTGGATTGTGTATCACTACACGTTCCCACAAAACGAGATCAACGACTGGATGGTCGAAAATCATCAGGCAATTTATAACGATGTGCCCGACCTGTTCACCGAATGCAGCTTCGCCACCGCGCAGGCACTCGTACAGGCAGTCACCGCAACCGACGGCGATACCCTGCCAGAGTCGTTGATCCCGGTGCTGGAAGGCGCAACATTCGAGGGACCGAAAGGCACATATGCCATTCGTCCGTCGGATCATCAAGCGCTGGTGCCGATGTATATTGCTCAGTTGACCAATCTCGACGATGCTGACCAGGACTACTATGATTTGCTGGCGGAAGTCCCAGCGTTCCAAATCGTCCCACCAATTTTGTTGGCGGCAGAAGTGGCGGCGGAACGTACGCCGTTAGACGAAGACTTCAACGCCATGATCGCTGAAATGAGCATGGGCGAGTAACGCATTAACCTTTGTACGGGCGGGTCTAAGAGGGTCGTAGAAACACACCCCACCCTGCTTGCGAAGCAAGCAGGGTGGGGTAACGCCTTTATGTCCATTTCAACTGCATTTGAGCGAAAAATGACTGATATTCTTTTACAAACACGCGGTTTAAGAAAAGTATTTGGCGGTTTGGTCGCCGTCGATGAGGTCACGCTGGCGGTTGAACGGGGCACTACGCACTCGATCATCGGACCAAACGGCGCGGGCAAAACGACGCTGTTTAATCTGCTGACAGGGCGTTACAAGCCGACTCGTGGCATCGTAATCTACGCCGGACGCGACATCAGCGCGCTGCCGACGTATCAGCGCGTGCGCCTCGGCATCGGGCGGTCGTTTCAGATCACGAATATTTTTCCAAATTTGACGGTATTCGAGAATGCGCGTTTAGCGGCGCAAGCGCTCGGCAGCGATAACTATCGTTTTTTGCGCCGCGCGGACTCGCTATCAGCGTATGCAAAACGGGCGTATGAAGTCCTGGAATTGACCGGACTGCGCGATGCGGCGGCACTGCCCGCCAATACCCTGCCATATGGCGGTAAGCGCAAACTCGAACTGGCGATGATTTTAGCCAGCGACCCGGAACTGCTGCTTCTGGATGAGCCGACGGCAGGTATGGCAAGCGAACAAGTGCCGGAACTGCTCGGCGTGATCGAACGCATCCGCGCAGAAGGCGGCAAGACGATCATCATGGTTGAACACAATATGAGTGTCGTGATGGGCATTTCGCAGCGCATCACGGTCATGCATCAAGGGCGTGTGCTGGCGGAAGGTGATCCGCGCCAGATCGCCGCAAACCCGACGGTACAAGCGGTGTATTTGGGCGACCTGTACGATTTACCGAAAGACGCCGTTTGATGAGCAATATTCTGGAAGTGCGTGATATTCACACGTTTATCGGTCAGTTTCATATCCTGGAAGGCGTGAGCGTCAGTGTACCGACCAACGGAATCACTGTTTTACTAGGACGCAACGGCGCGGGCAAAACCACGACATTACGCAGCATTATGGGCTTGACGCCACCTGCGCGCGGCACGGTCACCTTTGATGGAGTGACGCTGAATGGAAAAAGTCCGCACGCCATCGCGCGGATGGGCATTGGTTTTGTGCCCGAACACCGTGCGATCTTCAAAGGTTTGAGTGTGCGTGAAAACTTACAGCTCGCGGAACATCGCGGTGGCGATTTCGCACGTAAAAGCGATTTCATCTTCGATTTATTTCCTGATCTCAAGCGGTTGATCGAATTACCGGGTGGCAATTTAAGCGGCGGTCAGCAGCAGATGCTGGCAGTAGCGCGCGCGCTCGTGCCGGATAACCGCCTTTTGTTGATCGACGAGCCGAGTGAAGGACTCGCGCCCGTGATCATTGAGCAAATGATCGCGGCGATCCAGCGACTGGCGACCGGAAGTTCAGTTTTATTGGTCGAACAAAATTTTCGTGTGGCAGCGAAGCTGGCACAACAGTATGTGATTATCGACGAGGGACGCAGCGCAATAAACGGCGATATTTCGGCATTGGTACAAGATAAAGCACTGGTTCAGCAGTATTTAGGGATCGGAACATCGTGAGCATGATGATAAATCGACGAACATCCGCAATTGCCGCGCTGCTCATTTTTGTCGGACTGATCAGCGTCGCACTTCTCAACGCGGGCAGCCTGGGAAATTTTGGTATTACGATTTTGTCCGGCTTGTTTCAAGGGATGCTGCTGTTTTTGGTCGCGTCGGGCTTATCGATCATCTTCGGCTTGATGGACGTGTTGAATCTGGCACAGGGCAGCTACTTCATGATTGGCGCGTATGTCGCCTATGATGCACAGCACGTCGGCGGCTTGGTTGACCTGACGAGTACAATCCCCGACCCAAATGTACGCTTCATCGTCGCTGTGATCGCGGCGATCATCGTGGGCGGCACACTCGGTTTCATCCTGGAGCGCGGCTTACTGCGCTTATTGTATTCACGTCCGGTATTTCAACTGGTGCTGACATTCGGCGTCTCGCTGGTCGTGTTGGAGGTGATCAAGTTTATCTGGTCAACCACACCATACAGTTGGACGGAAGTTTTCGGCGTGCGCGAGAGTTTTTTCCAGTTGTTCGATCAACGATTTAGCACGTATCGCCTGTTCGTGATTGGCGTCGGCATCTTTTTAATCGTGGCGATTGCGATCTTATTACGCCGCTCGAAAATCGGCATCATCATCCGCGCAGGCGTCGAAGACGGCGAAATGGTACAGGCGTTGGGCATCAACGTGCGTGCAGTCTTCACGCTGGTGTTTACGTTCGGGTGTGCGGTCGCGGCATTCGGCGGTGCGATTGCCGCGCCGTTCTTGGGTGCATCGACCTCGTTGGGAAGCGCGTTTTTGCTGCAAGGAATCGCCGTCGTCGTCTTGGGCGGCATGGGCAGTTACGAAGGCACGGCAATCGGCAGTATTTTGGTCGGCATGGCGATTGCGGTCGCGCAGGATGCAGCGATTGGCACGTCGTTCGCCGCGCTGCCAAGCATCACGCCGATGCTGCTGTTGGTACTGGTGCTGCTGCTGCGTCCGAGCGGATTGTTTGGGAGCGCACGATAATGACAGCGACGACCTCCACCCCAAACACACCTACGCAAAAGGTATCGCGTTTTTTCCGCCGCGATGGTCTGTATGCGATTTTGCTCGTCTTTTTGATCGCGTTCCCGTTCATCGTCGGCGCAATCACTGAAAGCAGTCCGTTCGGCATAGCGCGCGGCGACCGGATGATCATGCGTGGCGAAAGCGTACGTTGGCAGTCGGTGTTGATAGAAGTGTATATCTTCGCCATTTTAGCGATGAGCTACAACGTACTGTTCGGCTTTACTGGGGTGATCTCGTTTGGTCATGCGCTGTTTTTTGGGACGGCAGGGTATGTATTCGGGCTCATGCTGGAGTTCACTGCGCTGGATGACAGCGTGGCGTTACTGCTTGGTGTAATCGCCGCGATAGTCTCGTGCGGCTTACTTGGCTTGATTATCGGCTTGGTCACGCTCAGGCTAAAAGGTGTATATTTCGCTATTTTCACGCTGGCGATAGCCGAAATGTTCTTTATCTTTTTCGGGCGCTGGCAGGTCACACGCGCCGAAGATGGATTCGCCGTGACCGCGCTGCCTCTGTGGATCGACCCGGCGCAAAATCGCCTGAACTTTTACTATGTCGCACTGGCGCTGTTTGTGTTTACGTTCGTATTTATCCGCCGCTTGATTGCATCGCCGACGGGCGCGGTATTCAAGGCGATCCGCGAAAACGAAGATCGGGCACTATCGATTGGCTATAACACGCTCAATTACAAGCTGTTTTCAATCACGGCGGCGGCGATTCTGGCGGGATTGGCGGGTATTTTGCAAGTCTTACTCAACAAAAAAGTAGGACCCGAACTGCTCAGCGTCACCTATACCGTCGAGCCGTTGTTGATGACGGTGATCGGCGGCGTTGGCACGCTGACAGGTCCGGTGATCGGTGCAAGCGGGCTGCATTTGCTCGATATTTTTGCGCGCGACGCGGTGATCACGTTGGGTGATACGGTGATCGATGTCGCCAATATTTGGTCGCTGGTATTGGGGATCATTTTCATTTTGGTCGTCATCGTGTTTCCGTTGGGCGTAGTCGGCACGATTCGAGGATGGACGATGAAGCGGCGCGCCAAAAGCTAGCCTCTTTTGGGCGAGCCACAGCCTCATTTGACGCTCCTGCCGCCTGAGGGTACAGTTAATCCTGATTGATTCTGCACCCTCCCACCCTAAAAAGAGGCGGCATGACCCCATTTGAACTTGGCGTAAATTATTGGCCCCGTCGCAAGGCAATGTACTGGTGGTCGGATTTCGACAAAGGTGAAGTCGAAGAAGAATTTTCCGTCATCCGCGAGATCGGCATGACGAAAGTGCGTGTATTCTTGCTGTGGGATCATTGGCAGCCGACGCCAGACAGTGTATCGATGGACTGCCTGCGCAATCTCGAAACGGTTGCAGATATCGCCGCCGCGCGCGGTTTGAGCTTGGATGTCACGTTCTTCACCGGACATATGAGTGGACCGAATTGGTCTCCTGGTTGGCTGCTCGACCCGAACGGTTTACGCTGGCAGCAGTTGGTGAGCGGCGACGAGGTCGTCGACAGCGGATATCGTAATATGTTTAGCGACCCGGTGGCGCTGGATGCGGAACGGCTTCTCCTAAAAACGGTTGTGGGAGCGCTCCGAGAACATCCCGCGATCTGGCTGTGGAATTTAGGCAACGAGCCGGATTTGTTCGCTCATCCGCCAACCGATGCACAGGGTGCGGCATGGGTACGCGAGATGACAGCCCTGATCAAAAGCATCGATCCGGTGCATCCAGTAACGTGTGGGCTGCATATCGCCAGTGTGTTGCAAAACAATGGGCTGCGCGTCGATCAGGTGTATCGTGAGACCGATGTCGCGGTCATGCACGCCTATCCGATGTATATTCATTGGGCGCGCGACCCGCTCGATCCTGATTTTGTCCCATTTACCGCCGCCTTGACGACTGCGTTGAGTGGCAAGCCAACGCTGTTTGAAGAATTCGGCGGGTGCACAGTCGCGGCAGGCGAACCCTCACAGATATGGGCATGGACGGCATATGGTCAACCACGCACGCAGTTCATGGCTTCAGAAGACGATTTCGCAGCGTATATCGAACAAGTTTTACCCCGTTTACAGGCGTCAGGCAGTACCGGTGCGCTGTTGTGGTGCTATGCCGATTACATCGCTGAATTATGGGATAAACCGCCGTGTTCAGAATCGCGGCACGAGCGCTTTTTCGGGTTGGTACGACCAGATGGCACACTCAAGCCGCACGCGAAAGTCATTCAGAAGTTCGCGCAAACACAGCCACAGGTGTTGATTCCCACGCGCAGACTCGAACTCGGCATGAGCACGGATGAGTTTTATCAAGACCCGGCGGGGCACAGCGAACGGCTGTATCACCAATGGATTGACGGTTTGCGCTAATGCTCTTTTATCAGTGAAGGACAGGTGTCAGATGCAGCCAATTGCTGTGCAGTTGTATTCAGTGCGAAATGAATTGGAACGCGATTTTGAAGCTACAATCCGCAGGATCGCCGCAATGGGCTATCAAGGTGTCGAATTTGCGGGAAATTTTGGCGGCTCCCCCACCTCAGCGGTCGCCCTGTGCCGTGAACTCGGAATGGAAGCGCCCGCCGCGCATTTTAATTTTGGCGCCGATGACGCCGAAGCACAAATGGCTGAACTCGCAGGTTTGGGAATAAAAACCGTCATCTGTGCGTGGCTGCCAACAGCGCGCTTCGATACCTTAGAGAGCATCAAGCAGGTGTGTGATGAACTCGATGTGATGGACGCCCGCGCCCGCGCGCATGGTTTGCGTTTCGCCTATCACAATCATGACTTTGAGTTCAAAGAACGCGCGGGAATCGGGATTCCGCACGAGATCATGCGGGATATGCTCGCGCCGACGGTCATGTTCGAAATCGATACCTACTGGGTGAAAGTCGCGGGCTTCGACCCGGCAGCCGTGCTGCACGCAGTCGGGGATCGCGCGCCGCTCATCCACCTCAAAGATGGATCGGGCGTCGGCACAGACCCGATGCTTCCTCTTGGTCAAGGTATCATCGATATACCGGCTGTGATCGGCGCGGCGACTGCCGCCGAGTGGCTGGTCGTCGAACTGGATTCGACACCCGGAGATATGATGACCGCCGTAGACGAAAGTTTACGCTATCTTAAAACATTGGAACAGGCACATGATTGAAAAAATTCGGGTAGGCTTAATTGGTGTTGGCAACATCAGCCCGGCGTATATTCAAGGATGCCGATCATTCGATGTGTTAGACCTGGTCGCGTGCGCCGACATCGATATCGAACGTGCGCGCACTGTCGCACAAGAGAACAATATTCCGCGCGCGTCGTCGGTGGAGGATTTATTGGGGTCGGATGACATCGATCTGGTCATCAATCTGACGATCCCAAGCGCGCACGCGGCTGTGAGTATGCAGATTTTGGCGGCAGGTAAACATCTGTACAGTGAAAAACCATTAGCGACCAATCTCGCTGACGCTAAAGCGATCATGGAGAGTGCGGAAGCGCGTGGGCTGCGCGTTGGCTGTGCGCCGGATACATTTTTGTTCGCGCCGCATCAAACCGCGCGCCGTATGGTGGATGAAGGTGCAATTGGCAAGCCGATCGCGGGCGTCGGGGTGTTCGCAGGTCACGGTCCCGAAAGCTGGCATCCAAACCCCGACTTTTTTTACGCGGCGGGCGCGGGACCCATGCTCGATATTGGCGTGTATTTGGTGACGTGTTTCGTCAATTTGCTAGGCGCGGCGGTGCGCGTGAGCGGCACAGCGCAAGTCTCGTTCCCAGAACGTATCGCTAAAGACGGGCATCGGATTCCCGTGCATGTGCCGACACATTACACGGGCAGCGTTGAATTCGCATCGGGCGCGGTCGCTACGCTGATCACCAGCTTCGATCTGTGGGCGCATCGGATGCCGTTGATGGAACTGTACGGCGAAAAGGGATCGATGTCGCTCCCCGACCCGAACGGGCATATCCCGCGTGATGTCCGCCTGTTTGTGCCCGGACAGCATAATTGGGATGCAATGCCGCTCACCTATGAGGATATTTGGGCGCGTGGTATTGGGGTCGCAGATATGGCACACGCAATTCGTGCAAATCGTCCACACCGGGCGAGTGGGGCACTGGCGTATCATGTATTAGAAGTGATGATGGCATTTGAGACCGCTTCTGCTTCTGGAAAATATGTCAACATTGAAAGCCGTCCGCCGCAGCCAGAACTGCTGCCACTTGGTCTGCCGCCGCGCCAACTCGCTTAGACCGTCAGAGCTGAAAGTGAACCACTGCAAATGTCGGTCTTAAGGCGCTTCGCGCTGGTGTTAAATGTTCAACCAGGAGAGATAAGTTCTCTCCTTTTCTTATTCACATTGTACTTTTTATGGGCCGCTGCGTTTTCGCTGACGAAAGCCACTGCCTATGCGCTGTTCGTCAACACGTTCAGCGTCTCGAATTTACCCTACAGTTATCTGTTGATCGGCGTCGTGGTTTCTGCGCTGACGTTTTTTATGCTGCTGCTCATCGAGCGAATTCCATCATCGCGCTTATTCGTACTAATTTATGTCGGCTTATTTGTGGTGACGCTGTTGTTTCGCGTTGGATTAAATACCAACGCAAGTGCAACGGTGATCTTTTTGCTGCCGTTATGGGATTTTGCGCTGACGTTTCTCGCCACCAGCTCGTTATCATCGTTGTTCGGTCAACGCTACGATGTTCATCACGGACGAGTACGCCGCCGGGCGGGTCGGGCGTTTCGGCGATGATATGCGCCAGTTGCAGTGCCAGCGTATTGGCGACGATCATGTGCCCGCATGTCCGCGTGAGTGCGATGGGATGGTCGGGCACGGCGGCATCGAGATCGGCGGCGGTGGGGTGACGCTGTTCTGGCAGCGCCGCCTCGTTGTAACCGCGCCCGGTCAGCCATGTCCCGGCGGGGACGGGCGCGGCGCGCGTACGAAACAGATCGATAATCGCCGCAATAGTTGGCGCGTTCGCGCCGCGCGTATCGACTTGTACCGTCAACAGCAGTCCAAGTTTCCAGATATGCACATGCGCGTCATTGAAGCCAGGAATCAGCGTGCGACCGCCTAGATCGATCCGCTTGACGTTGAGCGAGATCGTGCCAATATCCCCCAGCGCGCCAATGTACGCGATCCGTCCATTGTCTTCGATGTAAAGCGCGTCCGCGCGTGGCTGCGGCGGGTTCATCGTCAGGATGTTGGCGTTGTAGAAAAGCGTTCGGGTAAGCATAAAATCCTCGATTATTTTCGACGCTTTGTATACTTATTTGT
>Ga0163154_10000143_pt1 | contig 103180 bp, 84 predicted proteins | sample OliLakLV19MP9P1_FD_148649 | JGI IMG/M metagenome (GOLD analysis project Ga0163154, IMG submission 148649) | Freshwater microbial mat bacterial communities from Lake Vanda, McMurdo Dry Valleys, Antarctica - Oligotrophic Lake LV.19.MP9.P1 | ecosystem: Environmental > Aquatic > Freshwater > Lake... | reverse complement strand
GACCAGCGGATCGACGCCGGATTGTCCGCGCGTGAGCATATACACCGACAGCGGCACGCCCGACGCGACCATACCCGGCGTGAGGTTGATGGAGAAGGGATCGCCCGCGCCATCCGCGCCCGTGACCGCCATGCCTTCGAGGATCAAAACAAATTCGCCCGTTTGGCTGCCGAAGCCGCCGACGACCAGCGAGATATCTCTAAACCCGGATGAATCATTGTGAATGAAATTGACTTGCGCCGACGTGGATGAACGGGCAGCATTTGCCGTCGGCAGATTGGCGGCATAGCTGGATGCGCCGTTTTCGTCATCTGAACACAAAAAGTCGCCCGTTGCCCCGTCCACGACTGCCAGCACCGGATCGAACCCGTTGACGCCGACGGCGGTGGCGGTATAGGTGAAGCCCGCGCGCATCTGATTGACGATCACTTCGATCCCGTTCTCGAACGATGCGCCATTCGTACAGGACACACTCACGCCACCCGCTTGTGCGGACACCAGCGATGCCGATAACAACAGCACGACCAATGTTATCCATCCCATGATTGGGCTTACACGACGCATAGAGACGACTCCTCTCAATGAACAAGGCTTGTTCTTTCAATGTATAACGATTTCGGGGAACGTGCCATGTAGGTTTGAATCGCGTTTGTGTATTGGATGAAAATTCAATTGTTGCGCCCAAAAACCTCAATGATTCGTGAGATTACGTAGCCATACAATCAATTCATAAGAACCAATCGAGGAAAAAAAGCATGATCACAGAGTTTATCGAACCGCTGCGCGAAACCCAGCGGAACGGCATGGTACCCGACCCCGAATCATCGTCCAGCGTACTGGTTGAATTCGAACAAATGGTCGATCAACTGCGTGGACGTCTGTCATCGTTGGAAAGCGATCTGCGCGCTGGAAGTCATGACTTGGAGTCAATTCGCCACGCACTTGATGAACATTCCATTGTTGCTATCACCGATCAGCGCGGCGTGATTAACTATGTGAATGATAAATTTTGTGCGATCTCGAAATATTCGCGCGAAGAGCTGATCGGACAGGATCACCGCATCATCAATTCGGGCTATCACTCGAAGGAATTCATCCGCGATTTGTGGGTGACAATTGCCAACGGGCGCGTATGGAAGGGGCAGTTGCTCAATCTTGCGAAAGACCATTCGATTTACTGGGTCGATACGACGATTGTCCCTTTCTTGAACGAAGAGGGCAAGCCAGTTCAATACGTCGCCATTCGCACGGACATCACCGAGAAGAAAGCCCAAGAAGAACAACTGGTGCGCCGTGCGCGCGAACTAGAGACGGTCGCGGATGTGAGCGCGTCGGTCGCCACGATTCTCGATTTGAACGAACTGCTGCCCAAAGTCGTGGAACTGACGAAAGAACGCTTTGAACTTTACCACGCGCACATCTACTTGTTGGATGCGACGGAAACCAGCCTCGTTCTCGCAGCAGGAGCGGGCGAACCAGGGCGCAAGATGTTGGAGCGCGGTCACAATATTCCGCTTCACCGCGAACATTCGCTGGTGGCGCGCGCGTCGCGGACGCGAATCGGCGTCATTTCTAATGATGTGCGCGCCGAACCCGATTTCTTGCCCAACGATTTGCTGCCCGACACGCTGTCCGAAATGGCGATCCCGATGATCGTTGGCGACGTCTTGATCGGCGTGTTGGACGTACAAGCTGTCATTCTGAATCGCTTTGACAATGAAGATGTGCGGGTCAAGCTGGCGTTGGGGGCACAAATCGCCGTCGCCGTGCAGAACGCGCGCGCATTCGCGGCACAGCGGCGAGCAGAAGCAGAAACGCGCTTGTATGTGGATGTGGTTGCCAACATGCCTGCTGCCTCGCTTGTGTTCCAATTGGAAGACCCAAATGATCGGATGTCGCTGCGCATTATCGCCGCCAATCCCAGTTTGAAGTCGGCGCTCGGTGTCGATCCCGATCTGGTTATGCATCTCCGCATCGGGGAAGCATTTCCGAATATTGACCAAACGGGGCTGCCGCAAATTTACGCTGATATCGCTAACGGCGGCACAGCGGCGGATTTGGGCGAAGTCGTCTACGGCGATGACCGTGTGGCAGAAAGCATTTTCGCAGTACGTGCCTTCCCGCTGCCTGGACGTTCGATAGGCATCACGTTCGAGAATGTGACGGTACGGCGGCAGTCAGAGCAGCGCGTGACGGCGTTGGCGAACCAACTGTCCATCGTAACACAAATCAGTACGGTGATTTCGCGGTTGCTCGATCTGGACGCATTGTTGAGCCAAGTGGTTGAACTGACGAAAACGGGCTTCAACCTATATCACGCGCAAATTTATCTGCTTGATGAGAATGTCACCACATTGGTAATGGCAGCCGGTGCCGGTGAAGCTGGCAGGATGATGAAGCTGCGCGACCACAATATCTCGGTGGATCATGAACATTCGCTCGTCGCGCGGGCGGCGCGCACGGGTGAAGGTATCATCATCAACGATGTGCGCCAAGAGGTGGACTTTTTGCCGAATCCGCTGCTGCCCGACACCCTGTCGGAAATGGCGATCCCGATGATCATAGGCGATACATTGGTTGGTGTCTTAGATGTGCAAGGCACGACCGTCAATCGCTTCGATGAAGATGATGTGCGCGTGAAGACGACCTTGGCGGCACAGATTGCCGTCGCGGTGGAAAACAGCCGCGCGTATACCGCGCGTGAGATGGAAACGGCGCGCGAACGCTTGACGGCGGAACGGCTGCGCGATGTGGATCGCCTCAAGTCGCAGTTCTTGGCGAACATGAGTCACGAACTGCGCACGCCGTTGAACTCGATCATCGGCTATTCCGAAGTTCTGATGGACGGTGACGATGGCAAACTGCCCAATGAGGCACAAGAAGATGTCCGGGTGATCAACCAGAGCGGGCAGCATTTACTCGCGCTCATCAACGAAATTCTCGACTTGGCGAAGATTGAAGCGGGTGAGATGAAGATCGATCTTCAACCGCTCGATCTCCAAGCGTTGGTCGATGAGACCATCATTACGGCGCAAGTCTTGGTCAAGGACAAGCCCGTTACGCTGCAAAACGAATCGAAGCTCATAAATGTGCAGGTCGCGGGAGATCGACTGCGCTTGCGGCAAATCATGATGAATTTGTTGAGCAACGCGGTCAAATTCACCGATGCGGGCGCGGTCGTCGTCGCGTCTGAGCTGCTCGATGAGCAGAATGTGCGCGTTATAGTGACGGATACAGGCATTGGCGTCGCGCCCCATCATATCGATGCGATCTTCGAGCAGTTCCAACAGGTCGATGGCTCGGTCACGCGGCGCGCGGGCGGTTCGGGCTTGGGATTGACGATTACGCGCCATCTTGTGCGGCTGCACGGCGGCGAAATCCACGTTGAGAGCGAACTCGGCAAGGGATCAACATTCTGGTTTACGCTCCCCTTGGCGTAAACGGTTTACGTTGCCCTTAGCGTAAACGTTCCCACTGCTAGCGGTGGGAACGTTTGCACTACCGAGCATTCGATCATGAAGATAAAATTGACTTGAATTGTTGGGGTAATCTTAACGGTCGTTCCAACAAGATTGTTTTATGATAAAAATAGAATGCAGGAACCAGAAGGGGACAATAAAATGGCTATCCGTGTGCTGTGCGTCGAAGACAACCCGCAGAATATGCGCCTTGTACGAAAAATCTTGTTCAGCGCCGGCTATGAGCTGCTCGAAGCGCAAGATGGCACTTCAGGATTAGCAGCGATCCGGGCGCATAAACCCGATCTGGTCTTGATGGATGTCAACTTGCCCGATATCGACGGGTTGGAAGTCACTAAACAAATTAAGGCAGACCCAAGTATCGCCGCGATTCCCGTTTTGGCGCTGACCGCCAATGCCATGCACGGCGACCGCGACCGCTGTTTGGCGGCGGGCTGCGACGGTTATGTTCCGAAGCCGATCACCAAGACCGAATTGTTGAATACCATTGCCTTTTTCGTCAAAAAGAGCGAACGCAATCACGCTTAACTGCGAATAGGTGAACGACATGAGTTTGATCATCATTATCGAGGATAATTTGCCGAATGCGCGTCTAGCCGATAAAGTCTTGAGCCGTGCCGGACATCAAGTGGTGCTGGCTCAAGATGGCGAAGCGGGCTTGATGAAGGTCATGGAAATGCACCCGGATTTGGTGTTGGTCGATCTGGGACTGCCAGATATGGATGGGCAGACGGTTGTCGCCCTACTTCGTCAACAAACCGAGTTGGATCACATCCCGATCTTAGCATTCACCGCCTGGCCCGAACATGCCGCGCAAGAAATGGCGCGCGCCTATGGGTGCGACGGTGTGATCATCAAGCCGATTGATACCCGTACCTTTGCGGATGAAGTCGGTGCCTATCTATCGACAAAAGCCGTGCCCTAATAGGATGATTTTGTTATGATTGCGTTTTCTCCTGACGCGGGTTCGCTGACCGCCATTTCCACCGCCCGTTATTCGTTCGATGAATTGGCTGAAATCTATAACGCGGGACGAGTCGATTACATTGTGCCGATGCCGATGAACGGGCGGCGCATGGCGGAGTATATTCGCGCCTACGATGTCGATTTGGAACGTTCCATTGTCGCCGTCAACGCCGACGGCGATCCCGCCGCGCTCGGTATGCTCAGTCGGCGCGATCAGCGCGCATGGATCACGCGGCTCGGCGTGATCCCAGAGCGGCGCGGACGGCATGTTGGGCAGTTCGTCATGGAAGCATTAATGCGCGCCGCATCAGACGTGAACTGCGTTCAACTCGAAGTGATCGAAGGCAACGAACCTGCCTATCGGCTGTTCGTGAAAATGGGATTTGAGCTGACGCGGCGGTTGGTGGTTTTGCGGCGTCCGCCCAACGCGCCGACCGCGCAATTGGTGCCGCTTGACGGCGTGCTGATTGAGCAGATGGATGAGGCGGCGTGTCTCGAGGCGCTAATCCAGCGCGATCAGCCGATCTCGTGGCTGGAAGAAGCTGAATCGATGCGCAAAGTCGGGACGCTGACCGGCTTGCGCGTGACACTCGTGGATGGCTCATCCGGCGCGGTCGTATTCTGCCGACTGCCGTTTCAACTTTCGCATGTGACGCTGATCGCGCCGCCGGACGCGGATGAGCGGCTGGCGATGAGCTTGATCGCGGCGACCCATCGCACTTTCCCCAAATACGATACCAAATTGGAAAATCTTGATGCTGCCAGCCGATTTGTACCGATTTTCAGCGCAATGGGTTACATCGAGTCGTTCCACCGTATCGAGATGATCAAGCATATCGCTCCCTAATCATCGCGCGGGACTTACGCTGTTCCAACGTCCTTCCAACGCGCCCCCGCATAGCATGAAACCAAAGTTCATGCAGCGGAGACTCTTAATCCCATGTCGCTTCCCAATGGCATATCCTCCCGTCGCGCGTTGAATGAACCGCTGCTCACGGTACGCGCGTTAATCGTCGCGGACAGCCCGCTCGCGCGTGCAGGTTTGGCGGCGATGCTCGATCAAGCGCCGGGCTTGACGGTCGTCGCGCAAATGCCTGCCGACGCCGATATCGCCGCGCTGATCGATGTGTACCGCCCCGATGTGATCGCGTGGGATATGGGCTACGATCCGGCAGGCTGGTTGGATGCTATCGCGGAGGCACGCGACAGCGGCGTCCCGATCCTCGCGCTGGTGGCAGACACACAGACGCCCGATACCGCACGGGCGATTTTGTCAGCGGGCGCGCGCGGCGTCCTCCCGCATGATACGCCGACACGACGCTTGGCGGCAGGGCTGATCGCGCTCTCACAAGGGATGGTTGTGCTGCATCCAACCTTGATTGAAGTGGTACTGCCCACGCCATCCGCGTATCCCAACAGCGCGCCCAATAGCTCCGAAACGCTGACCCCGCGCGAATCCGAAGTGCTGCATTTGATCGCGGAAGGCTTGCCCAACAAGACGATTGCGCTGAAGTTGGGCATCAGCGAACACACCGTCAAATTTCACGTCAACGCGATCCTGACCAAATTCGGCGCGCAGAGTCGGACCGAGGCAGTCGTTCGGGCGACGCGCGCGGGGTTGATCGCGCTGTAGCGAGGCACATCGCGCACGGTGCAGGCTGAACACATCGCTTTCCAATACCCTCCCTATCCCTTCCGCTAGTGCTGCCCCTCATCGAATGATGGATACCTAGACACCCCCCCGCATGGTTCAATAAGGTCATAGGAATTCAAAAGGGGAATGTCTCATGGCAAACGTACTCGAAAATCTTTCCAACGACTTGGCAGCGACCGTCGAAACCGCCGGGCAGAGTATTGTCCGCATTGAAGCGCGGCGGCGTCAGCCCGCAACCGGCGTCATTTGGTCGTCGGACGGCTTGATCATCACCACGCATCACGTCGTGGAGCGCGACGAGAATATCCGCATCGGCTTGCCCGACGGCACAACGGTAAATGCTACGCTGGTCGGACGCGATCCGACGACTGATGTGGCGATCTTGCGCGCTGAAAGCAGCGGTTTGACGCCCGCAACGTGGGCGGAAAAAGGCGCGACGAAGGTCGGTCACTTGGTTCTCGCCGTTGGACGCCCCGACGCCAATCTGCAAGCGACGCTCGGCGTGATCAGCGCCATTGGCGAAGCATGGCGCACGGGCGCGGGCGGCACGATTGACTCGTTCATTCAAACCGACGTGGTGATGTATCCTGGCTTCTCCGGTGGCCCGCTCGTTAGCGCGGGTGGACACATCATCGGGTTGAACACATCGGCGCTAATGCGCGATACCAGCGTCACTATTCCGGCGGAGACGCTGCGGCGTGTCGCGGGTGCGCTGTTGGCGCATGGCAAGGTCAAGCGCGGCTTCTTGGGCGTTAGCGCGCAGCCTGTGCGTTTGCCGGACGCGCTGGCGGCACAAGTTGGACAAGAAACGGCGTTGATCCTGATGTCGGTGGAAAGCGGCAGCCCGGCGGACGTGGGTGGGCTGATGATGGGCGACACGATTTTGGCGCTCGACGGCGAAAAAGTCCATCAGATGGATGATCTGTTGGCGCTGCTGGCGGGCGACCGCGTGGGCAAGTCGGTGGCTGTGGCGCTGCTGCGCGGCGGGCAAGCGCACACGATGAGTGTGACAGTGGGCGAACGGTCTTAAGGGCAGTGTTGAGTGCTGAGTAAAAGATAGGGCTAATGCAGCGTTCCGTACTGCATTTTCCTGCTGGAGAAGTATTTATTCACCTACCCGTGCAGACCGCATTTTGCCCCAGTCCTATTGGGTTCATTATGTGTTTCTTGGGTTCAAATTTGTGGATTTTGAGCTTAATCCCATGGATAGGTGAATAAATACGCTGGAGAACGAAATCAGGATTGCGTAGGGGGCATGGCGTGCCATGCTCGTGCTAGGGTTGGCACGCCAAGCCCCTACAGCCTGTCAACGTTTTTCCGTTGTGTCACCGCCTTCAATCTTTTTTCCTCAGTCCTTGCGTTTTAGGAGTATACGAATGATCAGCATCTTCGAGCAGTTGAACATCGAATTGGGCGGTGTGGTGGCGGACGTGCAGAAAAGCGTCGTCCACGTCCTGAATGATCGCGGTGGCGCGGGCGCGGGGACAATCTGGCACGCGGACGGATTGATCGTCACCAACGCACACGTCATTCGCGGGGGAACGCCGCGCGTGCGCCTGCCCAACGGCGATATTGTCGAAGCGCAGGTGATCGCCCGCGACGACATGCACGATTTGGCGGCGCTGGCGGTCGAGGCGAACGGGTTACCGATCATCCAGCCGGGCAGCGCGCGCAATCTTCAGCCGGGCGCATGGGTGTTCGCCATTGGGCATCCGTGGGGTGTGGCGAATGCGGTCACAGGGGGCATCATCGTCGGCGCGAACAAGCCCCTGCCGGAACTACCCCAGTCGGGGCGCGAGTGGGTACTCGTCGATCTGAAGCTGCGTCCGGGCAACAGCGGGGGTCCACTGGTCGATACGCTGGGGCGTATGATCGGCGTGAACACGATCATGACCGGGCTGGCGAGCGGCGCGGCGGTCAGCGTGGACGCAGCGAAAGACTTTTTGCGGCGGACGCTCGGATCGAACGTGACGAGTACTGTGTTGAAGGACGAAGCGCCGGAATACGTCTAGCCAAGTTGGGATAATGAAGGTTTGAGGCGTGCGCTTCACTTCAAATTAAATCCCAACTTTGGGATAATTTGGGATAACTACGGGGGACAGCTTAAGACATGTCCTCCGTTTCGCTGTCTAGGCTTGGTGCGCCGGTGGCTTGCACGGCTGCCATGCGCGCGCGAATTTTGTCCTGATCGGCGTCAGTATATTTCTTGAATTGAATGGGCAGGTTGGCGTAGTCCACCATCGCTAATCCATAGGCGCGATTATCGGAAAACGTTTGATGGTAAGCAGCATTCACATCAAGGTTGACAATATCCGCTCCCAAAAGCGGAACAGGAATTGATTTGATTGGCTCATCCACCGCGAAGCCGAAATAGCTGAGGCGGTCAACGCTTGGCGTCGGATCGTTGACCAAGATGAAATACGGATAGGCGTTGTCATCTCGATCAACGTAACTCGGAATGATATGGCGGGTAGGACGATGCGCGTGAAGATAGTGAATTTCGATCAGCTTCATGCCGCTTTCCAGTGCGAGGCTGCGATTGGCTAAATACTGCGCATGGTGTGATCCATTGGGAAGATTCGCAGGAGAAAGTAGTTCGATCCGCGTGATGGGATCGCCCAAGAGTCGATCCGTCGTCGCCTTGTATACCACAACTGCTCCCCAAAACTGTGGTTCTTCAAGTGTGTGCGCGAGCGGGAACTCTAGGGTAGGGGTAAGAACCGCTGCCGTCAGACCAGCAGGAATCCGCGTTGAGCGGTACACCTCGACATCGGGATAGGTGGACAGGGTGCGCTTTTACGGATTATCGCGCGCGTCTAAGCGAATTTGCAACGAACGCTCTGCGAGAACGAAATAGCCGCTTTCGACCGGAAGCGCACGTTCGAGTTCCAAGCGAAGATAGCCGATGTGATCTCGATGAAACGTCTCCCACCCGTCATAGTCGCTCTGCAACAAGCTGTGCAAGTGCGCATTCACGCCGCGATACTGATTGTCGCGCAGATGGATCGGCATGGTGTCCTCCAAACTTCCAATCCATCTGCATTACAGCGTATCTGGCAAGTTCACCCCGTCGTTTTCATGCCCGCCGCGATGCCATTGACCGTCGAGAAGACCGCCGACAACAGCCGTTCGTAATCGTCGCTGCCGGGATGCAGCGCGCGCAAATCGCGCAGCAGCACGACCTGGATGTAATTGAGCGGATCGACATACGGATTGCGCTGTTCGATGGAACGCTGCATGATCGGCTGCCGCTGCAACAAGCGTTCCTGATCGGTGATCTTGCACAGCCATGCACACGTTTTTTCGTGTTCCGCGTTAATGGCGTCGAAGACGCGCTGTCCCAAGTCGGCGTCTGCCACCAGCGCGGCGTAGCGCGCGGCGATGCCCATATCGGCTTTCGCGGCGTCGAGTTCGGCGTTCTCGATCAGCGTCTTGAAGAAAATCCAGTCGCGGTACATGGTATGCAGCGTCGCCAAGCCGTCGGCGCGCGTGGCGCAGAATGACTCCAGCGCCGTCCCGATGCCGAACCAACTGGGGATGATCGTGCGGCTTTGCATCCAACTAAAAATCCATGGAATCGCGCGCACGCTCTCGAAGCCGCCCGCGCGCCGCTTCGCTGGACGGCTGCCAATCGCCATGCGTCCGAGTTCATCGATGGGGGTTGCGCCCTGCCAATAATCAACAAAGCCGGGCGTTTCGTAGACGAATTGGCGATACGCCGACTCGCCCGCCTCTGACAGTTCGCTCATCGCGGCGCGCCATGCGTCCGGCACGGGCACACGATTCGGCGTCCCCAATGCGATCAAGACGGCGTTGACGACTTGATGCAAGTGCCGTCGTGCGATTTCGGCGTTGGCGTAGCGATAGGCGATCACCTCGCCCTGTTCGGTGATGCGCAAGCGCCCCTGAAACGCCGTCGGCGGCTGCGCCAAGATCGCGCGATTGGTGGGTCCACCGCCGCGCCCGATGCTGCCGCCGCGCCCATGAAACAATTCGAGTTCCACGCCATGCGCGCCGCACACATCGGCTAACGCCTGCTGGGCAACGTACAAATTCCAATTCGACGCCAGATAGCCGCCATCCTTGTTGCTGTCCGAGTAGCCCAACATGATCTGTTGGCGCATCCCGCGCGTTTCCAGATGCGCTCGGTAAGCGGCGTCCGTGAACAGCGCCGCCATGATGGTTGGCGCGGCTTGCAAATCGTCAATCGTCTCGAACAGCGGCACTAAATCGATGTCTTTGCGCACGCCGACTTCTTTGGCGAACAACAGCATCGTCAGAATGTCGCTCGGCGCGGTGGACATGCTGGCAATCGCGCTGTCGATGGCGACCGTCCCGAATTGACGTTGTGCCTTCGCAATCATGCGCCACGTTGCGATCACGCGGCGCGTCGTGTCGGAGAACGTATCGAGTTCCAGCGGGAAAAACGGGCGCAGTGTGCCGATTTCGTGCGTGAGCAGAGCTTGCTTGTCGGCTTCGGACAGCGATTCATAGTTGTCGCACATGCCATAATAGTTGAGTAGTTCCGCAACGGCAGCGCGATGCAGCCGCGCGTCCTCGCGTACATCGAGCGGAACGAGATGTAGCCCGAACAAGCGGACTTTGGTCATCAGTCGTCCGAGCGAACCCGCCGCGACGCGCCCGCCGCGATGCTGCTGCAAACTCGCATGAACCAGCGTCAAATCGGACAGCAGATCATCGCCCGTTGGATAGCCATCGGCGTTCAGGCGTTCCCAAATCGCGCCCATGAATTGGCGGTAGACTTCATCGGGCGCGCGCACGGGGAACGCGCCCTGTTGAACGCGCGCGAGTAGTTCAGGCGAGACGGGCGCTTCGTCGGTCGAGTGTGTCAGATGCACGCGCAAGTGGTCGATTTCATCCAGATAAATCTGTTTCGCCGCGGTGCGCTGCGCCGTCAGCGTTTCGAGTGTGATATCGGCGGTCACATTCGGGTTACCATCGCGGTCGCCCCCGATCCACGAGGCGTATTGCAGCATGGGCGGGAGGTCTGTCCAATCTTCGCTCGGGTAATAAAATTCGAGCGCCGCGCGCAGATCAGCAACAACATTGACCGCCGAATCCATGATGCCATTGGCGATGAAATACAGCCCGAAATCGACTTCATCCATCACCGTTGGGCGCGCCGGACGATTCGGGCGCGTCTGCCACAATTCTTCGATTTCTTCCGCCAACGATGCTTCCAGCGTGCGGCGTTCGCGCGGGATAGGATTTTCGCTTTGCGACGACAGATTTTCCGCAATCAGGCGCAGTTTGATCAGCACTTCTTTGCGCTTCGCCTCTGATGGATGCGCGGTCATCGTTAGCCGTGCGCGGATGCGCCCCATCAATCCGCGCACGCCTCCCGCATCGACGCCCGCCGCACGGAGATCGCGGATCGCGGCGTCAATGGAATCGTCAACCACGCCGTTTTCCTCACGTCCACGCAAGACACGAATGCGCTGCTGATCTTCCGCGATGTTGATCAACTGAAAATAATTGCTAAACGCCTTGATCAAGATGCGCAGTTCGTTCAAGTCCAAGCCATCGATGGTGGTTTCGAGTAATTCGGACGCGCTAACGTCGCCCTGTCGGCGCTCTTTGGCAGCGGCGCGGACTTTCTCAACCAGCTCGAATGCCTCGTCGCCATGTTGTTCGCGGATGATTCGTCCGAGCAAGCCCGCCAACATGCGAATATCGGTGCTGAGGGGGCTAACATTGGGCTGTGTGTCGCTCACGTGTTCCTCGCAAATCAAATAAACTGAACCTTCGCTGTCGGGGGTGATTGATCCATTGGGGACATTCAACGGAATGCCCTCAATGGACGGCTGTGCAAGCGTCGCTATCCGCCTACGGTGGGTTCAATCGTTGGTGCTTCGAACGTTGGCGCCTCAATCGTTGGCGTTTCGATGGTGGGCAGCGACGCAATTGTTGGGATGATTGGCGCGGCAGGGAGCGGGGGTGGATTGATCGCTGGCAGTTCGCCGACATCGCGGTTGTAGTTGACAACCACGGGCGAAATCCAGCCGAGCGTGTCGTTCTCAAGTTGGACGAAATACCAACCCGTGCCGCGACTGCTTACGCCCAAAACAATCGCGCGTTGTCCAAGCGGCAAACTGCTGATCACCGAATATTCCAAGCCATCACCATCGCGGACATTGGCGCTGGTCGTAGCGACCAGATAGCCGAACTGTGGTTCAGGCGGCGCGGTTGGTGCGGGCGTCTCGGACGGGGGGAGCGTGTGCGTGATCGTCGGGCGCGGCGTGCGCGATGAACGTGGTGTGCGCGAAGGGGAGGGCGTCGGTGTGGTGATGAACGGCACACTCGCCAGATCGCCGTTCGTCTGGATGAAGGGGCCTCCCGATACCACCCAACCTAAGCGCCCATCGGGCAGCGCCACCTGAAACCAGGCACCGTCGGCGCTGATGCCGCGAATCTCGACCGGGACGTTTGGCTGCAAGATTTCGATGGGTTCAAACAGCGTGTTCGGACCCGAACGCACTTCGAGCGCCCGTGTGACCGTGAGCATCGCGGGCGGCGTGCGCACAGTGATCGTGCCATCAATGCCGAAAACTTGCGTCGGATCGACGTTCGCGCCGTTCACCTCCAAGCTGATGATGCGCAATGGGCTAACGCCGGGACGCAGCCCTGTCACGATCAGCAGAAACAGCACATTGTCACCGGGCGCAGCGGCGGTCGATGAAGCCGAAAGGCGCACGAGTCCGCTGGCGAAATCGAACAAGATGCCGTTGGGCGGCATCGTCACGTCTGACGCCACGCCCAGATAGCCGCCTAGCGCCGCGTTTTCGACGCGCAAAAAGGCGCGATCATACTGAACCGTGATGTCAAATTGGTTGCAGAAGCCCGCGCAATCGATTGTCCCTTCGATGATCACGGTTTCGCCCTGTAAGATCGTGCGTTCGGGCAGGGCGACCGTGACGGCGGTTTGTGCGTTGACCCAAGCGCCAATGGCAAAGAGCGCGCAAACACTACCGAGCAGTGCCAATAGGGGACGTGCGATTCGACGCATCGCGTCTATCCTTGAGTGCATGAGATTTCGCTGGTTGAGAGGGTAACATACAGAACACAGTCCGCGCAAACCGCCGTCGCGCCCCCCTGAAATTGGGGGGCGTAGATTTACAAATTTCGTAACTACTCAGCCGTCATTTGAGGGAGAAATAGGTTGTTTTCGACAAAAACCCTCAATCTTTTGAGGGAGAGCCTATTCTCATCGCAGACAAATTTGGCGTTTCAATTTGCCAAAATGAGGGGAAAAACGACCCCTGAGTAGTTACCAAATTTCACAACCCTATTCCGCTATAGTGGATAAGTTCAATCCCATTCATCGGTTTCATCTCACTGGGCGCTCAATTGAACGCCGCTGTGACGCTCTATTTACGAGAGGATACTGCCATGCTGCTGAACGGAATTTCGATCCTGATTGGCTTGATCGGCTTGCTGGTTGGCGGTAACTTGTTGGTCAAAGGCGCGGCGCGGTTGGCGAGCGCATTGGGCGTCTCGGCGTTGATCATTGGGCTGACAGTGATTGCGCTTGGCACGTCCGCGCCAGAATTGATCGTCAGCTTGAACGCGGCATTGAACGCCAGCAGCGATGTGGCGCTTGGCAATGTCATCGGCTCGAACATCGCCAATATCGGCTTGATCTTGGGCATCAGCGCGATCATCACGCCGGTTGTGGTCGAATGGCGGCTCGTTCGCCGCGAAATCGTCGTTGTGATCGCCGTCTCGCTGTTGGCATTCGCGCTGGCATCCGACGGCGAAATCGGGCGACTCGATGGCGTCATTCTAAGCGCGGGTTTCTTTGCATATACCATCACAGTTTATCGCGGTGGACAGCGTGACCGCCGCGAGATCGAACCCGAATTGCTCCAGTACGAAACCGAACAACGGTTGATCGAGCCACGCGGCGATACACGCATCGAGATCGTGAAGGTGATCGCGGGCTTGGCGCTGTTGATCGTGGGCGCGAACTTCTTGGTCAATGGCGCGGTGTCGATTGCGCGCGAGATCGGCGTGAGCGACTTGATCATTGGTCTGACGGTGGTCGCAGTCGGCACATCGCTGCCAGAATTGGCGACGTGCGTCATTGCGGCGCGGCGCGGCGAACACAATATCATTGTTGGGAGTGTCGTCGGCTCGAATATCTCGAATTTGATGGTCATTTTGGGCATCGTCGCGCTGGTGCAGCCGATCCCCGTCGCGCTCAAGAGCGTCCAGATCGATCTGCCCGTCATGCTGGCGTTTGCGCTCGTCCTGCTGCCGCTGGCGCTGCGCGGGACGATCCGGCGCGTCTTTGGCGCGGCGTTGGTGGTTGGTTACGCAGTATTCGTCGTGTTTTCATTCGCAGCATAGAACGCGGCAGGGTCGCTGTGCGTAATAAAGGGTGATGTTAGCGGATGAACAGGACATATAGCACATGATGACATGGTATCGGCACAGTTGGATCGCGCTCGTGGTCATTTTATCGGCGTCGGTCGTCACGGCGCAAGACGACCCACGTCCGGGCGCGCCGGGCATCGGTGATCCGTACTTCGAGATGTTGGGCAACGGCGGCTACGATGTAGACCATTACACGCTGACACTCGACATCGATATGATCGATTTAACATTGGACAGTGTGGCGCAGATCGACGCGACGGCGGCGCAAGCGTTGAGCGCGTTCAATCTCGATTTTAGCGCGCTGTTGAATCTTGGCATCGTCACGGTCAACGATGCGCCCGCTGAGACGGCGCGCGATGGTGACGAACTGACGATCACGCCGTCACAGCCCATCGCGGCGGGCGCAGCGTTCACCGTGCGCGTCGAATATGATGGAACGCCGAATGCCGATCAGATGGCGCTGCGCACGGAGGAGAATCCGTCCGCGGGTATCGACTATTCGAGTGGGTGGCATTTCATCGATGGGCAGGTCATGACCGCCAGCGAACCGTATGGTGCGTCAAGTTGGTATCCCGTCAACGATCATCCGCTCGACAAGGCGACCTATACGTTCGATATCCGTGTGACCCCCGGCGCTGTCGCCGTCGCCAACGGCGTGCTGACGACCGTCGAAACGGTTGACGGCGCGGATCGCTATGTCTGGGAGATGCGCCAGCCGATGGCAAGCTATCTAGCCGCCGTCCAAGTGGGCGATTTCGTGCTGCAAGAGGGGGAGTCGCCGGCGGGCGTGCCGATTCGCAACTTCTTCCCGACAGATCGGTTCTCGGATGGGGTATTAACGTTTGCACGGCAGGGCGAGATGATCGACTTCTTCAGCGGACTGTTCGGCGCGTATCCGTTCGATGCCTATGGGGTGGTCGTGGTCGATCTGCCGCTGTTCTTCGCGCTCGAAACGCAGTCGATCTCATTGTTCGGCGTCGCTACGATTAATCGCGGGCGTTTCGGCGGCGCGAACGAGATTATTGCGCATGAGCTGGCACATCAATGGTTCGGCAACAGTGTCACGTTGGGCGAATGGGCGGACATTTGGCTGAACGAGGGCTTCGCTAGCTATATGTCGTGGTTGTGGGCGGAACACGACTTGGGCGCGGACACGCTGGATCGCATCGTGCGCTCGAATTACGATTGGGTCAGCGGCAATTGGTTGGTCGAGAGCGACACCACCGACGCCGAACTGGCGGATATCCGCGCCGAACTGGCGGTCATGATCGTCCCGCCGGGCGCGCCGCCGCAAGCTGATCTATTCAACGGCGGGGGGGTCTACATTCGCGGCGGGCTGGCGCTGCACGCGCTCCGTTTGGAAGTTGGGGATGATATTTTCTTCGAGCTTCTAAGGACGTATTACGAGCGGTTCGCGTTCGATAGTGCGCGCATCGAAGATTTCATCGCCGTCGCTAACGAGGTCGCCGGACGCTCGCTGGATGCGTTCTTCGCCGCGTGGCTGACCGATCCGCTGATACCGCCGATTCCACAAATGGAGCTTGAAAGGCTCATTGACGGCTAAAGATGAGTGGGAGATTAAAAAATTTCCCATCGTTTTGAAGGTCGGATATGCTACTGAAAACGATTACTTATCAAAGATTGCGTTGAATCCAGCATGTCCGACTTTTTAACTTCCCATGCTATCAGCGCGAAATCGCGCGATAATATTCCCTTGACGGAAAAAATTTTGGGGCGTGGTCAGCCATGGCACGCGACGACAGAACATCACGCCGCGATGAAGGCGCTCGCGCTTGTCGCGCCCATCATGGAAGCTGAGTGACATGGCGACGATCAAGGAAGTCGCGGAACAAGCGGGCGTCTCGGTAGCGACCGTCTCGCGCGTGGTCAACAAATCGGGCTATGTGAGTATCGATCTGCAAGAGCGCGTGCGCAGCGCAATGGTGTCGCTCAATTACAAACCAAGTGCGCTGGCACGCAGTCTGCGCCGCCAAGAGACGCAAACGGTTGGCGTATTGGTGCCGCAGTTGGATCAGCCGTTTTTCAGCGCATTGGCATTCGCTGTCGAAAAGACGCTGTTTACCAATGCGTATCGGTCGTTGGTCTGTAGTTCGGAAGAAGACCGCGATAAAGAGGACGCCTATATCGACATGCTGATGCGCCAGCGCGTCGATGGCGTCGTGATCGCGCCGACCGGACACAGTACCGAAAATATCTATCGCTTGCTTGACAGCAATATTGCCGTCGTGTTGGTTGACCGCGATTTGACGCAAGTGAAGGTCAACCGCGTGCTGTCCGCCAACGGCGCGGGCGCAATCGCGGGTGCGCGCCACCTGATCGATCTTGGACACCGCCGGATCGCACTCGTGGGCGCGTCGATGCACAGCGAATCGATGCATTATCGACTAGAAGGCGCCAAGGAAGCGATCATCGCTGCGGGGGGCGAGATCGACCCCGATTTGATCGTCTTGGGTGTACTGCCCCATTTCGAGATGGGCTATACGGCGGGCGTCCGGCTTCTGAGCGGCGATCCGGTACAGCGTCCAACAGCGGTGTTCGCGCTCACGGATGTGATGGCGATTGGCGTGATGCACGCCGCCGCTGAACTGGGCATGTCGCTGCCGAAGGACTTGTCGATCATCGGCTTCGACGATATCCCGGCGGCAAAATATATCATCCCTGAGCTGACGACGGTCAATCAGCCGATCTATCAAATGGGCGAGGTCGCCGCCACGACATTGATTCGGCACATTCATGACCGCGAATTGCCGCTAGAGACGCTGCAACTGCCCACACGCTTGATAATCCGCAAATCAACCGCGCCGATTTACCCGTAAAATGATGAACTCAAACCATTTTTGTAGGTTATTGTCTCATATTCATCGGCACAAATGATCATGCCTCTCTTACTCGGTATCGATATTGGCACGTCAAGCGCGAAAGCGGTGCTGTTCGATTCGGACTCGGCGTCGATTGTCGCCACTGCCGGACGCGAGTACCCGATTCATCGTCCCGCGCCGGATCGCGCCGAACAAAATCCCGAAGACTGGTGGAACGCGGCGGTTGACGTGACGCGCCGCGTCGTCACACAGTCGGGGCGCGCGGATATCGCGGCGATCAGCCTGTGCGGACAGATGCACGGCGGCGCATTGGTGGATGCAAAGGGTATCCCGCTTGGCAACGCGATTATCTGGGCGGATCAGCGCGCCGTCGATGAAGTGCGCGAATTGGTCGCGCTGTTGGGCGCGGAACGCTATACCGCCATCGCCGGGACACTGCCCGCAGTTGGTTTTTTGGGCGGGACGTTGCTGTGGCTCAAAAAGCATCATCCCGAACGACTCGATCAAGTGCGCGCTGTGCTGTTCCCAAAAGATTATGTGCGTTATCGGCTGACGGGCGTAATTGCCACCGATGTGAGCGACGCGGCGGCATCCGCGCTGTTCGATGTGAAAGCGGCGCGCTGGTCGTCGGAAATCATCGGCGCGGCGGGGCTGCCCGAAGCGATTTTCCCGACGCCGTTGGCATCGACAGCGATTGCGGGAACGCTGATGCGCGCGGCGGCGGATGCGCTTGGACTGCGCGCGGATATTCCCGTGATCGCGGGCTGCGCCGATCAGCCTGCGCAAGCGGTCGCTAACGGCTTGATCCAGCCGGGACGCGCGTCTGTGACCGTCGGCAGCGGCGGACAAGTGTGCAATCCCATCGCATCCGCCGATAAAACCGATGCGCGACTGCATGTGTTCAATCACGCCGCGCCGGACATGTGGTATGTGTTGGGGGCGACGCTCTCGGCGGGCTTGTCGCTGCGCTGGCTGCGCGGGATCGTCGGCTTATCGGGCGACGCGGCGTATGCGACCTTCAGTGCAGAGGCGGCGGCGATTCCAGCGGGCGCGAACGGCTTGATCTTCCTCCCGCATCTGGCGGGCGAACGCACGCCGCACATGGACGCGCGGGCGCGCGGCGCGTTCATTGGCTTGAGCGCCTTTCATACGCGCGGACATCTGGCGCGCGCCGTCATGGAAGGCGTGGCGTTCTCGCTGCGTTCGGCGCTGCAAATCAGCCTCGAACTCGGCGGCGCGGCGGACATGATCATCGCGGCGGGCGGCGCGATGGAAAGCGACGTGTGGCGCGGCATCGTCGCGGACGCCTTGGGGCTGCCGCTCCGCCGCACGCTGCTCACAGAAACGACCGGAGTCGGCGCGGCGCTGTTGGCGGGCGTCGGCGCGGGCGTGTACCCCGATTTGGCGGCGGCGTGCGCGCGGACGGCGCGCTATGACAGCGTGACCGAACCGGACGCCGCGCGCGGCGCGATTTATGCGGAACTGTACGAACAATATCTCGGCTTGTACCCCAAACTGCAAATGGATTTTCATCGATTGGCGCTGATGAATTAAGGCGGAGACGATCCGATTTTGGGGTCGTGTGCCTGATGTGAACGGGTTTGGATTGACAGCTCTGCCCCGACTGGGGGATAATTATTTTCATGAGCAAACTAACCCGATCTAACGATAGCTTTCTCACTTGGATACAGGCGCATGAGCGCGCATGGGGCAACCAGACCTACAGCGGTCGCCCAACATTGGAACAAATGTTGTCGGCGTCGGTGGTCGTATTCTGGTCGCGCGCGGGCATGGAAAAGACCGATAAGCATCACGTCGTGACGCTGCACGCCGATTTGACGGCGCTCGAAAAGCACTTCGCGCGGCTGCTCATGTTTGGCGAGACCGAAACATCGCGCAACCGCGTGATCGCCATCTTCGAGGGCGGCAAACAGGTACGCATCGCGGATGTGCGCGTTCGCTTTGCGCCCGTCGATAGCGGCGAGTCCGAACGCGGCAATCAATGACATGGAGCGATGGATGGACGCTGTAAAGATGGTTGAAACCCCCCTCGATTTGGAACGTTTTGGAAATGTCGCCCCCGAAGGTTATCTGTATTCCGCGAAAATCATCACGCCGGGCGCTGATCTGATTCTGCCGACGGCGATTCTCAAGTGGTACGATCTCTATCCTGAAGATGCAAAAATTACGCCCGAACAGGATGCCGAAACGCGCGCGTTCCTGACCGCAGAAGTGGAACGGTTGCATTTCGAGGGTGATTTGGGCTTCGTCATTCTCCATCGCGCGGGGAGCGTGCTGCTCTTGCTGCTCACCACATGGCGCAACACCAATGAGATGTGGGAAGCGGTCTGGGTCAACGATTTGACAGGTGGCGGCTATGTGCCTGTGATAATGGACAGCGCGCATAAACCCACCTATTGCGTGTGGGAGTTGGCGGCAGTTTGGCATGAGCGGGATGCGTGGGTGCGATTTTTGTCCTCCAAACGCGATGTCAGCGCGAAACGGGCGTACATCGATGATCGGTTCAGTGGACGCGCGTGACATTCCGCCACCGCTGATGGAGTCACTGTGCTTTCCCTCACGACTTGGCATCCGCGAACGACAGCGCGTCCTGTGCCACCTCTAGTTTCCGAACGTGACGATTATGGCGTTGCGACGGCTTGCGCGCGTTCGGACATCTTACGATGTGATCCCACGCAGCACAGCGATATCCGATCAAGCTACCCCAAGATGAGGCAGGTGGCGGATTGAAGAAGGGCAGCGCGTGAGCTACAACCAACGGTGATACGTGGAAATTGTAAGGTATGCCGTAAGATGAACGCGCCAACCGCATTGATAGCGCGGGCAATCTGAGGCAGGTTATCCACTCGTATCGTTATCGACCGGACGGTAGAGATGAAGATGGGAATATTGAACATGCCCGATAAAGCCCCCAAGAATATCGAAAAACTTAAACATCAGGCGGAAGAGAAACAGGAAGAAGTTCAGGAATGGAAGCACGAGTCACCGGCTGAGAAACAAGAAATTCATGAGCAGGAAGAAGCCGAAAAGAACCCTGAGCCTGAAGAAGCGTAGCGGCTATCGCACACGAATGAAAGCTGATGCCAGAAATTTGGCAGCAGCTTTTTACCGTGTGCAACCCGACGTTTCTCGTGTGCAAAATTCACGACCCTCACGACACGAAATAATTAAATCTCGATTCGATTTCATCCTGTAATCCGCCTCACAGTTGCGTTACAATCCCGCTCAACTTGGTTCGTAAAGATTTGTTGAGGAGGGATTTGCCTTGCATATCGTGGTTTTTACGCGCAGTACCCCTGACACGCAAGCGGTTGTCACGGTCAACGCCGCTGGCGTGGTGACGTGGGGCGAAGCGGCGCTGGTCGTCAACCCGTGGGATGAATATGCGCTCGAAGAAGCCCTCGTGCGCTCGAAAGCGGCGGGCGGCAAGACAACGGTGATCGCTATTGGCGGCGAACGCCACAACGATGCGCTCAAGCACGCGCTGGCGATGGGCGTGGACAGCGCGCTCCGTGTGGACGACGCGGGCTTGGACGACGCCGACGGTTTGACTTACGCGACGACTGCCGCCGCTGCCGTGCGCAAGCTCGCTGATGTGGATGTCGTGCTGTTCGGGCGCGAGAGCATCGACGTGGGGACGGATCAGCACATCACGCAGACGGCGCGCAAACTTGGATGGGCGGCGCTCAACACCGTATCCAAAATCGTTGCCCTCGATGCCGCCGCGAAAACGGTCAAGGTCGAGCGCATCTTGGAACAGGGCAAGCAGACTCTCAACGCCAAACTGCCCGCCGTGATCAGCGTGACGAAGGATATCAATGAGCCGCGCTATCCGAATTTCTTGGGCATTCGCAAGGCGGCGAAAGCGGTCATTCCGGTGTGGACGCTGGCGGATATCGGCGCGACCCTTCCGGCGGGCGCGGCACGCACAACGGCGTACAAGAATTTGCCCGCGCGCGAAGTTAAATTTGAACGCATCGACGGCACGCCCGAACAAATCGCGGCGGCGCTGTTCGACCGCTTGATTGAGGAGAAAGTGCTGTGAGCGCGGTTTACGTCTGGATCGAAACGTACAATGGCGTCGGCGCGTCCGCATCATGGGAGGCGCTCGGCGCAGGGAAAGTCTTGGCAGAGGCGTTGGGTGTCCCGCTGACGGCGGTCGTGTTCGGGCAGAATGCCGCGAACGTGGCGAACGAAGCGGCGGCATACGGCGCGGCGAACGCGCTGATCGGTGACGATGCGACGCTGAACGACTATCGGCTTGAGGCTTACGCCGCCCTGCTGACGAAACTCGTCCGCGAGAACGCGCCGCGCATCGTCTTGGCGGCATCCAGCGCGCGCGGGCGCGAATTGATCGCCGCGTCCGCCGCCGATATGGACAGCGCGATGCTGCCCGATGCGCTCAGTTTGTCGGTCAGCGGCGACGCAGTGACGGCGGAACGCGCGGTCTATTCCGGCAAAGTGTTGAGCGATATGGCAGCCGGCGGCGCGACGGTCTACATCACGATTCGCGCGCGCGCCTTCAAGCCGAACACGTACACTGCGGGCGCAGCCGCGAACGTGACACCGGTCACGCCCGCGCTGACGGAAGATCAGATCGGGACGAAAGTCGAAGCGTTCGCGGCGGAAGTTGGCACGGTCAATCTGACCGACGCGGCGATCATCGTGTCCGGCGGGCGCGGCATGGCGAACAATCCGAAAGACGCGCCGTCTGGCACGCCGGACGCGGCGGTCTGGAAAGCGCAAGACGGCTTCGCGCATGTGTTGCAGCCTTTGGCAGATGCCTTGGGCGCGGCGATGGGCGCCAGCCGCGCGGCAGTCGATGCGGGCTATATCCCGTATGCGCATCAAGTCGGGCAGACGGGGAAGGTCGTCGCGCCGGATTTGTACATCGCGTGCGGCATTTCCGGCGCGATCCAGCATCAAGCCGGGATGCGCACGAGCAAGGTAATTGTCGCTATCAACAAAGATGCCGACGCGCCCATCTTCAAGCTGGCGCGCTTCGGCTTGGTGGGCGACTTATATCAGATTTTGCCCGCGCTGACGGCAGAAGCGAAGAAGCGACTAGGGAAGTAATCCCAATCCAGCGACGGGACGACTCGCAGAGTCGTCCCTATGGCAGCGCCGCCCCCGGCTGATAGCACTCCGTCCCGACCAGATTCAGCGTCGAGCGGCGGCGCAAATCGACGTTATCCAACTGCGTCCACGCCTGCCCTGACACGCTCTCGAAGATCGAGACATGCACCGGATTCCACGTCGTGTAGTTGAACGTCCGCATCGTGTGGCGCGCCAGCGCCGTGTTGCCCGGCAGCCAGAAATTGCATGTCTGCGAGTCCGTCCAATCGCCGTCGTTTAAAATCACTGTGATCCGCTTCGCCGTCGCGCTGCTGTTACCCAAGTCCAACGTCAGCTCGAAGCGCGATGCCGCGTTGAGCTGCGCCGTCGTGTTGACGACCGTCGCGTTCGCCGCCCCGCCGACCGTCTTGTAGAACTCCAGCACGCCCGCCGTCAATTGATAGGTGATGTCGCCGCCGAAGTACCAGCCGTTCACGCCATTGCTGAAATCGCCGTTGCTGAACAGGTTCGCGGCGTCCGTCCCGCTTGCCGCCGTCGGGATGTTCGGATCGGTGCAGGTCGTGGCGCTGATGCTCCCGCCCGGCTGCTGGCGGACTTCGACGTTATCGACGCGCAGCCAGCCGCTGCCCGTCGCCGTGCCTTCGGACAGCGTGAGTTTGAGATTGCCCCATGCCCCCGGCGTGTAGGTGCGGACGATGAACGTCTTCAAGGTCGAACTGGCGGGCAACCAGAAGACGCAGTTTTGCAGCCGCGTCGGGTCGTTGGCGTCTTCGAGCGTAACCGTGAGGCGCTTGCGGACGGCGCTGCTGTTGCCGATGGACAGGCGCGCTTCGAGCGGGGTGAGCGCGGGGATCGCCACGCCCGTATTCTGGCTGATCGCGCCGCTGGTGGAGGTGGTCGTGCGGTAGAACTCCAACACATTGCTTTGGATGCGCGTCACGAGATCGGCGGCGGTGGGGGCGGCGCTGGTCGTCCACGGCGAGAGCGCGCCGGTGGCAAACGTGCCGTTGGTGATCATATTAGGAAGCGGAGTAATCACGGATGGTTGAACAGATGTAAGCGTTGTTCCTGAACCAGCAAATAATAACTCGCTTATATTTAGATTGGGATTCCAAGCAATCGACAATGAAATTACCTGACTGCTATTAGTAAAAGTGTTTAAAAGATTGCTGTTATTGATGTTCCAGATTTTTACTGCATCGTCGCCTACACTAGAACTCGCAAGTCTATCGCCATTTGGACTCCAAGCTAAACTCTCGATAAATGCAGAATGCCCCGTCAATACTGAAATCTGGCTTTGAGTAGTTGAATTATAAATTACAACGTTCTGAGCACCTGCGGCAATTTTTGTCCCATCGGGACTCCAAGCTAATGCTGTAATCGTTCCTAATGTACCAATGACATTGTTTCTTAAATTTATAGAGGTTAAGTTTGCATCAAAAGTTAGTAATCCTATAGATGAGGCAACAGCTAATCGGCTACCATTTGGGTTCCATCTAACTGCATATCCATTACTAGCGGTTTTTTGCGCAACAGGTTGAGCCACAAAATTTACTACATCCCATAACTTCAAGTTGTTTTGTTCATCAAAAGTTACACTTGCTAACCTTGTCCCATCTGGACTCCAGTCTAAAGACAAAATTTTATCCTGATGTCCCGAAAAACTGCCGAGTAAAGTTCCGGACAAATTCCAGATTCGGATTATTCTGCTATCGCCTGCACTAGCGATTTTTTGGCTATCGGGGCTCCACGTTACACTGTATATTGTTTCACTAATTCCTGAAAACGTGACAACTTGATTGGTAGAAACCGTTAATATACGCAACAACCCACCTGTACCCCCATAAGCAACTTTCGTTCCATCAGGACTCCATTCAACCGAAGTAATACCGGTTGGATTTTGAGCATAAGATGACTGAATTGCAATTAGAGAAATGGTAATAAACGAGATTATAGCTAATCCCAAAACTAACCTGACGTAGGTCGAGTTTCTCATGTGCTTCTTTCTCATATTAGAAGTTACCATCCACTCATCGCTGCTAAAGTTGGCATTACAAGCGTATTCATATAGTTTGATCTCGCCTGTCCGGAAAGGCTGCTGTCATACCAATCCGTTGGTGCTGCTGTCGCTAAAACACAAGAGGCATCGCGCTGACTTGGAGGCGCAGTTGCAGTTGGCAATTTATTCCATAAAATGTTTTCAAAACCAACCTTCGGTGAAACTAGTCCTATGCTTTCTAACTCTTCATATACCCAATTAAGAAACATATCAGCAGCAGCTTCATCCACTTCATCAGAAAAACCCTGATTGAGACCATCAACAAAAGTACCCGTATTTTGTTGAAAATCACATCCAGCTTCAGAAGGTCTTAATCCACCTGAACTACCCCACCCACGACGCCCTCTAGCCCAATCACTAGTAATACCTGTAATTAATGGAATTTGTCCAAATCCCATAACGACTTGTTCGTTATTATCACGTATAGATCCTATGGGCTCTGCTCGTGGCGTCAAAATTAGATTGAAATATGAGTTTGGTGCAGTACCCTGAAATCCAGTACGCTGAGTAAATGTATGTCCAAGTTCGTGAACAACGGTATAACGGGTAAAGTCATATAGAAGATCAATATCACACTCGATATACGATTGATGACTAACCTGCGGTAAAGTGGTGTTTGGAGGGATTCCACCATAACTATTAAGACAAACTAAATTTGATTGAGCTGTAGTTCGATTAAAAATTGCAAAGCTTATCGGGCGAGCTGGACTAAGCATTTCGTGCATCACTAGCAGGAATGCGCCCAAATATGACCCCTGAATATTCACAAATTGACTGTTCAGCGCCTTTGCTGTATCTTCCACACCCATCAAAACTTCGCGTATAACGTGCTGACGTAAAGCAGTATCCCCGCCATCTACTGCAACATAAACATTGAAAAGACGTAACGCTTCTTCCATTGTCGGACGCCATTTGGGATACTGATTTTGATTGGCTGGATCATTTGTAATGTTAGTTCCACCACTTGTATAAATTTCCCAATTCCCCGTTTGATAAGACATATAAGCGTAACGCACACCAACACCATCTGGCGACCAAACCGCTCCCCATTCAATCGAACTATCGGTTAAAGGGGTAAATGCGCGAGGAGCTGGTGAAAGATAGTTGTCAACGATACAAATTGCACTACCACTGGAACAAATCCCTGAACCTGAGGCGAAACCCAACTTGTTATTCGCGCCCCGTTCCCAAAAAGGAAGTCGGTTCTGATTCCCATCAGTCGTCACGGTGGCAAGCGTATTGGCACCAACGTTATAAACGTAAATGTTATAGGCGTTCGTACTCGCATCGACAACGCCAGCGAATGCCAACAAGTTGCCATCTAATGACCATGCAGGTGACAAGTTGACCGTCGTCCCGAGACTACTTGTCAGATTGGTGAGATTGCTACCATCACGCCCTGAAATAAAAATGTCAACACGACCGGCGGCGCTGCTCAATACAAATGCCAATTTCGACAGGTTCGGTGACCACACGGGATCCCAATAGCGATTGTCAACTCGTGGAACGACAGTGATTGCACTGCTTCCATGACATTGTTCATTTGGAGATGGTAAAAGAGTATCATGTTCGCACACACTATTGGAAGTTGTGTTCACATAGGCGATTTGTAACCCGTTTAATGACCAAGCTGGATAAAAGGTTCCTGTTGGAATTGAAGCTAAAATTGGATTTCCATTTGCATCTTTGACTTTCACTACACTGGAAGTAGAGTAAGCAATATCGCGTCCAATCGCCCCTTGCGGTTGTAACACAACCGGAATATCTACCGTCGCTGTCGGCATCAGCGTCGCCGTCGGCAGCACGAACGCTTCATCCAACGGCACTGCCCCCATCGTCGCAATGGCGGGCGCGGGCGGCGAGTCGGCTGCACTCGAATAGCCCGGCGTCTCTCCCTCCGTGATCGTCCCCTCTTGCGCGCCCAGCCGCGTCCCCACCGAGATGAGAGTCAACGCCAACAGCGCAATGACCAACAACATAATTGTGAGCGGGTGACGGCGCATGTGGCTTCATCCAACAATAATATGCTTTACATTGAACACCATCTTCCTATTTTTTTTTGCGCCATGTCAAGTCACACGAATTTAATGTTTGTTCACGTTGAAACCGCGCGCAAGATGAGCGGCATAGCACCCTGTGCTTGAATTGGTTACGCTCATTCAAAGCAGCGGGATTAACGCCGCTCAGTACTGCCCTTATGGTTGATACGTCTGGATGCGCTGCTCGACGCGCCGCTGACTCAGCCGCGCCATTGACGCGCGCACGTTGGCGATGATCTCGGCTTTGTCCAGCGTCAGCAAGCGGCGGTCACGCATGATCACGTCACCATTGACGATCACCGTTTGCACGTCGGACGCGCGCGCGCTGTAGACGAGGCTCGCGCCGAGATTGTACAGCGGTTGATGGTGCAGCCCGCTCACGTCCACGAGGATGATATCCGCCAGCTTGCCGACTTCCAATGCGCCGATCTGATCGCCCAAGCCAACGACTTTGGCGCTGTCGCGCGTGGCAATCGTCAGTGCCTCCGCGATGGTCATGACCTCTGGCGACTCGGCGCGATCCTTCTGCATCAGCGCCATCAACCGCAGCGACTCCCAGATATCGAGTGTGTTGTTCGAGACCGCGCCATCCGTCCCCAAGCCAACGGCGATCCCGACGGCACGCATGGCGATGACGGGCGTCACGTCCATCGCCAGCTTGAGATACGTCTTGGGACAATGCGCGATGCCAACGTCGTACTTGCTCAACAGCGTGATATCGTCCGGCGTCGCGCCGCACGCATGGGCGATCATCGTGCGATTGTCGAGGATGCCCGTCTTTTCGAGCGTCTGAATCGGCGTCCGCCCGAACCGTTTCAAGCTGGCTTCCGTCTCGTATTTCGTCTCGGCAGCGTGGATGTGGACGCCCAAATTGAGTTCACGCGCCCAATCCCCCGCCGCCGTCAAGTATTCATCGTCACAGGTATAGGGCGCGTGCGGTGCGATAATCGTGGTGATACGTCCGCTCGCCGCGCCGCGATAATCTTGTGCGAAGTTCGCTGTACGTTCGAGGGCATCCAGTCCGCTGCTGCTGAACACGCCCCAGCCCAACAGCGCGCGCGTCCCGGCTTTCTCCACCGCTGCCGCGGCGCGATCCATGTAGAAATAATGATCTGCGACGGTCGTCACGCCCGCCTCGATCATCTCTGCCAAGCCGAGCTGCATCCCCCAATACACGTCCTCCGCTTGCAAATTGTGTTCGAGGGGCCAGATATACTCGTTAAACCAGCGGTCGATATTCACATCTTCCGCCAATCCGCGAAACAACACCATGGGCGTATGGGCGTGCGTGTTGATCAAACCGGGCATGGCGATCTGTCCATCGGCATCGATCACCGTGCGCGCTTGGGACGGATCGATCTGTCCAGTCGGCTCGATGGCGGCGATGCGTGCGCCATTGACCAAAATATCGTGCGCGGGCAGCGTTTCGACGGTGGAAGGGGTGACGCGCAGCACATCGGCGCGGCGGATCAGCAGGGACATGAGCATGGCTCCTTAACGTTGGTTCACTGAACGTTATTCTAACTTGAACAGTGTGGACTTCACTGGTCTCTATATCGTGCATTACAATGGTGATTGTGCATTTTCCACGATGTGCATCCATTCGGAGGAAATTCTTTGTCCACCCAGGTGAAAGCGGCGGTCGCGCCCGACACGCGCGATTCGATGCGCGACGTGACAGCGCAAGATGGCGTGCGCCGCGATATCCGCCAAAATGTCCGTCACAACATGATTGTCAACATTACCGATGGCGGTTGGTACGGCTTCGGGCTTGGTTTCGCCTCGTTCGTGACCATGATCCCCCTGTTTGTGTCCACGCTGACCGATTCGACGACGATCATCGGCTTGGTGGCGTCGGCACACTTCATCGGCTGGCAAATTCCGCAGTTGTTCGTCGCCAACCGCGTCGCTCAATTGGGGCGCTACAAGCCGCTGACGCTGATCATGACGCTGCACGAACGCTGGCCCTTCTTGGGGCTGGTGCTGGTGGCGGCGCTCATCCCCGTGATCGGGCGCGAGATCGCGCTGGCGCTGACGATTGTGTTGGTCATCTGGCAGGCGTTGGGCGCGGGCTTCACGGCGACGCCATGGCAGAGCATGATCGCCAAGATTATGCCCGTTGCGCGGCGCGGCACCTTTTATGGCTTGCAATCTGCTACCGCCAACGGCTTTCAGGCGCTTTCAGCAGTCGCGGCGGGCGTCGTCTTGGTCGCAGTGGCGTATCCGCTCAACTTCGTGCTGTGCTTCTTCATCGCGTCGATTGGCATGTTCGTCTCGTTCGCGTTCTTGGGCATGACGCGCGAACCGGAACTGCCCGCCGCCGATAGCGCCCATCGCACATGGGGCGCGTTCTTCGCCGGACTGCCGCGCATTCTACGCAATGATCCCAACTTCCGTTGGTTCATCGTCGCGCGCACGCTGGCACAGATCGCGGCGTTGGGCTTGTCGTTCTTCACGGTCTACGCCGTGCGCCGCTTCGATATGACGCCGCAGATCGCTGGAATCATGACGGGCGCGCTGCTCATGGGGCAGGTGATCAGCGCGCCGCTGATGGGCTGGCTTGGGGATCGGTGGGGGCATCGTATGGTGTTTGCCGTCGGCGCGCTGCTCACCGCGTTAAGCACATTTTTGGCGCTGTCCGCGCCCGATCTGACGTGGTTCTATCTGGTGTTCGCGCTCGGTGGGCTGACCAATTCGATGCTGTGGACGACGGGCATGGTCATGACCTCTGAGTTTGGGAACGACTCCGACCGCCCCTACTACATCGGCTTGGCGAACACGCTGATCGCACCTGCCACGCTGATCGCGCCGATTTTGGGTGGCTGGCTGGCGGATAACGTCGGCTTCAGCGCGACGTTCGGCTTGGCAACGTTCGGCGGACTGGCGACGGCGCTGATCTTGTTCTTGTTCGTGCGCGATCCGCGCGGGGTGACGCGCAACCACGAGCAGATTCAGCCGCATTTGCATGAACCCGCAGGCGATTAGAGGACTGGGGACGGCGGGCAATTACATTCTCACTCACCCGCAGTCTTTTCAACGCGTGGAAAATCGAAACGCGATTAGCGTGATGTAGGGGTTTGGCGCGCCAAACCCTCGCGCTATAGCTTCTGGCGCGCCATGCCCCAACGGAATCTTGTCCATCTGGTTTCAGTCCTCAGTTCTTTGACCTCAGTCCTATAGTTGTGGTTCAATAGCCTCATGACGACCATCACGCTCGCCCACCTCAGCAAACGCTTCACCCAATCGGACGACGCCGCGAAAAGTATCAACGTGTTGGATAATTTGTCGTTGAAGATTGCGTCGGGCGATGTATTAGCGATTTTGGGCCCCTCCGGTTCAGGCAAATCGACTCTCTTGCGCTTGGTCGCCGGGCTGATCCCACCCGACGCGGGCGAAATCCTGTTTGACAACGTGGACTTGCAGCAGATTCCCGTCACCGAACGCGGAATCGGCATGGTGTTTCAAGATGGCGCGCTGATGCCGCATTGGGAGGCGCGCAAGACCGTCGGCTTTTTCATGTCGCTGCGCAAACGTGAACACGAAGTCCCCGCGCGCGTCGCCCGCATCGCCCAAATCACGGGTATCGGCATCAATCATCTGCTCGACCGCCGTCCCGCGCATCTGTCCGGCGGCGAACGCCAGCGCGTCGGCATCGCGCGCGCGCTCACCCGCGATCCGCGTGTATTCCTGTTCGATGAACCGTTCTCGAATCTGGATGCCAAACTGCGCGCGTCGGGGCGTGTCGAACTGAAGCGGCTGCTGTCCGAGTTTCCCGTCACGTCGATCTACGTCACGCACGATCAAATCGAAGCCGTCGCGCTGGCGCATCGCATCGCGGTCATGCGCGATGGACACTTCGAGCAGGTCGATACCTATCAAGATTTGTACAACAATCCGGTCAATTTGTTCGTCGCTACCTTCATCGGCACACCGACGATCAATTTGTTCACCGGAACGGTTCACAATCATCGTTGGACGGGGACGACGTTCGGTGGCTTTCCGCTGCGCGCCGACTTGGACGAAAACACGCCGGTCACGTTGGGCGTGCGACCAGAGCGTTTCACGATCCACAACGGTGGCGCGGCAATCCGCATCGCGTCGGTCATGCCGTATTACGCGGAACGCTTCGCATTGTGCGAGGTTCGTTCGACAGCGGGCGAGGCGTTCCAAGTCAGCGTCCCATTAGAGATACTGCCGCAAGCGGGTGATACGCTGCACGTCGTGCCGAACGTGGATGCGCTGTTGTACTTCGATCCAGCGACGGGCAGACGTATCGGTTAAAGCGCGGGTTCGGTTTCCACAACGGCAACCGAATCGCCCACCTTGACCACGCCGCCCACAAGAACACGCGCCATCACGCCCAAGCGCCCAATGGTATTGTCTTTCGGCTTATCTTGAATCTGCTGGAACCAGTCGCAGCCGGTGCGCGGCTTGCCGATTTCGATCACAGCGTCCGCGCCCAAATAGATGCGCGATCCAGCGGGCAGCGCCATGATATCCAGCCCGCGCACGATGATTTGTTCGCCCAGTTCGCCCGGTTCCGCGTGATAGCCCTCATCACTCAGTGTCATCACGGTGTCGTAGGACATGATGTTGAGTTGGCGATTGCTGCCGCGCCGCGCTTTTTTGTCGCCTTCGATGCCAAAGTCCGCGATCAACGTCACGGACTCAACTGGGACGCGCGTGTAATGATACGGTTCTTCTTGCTTGCTCCGCTTCGGTTGGTAGGCGAGGCTGTAAATCGTGCTGTCCATCGTTTTTTCCTCTCCGTTGTTACGAATCATTGTACGCGGTTGGCGCATTGGCGTCACACACTGGATCGACCACGCAGCGCGCATGACGCGCCATGCCCCTACGATTCGCTCGGCTTGACCGGATCGGGCTGCTTGGGCGGCTTTTCCGGCAGTTTCTTCGTCTCGCCCGTGCCATTGTAGCGCGTCATAGCGATCTCAACGCCGTCGGTCAGCCATGTTTCGGCAGCTTTCGCGGCGCGGTCGATCATTTCCAACGCTGTGATTTCTTCGTCGCCTTTGAACGGGGTCAGCACATAGCCCGCCGCGTCCATGCGCCCCGGCGGACGCCCGATGCCGACGCGGACGCGCGCGATATTTTGCGTTCCCATGCGTTCCAAGATGTGTTTGACGCCGTTCTGCCCGCCGGAACTGCCCGTTTGCCGGATGCGCAGCGTCCCCAACGGGATATCGAGGTCGTCCGAGATGATCAGGATGCTGGCAGGTTCAACCTTATAGAAGCGCGCCAGTGGCACAACCGAATCGCCGCTGAGGTTCATAAAGGTCAGCGGCTTGGCAAGAAGCGCGCGCTTGCCCAAGATCGTTCCGGCGGCGACTTGTGCGCGTTGTTCGATTTTGCTGAACGTCAAGCCGTGCTTGCGCGCCAATTCGTCCACGACGCGAAAGCCGATGTTGTGCCGTGTACGCTCGTACTGCGCGCCCGGATTGCCCAGCCCGACGATCAAGAACCAGTCCGCCATCGACTTGCCTCATCTACTCTATAAGCCTATCCAAAACTCAGCTTATTTTACCGCAGAGCGCGCGGCGAAACGCTCAAATAGTCATTATTGAAGCGGGTCGAGATCACGAACGTGTTTTAGCCGCAGAGAACGCGAAAAAATCTCCGCGTTCTCTGCGACCCTGCGATCTGTGCGTTAAATCGCTGCTGCAATGTCGCTCTCGACATCCTCGCGCTGCGCCCGAAACTGCGTCTCGTACAATTCCATGTACAAGCCGTTCGCCGCCAAGAGTTCGGCGTGCGTCCCCCGCTCGATAATCTGCCCGCGATCCACCACGAAGATCACGTCCGCCGCCAAGACGGTGCTGAGTCGATGCGCGATCACAATGCTGGTACGACTTGCCATGATCCGCGTCAGCGCCTCCTGAATCAGCGCCTCCGACTGCGAATCCAGATGGCTGGTCGCTTCATCCAACACCAAGACGCGCGGATTCTTGAGAATGACGCGCGCAATGGCGAGGCGTTGTTTTTCGCCGCCGCTGAGGCGATAACCGCGTTCGCCCGCAACCGTGTCGTAGCCCTCCGGCAGCGCCGCGATGAAATCATGCAGATTGGCGGCACGGCAGGCGGTTTCGAGTTCCGCTTGCGTCGCGTCGGGCTTGGCGTACAACAAATTCGTGCGGATCGTGTCGTGGAACAGATACGTTTCTTGCGTGACCATGCCGATTTGGGATGCCAGCGAGTCGAGCGTCACATCGCGCAAATCGTGACCGTCGAGCGTGATGCGCCCTGACGTGGGATCGTACAGGCGCGGGATCAGATACGTCAGCGTCGTTTTGCCCGCGCCACTGGGACCCACCAGCGCCGCAAGCTGTCCGGGTCGCAGCGCAAAATCGATGTCTTCTAGGGCAATATCGCGCGCTTGCACATGCGGCGCGATCAGCGCCGATTCGTCGCCATCGGGCTTGCCATTCTTACCGCTGCGCGCCTTGTTCCCATTGGTGGATGGCGCGCCCGCATCATCGAGCGACAGCACCGTGCGCACATTTTCCATGCGTCCGACGCGCTCAAAGTCGCCCAACAAGCCGGCGCGTCCGTTATCGTAGCGAAAGGTGACATGATCGAACACCAATTCGCCGCGCGAGTCTTTCAAAACGTGCGCGTCCGGCTTCTCCGCGATATCCAGCGGCAGATCGATGACCTCGAACACGCGCTCGAAGCTGACCACAGACGTAGCGAACTGCACCGGGACGTTGATCAGGTATTGCAGCGGTCCGTACAGCCGTGAGAGATAGCCGGAGAACGCGACAATCGTCCCAATTGTGAAGATGTTCGACAAGAATAGATAGCTGCCGATGAAATACACCAAGCCTGATCCGACAACACCGATCAAGCCCATCATCGCCCAAAATTGGCTGCTGAAGACCGCGCGCTTAATGCCGATATCGCGCACACGCGCCGCACGCCGCTCAAAGCGATTCGTCTCGACCTTGTGCTGACCGAACAGCTTGACCAACAGCGCGCCGCCGATATTGAGTGTTTCGTTCATCATCGCGTTCATCTGCGCGTTCAGTTCCATCGACTCGCGGGTGATCGCCCGCAGTTTGACGCCGACGAAGCGCGCCAGCAGATAGAAGAATGGGAACACCAACAAGCCAAGCAGCGTCAAGCGCCATTCGAGCGCCAGCATGATTATGAGGGTTGCGATCAGGTTGATACCCTGCGTCACCGAGCCGACGAGCGTATCGCTGATCGCGCCCTGTGCGTTAATCACATCGCTGTTCAAGCGGCTGATCAGTTCGCCACCTTGCGTGTGGGTGAAGAAGCGCAAGGACATGCGCTGCAAGTGTGCATACAAGTTCCGGCGCAAGTCGTAGATTACACCTTCGCCCACTTTTGAGTTCAAATAGCGCACAGCGATCCCGACGATGTTATCGATGATCGGGATGAACACCAGTCCGAGCGCCAACACATTGATCAATTCGACATTGCGATTTGGCAGCGCGTTGTCGATTAGTTCGCGGAATAACAGCGGCTGCACTAGGTTGATCCCCGTTTGAATCAGGATCAGGAACAACCCGCCCGTCAGCACTCCCCAATAGGGACGCGAATAGCGCAGCACGCGCACAACGGTCGCCCATGTCAATTTCTTGACGGAGCGTGTATCTACATCGCCACGAAACATCCAGTGCATACGACCTCTCATTATGTTCCTTTGTCGTTCAACTATAGTGGATGTAATGGCTATACTGGCAAAACGATCAGGAGTCATGAACCGTCACTCATCGCGTCACCTTCAATCGTGAATCCGCTCGTGCTGACCGTCGCGCCGTCGATGGTGAGTTCTACGCTCCACGATCCCGGCGTGAACGGGACGCCCTCTGGCGTAATATAGAACCAGATGCACGCGCCGTCTACCAGCGCGGAAGGCGACCACGTATAAATGACTTGTTCCACGCCATCTAACAGCCAGCGCGACGAGACGACGTTGCTCGACGTGAGCATTTGCCCGACGGCGCTTACATAGATACTGCTCGCGCTGCCGGAAAAGGTCGTCGTTGGGCTGATGGGACAGTCGTCCACGCCTACACTGGAGCTAAACGCGACGTTGGTCAGCGCGGGTGCGCCGTTTCCCGCGCGATTGTCAACGGCTGGAAGATTGGGCGGAGTCGTCGGGTTAAGCGGCGCGAATCCCGGGATGGGCGTCGGGCTGGCGACCAGCGCGGGCGTGGGACCGACAGCGATGCTGCCGCGCGCGGCGCCGTCGCCCGTGACCATTGGCGTGACCAACTGTGGATTGAACGCTGCGCTGTCGCCGCCGTTGACGCCCGCCATCACCGCGTCGATAGACAGCGGCGTTGGCGCAATCGGGACGATGCCGCTGCTATCTATCACGAGCATCCCGCGCGCCACCAACGTGGACGCGATCCGCGTACTTTGCTGATCGACGGCGCGGACAGCGGTCTGTCCCACCTGCTGCGTCGCCAGCAAGAAATCGCTCAGGGTTGTCGCGGTGGCGCGAACGTCCGCGATTTGGGTGCTGAACGCTTGATTTTCGGTGTCGAGCAACTGCACGGAGGTTTCGGGCGCGAAGAAATTACATGCGCCGAGCAGCCATAAACACGGGAACCACCAAATTCGTCTCATCCAGCATAATCCATACAAGCCATAAACTATTCATCAGTTTAGCACACCCTGTATAGGCAGAGTGTGTCCTGCCGAAGGCATCGCCATTTGCGCGGATAAACGCGCGTCTGTATAGGGACGCCGCTGGCACATCCGGCGTGCGAAATCATCCGATGGTCAAAACAAAAACGGACGCTCGTTTGAGCGTCCGTTGTCGAGAGTGGAGGTGTCCGGTTCTGCCCCCGGAGTCCGATAAGATTCGAAGCCGTGCCTCTACAGGTTTAGCTCATGTTTGGTTCTCGCGGCGCACAGCCTAGATGAGCAAAGTACGCGCACCGCCAGCCGATGATCTTTTACAGACGCTTATCAGCGTAGGCGCTGTAGCATCCAACCATTGGTGACGCCCACCGATCCGTCCAGGTTGGCATGAACGGGGCAGACGGTTGGGTTACTGTGACCCAACACCTAGCTTACTCGCTCTTAGGCGGCGTAAGCGTAGGCAGTGTGGTTGCTGTTCGCAACTACATTTTTTGCACGTTTTAACGTAGCCATGCGCTACGACCTGCCACACGACATCAGCCTCTCACGTCGAGTCTGATTCACCCCCGTATGGTAAAAAAAGTATAGATCAAATGATACGATTTGTAAAGCGCGATCTGGTGGCTCGCAAATATACGTCAAGCGGCGGGACATTGCCCCGCCGCTCATCTGGTCACATACGGAACGAAAAACAGCAGCAGATTGATCGTGATTTGGCACAGCCACGCCGCCGCCAATCCGTTGCGCTGACGCACGTAACAGTAAATCATGTTCATCAGCGTGAGCGTCGTACCAATGATCACGGCAATCGCTGGATAGCGCCCAACTTCGATCATCGGGAAGAACAGCAAGATCGACCAGAGACTGCCCAACCCCCCGACGAGCCAGAATGCGCGTCCGCGCTGCATCAAGCCGCGAAAGAACAGCGTCTCTGCCAGCGGCATGACGAACACGACCAACGCCAAGACCGTGCCGGGCGCGAGCGCGCGCAGCTCGCCGTCGATGCCCGTGCGGAACAGCCGTTGAACGGTGGTCGTGAGCGCGTTACCGCCCGCCAGTAACAATGGCGCGGCGAGGATCAGCCCGAATACCACGCCCCAGATCAAATTTTCGGGCGCTTCCTCCCCAATTCGTTCAGAATTGCCGACCAACCACGCTAGGACGCCGATCCCTGCCAGCACGCTCCACGCGACGACCAGGCGCAAATCGGCGTTGTACGGCAGAATCGGCGTCAAGCCCACACTGAGCGCAATGCCGAGCAGATAGCCGAAGGTCGGATCGCTGCGCGATCCATACGAACGGGGGCGCGCGTCCACCGCGCCCCCGCGTAAGCGTGCTGCTGCTTGCTTGCGCAGTTCCGAGCGCGTGCGCGCGGTCACACGGTAGATTTCCGGCGCATCCTCCAACATGGGCGCATTCGCCGTCGCATCGTCGAACGACGGCACGTCTGCTGACGGTACAGCAAGCGGTGGTGGCGGCGCGGCGATAGTCGCAGGGCGTGGCGCTGCGACGATGGGCGGCGGTTGTGGCGGCGGCATGATGGGGATGCTCGCGCCCAACTGTGCGAACGATGCCAGCGGATCGGGCGCGATATCCTCAGCGGAAGGCGAGGTCAATGCCGCATAATCAGCCGCATGGAGCGATGGATCGCCGCCGCGCTCCAAATTAGAGCGGGGTGACGGGCGAAGATCGTCTTGAGGTGAGGGTTCGCGCTTGGGCGCTTCGGGCGTTGCGCTCATCCGCTAATCCGACGCGAGGCGCTCGTAGGCGCTGGCTGCCGCTGTGCGCCCGCTGCCCAACAGCGTCGTCAGCGCATCTAGCACGCGCTCAACGTGATCAGGTGTGAACCAGCAGTGCGTTACGAGGCGGAAATTCGTATCTGCTTGCAGGTATGGGCGGATCAGGATGTTGTGGTCGGCTTTCAAATGCGCCGACAGTTCATCAGGCGTAAGCGGTGCATCATCCGTCAGCTTGAAGAAAATGATGTTCGTTTTGACCTTCTCGATATCGATATCGACATAGGGCAGCGTCGCCAATCCTTGTGCCAGCGCGTGCGCCGTCGCATGATCGTCTGCGAGGCGCTTGGTCATGTCGCGCAGCGCGATCAAGCCCGCCGCCGCGAGGATGCCCGCTTGACGCATCCCGCCGCCGAGACTCTTGCGGATGCGATGCGCGCGCGTGATAAACGCTTGTGAGCCGACGATCACGCTCCCGACGGGCGCGGCAAGCCCCTTCGACAAGCAGATCGAAACGCTGTCCGCGTCTGCAACCAGCGCCGCCGCGGGGATGCCTAACGCAGTTGCCGCGTTGAACAGCCGCGCGCCGTCGATGTGGACGCGCAGATTGTGTTCGCGCGCAAGCGCCGCTACCTCCGCGATGAACGACGGCGGCAGTGGCGCGCCCATGCGGAAGCTCTGCGTATTTTCGATGCAGATCAGGCGGGTGACGGGCGCGTGGATGTTGTCGGGGCGAATGTTGGCGCGCACTTCATCCAGATCGAATGTGCCATCGTCCAAGACGCGGATCGTGTTCGGCTGTACGCCGCCATAAGCCGCCGCACCACCCGCCTCGTACTTGAAGATGTGCGAGTCTTTGCCCAAAATCATCTCGTCACCGCGCCCGCAGTGTGCCAGCACGCTGGTGAGGTTGCCCATCGTCCCACTGGCGACGAACAAGCCCGCTTCTTTGCCCAATCGCGCCGCCGCTTCGGCTTGCAGCGCGTTGATCGTCGGGTCTTCGCCATATACATCGTCCCCGACGGGCGCATCCGCCATCGCCGCGCGCATCGCGGGCGTGGGCTGCGTTACAGTGTCGCTGCGCAGATCGATCACGTCCATTAACGTCGTCCCCTTGTCATTTTTTGTATGGCGCGATCCTAGTGCGCGCGCCGATGATACGCAAGGGCAGTCCGATTCCAATCGCCACGCATCATGTTACAAGGAACAAACGTTGGTGAAACACCGCCTCATCCGGTCTATAATCGTGATATCGTGTGCGCACCATCGAAACAGGGGGATATACGATGACACAGACCGTCTCGCCGCCGTTCATCGTTGGCAAACGTTATCAACTCCTCGCAGAAATTGGATCGGGGAACATGGGGACGGTTCACCGCGCTGTTGATCGCTTGACCGGGCGAACCGTCGCGCTCAAATTGGTCAAAATATCGCCGGATCGCTTGCGTTATGGTTCCTATTCGGCAGAGGGCGATCCACGCCTGATGTTGGCGCGTGAATTTCGCATCTTGTCGTCGCTGCGTCACCCCCACATCATCAGCGTCTTGGATTACGGTTTCGACGATGTGCATGGCAATCGTCAGCCGTATATCACGATGGAACTGCTGGAAAATGCGCACACGCTGACCGACAACGCGCACCATCTAACCGTTGAGCAGAAAATCGATCTGCTGGCACAAATCTTGCAAGCGTTAATGTATCTACATCGGCGTGGCATCCTGCACCGCGATCTTAAGCCGGCGAATGTGTTGGTCATTGATGGACAGGTCAAAGTCCTCGATTTCGGCTTGTCGATCACCAACGAGCAAGCCTCGCGCGAGGAATTGGCGGGGACGCCGGGCTACATGGCACCCGAATTGTGGATTGGCAACCCGGCGTCGAAACGCAGCGACCTCTACGCGCTCGGCGTGATCGCTTATCGGCTGTTCGCCGGACAGCATCCGTTCGATCTGTCCGATCTGCGCATCCTGTACAATCAAGTCACGAAGATGCAGCCCGATTGGAGCGTCTTGGGGGTCGAAGCGGGCATCGCGGCGATTGTCGAGCGGCTGATGTCGAAAGACCAATTTGAACGCTACGATGAGGCGGGCGAAGTTATTCAGGCACTGCGCGACGTGACTGGACAGGCGCTCTCCGTCGAGACGGCGGCGACGCGCGAGAGTTTCTTGCAAGCGGCGGCATTTGTTGGACGCCAAAAAGAGATGCGCGCGCTGTTGGAAAAGCTCGGTGAGGCGCTCGATGGACAGGGGAGCGCGTGGCTGATCGGCGGCGAATCGGGCGTCGGCAAGTCGCGCCTGACCGACGAACTGCGCACGCGCGCGTTGGTCAACGGCTTCTTGGTCTTGCGCGGCGCGGGTGCAGACGACAGCCGACCGTTGTTCTACCTGCTGCGCGATGCGCTGGCATGGCTGACGTTGATCGCAGAGCCGGACGACCGCGACGCTGCGGTGCTGAAAACGATTGTGCCGGAGATCGCGCAGCTTCTTGGACGCGAAATCCCCGATCCGCCCATCGTCAGCCCGCAAGCGGCACAAGCGCGGCTGCTCGTAACGGTCGAGGCGCTGTTTCGCGGCATGTGCGCCGGCGCGACGCCCCAGCCGATGCTCGTGCTGCTCGAAGATTTGCATTGGGCGGATACCGAGAGCCTGATGATCTTGGATCGGCTGACGCGCGTCGTCACAGGGCTGCCGATCTTCATTATCGGCACGTATCGAGACGACGAAAATCCGAACTTGCCCGCGCTTTTGCCGAGCGCCACCGTGATCCATTTGGATCGCCTCGATGAGCGCGAAATTGCCATGCTGATCGAGGGTATGTTGGGCGACGTGGGACGCAACCCCGAACTACTGCGTTTGATTCGCACCGAAACCGAAGGGAACGCTTTCTTTCTGGTTGAGACGCTGCGCGCGCTGGCAGAAGAAGCGGGTGGCTTGGACGATATCGGCTCGAAGCCGCTGCCGATGCACGTCCTGACCGGCGGCGTGCAAGGCATCGTCCAGCGCCGCTTGAGCCGTGTGCCAGAAAACGCGCGCTTGCTCTTGCGCTGTGCGGCGGTCATCGGACGCACGCTGGATTTGGAAGTCCTGCACGAGATGTTGAAGTCGTTCGGCAAAGAGTCGAAGATGGATTATTGGTTGAGCGATTGCGCCGATGCCGCCGTACTCGAAGTGCAAGATGGACAATGGCGCTTCGGTCACAGCAAACTGCGCGATGGCACGCTGGCAGAAATCGATGCCGAGACGCTGAAAGACTTGAATCGCCGTGCGGCGGTAGCGATTGCATCAGTCTACGAATATTCGTCGCGGCGCACGGCAGAGGCACTGGCGTTCCATTGGCGCATGGCGGGCGACCCGGAAAAAGAAGAACATTATGCGGCGTTGGCGGGCGAACAGGCATTGCGAGCGGGCGGCTATGACGTTGCCAAAACATTCTTACAGCGTGCGCTTGAACTGCAAGACTGCGTTGAGACGACCAAGCGCAAGAAAGCCAACCTCAAGACACTCTTGGGCGATACGATGTTGGCGTTGAGCCAGCGCGACACCGCAATGGTCTTGTACGAGGAGGCGCTGGCGCTGTGCCGGGATGCCAGCTACCGCTGGGGCGTTGCCAGCAATCTGAGCCGGATGGGGCAGGCGATCAGCGAGACGGGCGAATTCGAGCGCGCCGCCAACTATATGATCGAAGGTCTCAAGACGGCGATGGACAGCCGCGCAATCATTGTGGCGTTGTCGACGTTGACAGCGATGGCGCAACTGCTGGCGAAGGCGGGCAGCAAGGTCGCGGCGCTCGAATATGCCACGCTGGTCATGCATCATCCATCCACCGATGGGCAGACGGGTGAGACGGCGGACAAGCTGATCCAGCAGTTGAGAGCGGAACTCCCGCCCGCCGAAGCCGCAGCCGCCATCGAAAGCGGCATGAAATCTGAATTAAAAGAAATTGTCAACAAGATTCTGAGCGAGAGCGCGCAGGTGTAGCGGATCGTTCGCTCTCAAGCGTTGGGGGCATTCCGCTAGGAATGCCCCCTATATGTCGGTCGCTGACGCTTTCCACGCGCCGCGCGATTTCTGCTCGACCCGCCAGCCGCTGCGCCGCGCCGCGTCCTGAAAGTAACGGCTGACGATCATGCCATCGACGCGCGTTCGGTACGTTTTTGAGGAAACCAGCATCAGTGGAATATGAATCGATTTCGCATCCGCTATCGGTTTGAGAAAATCGACTTGGCTGGCGGTCGAGCCGCCGCGCCCGCTGACAATGCGCCCATACGCGCGCTGATAATCCGACAGACGCAGGGGCGTCCATCCGCTGCCGCGCCGCCGCATCCACGCGCGCCCTTCCGCATCGATGCGGAAGGCGACGACCACGCGCAGCAGCCGAATCAGGACGACGGCGTAAATCAGCAGGAAGGCGAGCGCGGTCAGCGCCCACCCCGCGACCGCGCGGCTTCCCGGCGGCTCGGACAGCATCCCGTTCACGCTCACCGCTGCGAACATGATGCAGATGTAGGTCGCCAACAGCGGATATATACGCCGGACGCCAAATTCGCCGCGCAGCCCCGCCGTGCTGACGATCATCTGATATTCGCCACCGCGCGGACGGCGCATGATGGCGAACGACAGCATGAACGCGCCGATCAGCAGCGCGAGTATCGGCACGGCGAAGGCTTGACCATCGCCGGGTTGGGTGGCGACCAGCCCAAACACCACGCCGAAAAACCCCGCCCAGACGAGCAGGGTCAACAGTTGCTGTCCAAGCGACAGACGGCGCAATGTGCGCACGCCGTTTGTCACGGATGCCGGATCGATGATCATGCCGGAATCAGCCGCAGCGTCACAATCTCGAATGGCTTGATCGGGAACTCGACAACGGAGTTCGCCAATGGTGGGGTTTCGGCGTCTGACTCGACGCTTTCTTGCATCACATCCAGCGGCGCTTGGTTTTCTTCGAGCAGATTGGTGCTGTACGCCGCACGCAGCGGGATGCCGAAGCGCAGCGATGCCACGCCGCGCCGCCGTGCGGGTTCGTACAACCGGACGATGAAGCCCTCGCCGTCCTCCGCGCGCTTGATCGTTTCGATGATGATCGGCAGCGCAATCGATGTGACCAGCGAAAACTCCGGTACGCGCACCGCGCCGCCCGATCCACCGACAGCGAAGGTTGGATCGTTCAGCCGATATCCCTGTTCGATGTGATCGTCCAAGCTGTGCGGGAACAGGCTGTAGGTGAAGTGGTGTTCGCCCGCGTCCGCCGTCGGATCGGGGTTGGTCGGGCTGCGCAGCAGCGTAATGCGCATCACGTTATCGCGTACGTCGTGACCATATTTGCAATCGTTGAGCAGGGCGACGCCGTAATTCGTCTCGCTCAGGTCGATCCACTTTTGCGCGCACGTCTCGAAGCGCGCCCAATCCCATGACGTATTGCGATGCGTTGGGCGCTGCACTTGTCCAAACTGGATTTCGTAGCTGGCGACGGGCGACAGCAAATCGACTGGGAATGCTGCCTTGAGCAAAATATGGCGTTCGCGCCAATCGATCCAGGTCTCGAAGTCGATGCGCGGGCTGTCTTTGGTCATCGTGATGCGTTGGATATAGTCGCTGTTGAGGATGCGCCGCCGAACCTCCAACGTTGCGCGCAAGCCGCCCGCTTCGACCACGCGCACGGACGACGCGGGATCGGGCGTCCACATTTTATCATCGTAGAAGATATTGATGTCCCACGCATCCCAGTTGAGCGGACGATCTTCGAAGGCTTGCCACTGATTCGCCAGCGCGCCAGCAGGCAGCACCTCGCGCCCACTCTGATAATCGTAGACGCGCGTGATATCGCCCGCTTCATTCAATTCGATGCGCACCGCGCCGTTGTCCAAAAAGGTCGGCGCAGCCTGTATGATGTTGAGCGCATAGGGTTCGTCGCCCGTTCCTACGCGCAGCGCCGTGATGCTGTACGGCGCTAGATTGAACGGAACGAGCCATGCGCCGCCGTCGGCGGGCTGTTCCATCATCGCAGCATTATATTGATCGTAGACGTGTGTCCCGGCGGGGAGCGCGCAGAAGGTCGCGTCGTTGCGTTGGACGCCCGCTGGATTGACGATCAGCAGATCGCCGCCCATGTACGGCGCAATCGCCGCCAGCGCAGTATCGCGCGCTGCCACGACGATTTCTTGCATGTTGCGGTACTGCGCCTGCGATTCGACATACACTTCATGGATGCTGCTGCCCGGAATGATATCGTGGAACTGATTCAGGCAGACGATCTCCCACGCTTGATTGAATGTCTCCTGCGGGTAGATGTAATCCATGTTCAACACGGATGCGACAGTCGCCAGAAATTCGGCGTCGTGCAGCAGAAATTCGCTTTTGCGATTGGCGCGTTTGTTGCGCGCTTGCGTGGTGTAAGTTCCGCGATGAAACTCTAAATACAATTCGCCGTTCCATGTTGGCAGTTTGTCGCCCGATTCCGTCTCCAAGCGGCGGAAGAAGTCAATCGCGCGCCCTTGTGTCACGCGCGGCGCGGCGGGGAAATGCACCAATTTGACGGCGTTTTCCAGACTAACACGGTCAGGTCCACCGCCGCCATCACCCCATCCATAGCTCATCAGCATCACGCGCTCATCGGCTTTGTGCTTGAGGTTGATCCATGTTCCGAGGGCGGTCATGCCGTTCAATTCGACGTTGTAGGTGGCGTTAGAACGGATATTATGCGCTTCGGGCGATGTGCTGAAGTGTGTCAGCACTTTCGTCCCGTCCAAACCCTGCCACCAGAACGAGTCGTAGGGCATTTTGTTGTATTCACTCCAGCCGATCTTGATGGTGAAGAAGTATTCCATCCCCGCGCTCTTGATCAACTGCGGCAAATTCCACGCATAGCCGAACACATCGGGCAGCCACAGCACGGGCGAATCGGCGTTCGCGCCGAAATGGTCGCGGAAGAACTGCCGCCCTAACAAGAACTGTCGCGCCAACGACTCGCCGCCGCTGATATTGCAGTCGGCTTCGACCCACATGCCGCCAATCGGCTCCCACCGTCCGTCCGCGACCCGCGCCTTGATCGCCTCGAACAGCTCAGGATAATCTTGGCGGACGTAATCGTACAACTGCGGCTGACTCTGTGTGAAATAAAAGTTGGGGTACTGTTCCATGTAGCGCAGCATGTTCGTGAACGTCCGTCCCGCCTTGCGCCGCGTCTGTCCAAGCGTCCACAGCCACGCGGTATCGATATGGGCGTGACCCGCCGCGAAAATCTCCACATCAAGCGGCGCGCCCGCGTCCGAGATGCCATCATCGAGCGTTTGCTGCGCGCGCTTCACGCTGGCATACAACGCTTCGCCCAGCGGATCGCGCGTGTCCAACTGGGCGAACCCCGTATCGAGCGCGTTGTACAATCGATCTTTCGCCGGATGATTCTCATCGATGTGATCCGCCACATCGAGCGTAACCCGCGCCGCCGCGATGAACGCCCGTAAGCGTGGCTCGATTTGGACGATGCTTGGCTGCCCCATGAACAATTGTTTACCCGGTTCGCTGTCCACGCTGCCCATCAGCCCTGTCCACCCGTGCAGCACGAGTCGATGCGTGTCACCCGCGCACCAGCGTTCTGGCAGGATGATTTCGACGTGATTGCGGTCGATGGTGGCATACGCTTCACCGTCGATGTAAACCAATGCTTCGGGATGCAAAAAGTCGTTGGAATTGCCAATCGGCAGATGCAGCGCAATCGGGCTGCCGTTGGCGGACACCCATTCGGGCGGGACGCTGAAGGTCGTCGCCATCAAAAAGTTCGTCGTCTTGCCGCCCCAATACGTGCCGGGTTCGATGACATCCCAACGAGTGCTGGCGCCATCGATGTTCGGGATATCCGTATCGTGATCGAGCGAATAATAGCGCAGCGGCGGCAGTGATTGACGCTGTGCGTACACCGCTGGCTCGATCAGGGCGAGGCGGCGGCGGATTTTCTGTGCAGTATGGCGAATCGTGTGGCGCAAGCGTTCGTCTCCTTTGCGATATACTTTCATTATAGCGAAACACGACAAGGATGCGCGCATGACAGAAGTGCTGCGAATAGATCGAACGACCGCGCCCGTCGCGGCGGGATGGCGTGCCGCGTTAACGTGGGGATTGGGCGCGGCGCTCGTGCATCGCGTCCTACTCACGGTCTGGATGGCGGCGATCTGGGCGCTGGTGTCCAGCAGCGGCGGCGTGCCACCAAGCCAGATGGATTTCCATAACACTGCCGATTTACCGACGCTCTCGCCGCTCGAAAGTCAGTTGTTCGGCTTCTGGCGGCGGTGGGACGCGGTGCATTATCTCGATTTGGCGCTCAACGGCTATCGGATCGACAATCTGGGCGCGACGGTGTTTTCGCCGCTGGCATCGTGGGCGTTCCGCGCCGCCGATCTCGCGCTGCCTAGCGGCATCGATTTGGCTGCGGGGGTCGTGCAAACCCTCGCGTTCGGCGTGGCGCTGACTTTGCTCCAGCGCTTCGTCACGACGTATTACAACGATGCCGAACTCGCGCGTTGGACGGTCGGCGTTTGCGTCCTGCTGCCGCTGTCGTTCTACTTCGCTGCGCCGATCTCGGAGAGTCTCTATCTGGCGCTGACGATGGCGACGCTCTACGCCGCGAGTCGGATCGACGGCGTGAACCGTTGGGTTGGCTGGCTTGCGGCGCTGTGCGGCATCTTCGCGTCGTTGGCGCGTTCACAGGGCGCGCTGTTGGCGGGGGTCGCGGCGCTGCTGGTGTTCGAGCGCGTCTGGGACGGACGTTGGACGCGCGCATCGCTCATCGCGGCGGCGCGCACGGCGTTCGGGCGTGGTTGGATGCTGGCACTCATTCCGCTCGGCGCGGTGGCGTTCCAAGTGTATCGCGCTACATTGGGGCTGCCGTCGATGGATTTCATCTACACGAATTACTCGTATGCGGCGATTGTCGATCCGTTCACGGGCTTGATCGGCAGTTTGCGTTACCTCGTTGCGGCGTTCCCGGCGTGGTGGAGCAATGTCGATGTGTGGGCAATGATTCTGTCGCTGATCGGCATCGGGATCGCGCTGCGGCTGCCGCGCCACCGGCGCGCGCCGCTGATCGCGTACAACGTTGTGTTTTGGCTGTTCTTCTTCACCAAGCTCAATTACCAGTGGGGGACGACCGATCCCTACTTCGCGCAGAGTTTCGGGCGTTATACGCTCGTGCTGTTCCCGCTGACGGCGCTGATCGCGGACGGCTTGCGCAGCGGCGGCTTTTGGGTGCGGATCGGCGGCGTCGCGGTGCTGCTGCTGGCATTGGCGGGTTTGGCGGCGCTGTTTCCGCTGGCATTGGTGGGTCCGTGAACGATTTACCGGCGCTGTTCGATTACACGCCGGATGATTTGGAACATAATCAGCGCGGCATCATCTCGCCCCATCAGCGGGCGCGCGTCCGCGACAATAGTGGGTACGAGGTGGGCTGTACGATGGTGCTGCTCTTGAGTATGTGCGGCGGGGTTCCGTTGGCACTCGCGCTGGTCGTGGTTCAGCGATTTTCGCCATCGGTGATCGTCGGTATTTTGCTCGGAATCGGCGTGCTGGTGTGTATCGTGTTTGCGCTCCGGTTGACGCGCCAAATTGTCCGCAGTCAGCGGCAGAATCACGAGTGGATGCGCGCCGATTTCGCAGACGGGCAGGTTTTGCGCGCCGTCGTCGATATCATGAAGGGTGAGGGCGGCGAACACATCTACGCCGTCGATGCGGCGCGCGAATTGTGGTTGTATCATGATGGATTCGAGGAATTGGATCGCGCGCGGCGTTATATCGCGTACTATGTGCCGCGTACCGAAACGGTGCTGGCAGTCGAAGCTGTCTCAGATGGGACTTGATCTGACTTTCGTTCGCCCGCATTGTATTGCTATCGATCTTTAATATTTCAAATGGAGGCATTCAATGGCAAATCAAGCGCAGCCCAAATATGCGTTTTTCGACGGCAAGATCGTCCCGATTGCAGATGCGAAAGTCAGCGTCATGACGCACGGGCTGAATTACGGGACGGGCGTTTTCGCTGGTGTGCGCGCATACTGGAACGAGGACGAAGAACAGCTTTTCATCTTCCGCGCGGCGGATCACTTCGAGCGGTTCATCCAATCAGCGTCGCTGATGCGCATCAACATCCCGCACACGGTCGATCAGTTGACGGGCATCCTCACAGAACTCTTGTGTACCGAGGGCTTCCGCGAGAATTGTTATATTCGCCCACTGGCGTACAAATCGACCGAGGGGATCGGCGTCCGGTTGCACGATATCGATGATGCGTTCACGATGTTCGCGTTCCCATTCGGCAGCTACATCCCCAACGAATCGGGCGCGCATGTCACATTCTCATCATGGACGCGCGTCAGCGACAACGCCATCCCGCCGCGCGGCAAGATATCCGGTTCGTATGCCAACGCCGCGCTGATCAAATCCGATGCCGTGTTGTCGGGCTATGATGAGGCGCTGGTGTTGAACACCGATGGACACGTCTCTGAAGCCAGCGCAGCCAACGTGTTCATCATCCGCAAGGGCGTGGTGATCACGCCGCCCGCGCAAGCCGACGTGTTGGAAGGCATCACCCGCCGCACGCTGATGCAGTTGATGCGCGATGACATGGGCTTGGAAGTCGTGGAGCGCGATATCGACCGCACCGAGGTGTTCATCAGCGACGAGGTGTTCCTGTGCGGGACGGGCGTGCAAATGGCATCGGTCACGCGCATCGAACATCGGCAGATCGGCACAGGGGCGATGGGCGTGATCACGACGGCACTGCGCGATCGCTTTTTCGATGTGGTCAGCGGGCGCAACGCCAAATATCGCGCGTGGCTGACGCCTGTTTACCCGAAGGGCTGATCGACAGGTGCATTTCAAGCCCGATACGTGGCGTCGGGGGCGTGCCGCCGGTACGCCCGCCGTCGGCGCGATAAGATATGCGGATTGTCAGGTGCAGGGCGGATGTTCGTCACTAAGGGCGCAGATCGACTCCGGCGTATGCTGTGATCAGAACGATGATCAATTTGGCGACGTAAGGAGTCGATTTCATGATCAAGCATCTGCTCATTCCGCTCGATGGCTCAGAATTGGCGGCAACGGCGATCCCGCTTGCCAAAAGCATCCTCGCGCCAGACGGGAAAGTGACTTTGCTTTCGGTCGTGCAGCCACTCGATACGCCCGTCTACGACTTTTACCCCGTGCCGATGTCGCTCACGCGCGGGTATGGGGATGAACTGAAAGAAGCATCCCGTTATGCGCAAGATTATCTCGAAAAAATTGCAGATAACCTGCGCGCTGATGGGGTGAAGTCAGTGTTCATTCACATTGAAACAGGCGATCCCGCCGTTGAAATTGTCGCTGCTGCCGAAAAAATGCACGTCGATGCGATTGTCATGTCCACGCATGGACGTTCGGGCTTTAGCCGGTGGTTGTTCGGCAGCGTCACACAGAAAGTGTTGTCTGCCGCGTTGTGTCCCATCCTCGTCGTGCCGGGAAATCAACCTGCTCCCATGCTCGAAGCGGATACTGCGCGCGCGGGCGTTCCGAACGTCAATTAATGCTTCTTGGGAATAGATTTAAGCGCAGCGGCGGCTTGAAACCCTCAAGTCGCCGCTACGCCTGTCCGCTGCTGGTCGGCGGGATGATTTCGCTCAGATTGTTCTTGACAGCATAGGCAGCGGCTTCGGCGCGATTGTTGACGCCGATTTTCGCCAAGATACTGCTGACGTAATTGCGCACTGTACCTTCGCCTAAGTACAGCTTGACGGCGATCTGCCGATTGGTCAGCCCTTCCGCCACCAACGCCAACACCGCCAACTCTTGCGCCGTCAAATCCGCGAACGCTACCGCGTGCTGTGCGACACTGGCTTTGCGCATCTCGCTAAATACGGTTGCCGTCATAGCGGGATCGAGCATTCCCTCGCCGCGACTGACGCGCTCGACCGCTTGCACCAGTTCGTTATCGCCAATCCGCTTCAGCACGTAACCGGACGCCCCCGCCTGAATCGCCGCGAACAGCAGTTCATCCTCGGCATACGACGTGAGCATGATCACCTTGCAGCCGAAATCGAGCGCGGTGATCTGGCGGCACGCCTCGATGCCCGACACGCCCGGCATCCGAATATCCAAGACCGCCACATCGGGACGGATTTCTTTCGCCTTCGCAATCGCATCCTCGCCCGATCCGGCTTCTGCGACAACGCGGAAGTGCGACTGGCGCTCTAATAGGGCGCGCAGCCCCGCCCGCACGACCGAATGATCATCTGCGACCAAAATTCGCACGACGTTCGACATCTTCGCCCTCGACCTCTCGCTGAATATGGGAAGCAAATGATACAATCCCCTGTTCAATTAGCATAGCGGCTTGATTCTATGACGACCAGTGATCTTTCTCACCTCCAAGACGTGCCAACACTCCTGAGTCAGCTTCAGCAGATCGTTGCATCCGTGATCGACGCCGCCAACGCCGAGACGTTGGGAGGGGTGTTAAAGCGCATTGCGGAAGTATCGCGGGAATTGGTGCGCGCAAAATATGCCGCGTTGGGCGTGCCAGATGGCAAGGGAAACTTAGCGTTCTTCGAGATTTCCGGTCTCGCGCCAGACGAGGCGCGCCGCATCGGGCATCCGCCGATTGGACGCGGCTTGCTCGGCGCGATCATGCTGGAACGTGAACCGATCCGGCTGGAAAATCTGGGCGCGGATCCGCGCTCCATCGGCTTTCCGGCGCATCATCCCGCCATGACGCGCTTTCTCGGTGTGCCGATTTTGTCGGGCGATCAGTTATTCGGCATGTTCTATCTGACGGATCGGGAGGATGGGCAGCCGTTCAGCGCGACCGATCAATCGCTGATCGAGACGACCGCGGGCTACGCGGCGTTGGCGATTGCGGGCGCGCGCCTGCGCGAACAGCGGCAGCGGCTGGCGCTGCTCGAAGAACGCGAACGAATCAGTATGGATTTGCATGACGGCGTGATTCAATCGCTGTACGCCGTCGGCATGATGCTCGATTTGATGCGCGTGGATCAGCACACGTACCCCGACAATCTGACGGACGCGATCCACAGTTTGAATGCGGTCATCGAAGATATCCGCAACACCATTCACGATCTCAAGCGGCGCAATACCCAGACCATCCACGCTTGTCTGGATGATGTGATCGCGCGGCTGCACGTCCCCGCGTCGCTGGATATCGAGATCGACGCGCCGCCGGCGCGGATGCCGTTCGGCGCATCAACGAGCGAAGCGGTCTGCCAGATGGCGCAAGAGATCGTCAGCAACGCGATCCGGCACGCGGGCGCGGCGCGTGTTCAGTTGGCGGCATCCGTCAGCGGTGGATATTTTCAACTGCGCGTCGTGGATGATGGCGTGGGCTTCGATCCGGCGGTTGAGCATGATGGGTTAGGGCTGCACAATGTACGCCAGCGTGCCGCCCTGCATCGTGGGATAATCGCTATTGAGAGTGCGCCCGGACGCGGCACGACCGTCATTTTAACGCTGCCCGTCACATCTATCACGGGATCGATATGACCTTTATCCGACGAATGGCGCGTAGTGTGAAGATATAACGTTCGTCGAACGAGGAGTCAATATCATGTGGGCGAATGCCAATGTCAGTGATTGGATGACGACCAGCGTCATCGTTATCCCGCCCGATACGCCCGTCAGCATTGCACATCATAAGATGAAAGAACATGGCATCCGCCGGTTGCCCGTGATGGATCATGATCGGCTCGTTGGCATCGTCACGATTGGCGATGTGCGCGAAGCCAGCCCGTCGGACGCGACCTCGCTCACGATTTGGGAACTCAACTATTTGTGGGCGCAGTTGACCGTTGAGCGCGTGATGACGCGCAATGTGATCACGCTCAAGCCCGACGATACGATCTTCGACGCGGCACAAGTCATGCTCGACAACAAAATTAGCGGGCTGCCTGTCATGGACGCGGACGGCAAGCTGCTTGGCATCATGACCGAATCGGACATCTTCAAGGTGGTCGTTCGTTCGCGGGACGAAATTATGCAAATGATGCACGTGCAAAGCGTGTTGCCCTAGTCTGACGGATGCCTAATGATGAATGTTGTCGATATCATGACCGCCAAGCCCGTGACTATTCATCAGGACGGCACGCTGCATGACGTATTGGCGCTGATGGAAACGCATCGCTATCGGCATATCCCCGTTATCAACGGAGAAGGGCAGTTGGTCGGCATGATCAGCGACCGTGACTGCCGTTTGGCGCTCAATTCGCCCTATCTCGTCCGCGAGGGTTGGCAGGATGACGTATTGGCGAACCGCTTGCGCGCGCGCACCATTATGACGCCCGCGCCCATCGTCATTGAACCCGATGCGCCCGCCACCGACGCAGCCCGTTTGATGCTCGAATATCGCATTAGCGCGCTGCCTGTCATCCGCAGCGAAACGTTGATCGGCATCGTCACCACATCCGATATTTTATCGGCTTACATCAAACTTTCGCGGCGCGCGACGTGGACTCCCCACGATGACCCGCCGCGTATCCCCGTCGATCAGCCGCCTCGCTGATCGGCGTTGTACCACCCCGCACCCGCCGACCCCGCCGTTTTCGGCATCGGCATTCGCGCCGCCCAATCGGCATTCAGAGGGCGGCGCGATCTTTTTGGGCTATAATCGTCGTCGGTATTCGGAAATTGGAGTCGAAACATATGAATTTGCGCCCGGTGATTCGCACGGTGGGACTGACGAAAACGCTGCCCTTGGGCAAGACGGTCGTCCACGCGCTGCGGGGCGTCGATATGGAAATTTATTCCGGCGAGATGGTCGGCATCGTGGGTCCCTCTGGCAGCGGCAAAAGCACGCTGTTGGGGTTGATCGGCGGGCTGGATTCGCCGTCGGGCGGCAAGATCGAGATCGACGGGATTGATATCACGCGCATGAGCGAAGATCGCCTGACGGAAATCCGCAACGAGAAGATCGGCTTCGTCTTTCAGTTCTTCAATCTGATTCCCACGCTGACCGCGCTCGAAAATGTCGTCTTGCCGATCCAATTCGCGCGGAAAGCCCGCGTGAACCCCAACAAGCGCGCCAAAGAACTGCTCACGCTGCTGGGCTTGCATGATCGACTGAATCATCGTCCGGCAGAACTATCGGGCGGACAGCAGCAGCGGGTCGCCATCGCGCGGGCAATGGCGAACAATCCGCCGCTCGTGTTGGCAGATGAGCCGACGGGCAACCTTGACACCGAGTCGGGCGCGGTCGTGCTGGCGGCGCTGCGCCAAGTCCAGCGCGAAGTCGGCACTACCGTGGTGATCGTCACGCATGACACGAGTTTAGCGGCGCTCACAGATCGTGTCCTGACGTTGGTCGATGGGCGGATTGTGAACGGCGCGTTAAAATGAGGTCGAAAAACGATCCTGCTTGGAGCATTTATTCATGACAACCGCTTACGAGACCTATCCCATCGAGGTCGCTGGCATCCACCGCGATCTGCGTCTGTTCAACGTCAAGCCTAACATCAAGATCGCCATCCTAAATATCTTGGGCGATACCGAATTCGTGCAAGCCGTCGGACACGCGCTGGCGGACAAGCTGCGCGAACACCAGCTTGATACCCTGGTCACGCCAGAGACCAAGAGCATCCCACTGGCGCATGTGCTTTCGGTGGAACTCGGCATTCCGTATGTGGTGCTGCGCAAGACGTACAAGCCGTATATGGGCGACGCCTTGCGCGCAGAGACGTTGAGCATTACGACGGGCGAGGCGCAAACGCTGTTCTTGGATGAAAAGGATCGCGTATTGGTGGCGGGCAAGCGGATCGCGCTGGTCGATGATGTGATTTCGACGGGCAGCACGCTGCAAGGGATGCGCCTGATCATGGACAAGGCGCACGCCAACATCGCCGTTGAAACCGCGATCTTCACCGAAGGCGACCGCGCGCAGTGGATGAACATTGTCGCGCTCGGACATTTGCCGATTTGGATCGACGGCACGCCGCAGGGGTGAGGGGTATCGTTCGGTAAGGTGCAAAAGAGAAAGACTTAACGCAGAGATCGCAGAGAAAAGCAGGCGGTTGGTCTTTTTTCTCCACGATCTCTGCTGTGAAATCGCTTGCTCTCGTTTATTCGCTGGTCTTTTCCACCACCAACAGATGCGACAGCCCAAACGTATCGAGCGGTGTCCCTTCGACGCCTTGCAGCGCCGCGCGCAACAGCTTGCCCGCGCCGCCGAGCCGCGCGATCAGGTTGTCGTAGCCGCCATACACGCGCGTATGCCGCACGACGCGCACCGGACAACCATCGAATAGGCGGCGCAGCCCGCGCGCGGTGTATGCTTTGACATGCGGCGCGAGGCGGTTGCGCAGCGCATCCGGCAGATAGTTGATCAGCGGCGTATTGCCAAAATGATACGCGCCGCGCCAGTAATGCCCGTGCGTCTCGAACGGATACCAGCGATTCGGCGCGAAAATCACGATGCGCCCGCCGGGTTTGGTCACGCGCGCCATCTCGCGCGCCGCTAATATATCGTCCGCGACGTGTTCGAGAACTTCGTGCGAGAATACCGCGTCGAATGTGTTGCTGGCATACGGCAGCGTTTCGGCGGCGGCGACCACCGCGCGCGGCACAGCGGCGGCGTGCGTATCCTGTACGCGCTCAAATTCAATGTCGATGGCATCGACGTGCGCCGTATATCGCTGGCGAATGTGCGCGGCGTACATGCCGACGCCGCAGCCGTCGATGAGAACGCGCGTATCGGTCAAGCGTGCGGCGTCCGCGAACATCTTCAGGCGGCGTTCTTGCCCCGCGCGCCAGACGAAACTCGGATTGCCGCGCCGCGCCGCCGTCTCGTCGGTGTGGACGCTCACGCGCTCGGTCATGGACGCATCAGCCCGGTTTTCGAGGCGTCACGGTTGTGTGCCGCCAGTGCCAGCTTGGTCATGCCGCGCTTGAGCGACGGCACGCCGCCGACAGGCGTCATATCGGGCGCGTGGAACGGGATCACCAAGGTGATCGTCGTGCCGCCGCCCTCGCTGCTGTCGATGGCGAAGGTGCCATGCAGCAGTTCGGCGCGTTCGCGCATGTTGACCATGCCCAAACTGCCGCGCATATCGTAATTCATGCTGATTTTGCTGATATCGAAGCCGCCGCCGTTATCTTTGATCTCGATCAGCACGCTGTCTGCCGTGCGCTGCAACTTGACGTTGATTTGCGGCGCTTGGGCGTGTTTGCGCGCGTTGTTGATCGCTTCTTCGACGATATAGAAGATCATGCCCTGTTGATGATGGTCGAGATAAGTCTCGATATTGCGATCCGCGCGCACGACGACGGCTTGTTCGTAGGTCTCTTTCATCTTCTCGGCAAGCTGCATCAACGCCACCGTCAAGCCTTGCGTTTCCAAGACCAACGGGCGAAGTGTAAACAGCAGATGCCGGACTTCTTTGGTCGTCTTGCGCGCTAGTTCTTCGATCTTCTTCAGTTCGGGCAGCACCTCATCTGGGCGCTTTTCCATCAGCTTGTAGACGTAGCTCATGCGCATCGCAATCGCGGCGATGGTCTGCGTCGCGCCGTCGTGCAGATCGCGCGCCAATTTTTTGCGCGCTTCTTCATCGACCTCGACGATCTTTTCTTTCTCTTCGATCAGTTCGCGGTAGAGCAGGGCGTTTTGCAGCGCAATCGTGGCGTGGACGCCAATCGCAGTGAGCATGTCGCTGTGATCGTCGTTGAAGGCGTTCGGTTTGTCGCTGGCGTAGATCAGGATGCCGAAGTTGTCGAAACGCGCGCACAGGGGGATGACCAACAGCGAACGCGCTTGCTGCAATCCGACGAACACGTTCAATTCCGGGTCTTTGATCGCGCTCGTCCCAAAGACGGGGATGACTTCGCGCAGTGCCTGTCCAACCACGCCATCAATGCCGCGCAGCGTGCGCGTATCGTCCGTGCGAGCGAAGCCGCGCGCCGACGCCAGGTGCAGCAGGTTATCGTCGGCGTGGAACAACAGTACGCCCGCGATCAAGCCGCTGTTGCTGCTCATATTCAGCCCAAGATAGCCTGCTTCGAGCGCGGCATCGAGGACTTTCTCGTATTTCAGCGTCGAACTCATCGCATATGCCAAATCGTAGATCGCGCGCGTGCGGTCGCGCATCATCGCCGTTTGCTGACGTCGGAACGCCACGAGTTCGGCGGCGCTGTGCCGCCATGATGCGACGCGCTGATCCAGCGTGTATGCCGTTGCCAGCGCGACAATGCCGAGTGCGATGCCGATTAACAGCGCCGTTCCCGCCGCGACGGTTGCCGAAATAAGCACCAAGACGGTCACGCCCACGCCGAGCGCGCCAAGAATTTGGACGACATTCCACATGAACGGAAAATCGAGCAGACCGATCAGCAAAACGCCGCTGATCGTCAGCAGGAGCAACTGTGGCGAACTGCCTGACGCAGCGACAAACGCGGCGACGATCACCCAATCGCACACCAGTGCCACCGACAGCGCCAATCCGTTCAGTGGGCGAACGCCGATACACAATGCCAGTACGCCAACGGCGATCAGACCGATGATATACGCAGAAATCGCGGTAAAGTTCGGATTGACCGCACTCGTTTGTGCATCCGTGACGAGGAACACGACCATCAGCAAATGGACTAGCAAGGCACGCACGCCGACGGTAAGCCAATCTTGTGGGAGGGAGACTTTATCAGTTTTCAGCTTCATACGGCTAAATTCTCTAGCATGTCAGGCGTGTTTGGTTTCATAACGACACGAGTTATTTCCATTGTACTCGTTCTGTGCAATGCCTTGAAGTAAGATCAGTGTAATTACAGTTGGATTTTGGTGAGAAAGTGGACATCTTTACGCGGCTTCATATTTTGTCTCACGCGCGCGTTGTCGGCGTGTTCGTCGTGGCGACGCTGCTGGCACTAGCAGCGTCGTTCGCCCTGCCCGAACAGACTAGCACTGATTTCGCGCGCTATTATGCGCCGCGCGCCCGTGAATTTTTGGCGGGATCGGGCTTGCTCGATCCGAATGGGCAGCTTTATACGCGCTATCCGCCCGGCTATCCGCTGATTCTGGTGGGCGTCTTGGCGGGGGCGGACGCCCTGAACGTCTCTGAGCGGGCGCTGCTCATCGTCGTGGCGTCGGTGGGTATGGGTGCGAGTGCAGTGCTGCTGTATGCGACAGCGGCGCGCGTGTTCGGGCAAAACCGCGCGCTGATCACGGCGGGCGCGTGGGCGACGTATCCGTTCGCGCTGTGGACGATCTCTGGCGGACAGATCGAAGCGATCTATATGCCATTTTTCTTCGCGGCAATCTATGTGTTCATGCGCGTATTTTTTACACCTGCGCCTCCACGCGCGCCACTTTTTGGGCTGTCCGGCATCTTGGTCGGCATGGCGATGCTGATTCGTCCGGCGGCGCTGGGCGTGGGCATGATTTTGGCGCTGTTCGCGCTGTCACGACGGCAGATTGCGGGTGCGGCGGCACTGGTGGCGGCGAACGGGCTGATCATCGCATTGTGGCTGATTCCTGTATATATGCAAAACGGCGTTGTGATCCCGCTCAGTACAGGCGGCGTACTGAGCGTCATTGATGGCGTGACCTTTGCTGTGCGCGCGTCGTCGGAACGCGAAGCGGTGACGCTGCCCGCATCGGTCATCGCATTACAGCGGCGGATCCTCGATGGCGTGCAAGCTGCCGATGAGTCGGCATCATGGCTCGGCATTGTAGCGGCGGAACTGCGCGCCGATCCCGCCGCCGCGCTCCAATTGGGCGCGATCAAGGCGGGGCGCGCGTGGTATGCAACCGACAGTCGCCGCTATGAGACGCTCTCGGCGCTGATACAGATCGTGTATTTGGCGCTGATCGGCGCGGCGGCGTGGCGCATCCTACGCGGACACGCGCCGCCGAATGCGAAACGTTTATTGGCGCTCGTCGTCGCGCTGATGGTGTACGGTTGGCTGACGACCATCGCGGTACTATCGATTTTGCGCTACATGCTGCCGACGATGGGGTTGTTGTTTTGTCTGCTGCCGGCGCTGTTTGTGCGGGCGTCCCACCGTGACGCCGCTACAGACAATTTGGCATAGCATGTGTCGGGGTGCGGGCGTGCCAACGGCGCCCCCCATATCACTCTAACAGTGTCGCACGCAGCGCCGCCAACGTCGCAGCATCGACACCCGCCGCGTCGCGCAAATACGGCTCGATGCCGCCGTATTTCGTCTGCAAATGCGCGATTGTTGCGCGTAGTGTGTCCGGGTTCGAGACCAACATTGGGGTAATGTCGTCGAGCGACAGCCCGAACCAGCGCAGTCGCCGCTGTAACCCGACGGTATAAGTGCGGAACGTTGTGAAATAGCGATTGCTCAGGCTGTAATCTGCGATTACGATGTCCTCCGCCACGCCGAGCGCCAACAACAACAGCATGATCGCCGCGCCCGTGCGATCTTTGCCCGCTGTGCAGTGAATTAGCGCCGGTAAATTACCGGGAACGGCGAGATCGCGCAGGATATTGCCATAGGCGCGCGCGTTGGCGTCGATCAGCACATCGGTATACATCTCTTGCATCATCTGGGGCAGCAACCGCTTGTTGAACAACAACGCGCGGAGGCGTCTTGAGGTGTCGTTGGGCGCGAACAGCGATTTATGCTCATAGCGGATCGCGGGATTGTCCATGACGCGATCCGGCGCAGCCTCTATTTCTTCGTCGGAGCGCAGATCGCACACCCAACGCACGTTCAACCCGCGCAGGTACGCGCGGCTGATCTCGGTGAGTTCCGCCAACATCCCGGTGCGATAGACCATTCCCCAGCGCGTATGCCGTCCGTCCGCCGTCGGATAGCCGCCGATATCGCGGAAGTTGGCGACGCCTTCCACGTTCAAGATGCGTTCTGCGACCATGCGCCGCGTCCCGTCCGCGAACTGGACTTCAAAGTAGGAGCGCGTTACAGCGGATAAACCATCAGGGGCGATGCGCCAAGCGTTGTTCGCGCGATCATATTCCACGTTGAGCGTTGTCATCCGGTCGATGCTGTCCGGTTGCGCGCCCGCGTAGATTGCGCTCGGCGGCGTGTCGCTCAACAGCGTGTAGCGCTCATCAGGGTCGCGCGTCACCGTCACGCGCTCGGTGGGTGGGATGATCAGCGACTCCGGCGACGGATATGACACCCGATTGCGCATCCTCATGAACAGCGCCGCGCCGATGACGACAATGCCAAGCCAGATCCAGATCATATTATTTTCCCCATCATCAAACGCTCATCTGCTCATTTTAACCGCCTTTGGCGCATCAGGTATAATTTCCAATGTGATGTTTACTCGTAAGGAAACCGCTATGAAGCGAAAGTTCAATCGCCGCTGGCTGCTCTTGCTGCTGCTCATTCCTGTGATCGCCGTAAGCGGTGTCGTGGTTTGGGCGTCGAATCCCGCCGCGCCAATGTCCGAAGCACTCGCCGCGCTGGAGTCCGATGCTGCTGTCGCCGTCGATGCCACGCGCTGGCTCGAATTTATGCCGACGAATGCTGAACCGACAGCGGGCTTGATTTTCTATCCCGGTGGGCTGGTCGATGCGCGGGCGTATGCGCCGCTGGCACGTGAAATCGCCGCGGCGGGCTACTTGGTCGTGATTACGCCAATGCCGCTCAATCTCGCGGTCTTTGACTTGAACCGCGCCGATACCGTGATCGCAGCATACCCTGACATTGAAGCGTGGGCGCTTGCCGGGCATTCGCTGGGCGGCGCGATGGCGGCGCGCTATGTCTTCGATCATCCCACTGCGATGCGCGGCTTGGGTTTACTGGCGGCGTATCCTGACCGCGATCTGAGCGCCATTGATGTTCAGGTGACGAATATTTACGGTTCACTCGATGGCTTGGCGACCGTCGAGCAGGTCGAGGGCGCGCGTGCCATGCTGCCCACCGTCACGGAATGGGTCAAGATTGACGGCGGAAATCATGCCCAGTTCGGCTGGTACGGCGATCAGGCGCGCGACAACGCCGCCTCAATCCCGCGCTCTGATCAGCAAATACAGACAGGCGCGGCATTGATCGCGCTGATGGGGCGGCTGTCGTAGCAGAATGATGTAGGGTGTTCCGGTGGGACGCCCGCCTGTTCATGTCCGCCACGTTACGGGCGTCCCAGCCGGACGCCCGTACATCGCGCTTAGTACCGCGTTCCCGTTGGCGTGGGCAAATCGTTCAGCACCGCGATATCGTCCGCCGACAGCACCACATCCGCCGCGCCGACGTTTTCTTCCAAGTACGGAATGCGCTTCGTGCCGGGAATCGGCACGACTTGATCGCCCTGTGCCATGACCCACGCCAGCGCGATTTGTCCTTTCGTGGCTCCGTGACGCTCGGCAATCGCCGCGATGCGTTCCAACAGCGTTAGATTGGCTTGGATCGCGGCGGCTTGAAAGCGCGGATTGCGTGACCGGAAATCGTCGTCGCCAAATTGATCGGCGGACGTGATTTTACCCGTCAAGAAGCCGCGTCCCAACGGCGAAAAGGGAATGAACGCGACCTTGTGCGCGCTGCACCACGGTAAAATCTCTGGCAGGGCATCGCGCGTCCACAGTGACATCTCCGATTGCAGCGACGTGATCGGAAAGGTGGCGTAGGCGCGCTGCAAGGTCGCCAAGTCGCATTCTGAGACGCCGACGGCGCGCACTTTGCCCGCCCGCACCAAATCCGCCATTGCGCCAATGCTGTCCTCGATGGGGACAGCGGGATCGGGACGATGAAGCTGATACAGGTCGATTACATCAATGCCCAGCCGCCCCAATGAGCTATCGCACGACGCTTTGATGTGTTCTGGGCGTCCGTTGCGGTCATACGCGAAGGTCGCTGCGTCTTTGACGACCAAGCCGCATTTGGTCGCGATCACGACCTGATCGCGCTTGCCCACCAACGCCTTGCCGAGCAGCGTCTCGTTGGTGTAGGGTCCATACACATCGGCGGTATCGAAGAAGGTCACGCCCAGATCGATGGCACGATGGATCACAGCGATGGCGTCGGCTTCGGGTGGCGCTTCGCCATAGAGCCATGTGAGTCCCATGCAGCCGAAACCGAGCGCGCTGACGGCGATCTTGCTGTGTCCGAGAGATCGGGTTTGCATGGGTACGACTCCTTAAAGTCGGATCAAAAAAGCGTAGACGAGGGGTTGATGATACCCTGTCTACGCTTCACAATCGAATGCTGGCGGAAGCTGCTGCTTATCGCTCGTTGATCACGCTGAACACCATCGGGCGGCGTTTCGTATCGTTGAACAACATGCGCGAGAGCGATTCTTGCAACCGCTCGCGCCGCCGTCCATTGTTGGACGCGCCGTTGTTCACAATCACATCGTTGACGATGCTCTTAATCTGTTCGACTAATGTATTGGCATCGCGTAGATAGATGAACCCGCGCGAGATAATTTCGGGGTCGCCCAACAGTCTGCCCGTCGTGGCATCGACGTTGACCACGACCAGCACGAAGCCGTCGCGCGCCAAGATTTCGCGGTCTTTGATCACCGCGCGTCCGATATCCCCGACGCCGCTGCCATCGACGAACACATAGCCGCCCGGCACACGCTCACCGCGCCGCATTCCGCCCTTGTCGATCTCCAAGACCATGCCGTTTTCGCAGATGAAGATGTTTTCCGGCGGGATGCCCTGCTGCGCTGCGAGTCGGGCGTGCGCCTTCAGGTGACGCAGTTCGCCGTGAATGGGCATGAAGTATTTCGGGTTGAGCAGGTTGATCAGCAGTCGCATTTCTTCTTGCGACGCATGACCGGAGACGTGGACGGGTGCAATCGGATCATAAATCACATCCGCACCGCGCTGGAACAGCCGATTGATGGTGCGGCTGACACCTTCTTCGTTGCCGGGAATGGTATGCGCGGAGATGATCACGGTATCGCCCGCGATCACGTCCATGCTGCGGTGCTGTCCGTGCGCCAATTTGCTCAACACGGCGGACGGTTCACCCTGCGATCCGGTCGCCATAATCACGAGTTTACTGGGCGTGACGCCGTTGATCTTGTCTAGATTGATCAGCGATTCGTCCGCGATATCCAGCAAGCCCATCCGGCGCGCCGTCTTGGCGTTCTCAGTCATACTGTGTCCGGCAATCGCCAGCTTGCGGTCGTAGCGCGTCGTCAACTGCGCCACCTGCTGAATGCGCGAGATGTGCGAGGCGAAGGTAGCGACGATAATGCGCCCTTTCGCCTGCCGGAAAATGGCGTCGAATGCTGCGTTGACAATCGACTCGGAGGGCGTCCAACCGGGACGTTCGGCGTTTGTGCTGTCGCCCATCAGCAGCACGACACCCTTACGCGCGAACTCTGCGATTTTGGTGTAATCGGCGCGCTTGCCGTCGATGGGGGTGTTGTCGAGCTTGTAATCGCCACTGTGGACGACCAAGCCATAGGGCGTATGAATGCCGAAGCCGACACAATCGGGGATGCTGTGCGGGATCAGATAGCTGTCCACGCGGAAGGGTCCCACTTTGAGCGTGTCGCCGGGAGCAAACACATTCACCGTCGTCTCGTTCATCAGCTTGGCTTCGCGCAGCTTGACTTCGAGCAGAGCGGCGGTCAGCGGCGTGGCGTAAATGGGTACACCGCGAAACGCATCCACGACATATTCCGTCGCACCCGTATGATCTTCATGACCATGGGTGTACAGAATGCCGTGTATCTTCAAGTCTTTACGCTCAAGCAGATAACGGAAATCGGGGATGATATAATCGATGCCCAACATGTCGTTCGACGGGAACATGATTCCCGTGTCGATGATAATGGCGTCTTCGCCCAGTTCGATCACCGACATATTTTTGCCGATCTCGCCTAACCCACCGAGCGGCACAATTCGGAGTTTTTTTGACATAGGGAAAAATAAACGACGCGCGTTATTCGCGCCGTTCTGCACGTCCTTTCTAACGGCTCATACTCTATACAAGGTTAAAAATAAGGTAACTACTCAGCCGTCATTTGAGGGAGAAATAGGTTGTTTTCGACAAAAACCCTCAATCTTTTGAGGGAGAGCCTATTCTCATCGCAGACAAATTTGGCGTTTCAATTTGCCAAAATGAGGGGAAAAACGACCCCTGAGTAGTTACAAAATAAGGTTTAATTCGCACATCCCGCGCCGTCAATGAGAGGGAGTGCGTTCTATTTAGATCATTATAAAGGATTTTTTCGATCTGCGCTAGTCATGATGGGCATGGCATTCTGTGTCATGCCCAACGCGCCGCGCTTCATGCTCGAAACATGAGCGCGGTCTCAATCACGCGCGTCTGATCGGTCTCGCTCAAATTGTTATACAGCGGCAAGCGCACGAGGCGGTCGCTCACATCTTCCGTGACGGGGCAATCGCCCACCTGTCCGCCCATCGACTTGCCCATATCGGACAAATGCAGCGGCAAATAGTGGAACACGCTCAGGATACCCTGTTCTTTCATGTGCGCGATAAACGCGGTGCGCGCCTCCAGTGATGGCATGAGCAGATAGTACATGTGGAAGGGCTGTTCGCAGCCATCCGGGACGTTCGGCATTGTCACGCGGTTGGCAGCTGCCCACGACGCCAAACATTCGTCGTACATCGCCCACACACGCCCGCGATGCGTTTGGATCGCCTCGCGCTGTTCAAGTTGTCCCCACAAGTAGGCTGCCAGCACATCGGAGGGCAGATAGCTCGATCCGACATCGACCCACGTATATTTATCGACCATACCGCGAAAGAAGCGCGAGCGGTTTGTGCCTTTTTCGCGGATGATTTCGGCGCGGTCGATCAAGGCGGGATCGTTGATCAACAACGCGCCACCTTCGCCACAGGTAAAGTTCTTGGTTTCGTGGAAACTCTGCGTTGCCAGCGCGCCGAACGTGCCAAGCTGCCGCCCCTTGTACGTCCCGAACAGCCCATGTGCGTTATCTTCCACGACGGGGATGCCGTGCGCGTCCGCGATGCGCATGATGGTGTCCATCTCGCACGCCACACCCGCGTAATGCACCACCACAATCGCTTTCGTGCGCGGGGTGATCAACGCTTCGAGTTTGGTTTCATCAAGGTTGAGCGTATCGGGGCGTACATCGGCAAACACGGGCTGCGCACCGCGCAAGACGAAGGCATTGACCGTCGAGACGAAGGTGAACGACGGCACGATCACCTCGTCGCCCGATTGGAAGTCGAGCAGCAGCGCGGACATTTCTAGCGCGTGCGTGCAGGAGGTCGTCAGCAGGGCTTTTTTCACACCGAGCGTCGTCTCGAAAAAGGCATGACACAATTTTGTATAGCGTCCGTCGCCCGACGTTTGTCCGCCGCGCATGGCATCCGCCATGTAATCGAGTTCGCGCCCAACAATGGCAGGGCGATTGAAGGGAATGGTTATGGTCGTCATGAGTTCCGCTGCTTCAGTTTGTCATTTTGACCATGATAGCACATTAGGCGCGGTCGTTCGCCCACCAGTGATACCACAGGGCAACCGCCGCCGTGCGAAAGCCATGTTTTTGATACAAACGCTGTGCCGTGAGGTTGCGCCCCTGCGTCACGACACTGATGGCGCGCCCACCCGCCGCATACAGCCGTGCCAACCCCGCCACCCAGAGCATCGTGCCGATGCCACGTCCCTGAAAATCGGAATGGATGCCCATCAAGTCAATCTGTCCGGTCTCCCCGTGCAGATGGCACGACAAATAACCGATGGGTTGAGCGTCGTTGACCACGACAAGGGTGGTTGCGGCGTTCGCGTGTACGGCATTGGCGATCCACTTTGCGTATAAATCGTCGCAGCGTTCTGGCGCGAAATGTCCATCGGCGTAGAAACGCGACTGACGATAGCTTTGCCGCGCGATGGACTCTAGCGCGGGCAAGTCGTCCAGTGTGGCGGCGCGCAGGGTGAAGGGCGCGGGCAGGGGAAGTGTGAGCGGCACTTCGCGCAGTTTGCAGTCGAGCGTGACGCGAATATCGACGAAGCGAAAGCCGATTTGCTCTGCGATCTGACCGGAGGCGGGATCGTTGGCGTCCGCCAGAAAATAGAGACAATCGATCCGTTGATCCGTCCGCCATGTGACGATTGGCGCCGCGCTGGCGGCATCGAGCCGCGCCGCCGTCACGCGCGCAATGCGCACGCCGAAAAACGTGCTGTCCCAGTCGAGGAAGGTGGCGATATCAGGCTGTCGGTTCATCGGTTGTTCCGCGCACCGTATAGACGGGGCGTTCCATACTGCGAAAGTGGATGCGTGCCAGATATTCGCCGATGATTCCCAACGCGAACAACTGGACGCCGGAGAAAATTGCAATAATCGATGCCAAGAATGCGAAGCCCGGCACGACAATGCCTGTAATCAGCGCACGTCCAACCACATAGATCAAGACGAGCAACCCGAAGCCCGCGAACGCGAAGCCCAGCAAGCTGGCGATTTGCAGCGGCAGGACGCTGAACCCGGTGATCATGTTGGCGGCGTGGCGCACGAGCTTGCCAAACGTATAGCCGGACACGCCGTATTTGCGTTCGTCGTGGCGCACGCTAACCGCATCGAAGCGCGTTGTCCCCCACGTCAACAGTACATCGATGGACACCCACGAACTACGATAATGGATGAATGCCTCGCGCAATGGGGTACGAAATGCGCGAAACGCGCTCACTTTGCGCGCCACGCTCACGCCCATACTGCGTTGGAGTGCGAATTTGGTGGTTTGCGACGCTAGATCGCGCAGCAAGCCATGTTGTTCGCGTTCGGGCGTGCCATAGACGACATCCGCGCCCGCGTCCAACGCCGCCAATAAACGTGGAATCTCGGTCGGTGGATGCTGCAAATCGTCGTCCATCGTCACGATCACGGTATAGCGCACGGCGCGGATGCCGCACAAAAGTGCATTGTGCTGTCCGTAATTGCGCATCAGTTGGATGCCGCGCACGAACGGATAGTCGCGCGTCAATTGTTCAATCACGCTCCAACTGGTGTCAGGGCTGGCATCGTCGATAAAAATGACCTCGTAAGTGGGCGTTAGCGTCGGCAGCACGCGCGCGAGTTCGGCGGTCAGTTCGGGCAGGCTCTCCGCGCTGCGATAGACGGGAATGATGATTGACAGCGAATGACTCACGATGCAGCCTTTCTCGATGTGCGCAGCCAACGCAGCGCATCTGCCAACATCCCACCGAGCAACAGCGTATAGATCGGGTAGAAGGCGGTGTAATAGCGCGGCTCGACGCGCGTCAGCACGCCCATCATCAGCGCAAACGCGATCAGCCACACGGCGGGCGCGCCGTACAGCCAATCGCGCGCGCGCACCAACGCCCATAGGATCGCCAGCGGCGTCAGCACTTTGTAGAGGTTCCATAGGTCGAAGATCGCGCTGAACGCCGCTGCGCCGGGCGTCCACACCCATTCGCCGCTGTAGACGCTGCCCGACGCCGGATGAAATCCGAACGCACCGCGCGTCGTGTCGAAGGTGAGCGTTTCGTAGCGCGGAACGATCATGCGGTCGTAAAATCCCGTGTCAATCGGAATCTGTGTGAAAACGTGCGCCGTCGCGCGCAGCGATGCCAGCGCGAACGTCAGCGGATGCGCGGCAATCGCTTCGGCATGAACGCGCGCCAACAGCGAATCAGCAGCGCACGCGCCCAGATAGTAGTAAATCACTTCGGGGAACGTGCTGGTCATGCGCGTGACGGGTTCGCCGCGTGGCGCGCGCTCGAAGGCAGCCAGTTGATCGGGCGTCGCCCAGACGCCGGGAATCTGCCAATACGGATAGCTGTCCACCGTCATGATGATCGGTTGGGGCACATCGACCGAGAGTAGATCGAACATCTGCTGAGTCGCCTCGCCGTTGGCGCGTTCTACGGGGACGCCTTTGACCACCAAATTTGGGAGCAAAGGACCCGCTGTCAAACAACTGAGCGCGAACGTCCCCGTTGATGGGTAGTGAATCAGCAGCAGATATGCACCGAGTACGCCCGCGCTGATCGCGCCGAACACCGTGAATGCGATCAGCCGCCGCCGGATCGACAACGCACGTATGGGCAGCAGCGTCGCGCCCATGACCGCCGCAATCAGCGCGAAATTCACCCGCGCGAGCGTCGCCGCCCCCATCATGAGTCCAGCGACGACGAGAAGAAGCGTCCCGCGCTGCTTGGTCTCTATTTGGAGCGGGGGACTATGCTCGCGTCTCGGTGATGAGCGCGGCAAAAAACGACTCAATGCCCACAGCGCGACCACGATGCAGAATGCGATCCACCATTCCGGCAGCCAGACATGAGGCGCTTGCAGTCCTAACGGATCGAGCAGGACGACCAGCGCGACAATGAACGCTTCGCGCGCGCCGCGCCGCCGCCGAATCGCGTCGTAGATCAGCAGCGGCACGCACGCCGACAAGCCGACTTGCACCGCCAAAATGATGCGATCCTCGAATTGACCGAATGGCGCGGCGAACGCGGCTATCGGTGCAATTGCCAGTGGATAACCCACGTAGGGGCGCAAACTGCCGATGAGCAAATTTCCGCCGACGAGTTGATCGATCAGATAGCGTTGGAACGCCTGATTGTCGTCCAAAACGCTGCCGAGCGGATAGCTGACGAACAAAACGCCGCGTAACAGCCCTGTCAGCGCCAATAGGACGATCCAATGCCGCCGCATCGTTCTAATCTTGCAGGTAGCGCAGGCGCAGCGCGTCATTCATGCGATGCACGACCTTCAGCACAGCGTCGGGGCAGTGTCCGCCAACGACGCCGCCCGCCTCGACATAGGCATCGCGCAAAATCTTGCCCCAGTTGCCGGTACTACGCATCTTGGGATCATTGACGTACTGTTCGATGGTCTGGGCTTGGTGTCCGCTCAACGGCGCGAGCATCCGCTCGAAGCTGGTGTAGACCTCATCGATATCGCGCGGCGCAACATCCACAATTTCATCGAGCGCCTTGTGCATATAGCGGCGTTTCATCGCGTAAAATTCGGACAGCGCCATTTGTGTCCCGGCGGCGGTCGTGATGACGACATCGGTACATTCGCGGTCGCTGGCGTCCTGCATCCGAATGAACGTCTCGCGGTCGAGGGGGCCCAAGATCGCCCACAGCGTCTTGTCCTGCATCATCGGTTCCAGATCGCAGCCATGCTTGCGGAAATACGCTTCGATCAGCGCGTGGCTGAACTCAAAATCGACCAGCACCGCCGCCATGCGCGCCGCGCTGATGTTGGTTGGCATCCCCGTACTTTCGACCGTACAGACGCGCTTGCTCGTGGAAAGATCGGGGCGGACGCGCCCAATCGGGTTGTGCATCAGCGAGATCATCTCGCCTTCGTATTCTTCATACATCATCGCGCGTCCGGTGGCGTTGGCACGTTCGAGGCGCAGTAGTTCGGCGTAGCGGCGCAAATCCTCGTCGCGGTAGTGGGGACTGAGCGGCAGTTCGAGATAGCGCCCGGTTACGGTCACACCGCGCAAAATTTCGCGCGTGCAGAGCAGTTCGGCGTCGCACGTCCCGTTGACAAACGGGCTGCCTTTGAGGACAGCAGAATTGGCGACGGCGGTCGCGCTCTTGAGGATGGTGTGATAGGTCAGCAGACCCAACGCCTCCGAACGTCCAGCGAGGTCGATATGAATGTGCGTCCCCTGATTGCGGAACAGGTTGACGTAATGCCCTTCGGGGACGTGGTAGCGTGCCTTGACCTGCGCGAGATGTTCGACGTAATCGGGGAACATATTGTTGACGCCGACCATCAAATCGACGGCGGTTTCGACCTTCGGATGCGCCGTCATTTTGAAATCGGAGCGCGTCGGGTAGCTCGGTAGGATGGCGTTGAGCATCCCGGTTTCTTTGGTGGTTGCGGCAATCGCGGTGAACATGCCAATCAGGGCGCTGCGCGTTTTGTGATAACCGACGCTGGGCGCGATGTGTGCTTCAATCTGATACATGCACGCTTCGCGGTCAAGATGCGGATACACGCCGATATGGGTCGCGTGTGTGTAATACGTGCGCATGTAATGTTGGATTTCATCTTCGGTGGGTGAACTGCCGTCGGCATGGAGCAGCCCCATCTCGATTTCCGCGCCCAAGACGCGCATTTTCGTCTGCGTATCTTCGGTTTCGCCCATATTGGTGTGATTGACGCTGGGATTCAAATTATAACGCACGACGCTTTCTACAAATTTTTTGCCGCTACGATAGCGGTTGCTGACGGCGCTGCCCAACAAGAATTTGCGTCCGCCGACCTCGCCCAAAATGACGTTCGCGCCGTTAGGGTTGGCGTCGGCATCGTAATACAGCGTCACGTCGCCGCCCACTTGCTCGGACAGCCAATCGAGCGGCAGCGTATCGTCAACGGGTGGGTTTGCGATCAACGATTCGAGCGCCTGATTGAAGGCGCGCTTTTGACGTTCGATTTCGCGCCAAGAGGCGTCGCGGCTGTAGGCAGTCAAAACATCATTGCTCGGTAAAAAAATCATTGGCTTCGCCCCCGCGACGTTGAATATGTGTCCGATATTGTCCCTGATTCGTTAGCTACGGGCAAGCCCTTTTCATTTTGGGCGAATGGCTTATCATCGTGAGCTTCAGCCAGTTGGAGCGACCGCATGTCAAAATCGATTGATCGCGCCCTACCATTCGTGATCGCCCTGCTGCCGAGCTTGGTTGGGTTGCTGCTGTTCGCTGCCCGTTCGCGCGGGGGATGGGCGGACTTCATGCCGCTGTGGAACGATGAAGTTGTGCATTGGCATCAGGCGGCGACCTTTAGCGTCGCCGGCTTCGACGGCGGCTATTATACGGTCAACGAAATGCCAGCGCGCGCGTCCTTCGCACATTTCTACGCATGGGGTCCTGTGCTGCCGATGTTCTACGGTGCTTTCATGCGCGTGTTGGGACAATCGATGCTGTTGTTCCCACTGCTCAACGCCGCGCTGTTCACGGGCGCGCTGTTTGTTTTCATTCGAATTGCGCGCTTGGATCGGCAGCAGATGATTGTATTGGGCGTTGTCGCTGCAACGTTCATCCCCTTTCAAGTCTTTTTGCCGACACTCATGCAGGAAGCCTTGCAATCCGCGCTTGCTGTTTTCACGGCGGCGGGGATGATCGTCGTACTGCGCTCGGCGCGTGGATCGCCCGCCCGCCGCCGTTCCGTCTTGCTCATGGTGCTGTATATTGTCGTGATCGCGCAGACGCGAGCGACATGGGCGTTTTTGCTGATTCCGTTGTTCGCACTGTGGCTGCCGCTGCGGTGGGCGCTGCCCCTCGGTGGGGTCGGGGTGATCGTGGTGATTGGCTTTAGCCAGTGGATCGCCGCGCCGAATGCAAGTGTGCTGACTCAGGCTGTCGGGCTGGTGCGGACAGATGCGCTCGTTGCTCTGCGCCTCGTTGCCGATCATGCGCGGAATAATCTGTCTAATTTGGTTATTGGACATCCTATCGAATACCTCGTTCGTGCGCATATGCTGCTCTTGATAAGCTATTTTGGGTGGCGCGCGCGCAAAACTGAAGCAGATGCCGCGCTGTTTGGCGGGTTGGTGTTGATTACGGTGTTCGTGATCGGCGCTTGGTATATTGGCGACTGGCGCGATTTTCGGCATCTTGCGCCAAGTCTGTTATTGAGCTTGGTGCTGCTCATCGCTTGGCGGCGTTATCGTCTGATCGGCGTTGTGCTGCTCACCACGATGCTGATTTTGCCCTTCGCTGTGCAGTGGTCATTTTTCTGGTCGGGGCTGCATGTCAACGCTGACAAGCGCGCATCGTACGCAGTTTGGCAAACGCGGCTCGCAGAGCAGATACGCTATCAGCCTGACGTTCTAAGCGCATGGTGTAATACGGTTACGATGTCATTGCCCTATGTGGAGAGCGAAATTGCGTTGGCATTGGACGCGGGGATGGGCATGTCGATCTTATTGGGTGACATGGAGCCGATGTCTACAACGCTGCGCGCGCGCTACTTACTTTTGCATGAGGATGAGTCGGTGGTCAGGATCGAGCGCTTGAACGTGGAATGGCTGTTGGATGTGCCGGACGGCGCACTGTATCTGAATCTCGATGCTGTCTGTTGAAACAAAACGGAGGCGCTCATGTGAACGCCCCCGCGATGAGAAAATGCCCGATTCAGCGATTAAAGGTGAAAGCCGGGTCGCCCCAAATGTGCCATGAACTCGGAGCGCGTCGTGCTTTCGTCTTTGAATATGCCGTGCATGGTGCTGGTCGTCATACTGGCTTCGTGCTTTTTGACGCCGCGCAGCATTGAACACATATGCACGCCGTCCGCGACGACCGCAACGCCTTGCGGCTGCAAGACTTCGTTGATGAAGTCGGCAATCTGGCGCGTCATGCGTTCTTGCACCTGTAAGCGCCGCGCGAACATATCGACGATGCGCGGAATCTTCGACAAGCCGATCACTTTGCCGTTCGGAATGTAAGCGACATGGACGCGCCCAATGAACGGCAGCATATGATGTTCGCACAGGCTCGAAAATTCAATATCGCGCACGATCACCATATCGTTGTAATCGACGTTGAACAGCGCACCGTTGATCAGCTTACCCGGATCGGTGCGATAGCCGCTCAACACCTCGTCGTACATGCGCGCCACGCGATCTGGCGTCTTGAGCAACCCTTCGCGCGTCGGGTCTTCGCCCACCGCTTCGAGAATATCATGGATAGCGACTTCAATTTTGCTGTGATCGACCGGCGGCAAGCCTAATTCAAAAGCGCGCTGGAAATCTTCCGAGACGAATTTAAATTCCATCGCGGTGAGCAAATCGTCGTCATGATAGTGACCATTACCGTTAAATTCATCATCACCCGCAAAAAATGCGCTCATGGTGATTCTTATCCCTTCCCCAATAACGCTAGATGTGATGCGCACTCTAAAGCACACATTTGTATCTGTATGGTAGTGACGCTATCTGATAGCCGTATGAATGGCATGTGAGGTTTCGCTACACACATGTTGGTTGGTACACTTCAGCCCGACTCTGAACAAATAATCTGACGATTAAACTACGGTGTTCCTTACCTTTGCCGAAATGCTGTATAATCTATCCCCGCACGTCGATTGAGGAGGAAAACCCAATTGAGCCTGATCGACTATGGACGAATTTTGCTGCGGCGGGGTTGGATTATCATCCTGTTGGCAGCGTTGGCGGGTGGGAGTGCCTATGTATTCAGCGGAACGCAGACGCCGATCTACCGCGCTACGCAGTTGGTCTTGATTCAGCCGTCGCGCAATGATCTGGGCTTGGCAGAAGCCACGATTCGGCTGATCAATTCTTACGTCGTTTATTTGAACAGCACCGAGATCGCGCAGCGCGTGATCGATAATCTCCGGCTCGATCTGACTGCCGGAAACCTAAAAGGCGCGGCGACGATTGTCCCCGACCGCGACCGCCTGACCGTACAAATCGATGTCGATCTGTCCGATCCCGACGTGGCAGGACGCGCCGCTGAGGAATGGGGCAATATGCTTGTCCAGTATCGCAACCGCGAAAATCAAACGGTACGTCAAGAGGATCGGATTAACGCGATTCTACCTGATCGCCCGCAGATCGGCTTGCTGCGCCCGAATCGGGTGGTCACGACCGCGGTTGGCGTCCTGTTGGGGGTGCTGGTCGGCACGGTGATCGTGTTCGCGCTCGAATATTTGGAGAGCGGCATCGTCCGCCGCCGTGAGGATATCGAGCGGATGGATATCGCGGTCTTGGCGTCTGTGCCGGAGGGCAAATGAGATGGCTGTGAACTTGATCACGCTGCAAGACCCGCGCGCGGCGGCAGCAGAGGCATATCGGGCGCTGCGCACGAACTTGATGTACAGCAGCGCGGATCGCCCGATCACGACCCTGATGCTGACCTCAGCGGCGGCGGGCGAGGATAAAAGTATTGCGCTCGCAAATCTGGCGGTCACCTTCGCCCAAGCGGGACACCGGACGATCATTGTCGATGCCGACTTGCGCCGCCCAGCGCAGCACACGATTTGGGGCGTGGACAATGCGCGCGGGTTGACGACGATGATTTTGGAAGATTCATTGTTGGCAAATCCGCCGCTGATCCAGACGGACGTGCCGAATTTGAGCGTACTCACCAGTGGAACGCTCCCGGCTGTCCCCGCTGATATTCTCGGTGGGGCGCGGATGAGCCAGGCGATTGGTGTATTGAAGGCGCGCGCCAGCTACGTGCTGTTCGACGCGCCGCCCGTATTGGTGGCAACGGATGCGGTGGTCTTGGGCGTTAAGGTCGATGGCGTGGTGTTGGTGACGCGCGCGGGTTCGACGCGGCGCGATCAGATCGCGCGGGCGCGTGAGGCGCTGGAGCGTGTGGGCGCGCGGATATTGGGCGCGGTGCTGACCAATGCCCCGCGCGAGATGAAAGGCTACTAACCATGAAGCTGCCGCCCGATCCAGACTCGGTTGAAAAGTGGTCACAACTGCCGCAAAATAAGCCGTCGCGTCAAGCCCTGCCGCCCGTCGCGGGCGGCTTGCTGCTCACGCGGACGCTGTTGATCGGCTTGTTCGTCGTCGCGGTGGTCGTGATCATCGTCGGGTTGCTGTCAGGGCGGGGCATCGGGTGAACATCGTCGTCGTAGGGGCATGGCACGCTATTGCCCGCATGAAGGGGACACGAATCTGATGATGAAAGGTCTAGTTCTCAGCGGCGGCAAAGGCACACGCCTGTACCCGCTGACTTATACGCGCGCGAAGCAGTTGATCCCAGTCGCCAACAAGCCCGTCCTCGTGCGCGTGATCGAGACGATCCGCGACGCGGGCGTGACCGAAATCGGCGTCGTCATCGGGCAGACCGGACCGGAAATCCGCGAGGCGCTCGGTGATGGATCGCGGTGGGGTGTGCGCATCACCTATATCCCGCAAGATAACCCCAACGGCTTGGCGCACGCGGTCAAGATCGCGCGCGATTTCCTGCAAGATGATTCGTTCGTCATGTTTTTGGGTGATAACGTGATTCAGGGCGGAATCAGCGGCTTAATCCGCGATTTCACGCAGCACAGCGAATGGAACAGCCAAATCGTGCTGAAAGCGGTCGATAATCCGTCCGCGTTTGGCGTCGCCAAACTGCGCGATGATGGCACGATTGAGCAGTTGATCGAAAAGCCGCCTGTCCCGCCGAGCAACTTGGCGTTGGTCGGCATTTATATGTTTGACGCGCACATCTTCAAGGCGGTGGATGCGATCCAGCCCTCACCGCGCGGCGAACTCGAAATTACCGACGCGATCCAATGGCTGATCACAAACGGCTACGTCGTTTCGCCACACGTCCATACGGGCTGGTGGATCGACACAGGCAAGCCAACCGATATGCTCGACGCCAACGCGCACGTTCTCGATGAAATCGTGCCGAGCGTGGCGGCGGACGCCGTGATCGAAAACAGCGAAGTGGATCGGCGTGTGACTGTCGAGCGCGGCGCGCGCATCATCAACAGCGTGATCCACGGACCCACGATCATCGGGGAGGATACGGTGATTGAGGACAGCTACGTTGGACCCTACACCAGCATCTATCATCATGTCAGGATCAAAGGCTGCGAGATTGACCGCAGTATCGTCTTGGAAAACAGCTCGATCTTGTCGCCCCCTGTACGCTTGCATGACTGTCTGATCGGACGCAACGTCACGATTCAGCCGAAAGAGTCACGCCCGCGCACGCTGACGATGAACTTGGGCGATTACAGCAACTTGTGGATGGTTTAAGAGAGCTTATGAGCGTACAAACGAAGAAAGAAATCCGCCTGATCGCCATCGATCTGGATGGCATGCTGCTCGACCCCCAATCGAAACTGACGGATCGCACGGCGAAGGCTGTCCAAGCGGCGGCGGACAAGGGCATCGCCATTGTGTTTGCGACGGGCAAGACGTATACCGCCGTCGCGCCGCTGGTCAAGCGCTTCAACCTGACGACGCCGTGTATCTGCTTGCAAGGGCTGACGACCTACGCGGCGGACGGCAAAATCACCCATCAGCAGATGTTGGATGCCAACGTCGCGCGTCAGGTGATCACCTACGCCGAAGATCGCGGTTTCGTCGTGATCCTGTACAGCGGCACGCGCATCATTATGCGGACACGCGATCAGCGCGTCGAAGAGGCAGTCTTCACGCGCTATCACGAGCCGAACCCTGAAATTGTGGGTCCGCTGCAAAATATCGTCAGCGATCTGCCGATTCACAAGCTGGCTGCCATTGGTGATCCGCGCGCGATCAAGGCGCTCCGCTGGCAGTTGAACGTCCAAATCGGCGGCGGTGCGCGCATGATGCAAGCAGGTGTCCCGCAAATGGTGGAAATCTTGCCGCCGGGCGCGAGCAAAGGCGCGGCGCTGCGCCAACTGCTCAAAGATTTGCGCATCGATGCGGCGAACGTGCTGGCGATTGGTGACGCTGAGAACGACTTGGAAATGCTCCAACTCGCGGGAATCGGTGTAGCGATGGGGCAGGCGGAGCAGAACATCAAGGACGGCGCGGATTACGTCGTCGCCAGCAACGCTGAAGATGGCGCGGCAGAAGCCATCGAACGGTTCGCGCTTGGCATCGATCCGAACGCGCCGAAGGTAGAACCTCCAGACGATGCGAAAGAACCGACTTCAACCCCAACGGCGGCAGGCGCGCCCGCCGCGCAGGGGACACCGGACGGCAAAACCGATCTGCCGGATGGTCTGACCGCGCTTGGCGAAACTGACAAGGCGGCTCCACAGCCCGTTGTGGCAGCGGAGAAGGGGAGCGCGGACGCATGAAAAATATCCTCGTCACGGGCGGCGCGGGCTTCATTGGCAGCGCGTTCGTGCGCCACATGATCGAAAAGTACCCGGACTATACCATCATCGTCTACGACAAGCTGACCTACGCGGGCAACCTCGATAACCTGCTGCCCGTTCACGATGAGCCGAAATTTCGCATGGAGCGTGGCGATATCGCGGATCGAGAGACGGTGCGGCGCGTGCTGAACGACCACGACATCGATACGATTGTCAATTTCGCCGCCGAAAGCCATGTAGATCGCAGCATCTTGCAAGCCGATGCGTTCATCCATACGGATGTGGTCGGTGTGTATCTGCTGTTGGATGAGGCGCGGACGCGGGGACTGGAACGGTTTTTACACGTCAGTACCGATGAGGTCTACGGCGATATTCATGACGGCTCATTCTCGGTCGAAAGCGATGCGTTCGCGCCCAACAGCCCGTATGCCGCCAGCAAAGCGGGCGGCGAATTAATGGTGCGCGCGTATCACGTCACGCACGGCTTGAACACAGTGATCACGCGCGGGAGCAATACGTTCGGCGCGTATCAATATCCCGAAAAACTGCTGCCATTCTTCATCACCGAGGCATTGGATGATCGTCCGCTGCCGCTGTATGGCGACGGGCGGCAGGTACGCGATTGGTTGTACGTCGAAGACCACGTTAGCGGGATCGATCTGGCGCTGCACAAGGGCGTTTCCGGCGAAGCATACAACATCGCCGGCGAGGATAACCGCTTCAATATCGATGTGGCGCATCAGATGCTCGACTTGTTGGGCAAGCCGTATTCGCTGCTCAAGCACGTCCCCGACCGCGAGGGACACGACCGCCGCTACGCGATGAACTGCGACAAACTGCGCGCGCTTGGTTGGACGCAAGCGCACAAGTGGGAAGGGGCGTTGCAGGCAACCGTCGATTGGTACGTCGGCAACGAATGGTGGTGGCGCAAGATCAAGACTGGCGAGTATCTCGATTATTATAAGCGCCAATACAGCGCGCGCCTCGCCGCCGCCGAGTCTGCTTAACGCGATGTCGCGCCCCGACGGACGCTACAAGCTGACCGATGCCGAGAAAACGACGGTCAAGGCGGAACTACGCGCGGCGCTGATCGCGGCGGCACAGGCGCGCGAACTGCTGACGTATACCGAATTGGTGCTGCGGATTCCGAGCGTCGTGCTGCATCCCCATTCGTTCATCTTGGCACATCTAATGCGCGAGGTCTGCGGTGACGAATACGACAAAACAGGCGTGATGCTATGCGCGCTGGTCGTGAGCAAGCTCACGGGCGTGCCGGGCGCGGGCTACTTTCGCGGTTTCGGCGCGGCGTCGGCGGCGTCCAACGAGGACAATGATTGGAAGATCGCATGGCGCGAAGACGTCGAACGCGCCTTCAGCTATTGGAGCAAATCGTGAAACGCATCCTCGTCACAGGCGCGAAAGGGCGGCTCGGCGGGCGTCTGGTCGAGGTCTTGTCCGCGCAGTATTCCGAAATCATCGGCGTCGATGTGGACGAGTTTGATGTCGCAGATTTTGATGCGGCGCGGACATTCATCGCGGCGGCGCAGCCTGATCTGGTGATTCACGCGGCGGCGTGGACGGATGTCGATGGCTGTGCGCGCGAACCGGAGAAGGCGATCCAGATCAACGGCTTCGGCGCGCAAAATATGGCGCTGGCGGCAGCGGCGGTCAACGCGCCGATCCTGTACGTCAGCACGAACGAGGTGTTCGACGGCGAGTCGCGCACACCGTACCGCGAATATGACCCGCAGCGCCCAATCAACGCCTATGGGTACAGCAAATTCGTGGGCGAACGCGCGGTTATGACGCTGAATCCGCGCCATTATATTGTGCGCACGTCGTGGGTGTTCGCGCACGGTGGCAAGAATTTCATCCAGACCATGTTGAACGCCGCGAAGGCGGGCAAGCCGCTGCGCGTCGTGGTCGATGAAATCGCATGTCCGACGTACAACAACGATTTAGCCGACGCTATCGCGCGGCTGATCACGACCGAACGCTATGGAGTGTATCATTGTACCAATGCAGGCGCATGTTCGCGCTACGCCTTCGCGCGCGCCATCTTGGATCGCGCGGGCTACGCCGAGACACCCATTCAGCCGCTCTTGTCGCATCAATGGGCGCGTCCATCCACACCGCCGCACTATTCGCCGCTCGAAAATCTGGCAGGGCGCGGACTAGGCATCGAACTGCGGACGTGGCAAGCAGCGGTGGATGCGTTTATGAAACACGAGGGTCTGTAACATGGTGAAGATTCATGCGATCCAGACGGGGACAGTTGCCGTCAAAACGCGCCAGCGCGAGGGCGTTGGGCAGGGCTTGATGCGCCAGTTCAAAACGCTCACGGATACGAAATGGACTGACCCGCTGCCCATTTACGTCTGGGTGATCGAGCATCCCGAAGGCGTGATCGTGATCGACACGGGCGAAACCGCGCGTGCCACGCAGCGAGGCTACTTCACGGTGTGGCATCCGTATTTCCGGCTTGGTGTGCGCGAATGGGTACAGACTGAGGACGAAATCGGCGTGCAGCTTGAGCGGATCGGCATTGCGCCGTCGGATGTGCGTTGGGTCGTCATGACGCATCTGCACACCGATCACAGCGGTGGGCTGGCGCATTTCTCGAACAGCGAAATCGTCCTCGCGCGGGCAGAATATGACGCGGCGCAAGGATTTCGCGGGCAGGTCAGCGGCTATTTGCCCCAGCACATCCCAAAGTGGTTCAAGCCGGTGCTGCTCGATCATCCTACACTGACCGATGGAACTTTTGGCGCGCCGATTGTGCTGACGAAAGCGGGCGACGTGCGCATCGTCTCGACGCCGGGACACACGGTGGGGCATCAATCGGTGCTGTTCGAGCAGGATGGACTGACCTGTTTTTTCGCGGGCGATACCTCGTACACGCAAGACACGATGATACGACAGGCGATTGATGGGGTGTCGCCAGACGAAAACGCGGCGCGAGCGACGTTGGCGCGCATCCTCGCGTTCGCGCGCGGGACGCCGACGGTCTATCTGCCGACGCACGACCCCGACTCCAAGTTGCGGCTCGAAAATCGCGTGACGGTGTTCGGTCAAGCGCCAATGCCAAGCGAGTTGAACTGAGGCTGTCAGTGCCAGCAGTCGATAACGCATGAATGACTCAGCCCGCAGTTCTCAGCAGTTAGCCCTTTTTTCTGTCGTGATTCCACATTGGAATGGGCTGCGCCATTTGCAGACGTGTCTCGATGCGCTGGCGCGGCAAACCTACGCGCCCATCGAGGTGATCCTCGTCGATAATGCGTCGTCGGATGGCTCGCAAGCGTTTGTCCGCGAACGCTATCCGGCGGTCACGCTGATCGAATTACCGGAAAATCGCGGCTTCACGGGTGCGTGCAATGCAGGCTTCGCGGCGGCGAAGGGTGAATTTATCGCGCTGCTCAACAATGATACGGAAGTCGATGCGGGTTGGGCGGCGGCGGTCGTGGATGCCTTCGGGCGTGATCTGCGCGTCGGGAGCGTCGCCAGCAAGATGCTGCTGTTCGATCAGCGCGATCACATCCACACGGCGGGCGATTTCTTCACGCACGACGGACGCGCGGGCAATCGCGGGGTGTGGGAGCTTGACAGCGGACAATATGACCGCGAAGAATATGTATTTAGCGCCTGCGGCGGCTCGTCGGCGTATCGGCGGGCGCTGTTGGACGAAATCGGCGGGCTGGACGACGATTTCTTCTTCTCGCTGGAGGATGTGGACTTGGGCTGGCGCGCGCAGTTGGCGGGCTGGCGCTGTCTTTACACCCCGCGCGCAATCGTGTACCATCACTTGGCAGCGACCGGAGGCGGTGTCACTGCCAGCTATTATGACGGTCGCAATTTGATCGCGGTCTTGGCGAAAAATTACCCTAACGCGCTGTGGCGCAAACATGGCGGCGTGATTGTGCGGGCGCAAGCGCGGCAAGCGTGGGCGGCTGTGCGCGCGTGGCGTGGCGCGGCGGCGCGCGCACGGCTGCGCGGGATGGCGGTGGGCATCGTCGGGCTGCCGCGCACATGGCGCAAACGACGCGCGATTCAAGCAGCGCGCAGCGTTTCTATCGAATATATTGAGTCGATTTTATCCTAAACCACATGGAGTATTTTGGTTGAGTTCTCGCCTGTCCCCCCTGTTGTCGATCATCATCCCGGCACACAACGAAGAACACCGCCTGCCGCCGAGCTTGGCGAAGATCGATGCCTTCTTGCGGACGCAGCCGTATGCTGCCGAAGTGATCGTCGTCGAGAACGGCAGCCATGATCGCACGGCGGACGTGACGCGCGCCTTTGCCGCCGATCATCCTTACGTCACCCTGTTGGAAGTGGAGACGCGCGGCAAAGGCTTGGCGGTCAAGGCGGGCATGTTGGCGGCGCGCGGCGAGTATCGCTTCATCTGCGACACCGATTTGTCGATGCCGATTGAAGAAATTACGAAATTTTTGCCGCCGCACGCCGATGGCTACGACATCAGCATCGCCACGCGCGAGGGCAAAGAAGCACGGCGGATCGGAGAGCCGGAATATCGGCACTTGATGGGACGGGTCAACAACCTGCTCATCAAAATCTTCGCCGTGCGCGGCTTTGAAGATACCCAATGCGGCTTCAAGATGTTCCACCGCCGCGCGGCAGATGATTTGTTCGCCGTGCAGCATATGACGGGCATCGGCTTCGATGTGGAACTGCTGTTCATCGCCAAGCGGCGCGGCTATCGCGTGCGCGAAGTGCCGATTACGTGGTACTTCGACCCCGACAGCCGGATGCGCCTCGTTCAAGATTCGCTGCGAATGCTGTTGGAAATCTTCGATATTCGTCAGAACTGGGCGAAGGGGTTGTATGCGCCGGAAACTGCCGGAAACCGCCAGCCTGAGTCTTGAGCGCGGCTTGTGGGCGCAAGGCTATCGCCAAATCGCAGGCATCGATGAAGCTGGGCGCGGCGCGTGGGCGGGACCCGTCGCGGCGGGTGCCGTCGTGCTGCCGCCGGAACGCGCCGACGATCTGCGCCTAGTCCTCGAAGGCGTGCGCGATAGCAAGCAGTTGAGTCCGCGGGCGCGGGCGGGGTTGGTCGAGCGCATCCAAACGACGGCGCTGGCATGGGGCATCGGCGCGGCGGATAACACCGAGATCGACGCGCTGCACATCGTCCCCGCGACCTGCTTGGCGATGGGGCGGGCGTTGGATGATCTCAACGCGCGGTTTCCCGATGCGAAGGTCGATTTTCTGCTGTTGGACTCGATTCGCTGGCAAGCGTTGGAGGTCGGGACGATGCCGCATCGCGCGGTCATCGGCGGCGATCGGCTGTCGTTGAGCATCGCCGCCGCCAGCATCTTGGCAAAGGTCTGGCGCGATGAACGCATGGTTGAATATGACCAAACGTATCCCGATTTCGGCTTCGCGGTTCACAAAGGCTATGGCGTGGCGGCGCATCGCACGGCGTTGGACGAACAGGGCGCATGTAAGATTCACCGCATGTCGTTTCGTCCAATGGTACAGCCCCGTTTGTTGAGTGACTCCAGTGAGTGACCGATGACACAGCCGATTTTGCGCTCGATTCAAGTTGGACGCCCTGCCGATCACGGCGCGGACACGCTATCAAAAAAGCATTGGCAGTCTGGCATCTTCAAATTTCCGGTCGAAGGGCGCGTTTGGCTCGATACGGCGCTGCTTGATGGCGACGGACAAGCCGATTTGGTCAATCATGGCGGCGTGTATCGCGTCGTGTTGGCGTACAGCGCCGACCATTACCCGACATGGCGCGCCGAATTGGGTTTCGAGATGCCCTATGGCGGCTTCGGAGAGAACTTCACCGTCTCCGAACTGACGGAAGAAACGGTCTGTTTGGGCGACGTTTACGCTGTTGGAGAGGCGGTCGTGCAGGTGACGCAGCCGCGCGCGCCCTGTTGGAAGCTGGCGCGCCGTTGGGAAATCAAAGATTTGACGGCGCGCGTCGAGGCACGCGGATGGGGTGGCTGGTATCATCGCGTCGTGCAGCCCGGATTCGTCGCGGCGGGGGACAGCTACCGCCGGATCGAGCGCTCGCATCCCGATTTCACCATCGCGCGCATCAATGATTTGGTCAGCAAGCGCAACGTCGATCTGACGTTCGCGGCGGCGCTGTCCGAAGCGGAGATGTTGACGCCAACGTGGCGCGAATGGTTTGCCGAGATGGGCGCACCCGCGTAAGCCACTGTGGGCATGGCGCAGGTCACGCGCCATGCCCCTACACACAACGCGCGCTTTCCGATACGATTGCGGCGTTTTCCATCGAGAATCAAATATGAAGCTCGCCCTTGTCCACGACTGGCTGAATCAGCGCGGCGGCGCGGAAGATGTGTTGGAGACGCTGGTTGCGCTCTACCCCGACAGCCCGATTTACACCAGCTTGTACGCGCCCGACATCATGCCCGCGTCGTATCGGGCGTGGGACGTGCGCCCGCTGTGGAGCGACCGCTTGCCGGGCATCCGCCACCATCATCAGCCATATTTGCCTGCCTATCCGCTGGCGTGGGGCGGGTTGGATTTGTCAGCCTATGATGTGGTGTTGAGCAACAAGAGCGGCTTTTGTCATGGCGTGCGCGTGGGAGAACGAACGCTGCACGTCTGCTACTGCCTCGCGCCGACGCGCTATGTCTGGGATTTGCAGTCGTACAGCGCGCGCGAGGGCTTCGGGCGCGCTGTCGAAATCGGCTTGCGTCCGCTGATCGCGTGGATGCGTCGTTGGGACTTGGATGCGGCGCGGCGCGTGGATCGCTTCATCGCCATTTCGACTGAGATTCAGGCGCGGATCAAGCAGTTTTATGGGCGCAATTCCGACATGATCTATCCGCCCGTCGAAACGGCGCGCTTTCAGCCGTCGAATGTGACCGACGATTATTTTCTGGTCGTCTCGCGTCTGATCCCGTACAAGCGGATCGATCTCGCGGTGCAGGCGGCGACGCGCTTGGGCGTGCGCTTACTCGTTGGCGGTAAGGGGCGCGATCTCGACAAGCTGCGCGCGATGGCGGGTTCGACAGTGGAATTTCTCGGCTATGTGCCGGATGATGAGCTGCCAGATTTGATGGCGCGCTGCAAGGCGTTCATCTTTCCCGGACTCGAAGATTTCGGCATCACGCCCGTGCAAGCGCAAGCGGCGGGGCGTCCGGTGATCGCCTATGGCGGCGGCGGCGCGCTCGATACGGTGATTCCGGGCGTGACGGGCGAACACTTCACCGCATTGACCGTCGAAAGCCTGATGCGCGTGATGGCGGACTTCGATCCGGCGCGCTACGCTGTGCGGACGATCCGCGCGCACGCCGAAACGTTTGATCGCGCGGTGTTCGAGCGGGGGCTTACGGACTACGTGGATCGCGCATGGGATGATTTCAAACGAGGACGCCGATGATCAGCACCGATTTGGAAACGATTCGCACCCGCGCCGATGCCCGCCGCGCCGAATTTGACGCGCTGTGTGATCGTTTGCAAGCTGACGACACCATCGACGACGCCGAACTCGACGCGCGTATCGACGCTATCGCTCAGCCGATCATCGCGGCGATTGACTGTACCGCCTGCGCGCACTGCTGCCGCACGGCGCAAGTCGCGCTGACTCCGCGCGATGTAGCACGGTTGGCGCGCGGATTGGACACGACGCCGACGGCGATCATCGCGGATTATGTGGATCGCGCGGCGGGGAAAGCGGTGGGCGAATGGGGCGTGATGCGTGCGTCGCCGTGTCCGTTTTTGAAGGGCAAATTATGTTCGATCTACGCACATCGCCCAGAGTCGTGCGCGCTGTATCCGCAGTTCACGCCCGATTTCCGCTGGACGCTGGCGCACACCATCGACGGCGCGGGCGCGTGTCCGATTATCTATAACGTGCTGGCGGCGGTGGTGGACGCGACTTCTCCTGCATTTGGAAAGACGGATGCGGGTGACGTGAAATAAAAAAGCCCGCCTCTGTGTATTGGCACAGGGACGGGCGTGGTACAGGGGGGGGTGGGGTATAGGAAGGATTACCGCATTTCACCGATTATCGCGTCTGACCGCGACCATCTGTTTACGAAACGACTGCTCACGACATGATCTCGTTCGCTACCATTAAATTTCGTTGATCTGGTCGTCTCATCTGCCTTTACTATATGCTTTTCCCGCCGTCGCAAAACGGGTGAGGCGGGGGGTTTGGGCTAGGTCAATTGGGGGATAAAATGTCCGCGTCGTTCAACCCGTACAGATCGCTGAATTTGTCGGTCAAGTAGCGCAAATACGGCGCGACGTTCAAATCTGCGCCGGTTGAGCGTACGAGGAGTTCGCTGCCGCTGTACGCGCGTCCATGCCGATAGATGTTCTCCGTCAGCCAACCGCGCAGCGGTGCGTAATCCGCGCGCCCCAACGCTGCATCGAGTCCGGCAACATCGCGCTGTGCCGCCTCCAAAAACTGTGCCGACATCACATTGCCGACGGTGTAGCCGGGAAACGAGCCGAAGCCGCCGCCCGACCAATGAACATCTTGCAGCACGCCTTTGCTGTCGTTGGGTGGCGTCACGCCAAGATATTCCTGCATTTTGGCGCTCCAAATTTCCGGTAAATCGTTCACCTTGATGGAACCGTCCATCAAGCCGAGTTCGATCTCGACGCGCAGCATGATATGGAGGTTGTACGTCACCTCGTCGGCTTCGACGCGGATCAACGACGGGCGCACGCGGTTGACCGAGCGATAGAGCAAATCGGGGTCAGTGTCTTGGAATTGATCGGGGAAATAATCGCGCAAGCGGTCAAAGTGCGCCGCCCAGAACGTGCGGCTGCGCCCGATCTGGTTTTCCCACAGGCGCGACTGCGATTCGTGCGCGCCGTAGCTGGTGCCGCCAACGGGATACTTGCCGAGAAAATCGATTGCCAGCGCCGTCCGCGTGAGCGCCGGATCGACGCCCTGTTCGTAGAGCGCGTGTCCGGTCTCATGCAGGATGCCGTAGAATGCCATCGGGAAGTAATTCACGTTGTAGCGGGTCGTGATGCGCACATCTTGGCGCGTGAACGATATCTCAAACGGATGCGGCGCGATATCCAGCCGTCCGCGCGTCGTATCGTAGCCGAACTGTCCCGCGACCTCCAGCCCAAACGCGCGCTGACGGTCAATTGAATAGGTCTGCGTCCACAAATCGCGCTCCAGCGGCTTGTCATGGGCGACAATCGTGCGCAAGAGCGGCAGCAGCCCCGCTTTCAGCCCGTCGAACAGCGTGCGCAGCTTGGCGGCGGTCATGCTTGGCTCGTACTCGAACACCAGCGCATCGAAGGGGTGTTCGTCGTAGCCGATGGCATCGGCTTGACGGCGCGCAAGATCGACCTGCTTCTGCAAATAGGGCGCGAACGACGCGAAATCATCGTTTTTCTTCGCCTCTGCCCAGACGCCTTCCGAGACGGGTTCGAGCGCGGCTTTTTCGCTCACCAAGTCGAGCGGCAAGCGCCGGATGATGTCGAAATATTGGCGCGTTTGCTGCACGGCGCGCACGCGGTACGAATCGGCGTCGTCCCCCGCGATTTCGGCTTCGGCGGCGTCGATCAGGCGCGCCGTCTGGTCGCTGATGAAGTGCTGCTGCGACAGCTTCGACAGCGACGCCAATTGATAGCCGCGCGTCTCTGCGCCGCCGGGCGGCATGTTGGTGCGCGCGTCCCATTTGAGGAGCGAGATCGCGCAGAGGATATCGTTCAGTTCTGCGATGTGTTGTTCAAAATCGGTGTATGCGCTCATGTTCTCTCCGAGTAATGAGTGATGCGTAACGAGTAGAACCCAAACGATGTCAGGGGTTGCCAGCAGCAAGCGAGTCAAGCGGTGGGACGCCCCCTACACTGTCAATCTTGTTTCCGTTCTCCATGAGTCCACTAACCTGAGTTTTGGATAGTCTCTAAACCGTTCACCTCACCCCCCAACCCCCTCTCCACGCTGTCTGAGGGGAGGACACCTTTTCAAGAACCTCACCCCCTGACCCCCTCTCCACGCAGTGGAGAGGGGGTCAGGGGGGTGAGGTGATTCAGGGAGAAAACCAAACATGTCCTCCCCTCAGCCACGCTGTGGTTGGGGGGTGAGGTGAAGCTATCCAAAACTCAGGTTAAGTACGAGCGCATTTCCTCAGTACGCAGTCCTTTTAGATCGACCGCATCATCCCGCCATCGACACGCAGCGTTGCGCCCGTGATATACGCGGCGGCGGGCGAGAGCAAGAACGCCGCCGCCGCGCCGAAATCTTCAATCGTACCGAGCCGTCCGAGCGGAATCTTGGCGATGCTGGCGGCGCGAATGTCCTCAATCGGCTTGCCGGTGCGCTTGGCGGCGGCTTCGTCCAACTGTGCCACGCGCTCGGTGTCGATGCGTCCGGGAATCAGATTGTTGACGCGAATGCCGTCCGCCGCCAGTTCGTCCGCCAATGTCTTGATCAGCCCAGCGACGCCGGAGCGCATCACCGTCGAGAGTCCAAGCCGCTCAATCGGCTCTTTGATCGACGACGATGTGATCGTGAGGATCGCGCCCCCCGCGCGCATGTGGGGCAGCGCGGAACGGATCATGCGGACGGCGCTCATCAGCGTGAGTTCAAACGCGGCTTGCCATTGGGCATCGGTCACATCTTTGACCAGTCCGGCGGGGGGCCCCCCCGCGTTGATCAACAGCGCGTCGATCTGTCCCCACTGCCCAACGGACGCATCGACCCACGCTTGAATTGACTCCGGTTTCAGCACATCGCAGACCGATGCGAGAATCTCTGCGTTCGTCTCGCTTTTCAACGTCGTCGCCGCTTTTTGCACGTTAGCGTCATCGCGGCTGCAAATCGAGACGCGCGCGCCGTCCCGAGCCAATGCACGTGCCACGCCGTAGCCGAGCCCCTTGCTGGCGGCGGAGACGAGCGCGACTTTCCCTTGTAAGCCTAAATCCATTTAGCGTACTCCTTCAAGTGAAGTTGAACCGCCAAGACGCCAAGCTGCCGAGAATGGATGCTTTCTTGGCGTCTTGGCGGTTCAACTCAAAACGACAATTTCTGGGTCGGATCAGCGATGCCCGCACGGCGGAAAATCCAATCGATCTCCGCGTCCGTTCCAGCGCTGACCGCTGCGAACGGCGTGCGCGGCGTCGGATGTGCGATGGCACCGCGCCGATGCAGCAGCAGTTTACGGATCGTCAGATTGACGATGGGCTGATTCTCGTAGCGAATCAGCGGCAGATAGCGGTCAAAGATGCGTTCGGCGTCGGCGTGGCGTCCTTCACGGAAAGCGCGATAAACCGCGATCAGGATTTCGGTGAACGCGAAGCCCGTCATCGTTCCCGCCGCGCCGCGTCCCAATTCTTCGAGCAGGAACATGCCACCGAGTCCGCCGAAGATGGCGAATTGGTCGGTGCGCGCGCGGATCGCGGCGATTTTGTCCATCAGCGGCGGGTCTTCCAATTTGAGCGTGCGCGCGTTGGGAATCTGCGCCGCCAACTGTGCCAGCATGTCCGCCGTCATGATGATGCCGTTGACGGGCGGGAAGTCTTGGACAACGATGGTTGCCGCGACGGCATCCGCGATGCGCGCATAAAGGGTGATGATATCGTCGTCGGTGTAGGGCGACAGGCGCGGCGGCGCGATCATCACGCCGGATGCGCCCGCCGCAAGGGCGGCTTTGGTGAGCGCAATCGATGTGTTCAAATCGTTGTGGCTCGCGCCGACAATCACGGGGATGCGCCCGTTCACCGTCGCCATGACGGTTTCTAGGACGCGCGCGCGCTCATCGAGGCTGAGTTTGGCGGCTTCGCCCAAGACGCCGAGAATCGTCAGTCCCATCACGCCCATGTCGATCTGAAAGTTCACCAGACCGCGTAAGCTGTCGAAATCGATGGATTCATCGGCGTGGAAGGGGGTCGCCAAGATATTGTAAATGCCGGATAACGGCGTTCGTTCGGTCATGCGTTGGACTCCTGCTGGGCTGCAAATCGAATAGGCATGTCGGCGCGCTTGCTGCGAAAGATCAATACGACGGCAGCGCCGTTCAACAGCACGCCGACGGCGACAATCTGCATGATCAGACCAAATCCGATGGTGGTTTGCAACGTTCCGCTGATCGCCGTCGCCGCGAACCAGCCAATATTCCACATGATCATCGTCATGCTGCTGGCGATATTGTGCAGCGACGGCGGCAGCCGATCCAGCACGAGCGGTTGATACAACGGCTGCATCGTGTTGCGGAACGAGATGGCTACGACGAAGAAGATCGCACTGATCGCCAACGGCAGCAGCAAGCCGAGACCGAAGAACGCCACCGCCGCAATCGTCATGGTCAAGCCGAGCGCGCCCGCACGTCCAAGCCGCCGCTCCCACGCGCCGTTGAGCATGGGAATCAGCGCCATGCCGATCCAGCCGATGCTGATGATCGTGCCGACGGTATCATCGGGTAGGGCGAACTGCGTGCGAAAGAATAGATTGTAGAACGGGAACGTCAGTCCGCCCGTGAAGCCAAAGGTCAGCATCGGGATCGAGACGAATGCCAACATGCCCCAAGGGATGCGAACCTCACCCCGCGCTACGTTGAGACGGGGAGGCTTTTCATCGCGCGCGCTCGTTTTGAGCAATAGAGAGGGTGGTGATTGAGGTGAAAGCGATAGGGGGAGCGATGTTTTGACGAACAACAGCGGGATCGAGCCGATTAACCCGACGCCCGCTGCCAGCGCAATCGACGACGCATAGGCGAAGGGCGTATTCGCGCTCGCTGTCCACGCTGCCGGGACGCTGCCCGCGAACAGCGCGATCATCAGCGCAGGGACGCGCCCGCCAGTGAAGCTGCCGACTCCCATCGAGACCATGCTGACGACATTGTGCAGCGAGAAAAAGCGCGTGCGCCCCGCCGCTGCGACCAAGCCCATCATCAACGGCGCGCTGGCGATCTGCTGTGCGCCGTAGCACATGCCGAACAAGAAGCGTGCGACGCCCAACATGGTCAGCGTGGGGAACAACAGCACGCCCAACGCCGCTGAACAGCCAATCGATGCCCAGAGCAGCATCGAGCGCGCGCCCAATCGGTTGCACAGCAGCCCAACTGGGATGCTGGTCAAAAAACCCGCCAGTCGCGGGAGCGATTGCAGCGCGCTGATCGTTTGCGGGTCGTGACCGAGACTGACGAAGTAGAAATTCAACAGCACATCCATCATGCCGATCACGCCCGCATGGAAGAACGCGCTGTAGACGAGAAACCAAAGGGCGGGACGCCGATTCATGCCGTGATCCTAGCGAAAAGGTGAGCCTCATGATGATGGTAGCGCGCATTGGTGTCGGGGAATAGAACCGCTATACCAGTCCACCTCATAGAATTTCGACCAAGATTTCAACGTGGAAATAGATGGAGTGGATAACTTTGAAAATAAAAGTGACTCAACGCAGAGGAAAAAGAGCGCATCCTCCTTTCTCCGCGTTGAATCCGCTACGTTTCAAATCTATAAATGCTGTCCGCTCACGGCGCGTTCAAGACGGCTTGCGCGCGCGGCGTCGCCAAGAAGCGCGCGCGCATGTCCGGCGGCGCGTCGTCGGCAATCGCGGCGAGCGCGGATCGCGCTTCGGCATAAGCAGTTTGCGCGCCGTCGGGGTTGCCTAACGTCGTTTCGACTTGCCCCAAGAGTGTCATAATTTCCCACAGGACGCGGCGCGTCCCCATCGTGGTGGCGGCGCTACGTCCTTCGACCAACAGCGCGCGCGCCTCGCTGGGCTGTCCCAAATGATACAGCGCGTCCGCCTTGATCATCAGCGCGTCGGGGAAAAAGACGCGCACACCCGATTCGCGCAAGAAATCGATCAGCAGATCGACAGCGCGCAGCGCCTCGTCATACGCGCGCAGTTGCAGCGCGATCCGCGCGCGTGCCAGCCCAGCGAACATCGGCGTCGCGGCGTTCATGTCGTAGGGCGCACGGCTCAAATCGTCGAGCGCGGTGCGGACGCTTGGTTCATCGCCTTCATACGCGCAGACCAGCGCATAGGTCGCACTGATGAAGTCGAAAAAGTTGCTTGCCAGTCCATATTGGTTGGCGACATCGAGGGCAGCACGATTTTCGGCGCGCGCGCGCTCGAAATCGGCTAGGTAGGCGTACAGCAGCGAGCGTGTGCTGTGCGCGAACACCAATCCGCCCAACAATCCGCCCGATTTGCTGGCGGATTCCATGCGATTCGTTAAGTCCAACGCCAAGCCGACTTCCCCACGCTGCAAAGCAATGTAACTGCGCGCCAAGAGCGCGTAAGCCTGCCCCCAGTCGTTGTGCGCGTCGCTGGCGACGCGATACGCTTCTTCCGCCGATTCCAAGCCCGCGTCAAGCTGCCCGCTGAAATACTGGACTTGCGCCAGTCCCGACAGGCTGTCCGCCAACATGGGTTTGTTGTTGAGGTCGATCCACAGCGTGCGTGCCTCTTCCAGCGTGGCGACTGCCGTCTGGTAGCGGCGCAGCCCGATATAAGCGCGGCTGATATCGTTCAGTGTATATGCCAACGTCTCGCGCAAGTCCAACGCGCGTGCCAGCGCAATCGCGCCTTCCCCCAGTGCCACTGAATTGGGATAATCGCGCCGGAAATTGGACACCAGCATCATGTTCCACAGCAAGCGCGCTTCCGTCGCGCGGTCGCCGGAAGCGCGCGCGAGGTCGAGTCCCTCGCTGACAAGGGCGTGCGCCTCGTCCAAGTTGCTGACGGCGTTGGGCAACGTCTTTAACAGCGCGCAGCCACAAATGCCGCCCAATTGCAGGGCAATATCGCTCCGTCGGTCGCCCGCCGCGCGCATCTGTACATAGTTGGCATAGGCGGCTTGCGTCTGTCCACCCAGTTCGAGCGCGCGCCCGCGTCGCGCGTACAACTGCGCCAGATGGTCGTTATCGAGGGTGGCTTCTAACTGGAGCGCATCATCATAGTAGGGGAACGCTTGAGCGAGGGCATACATATTCATTGCGGCGTCGCCCGCCTTGATCGCGTAGATGGCGTGTTTGGCATCGTCGCCCGCCCGCGTCCATTGATATGCCAGTGCCGCCGCGTGCTGTTCGAGGTCGTCGGGAAATGCCGCTTCGATGGCGCGTGCGACTTCGGCGTGCATGGTGCGTTGTTGATCGTCGGGGATGAAGTCGAGCAGCGCCTCGCGCAGTTTGTCATGGGCGAAGCGCCAGATGTTTTGATCGACCTCGAAGACCGCCGCTTCTGCGCCGATATTCAGCCAAGCGTTCAAGTCCGTGTAGGGCGCTACCGCGCGTGTTGGGGTGCGTTCGAGTACGGCGATGTCGATCTGCCGCCCGCACACCGCCGCGAGATTCAACAGCGGGCGCGCTTCCGCTGGTACGCGCGCCAAGCGGCGTTCCAAGACGCGGCGGACGCCTCCCGTCAAGACGCGCGTGGGCAGCGTCATGCTGCCCACACGGTCGAGTTCGCCGGCTTCTTCGGCTAAGGCGCGCACAACTTCGACGATGAAAAAGACATTCCCTTCGGTCTCATCGGTTAGAAGTTGAATGATATCGGGCAGCGCACCCGCGTCCCCGATCATCGATTGGCTGAGTTGGACGATCTCGCCGCGCTCTAAGCGCCGCAGTTTGACCAACTGCATATTGGGCAGCCGACTGGGCAGATCAGGCGCTTCGTCGTCGCGCACCGTGCCGAGCCACATGATTGGCAAGCTGTCGCCCAAGCCCAACAGCCGATTGAGGACGTTGATATCCTCCGCCGTCGCCCAATGCAAATCTTCGAGAATGATCAAGGTTGGCTGTGTGAGGCGGCGCACCATCGACTCGACCGCCGCCAACATCCCCTGCCCCTTCATGGATACGTCCATGTCGGGCAGATCGGGCGTTGTGCGTCCGAGCAGTTCATCGATATCGGGGACGAGCCGTTTGATGTAGGCGGCTTCTTCGTCGGTCGCTTCTGCCGTCAGCGCGATCAGCCGCAGCGTCTCGCGCCACAGTTGAAACGGGTTGCTGCCATCGCTCACCGCTTGTCCGCGCAAGACCAGCGCGCCGCCAACCAACGCGCGCGTGCGGATTTCTTCGACCAAGCGCGATTTGCCGACGCCGCTTTCGCCCGCGATCAGCCACGCGCCGCCGTAAGGGGGGAGCATATCGACCGTTTCATCCAGCGCTGCCGTCAGCCGCGCTAGTTCGGGCGTGCGCCCAACGAACTGCGCGGCTTGCAAGAAGCTGTCACGGATCGCGCTGGTGGTGGTGGCACAACTGACGCCTGTCGTCCGCTCAATCGCGGCGATCACGTCGGCGGCGTGCTTGAAACGATCTTCTGGACGTTTCGCCAGCAGCGCGCTGATGATGTCGCGGATGGGTTCTGGGACGCCGAGCGCCTTCAAATCCGGCGGTGTCTGCAAGATATCGATGATGATCCGGCTGCCGCTGTCGAACGGCTGCCGTCCGGCGAGCAGTTCGTAGAAAATGGTGCCAACAGCGTATAAGTCGGTCGATTCGCTCGATGTGCCGCCCGTGAGCAATTCCGGCGCGAGATACGCAAGCGTTCCGGCGAGGGTGCTTTCGTCGCCGCGCGAGACGGCAAGCCCAAAATCCAAGACCTTGACCGCGCCATCCTGAACGAGGATGTTACCGGGCTTCATATCTCGATGGAGGATGCCGCGCCGATGCAGATACGTCAACGCTTCGAGAACTTGCTGGATCAATTCGATGCGCCCCGTCAGCGTGCGGTCACGCGCGGCGTCGGAGAGGGTTTGCGCCTTGTCGAGCAGTTCCATCGTGAAATACGGCTGCGGACGCCCATCCGTACTGACGGTGGTTTGCAGCGCCAGTTCGGGCTTCTCGAAGCCGTAATCCAAGACGCTGATGATGTAGGGGTGACGCAGCGATGCCAAGGTCTTGAACTCTTGCGCCAGCGCGACGCCAAAATTCTCCGAGTCGCTCTGAAGCGGATCGCGCGTGCCGAAACGTAGTTCTTTCAGCGCGACTTCGACGCGCTTGAGCGCCACATCGCGCCCCGATAGCCGGTCAAAGGCGCGATAGACTGTCCCCATGCCGCCGCTGCCAATCCGCTGTCGGAGGACATAACGTTTGCCAATTTCGGAAAGCACGGGCGGCGCTGACGCGATCATTTCCATTTAGGCTGTACTCGTCACTCGTTGTCCCATTTTCGTGCCAGCGTCGAGCAGGGCGCGCATCGCTTCGGACGAGCGTGCTTCGGCATAGACGCGCAAAACAGGTTCTGTTCCGCTCGGACGGATCAGCAGCCAACTGCCATCGTTCAGGTAGAATTTCACACCATCGAGCGTATCGACGCGCGCGACGGATTCGCCGTTGAGCGTAGCCGGGGCGTTTTCGACCAACTGCGCGACCATTTGCTTTTTTGGGATTTGGCGTTGGAGCGTCGCATCGATGCGCCCATAGATTGCAGGTCCGTGTTGTGTCTGCAAATCCGCGATGATTTCGTGCAGCGGCGCGTCGGTCACGGACATGATCTCCAACAGCATCAAGCCCATCAGGATGCCGTCGCCTTCGGGGATATGTCCGCGCACGCTGATGCCACCGCTTTCCTCGCCGCCGATCAAGATGTCGCGCTTTATCATCAAGTCCGCGATGTGATTGAAGCCCACGGGCGTTTCGTGCAGCGTCAAATTGTGCTTTTTGGCGAGGCTGTCGATCATGAGCGTGGTGGAGACGGTTTTCACCACGTCGCCGCGCTGACGTTTCGCCTCGACTAAATGCCGCAGCGCCAGCGCGAAGATCGTATGCGGATCGACGAAGCGCCCTTGTGCATCGACCGCGCCGATTCGGTCGGCATCGCCGTCGGTCGCCAAGCCGACATCGGCTTGCGCGCGCTGGACGGCAGCGACGAGTTCATTGAGATGTTTGAGGATCGGCTCTGGATGGATGCCGCCGAAGCCGGGATTGAGCGTCCCGCGAATCTCAGTGATGTGCGCGCGTGTGCGCGACAAAATGCCTGTGAATGCGCCCCGTCCAGCACCCCACATCGCGTCCGCCACGATGTTGAGTTCGCGCCCTGAGATGTAGTCCAAATCGACCAATGTGGACAAATGCTGGTAATACGACCACGATGGATCGAAGCGGCGGATCAGCCCTTTGTCGAGCGCCGCTTGATAATCCATCACATTGGGCGTGCGTCCTTCGCGCTCCATCAGCTCAAGTTCGTCCTCGACACGCGCCGAGTCTTCAGCGGTGGCGCTGCCGCCATAAGCCGCTTTCAGCTTGAAGCCGTTGTAGCGCGGGGGATTGTGGCTGGCGGTGATCACGATGCCCGCGTTCGCACCTTTTTCTTTCACGTTGTACGAGATTGCAGGCGTGGGCGCGTCGGTGCGCGTCAGCCACGCCGTGATCGCGTTCGCCGCCATGACGCGCGCAACTTCGATAGCGAAGCGATCCGACAAAAAGCGCGTATCATAGCCGATCACGACTTGCGGCGCGTCCGTTCCGATGTGGGTTTTATTGACGGTATCCGCGACGGCTTGCGACAACAGGCGGACGTTCTCGAAGGTGAACGTATCCGCGATGACGGCGCGCCAACCGTCGGTTCCAAAACGAATCATAGAGCGATAGTCCCTGTGTTCAGTTGGTGTTGATCCAATTCACGACCTAAATCAAATAGGCGTCCCAAAGTTCGGGAAAGCGCGTAACGTTGGGGCTGTGGTTGACTTCCAATAAATGGTTTGTGACGTCGTCGCCAACCATATAATCATTGCCGACGATCTCCAGCCCGAATCCGTCGCGGATGGCGCGCGTATCTTCCAGTAACCCCGAATCAAGCGCCATGAATGCGGCGGCGTGCTGCGCCGATTTCAGCCACGAATCGCCTACGAGTTTGATCTGCCACGCTTGATCGCCAATCATCACGACGCGAACGGCTTGCCCCTTCAAAAAGTAGTCGATCACGCTGGCGTTTTCGCCCGTCCATGTCCCCGTGAAGCGATCTTTGTGTTCGCCACCATGCCAGTTGCCCCACGTGGCGACGCGCTCCACGTCCGATTCAAAGTGCGTATAGGGATAGCCGCGCGATGGGCTGCCAAAATGGGTGTATTGCAGCGCGCGGACAAGACAAGGCAGTTTGAGGCGGCAGTCCATGAGCGCGCGCGGATTGGGCAAGCACGCACCACCCCACAGCGCCAAGCCAGCCATAAAATCGAAATCGTCCTCGAAGATGCGCTGAAAGATGACTTTCGAGGCGGGTATCATGCGCGGGCTGTTGGGCAGTTCTGACCACAACTGCCCATCCTTGACGATTATTTTCGAGAGAATGGCGTGGGCGATCACGGGTTGATCAAGCCGTGCTGCAATCGAAGTGGCTTCGGCTTCATCCAATCCGACGACGAGGACAAATTCGCGCATCGCTAACGAATCCCGACCGCATTTAATCCCGTCTTGAGCATAATTTCGTTAATGCGTTCCGGCGTGGCGTCGAAGTCGTTCAGGATGCTAAACGGCGTATTGTGCCGCCGGACGAAATTCGGCAGATCGCGCAGTGTATCGGTGATATCGTCGGGACGAAGCTGCCCTAAGCGGATGCCCGCCGCCAACAGGGTGTCCCTGATCGGCGCGATATCTTGCCCGTGCAGCGCGCCCGCGATCAGGATGCCGGGTCCCACCATGTCAGCGTAGGGCAGGGGACGCCCGCGACTGGCGCGCGGTTCGATGGCATAGGCGAAAAATTGTTCGCTGCCTTCTTGTGGACGATTGTGTCCCATTTGATTGGTCAATTGGACTTCGAGGCAGAGCAAATCGAGCAAATTGCGCAGCGATTCGACGTTGCCGCGCCCGACGCCCGTGGAAATTTTGAACGCCTGCTGCGCAATCGCCGCCATCATCCCCGCTGCCCATTGGACGAAGCGTGTCTCTGGGGTCGTGCGATTGCGCTCGGCGGCATAGCGCCAATCGAGCAAGCCCGTGACGATGGTCAACAGTTCGGTGATGCCCGCGCCGCGAATGTGCTGCGGCGCATTCCGAATGACTTCCCAATCGATGATCATGGTCTTGGCGGGACCGGTGGTGATATATTCAACGGTGCCATCGATGCGCGCCGCCACGATTGCCGTAAGCAAGCCATCGACACTGAGCGCCGACGGGATGAGGACGACGGGCAGCCGCCGCGCATAGCCGACATATTTGGCGACATCCGCGACCAAACCCGCGCCGACGCCGTACACGACCTCGACATCCTCTGGCAAGCCGGACGCCAGCGACTCCAAGTAGTCGGTGTTGGCGTTATCGGGTTCTGCCTGGACGACAATCGGGAGCTTGAGCAGCGAATTGACCGCCGCCCACGTCCGCGCGCCCGTGATGAGCGCGGTCGGGCGCGATTCCTCAATCTGAGTCAGATCGCGGATTTCAATTTGAGGCAAAGACCAGATGGTTGTCATAGAAGTCCACTCCGCTTGCACGCCGCACAGCAACGCTCATAAGCATAGCGTGAATTGGGCGGATTTCCAACACTGGCGGCGCTGCGAAATGGGGTCGAATCGAGGCTTGCATTTCGCCGTCCAGTACGTTATTGTATTTGCAAGTCGCTCTATTCGTCTAGAGGCCTAGGACGTAGCCCTCTCAAGGCTAAAACACGGGTCCGAATCCCGTATGGAGCACATGATTCCCCCGCCTTGAGGGCGATAAACCTATTCGTATTTATCCCCTCAACGAGGCACCCCAACACATTCTTGCCACTCTCTACCACACTCCTTTTGCACCGAAAGCACCAAAATCTGATAAGACACCAAAACAACAGCCAGATGGCAGGAACGTGCCATCTTCAGAACTGAATTGGAAGACTATAATATAATATGTCTGCAAAATGACCTGATCCTCACGGAGAAGGGTAGGGTGAGGGCTGAATAGAAATTTGCAGCCCTGTTTTAGTGTTGCGACATCCTGTGCGCAGTATAGTTTGTGCGTGCGCTTTATGATCCATTACGGGAAAGGGATAAGCATGGAACAGCAAACTGACAGCAACGTAGGTGTGATGTTTCGTCGGGACAACGCCCCAGAAGCACTACCCGACTTTGCGCGGCGTGCCAAACAACTGGGATTTAAGGAAGTCTGGGTCGTCGAGGATTGCTTTTATGCCAGCGCCATCGCATCTGCGGCAGTGGCGCTGGCGTGTACGCAGACGATCTGCGTGGGGATCGGGATTATGCCCGCCGTTGCGCGGAATGCGGCATTTACAGCGATGGAGATCGCAACGCTGGCGCGCATCTATCCGGGACGGTTTGTGGCGGGGATCGGTCACGGCATGGCGGACTGGATGAAGCAGATCGGCGCGTTTCCGAAGTCACAGTTAGCGGCGCTTGGCGAAACGGCAGCCGTCGTGCGGGGCCTGTTGGCGGGGGAGTCGGTCACGTTTCATGGTGAAGAAGTGCAAATCGAAAATGTGAAATTGGAATTCCCGCCCGCGCAAGTGCCGCCTGTGATCCTCGGCGTGCGGGGTCCAAAATCGCTGCAAGTTGCAGGGCGGAGTGCAGACGGCGCGATGCTGGCGGAACTGTCATCACCCGCCTATGTGCGTTGGGCGCGAGAACAGATCGCACAGGGACAAGCCGATGCGGGACGCAGCGCGCCGATCCAGCTTGCGGTCTATATGTTGTGTGCGGTGGATGCGGACGGAAACGCTGCGCGTCAGCGACTTCGCCCGTTGATTGCCGAATGGCTGTCCTTTGGTCAGGCGGACTATGTGCGCGCGTTAGGGATTGAAGCCGCGGTGAACAACTTGATCGCTGACGGCGGGCGTGCAAGGTTGCAAGCCGACCTCCCCGACGAGTGGATCGACCAGATGGCAGTGGTCGGAACGCCGAACGAATGTCGTGCCAGCATCCGACGCTTGATCGACGCAGGGGCGACGAGTGTCATTCTCGTGCCGGAACAGGCTGGGATCAGTGCGTTGGAGGGAGTCGCGGGGGTATAGTAAGCTGCGCTGCAAGGCAGACGGCGACACGATGGGCGCGTGCGCGTCCCCGACGGACGATTGGCAGGTCGCCGCGCGGGTGTGACACAACACCCCCAAGGCTTTTGGTATTTCAATCGGACATGCTGGTTGATACATCCCATTACAATGAGCAATGCGGCGAAATTAACGAATAAATGTTCGTTAATTTCTCTCGTTGTCCATTTGACCCATTCAAAAATGAGACAAGTGGTTTTCCCCTCAAAATATGCAAATCACGGATGCGCACTCATCGCGCTCTCATTTTTCGATGCTACTTTATGAGAGGCGAACATCATTCCTCCCTCACACTCATCGCTCAATTGATAACATTTAGTGAGCGAGTCGATGTCAACTTATGACAACATACGACCTGCATGAGCCAAATACCAAATCTGAGCGGGATCATTTCTCCAATGATAATGATGTTGCTACTCTTGTCATCTCTCAAGAAATAATCGACGCGCGCGGCGCGCTGGATGCTGCCTCGAACCGCCTATCGTTCGACTGTGGTATCCGCTTGAAACTGCAAGCTAACAGTTTGGATTTTTTCTTTGTCCTGATATCTGGTCAGACAGTGACCGTGGGGCGCGAATTGTTTGGTGATGCCTTGTCCTTACAAGCGGCGCGGATGGGCATTTCCCGCCAACATGTCGTCATTGCGAACGAGGGAAATGTACTGACGATTATGGACTTGAACAGCACGAACGGGACGTTGCTCAATCAATTGAAGCTTATGCCGCATCAAAAGCGCATTCTCCGTTATGGCGACATATTACAGTTGGGCAACTTGATCGTTAAAGTTTATTTTTCAGCAACCGTATGATGGCAAACCGAAAGCCCATGCGGCGGCTGCCGAGCGTTTTTGAGATGATTGTTCTTCGTTGAAACCTTTTTCGGTTCTCCGTACTCAGATATTCAGCATCCTTCAACGGTTGAATACAGCGAAACTCAAGGTAGCACGTGTTTAACTCCGACCTGACCGATCAGACGATCAAAGGCTATCACGTTCGAGAATTGATTAGTCGCGGCGGGTTTGGCGCGGTTTATCGGGCGTACCAAACACCGCTCGACCGCGATGTTGCCATCAAAGTGATCCTGCCTATCTATGCCAGCCAACCGGAATTCATCCGGCGGTTTGAAGTCGAAGCCCATCTGGTCGCGCGTCTGGAGCATCTGCATATCGTGCCATTGTACGATTATTGGCGCGATCCCAATGGGGCGTATCTGGTCATGCGCTGGATGCGTGGTGGCAGTCTGCGTCAGTACATCAAACGCGCCGATTTGAATCTTACTTTCATCGTCCGCATAGTCGAACAAATTACATCAGCACTCAATGCTGCCCATCAAAAAAATATCATTCATCAAGATATCAAACCGGATAATCTGCTGCTCGATGCGGATAGTAACGCTTACTTGGCAGATTTCGGGATTGCGGGAGAGGGCAGCCTCAAGTCGGATGGTTCGGGACTGCACGGCACGCTGTCGTATATCGCGCCCGAATTGTTTATGGGCGAACCCGCCACGCCCCAGTCCGACATGTATAGCATGGGCGTCACCCTGTTTGAACTTTTGACGGGAAAGCACCCGTTCACAGAAAAAGGCTTTGAATTTGGGCAGTTCCGCGCTGATGTCCCGCTGCTGCAAGACTTTCAGGCGGGCATCCCGGACGAATTGAACACGGTGATCCAGCGCGTTATGGCGAAAAATCCACGCGAACGCTACGTTGACGTCATCCAAATGGCGGCAGATTTTCGCAGAGTCGCGTCACGACATGCTGACCTCGATGTGATGATGATTGCCTCGCCGCTCTCGATGCCGCTGCCGACCAGCGACCGATATTCCCCCGTCCCCACGCACACGCTCCAATTCACGCCCGATGGGGGGGTAACAACGTCGTTCGAGACGCGCGCCATCCAAGAAAACCCGTTCAAAGGGTTGCGTCCGTTTGAAGAAGCCGACTCACTCAATTTTTTCGGACAGGAACGCCGTCTGGAACAGGTGATCGCCGCGCTGAGCAGCCGAACCGAGACGCATTTCCTCGCGCTGGTCGGTGCAAGTGGCAGCGGCAAATCGAGTCTGGTCAAAGCGGGGCTGATACCCACACTCCGACACGGTGGACTTCCCAACTCACAGGATTGGTTTTATGCCGATTTCGTTCCCGGCGCACAGCCGTTCATTGAACTCGAAGCCGCCCTGCTCAGCGTCGCCATCAACGCCCCAAAGGATGTTTTCGCGGAGATAAAACAGCACGAACATGGGTTATCGCTGGCGCTGGATGTGATCCTGCCGCCAAATACGCTGTTGTGCCTATTCATCGACCAATTCGAGGAAGTGTTCACGCTTGTCCCAGATGAAGACGAACGCGACCTGTTCTTGCGCTCACTTGCACGGGCGGCGCAGAAGCGACAAATTTGGATCATCATCGCGCTGCGGGCGGACTTTTACGACCGACCGCTGAATTATCCCTTGTTTGGCAACCTGATCCAAGACAATACCATCGTGATTCTGCCGCCCAATGATATGGAGATGGAGCGCGCAATCACCCGACCGCCAGAGCGCGTTGGGCTGATCCTTGAACACGGCTTGGTCGAGGCGATCCTCGAAGATCTTCAGCACCAGCCCGTCAAATTGCCGCTGTTGCAGTATGCGCTGACCGAATTGTTCGAGCGGCGCGCCGTCAATCGGCTGACGCTCGATGCCTACGAGGCGTTTGGCGGCGTAATCGGATCGCTTGCACGCCGCGCCGATGACCTGCTGAACGCGCTCGATCCCGCCGCACAGCGCATCACGCGCCAAATGTTTCTCCGTTTGGTCAGCTTGGGCGAAGGGATGGAGGATACCCGACGGCGCGTCCGGCGCGAGGATTTGCTCGCTATTCCGGGCGACCGGAACACCAAACAGACGGTTTTGCAGACCTTTGGGCAGTATCGTCTGCTGACGTTCGATCATGATCCGTTCAGCCACGTGCCTACCGTCGAGATCGCGCATGATGCGCTGATCCAGAAGTGGGAGCGGCTGCACGGCTGGATTGACGAGAGCCGGAGCCAACTGCACATCCAGCGTCAACTTGCGACGTCGGTAGCAGAGTGGCACAACGCGCACAACGACCCCAGCTACCTCGTGCGCGGCGCGCGGTTGGCGCTGTTGGAGTCGCTCTGTCAAAGCGACGTTGTGGCGCTCACCTCCGAAGAAGATGCTTATTTGCACGCCTGTATCGCCGCCCGCCAGCGGGGCGTTGGACGCCGCCGCGCTTTCGTGACCGCGTTGAGTGTTCTCGCGGTGTTTCTGTTCGTGCTGACAATCTACGCTTTCGACCAGCGGGAGAATGCCTTCCAAGAAAGGAATCGCGCTGATGCACAGGCGCGGCAGTCACAGTCGAGAGAACTGGCGGTCAATGCGCTAACGACGCTCGATACACTCGACCGTTCGCTGCTGCTCAGTCTTGCGGCGTTGAACGTCGAGGACACTTTCGAGGCGCGCAACAGCTTGCTCACGGGGCTGCAATACCAGCCATCTCTGCTCCATTTCCTGCACGGCGCACAATCGCCCGTGCGCAATCTTGCCGTCAGTGCCGATGGACGCTGGATCGCGGCGGGGGAACAGGACGGCGCGGTTTCTGTGTGGAATGTCGAGGCGCGCGCGTTAGCGTGGCGCACCGTCGGACACAGCGATACCGTGAATGCCGTCGCCTTCAGCGGCGCTTCGGTCGTGTCCGCAAGCAGCGACAGCACCATTCGCTTTTGGGACGTCACCACTGGCGATGCAGTGGGTGATGCGCTGACCGAACATCAGGACGAGGTGTGGAGCATCGCATTCAGCGCCGATGGGCAGCGCATGGCGTCGGGCAGCGAGGACGGCGCACTCATCTTGTGGGACGTTGAAACCCGCCGTCCACTGATCGAACCGCTGACCACGAGACAGGGATCGGTTTGGCGCGTCGCTTTCAGCCCGGTCGCGCCGATAATGGCATCGGGCGGCGCGGACAACCGTGTCTACTTCTGGGACGCCGAAACAGGTGACGCCATCGGTGAACCGCTCGAAGGACATACGAACTGGATTTGGGCGCTGGCTTTCAGCCCGGACGGACGGTTGCTTGCGTCAAGCGGTGTGGATCGGACGATTATCCTGTGGGATGTTGAAACGCACGCGATGGTAACGCAGTTCCCCACCGATCACACGGGTTGGGTGCGAAGTTTAAGTTTCAACGCCGATGGAACGCAGCTCATTTCGACCAGCGCCGATCACGATATCCGGTTGTGGGACATTCAAACTGAAACGCTCATCGGTACACCGCTCACCGCGCATCAAGACGAAGTGTGGGGCGCAGCCGTCGATCCGGCTGGGCGCTTCTTCGTGTCGGGAGGGTTGGACGGGCAGGTGTTGATGTGGACGACTGTGCCAACTGGCGACGATTACGACGCGCCCGTGACAGCGGTGGCGGTTCAGCCGGACAGCGGCACTATCGCCGTCGGCAGCGACGACAGCACGATTTTGCTGCGCGACGCTGACACGAACGAGGAAAGCGCACGGTTGACAGGTCATTCGCAGATGATCCTGAACATGGCGTTTGGAACGGATTGGCTTGCCTCGTCCGAGACGGGGACAAGCGATATATTCCTCTGGAATGTTGCGGCGGGAACGGCACAACGTCTCAGAGGACACGAGAGCCTCGTGTTTGGATTGGCGGCACACCAAGACTTGCTGCTATCGGGTGGCGAAGATCAGCGCGTCATCCTATGGAATATAGCGGACGGCAGCCATGATGTGTTGACGGAGGCGGCTTCCAGCGTACAAAGTGTGGACATGACCGCCTCCGTTGCCGCCGCCGGTGAACTGGACGGCACGATCCAGTTGTGGCGTGTGCCAGAGGGCGAGCCGCTTACAGAATTGCATCACCTTGGCGGCGTGTCAAGCGTCGCGTTGAGCGCAGATGGGCGCTGGTTGGCGTCCGGTGGTCAAGACGGCGCGCTGCAAGTGTGGGATGTGGCAACCGGACAGCCGCTCTACGAATCGGTTCGCGGACACACGAGCAAAATCACTGATCTTCAGTTCCAGCCCGGTAATCGCCTTTTGGCGTCAAGCAGTGAAGATGGAACGGTGCGCCTGTGGGATGTGTCAACCGGACGGATGCTCGGTCAGCCGCTGCGTGGGCATGACGATTGGGTGCTGAGTCTGGCGTTTTCGCCCGATGGTCAGCGGTTGATATCGGGCGGCTATGATGGACGTGTGATTGCTTGGGAAACCGATTTCGCTGGGTGGCAGCGGCGGGCGTGCCAGATCGCCAATCGTTCATTCACACGCGAAGAGCGACAGGTGTATCCAGTCGCGCAGTTTTCGCCGTGTGAGTAATCCGAAAACATTTGATTTTGCTCGGTTCGCAGCGGTTTCTAGTCCACTTGGTCGATACACACGCTCTAGAACCTTGCTACACTCTCATAATGGATGTGATCATTTTGGGAGCTATATGTGAAAAAGTTGTCTGTTTTTCTCATGCCGTTCGCGCTCCTTGTCGCTGCCTTCTTCATCGCTGCCACACCGAAACTCCAAGAAGTCGAAGCGCAAGCAGATATGTGTCCTCAACTTGTGTCGACGGCGCTTGAAACGACTAATGAAGCGTGCGATAGCACTGGGCGCAACCGCGCATGTTATGGACATGCGCTGTTAGAAGCCGAGTCAACCACCGACTCGAATACGTTTGTTTTTCAACAAGTCGGTGATCAGGTCGATGTCGAAAATATTCGGTCGCTGCGCTTGAGCGAGCTGAATGTGGCAGCGAATTATTGGGGAATCGCGCTCATGCGGTTACAAGCGAACCTCCCTAGCACCAAGCCGGGATCGAACGTCACCGTCTTGATGTTTGGCAACGTCGCACTTCAAAATACACTTCAATCCGATACGCGGCTCGGCAGTCTGCCGATCAGCGACGATGAGCGCAGTCAGTTACAATCGATGCAGGCGTTTTACTTTCAGAGCGACGACGAAGCACAACTTTGCCCCGAAGTTCCCGCCAGCGGCATGGTCATTCAAACGCCGGAAGGCGAAGCGCGCGTTCGGCTGTGGATCAACGGCGTGCGCATCGATCTCGGCTCGACGGCATACATCCGCTCCCAGCCCGGTAACGAGATGATCATCAGCCTTGTCGAAGGGTCGGCGCAGATCAGCACCACGCGCGGCTCCTCGGTCGCTGTGGCGGGCAGCGAAGTCTTGATCGACGTGGACACTCAGGGGCAAGCAGTTGGTATCCCATCGCTACCCCAAGCATACAACCTCGCTGACATTCCCCCATCGATTTTCGCCCATTTGGAGCGTCCGATCTCTCCACCGCCGCCGCTGAGTGACTTTCAAGTGCTGCGCTTGCAGCAAGGGGTCATCAGCGGCGAGGCGATCTGCGGCGTCGATCCGTATCCGCTTTGTGTCGATGTCAGCCTTGAAGGCACTGTTCAAGCGATCAATGGACAAGTTGTAACCATTAACAACACCGATGTGATCTTCGCCGTGGGCGATCCAAATCTGTCCACCGTTCAAGTTGGGCGTCCCATCCATATTGATGCCGCTGTCAACGAAGATGGTTCGCTGACGCCCGTCAATGTGAGTGTCGTGACACCGCCGCCGACACTTGTGCCGCCTGGATCGGGCAACACAAATCCGCCTGGCGGGATGGGCATGGGCGACGACGGGATGGGGAGTGACGACGGGATGGGCATGGGCGACGACGGAATGGGCATGGG
>Ga0163154_10000138_pt1 | contig 103915 bp, 86 predicted proteins | sample OliLakLV19MP9P1_FD_148649 | JGI IMG/M metagenome (GOLD analysis project Ga0163154, IMG submission 148649) | Freshwater microbial mat bacterial communities from Lake Vanda, McMurdo Dry Valleys, Antarctica - Oligotrophic Lake LV.19.MP9.P1 | ecosystem: Environmental > Aquatic > Freshwater > Lake... | reverse complement strand
GGGGGAGAGGGAGAGAGGGAGAGGGAGAGAGAGGGAGAGGGGGAGAGAGGGGGCCGGGACTATCAAAAAAAAACAGCAAATTTGCAGCAGAAAGCAGGATACACATGAAAAAGACCATTTTACTGATTATTGTCGCGTTGTTTGGGATGAATGGACAAACTTCAGCGCAGGGCTATTATTTTGGCATTAAAGGCGGCCTCTCCATTGGGGTGCAAAGCTGGAACGGCTTCGAGCGTGACCCTTTGCTGGCCTATCACGGCGTTGCATTTGTCGAGAGTTTGTCGGAAGGCAACCGCTTTTCTTTGTTTGCCCAGGCGGGTTATCATCAAAGAGGCAGCGCTTTCCGCAACTTGTTTTTTAGCAATGCTTTCAATGGCGGGTTCACCAGAGCGCCAGCTACCGAGTTTATCTTTAACAACGCCTCGCTGATCCTTGGAGGCAAGCAGAAATACGACTTTGCGAAGGACACCAAGGTTTATTACCTGTTTGGAATCCGCGGCGACTACACCATCAGCACCAACCTCGGCAAATACGAGCTGTTCAATGAACTTAACCCGGGCTTTGCCATTTATCCTTTCAATACGTATGAATTTATCCGGCGCATCAATTATGGCATCACTGTCGGCGGGGGATTCGAGGTAGCGTTGTCTGAATTTGTTGGCGGCATGGTGGAGTTTTCGGTCAACCCTGATTTTTCAGATCAGTATCGCCAGCCGGCTGTTCCGAATGTAACCGATCCTTATAGCGGCGAACTGCGCACCCTGCCCGAACGCCGCATCCGCAACCTGACTTTTGAAGTGACGATTGGATTGCGGTTTTTAAGGAAGGTGATCTATATCGAGGACTAAACTGTTTCAAGAACATGATGATATTAAGAAGCGACAACCTCGATCGCGTATATGGCCAGCGCCAGGTCGTTCGTGGCGTGTCTGTCGAGGTGCGCCAGGGGGAAATCGTCGGTTTACTCGGGCCTAATGGTGCCGGTAAAACCACGACTTTCTATATGGTGGTGGGTTTCATTCGCCCTACCGGTGGCAATGTTTACCTGAACGACGAAGAAATCACCACCCTGCCCATGTACAAACGTGCCCAGCGGGGTATCGGCTACCTGCCACAGGAGCCTTCTGTGTTCCGGAAACTGAGCGTAGAGGACAACATCATCGCTGTGCTGGAAATGACGACCCTGACCCGCGAGCAGCAAAAAGCGAAATTAGAAGAGCTTATTGATGAATTTGGCCTTGAAAAAGTGCGCAAAAGTAACGGAGACACCTTGTCGGGTGGCGAACGCCGGCGCACGGAAATCGCGCGTGCTTTAGCTACCGACCCCAAATTCATCCTGCTAGACGAGCCGTTTGCGGGCATTGACCCTATTGCCGTAGAGGACATTCAATCCATCGTCGCAAAGCTGAAAACCAAAAATATTGGCATCCTCATCACGGACCACAATGTGCAGGAAACCCTTTCCATAACCGATCGCGCCTACCTCATGTTTGAAGGGCAAATTCTGAAAGCCGGCACCGCAGAAGAATTGGCCGCCGACGAAATGGTGCGCAAGGTTTATCTGGGCAAGCATTTTGTGCTGCGCAGGAAGGTGATGGATTAGTAGACTAACCATGAATTAAAATGAAAATTTCGATCATACCAATCATCATTATCTTTGCCCTAACAAGCAGCTGTACCGAACGGGAAATCCGGCTTAGCGCCAATGACCGGCAGATCTTGGATACGATTTACCTGCGCCGGCTTGATTCCCTGCGCCCGCTTTGGGATACGCTTTGTGTAACCAATCGTCCGATGATGCTGAAAGCGGCGGTTGATTCTTTAGTGCGCACCCGGCTGGAGGAAGAAGCCCGACTGCGTGAACGAATCAAACAGCAAGAGCAATGAAACGCGTTTCTGTGATTACCTTACCTGTCCTTGCGTTTGCGTCGCTGCTCTTCGTTGCGGCAAGCGCCTGCCAGGGTGAAGCCGACCGTTTGGCTGTTAGGCAAGCGGCCATCGAACAGGAAGTAGCCCGTAAATTAGAGGTCTTCCGAAAAATAAAAGAGCAAAACTGCCGGGATGAGGTACTGACCGCCGCTTCGTTGATCGCGGATTCGCTCATCATTGCCAATGCGCGCATGCAATTGGATACGACCTTTAAGCCGCCCAAACCGTTCAAGCCCGAGCAGCCGACCCTGCAAACGCTGATTGACTCTGTGCCGGTGAAGCCCTTGTTTAAGGAAAAGCCCAAAAAAGATTCTACGTCGAAGCATTGAACCTTTGCTGTGAAACAGTAAAAACCCGGTTTTATCTTTAGTCGGCAAATATCGGTTGTTTGTCAGGTTAAACCAGATGCCAGGGTGATTTTTCATGGAATTGGTAGAGGGGGCGCACCCATTATTGTGTTTTTACGTAACTTAGTTCGTCAAGTATATGTTGTTCGTTTATCAAAAAGTCATAAGTTCGCGGCGTTTTGTGCAATACAACAAGCCTTCAACAATAGAAAATGTTACTCTGGATAATTTTCATCGTATTGATTTGTTTTTTCCTGGCGCTCGACCTGGGGGTTTTTAATAAAAATCCGCACGTCGTCAGTACGCGTGAAGCCTTTGGGTGGACTGCCCTTTGGGTTTCCGTATCTTTACTCTTCAGTATTGTTGTCTATTACGCATACGAATTGGATTGGGTTGCCGGCGACCTCACCGGCTCAAAGGCTGTCCTGCTCTACCTGAGCGGTTACTTGGTGGAGCAGTCGCTGAGCATGGACAATATCTTCGTCATTGCCATCATCTTCTCCTACTTCCAGGTGCCTAAACAATATCAGCACCGGGTGCTTTTCTGGGGTATTTTGGGTGCGTTAGTTTTCAGGGGGATCATGATTGCGCTGGGTGCCGCGCTTATCCACCAATTTGAGTGGGTAATTTATATTTTCGGCGTCTTTTTGCTGTATTCTGCGTATAAAATGCTCACCGTCGGGGAAGCCGTTCACCCCAGTAAAAATCCAACCATCAAGTTTATCCGGCGCTTTTTTGCCGTCAGTAAGACCTACGAGCAGGATAAATTTTTTGTTCGCAAAAGAGGGTTGTTGGTGGCAACACCGCTTTTTGTTGCCCTGATGGTGGTGGAAACAACCGATATCCTGTTTGCATTCGACTCCATTCCGGCCATTTTCGGGATCACCACCGACCCTTTTTTAGTGTTTACCTCCAATATTTTTGCCATCATGGGGCTGCGGTCGCTGTATTTTGTGCTGGCTTCCGTGCTCGACAAATTCCAGTACCTAAAGTACAGCTTGGTCGCCATCCTGTTCTTTGTTGGTGTCAAAATGTTGTTGCACGAAGTTTGGAAACCCGAAGAATGGATGTCGCTGGCTGTTATCTTCGTAGCGCTCGCGTCGGGCATTGCGGTTTCGCTTATTAAGGCCAAAGACCTTCCGGCTGTGGTAGAAGATACTCCGGTAGATTGATAATCAACGCTTTCAGTATGTTTTCATAAATGTCTGCCAATGAAACGATGTTGCCTTCTATGGTAAATGTCTGATCCGGTGCATTGTGATCTATTGCCGACCAACGGCCATCTTCATCTCTGCGCTCAAAGACCGTTACTAAGTGGTAAGCGTCGTCATTGCGCAGTGCTTTTATTTCTATACAAATAGAACAAAACTTGAACAAAACACCTCACCCAAACGTACATTGTGTACCGACGACAAAATCCGCCGGTAAACCATCACAAAAAGAAAAGAGAGATGCCCTGGAAATGGTACGATAGCAAGGTTGTCCGCATTGAAGATGAATCCCCGGCGACCAAGCGTTTTTGGCTGGAAGTGGAAGGAGAAACTGTGATTCCGTTTGAAGCGGGGCAGTTCGTTACCATGGATCTGCCGATTGATGAAAAAAGACTCAAGCGCTGGCGCAGCTACTCCATCGCCAATGCGCCCAATCACGATAATTTACTAGAATTTTGCATCGTCAATATGGATGGCGGCGGCGCAACCCGCTATTTTTTTGAAGAAGTAGCCCTGGGAACCCCAATCCGTTTCAAAGGCCCTGATGGCAACTTTGTCCTGCGCGAGCCTTTCGACCGGGATTTGGTTTTTATTTGCACGGGCACCGGCATTGCGCCTTTCCGCAGCATGATTCAGGACATTGCCCTTCAGGAAAAGCCTCACCGCGGTATTCATCTGATTTTTGGCACCCGCAACGCCGATGGCATCCTGTATCGGGCTGAATTTGAAGCGTTGCAAAAGACCTTGCCCGGATTCCGCTACAGTGTGGCTTTGTCCCGCGAGGAAGCGCTCAATCCTACCGATTTTCCTTTCGAAGTACAAAGCGGTTACGTGCATCCGATTTACCTGCGCGACTACGAAAAGCCTCGTTCCGATGTGGATTTTTACATCTGCGGCTGGAGCAATATGATTGATGAGGCAGTAGCTAATTTGATTTTGAAATTGGGCTATGACAAGTCGCAGGTGCATTACGAGTTGTATGGGTGACTTGTACCGGGGTATTTGCCGGGGTTGTGTAAAGAGGCAAAAGGCAAAGTGCAAAAGGCAATTTTGTTTCATAACACCTGTTGCTTTTGAAAACAAACAGAACGACTTTTTGAAATCATCCAATTTCGCGGAATTATTGCCTCTTGCCTTTTGCACCTTGCACCTTATTACACAGCCCCGGTGCAGGTCTACTTCAAATCCTTCACCATCAACTGCAACGACGTCCGCTCTTCCCAGGTCTGTTCTTCTATCGTAAAACAAAGGTCAAACGGTTTTCCGCTGAGTATTTTCGGCAGTGCGTCGCCCTGACCAAAAGCGACGCCATAAAAAACCGGAGCGTCGCCCTGTTTCACTGAAAGCCGCAGGTGGTTGCCCGTCAGCAGGCGGGAATAGCCGGCATTGACCACCCCTTTGGCTGCAAACACCGGGTTGCGGTTGCCCGGCCCAAATGGCGCGAACTGCCGCAGGATGTTCCAGAATTTTGGTGTGATGTCTTTCAATTCAATTTCGGCAGCGATGTTGATCACCGGTGCCGGGGTTACGTGCGAAAGCGCCATGTGCGCAATCGTCTCGAAGCGATCCTTAAAAATTTGGAGGTTTTGCGGCATCAGACTCAGCCCTGCGGCGTGGGTATGCCCGCCAAAACTGATCAGCAGGTCTTTGCAGGCGCGCAAACCTTCGTACAAATCGAAACCGGCCACTGAACGCGCCGAACCTACCAAGCGGCCTTCCGACTCGGTCAGCACGATGGCCGGGCGACTAAACTGCTCTACCATGCGCGAGGCAACGATGCCGACTACGCCTTTATGCCAGTGTTTTTGGTACAAAACAATGGAACGGCGCTGCTCCCAGTCGGGTTCGGCTGTCAGCAGGGCGCGGGCTTCTTCTGCAACGCGCTGGTCGAATTCGCGGCGTAACTTATTCCGGTATTCCAAAATGCGGGCGTAATCGGCAGCGGTGTCTGTTTCGTTGGACAACAGGAGCCGAACTGCCTGCCCGGCATCGGCCAATCGCCCGGCAGCATTGATCATGGGGCCTAATCCGAACACAATATCGCTTACCGTTAGTGGATGTTGCCGCCCGCTTTGTTCGATCAGCGCTTTTAAACCGGTGCGTTCCGTACGGTTGAGGCGCTGCATCCCCAAGGCCGACAAGGTTCTATTTTCGCCGGTAATCGGCACAATATCACTGGCAATGCTGATGGCCACCAGATCGAGTAGCGCTTCCAAAGCAGAAGGGTGGAGGTGCTGGGTTTGGGCGTAAGCCTGAGCCAGTTTAAACGTGACCCCGCAACCGCTCAGTTCTTTGTACGGATAGTTGCAATCCGGTCGCTTGGGATCGAGGATGGCGTTGGCTTCCGGCAACAGCTGCCCCGGCAGGTGATGGTCGCAAATGATTAGGTCTATGCCGTAGCTGCGGGCGCGCCGCGTTTCGTCGCGAGCCGTTATGCCGCAGTCCATCGCGATGATGAGCGCTGCGCCGTTTTCTTTCGCGTATTCGATGCCTTCGTAAGACAAACCGTATCCTTCTTTATAGCGATCCGGAATATAGTAGTCCAATTCCGCGCCAAGCGGCTCCAGAAAGCTATACAGGAGTGCAATGGAGGTCACGCCGTCTACATCGTAATCGCCGTAAAGGAGAATTTTTTCTTTCTTTTGAATGGCGATAGTGAGGCGATCGGTGGCTTCGGCCATGTCTTTCATCAAAAAAGGGTCGTGCAGGTCGCTCCAATCGGGTCGAAAAAACTGCTTCGCTGCCTCGAAAGTATAGATGCCCCGTTGCACGAGCAGCTTGCAAAAAACGGGTGCAATGCGCAAGGCATCGTGAAGTTCCCGCACGGCATTTTCGTCGGCGGGGTCGGGTATCCATTGTTTTTCCGGTGCTTCGAGCATGGGTGGCATTGATTTGGAAAGCGAAAAATAAGAAAAGCTACTCTGAAAGGCATCAGTTATGGGCATAAAATGCGTTTCCATGCAATAACATGCATTATAATCACGCTTATCTTTCCTTCCCCTTGCATTTGAAGCTTGCAGGCTCTACTTTTGTGCCTGCTTTCGCAAAACTCAAAAAAAACATCCCTAAGCGATGCCAAAAAATTTGCTCATTGTTGAGTCGCCTGCCAAGGCAAAGACGATTGAAAAATATCTTGGAAAAGATTTTACCGTAAAATCGAGTTATGGTCATATCCGCGATTTGGAAAAAAGCGATGACGCCATAGACATTAAAAACGGATTTGCACCGAAGTATGTTGTCACGCCCGACAAGTACAAAGTGGTCAAGGAATTGAAAGACCTGGTTCAAAAAGTAGACCAAGTGTGGCTCGCAACGGACGAAGACCGCGAGGGAGAAGCCATTTCCTGGCACTTGTGCCAAGTGTTGGGGTTGGATGAAAAAACCACCAAACGCATTGTTTTTCGAGAGATTACCAAACCGGCCATTCAAAAAGCCATTCTGGCACCCCGCACGGTAGACGTCAACTTAGTGGATGCGCAACAGGCGCGCCGGGTGCTTGACCGGCTTGTGGGCTACGAATTGTCGGGAATCCTCTGGAAAAAAATCAAAGGCGGCCTTTCTGCCGGGCGTGTGCAATCGGTGACCGTGAAGCTCGTCGTGGAACGCGAACGCGAAATCCAGCGCTTCGAGGTGACTCCTTATCATAAGATCACCGCCATCTTCGACGTCAAAAACGAGCAAGGCAAAATCGTGCAATTGAAAGCCGAAGCCCCTGAACGTTTCGACCAGCAAAAAGACGCCGAAGCCTTTCTGTTGCAATGCAAAGGCGCTACGTTCAGCATCAGCAACATCGAGGTAAAACCCCAGAAGCGCACGCCAGCGTATCCGTTTACCACTTCTACCCTGCAACAGGAAGCCAGTCGCAAACTCGGCTTTTCCGTGAACCGCACCATGTCGGTGGCGCAACACCTTTACGAAGCCGGACACATTACCTATATGCGTACGGATTCCGTCAACCTGAGCGAATTGGCCCTGCAAAACATCGCCCGGGAAGTTGAAAAACAATACGGCGCTAAATACGTGCAAACGCGGCGCTTTAAAAGCAAATCGGCAAACGCACAGGAGGCGCACGAAGCCATCCGCCCCTCAGAGGTAGAGAACCAGACCGTGCCGATGGGCCGCGATGAGCAACGCCTTTACGAGTTGATCTGGAAACGCGCCGTCGCTTCGCAAATGGCCGATGCAATTTTAGAAAAAACGATTGTAGACATTGGCATATCCACCGTTCCCAAATCGAAATTGGTGGCAGAAGGCGAAGTGATTAAATTCGACGGCTTCCTCAAGCTCTATTTAGAATCGAAAGACGACGATGACGAGGAAGAAGCAAAAGGCATGTTGCCGCCGCTGGCAAGAGGCCAGGTGCTGCCGCTCAACCACCTCACGGCCACCGAGCGTTTTACCCGTCCACCAGCGCGCTACACGGAAGCTGGGTTGGTCAAAAAATTAGAAGAGCTTGGCATCGGGCGCCCTTCCACTTATGCGCCGACCATCTCGAAAATTATGGAAGAAGGCCGGGGCTATGTGGTGAAAGAAAACCGCGATGGGGTGGAACGCATTTACCGAGTGCTTACGCTGAGCAATACTGGCGAATTGAAAAAAGAACAAAAAACGGAGATCGTCGGCGCGGTAAAAAACCACCTTATTCCGACCGATATGGGGATGATTGTGAGCGATTTCCTCGACGCGCATTTCGAGCGCGTCATGGATTACAGCTTCACGGCCAACATCGAAGGGCAGTTTGACCATATTGCCGCCGGCAAACAGCAATGGCCGGAAATGATCCGCGATTTTTACAACCCTTTCCATGAAACGGTGGAAAAAGCGCTGTTGGATGCCGACCGCCCCAACAAAGAACGCGTTTTGGGTAAAGATCCTAATACGGGCCGCACGATCCTGACCCGCCTTTCCCGCCGCGGGCCGGTGGTACAAATTGGCACCCCGGAAGAACTTGGAGAAGAAAAACCGCATTACGCCAGTCTCCAGCCCGGGCAATCGCTCGAAACCATCACGTTTGAAGAGGCGCTGGAATTGTTCAAATTGCCCAAACTCCTCGGCCAGCACGAAGCCCAGGACGTTGCCATTGGCATTGGCCGTTTCGGACCTTATGTGCGGCATGGCGAAAAATTTATTTCCCTGCCGCGGGGGGAAGATCCGCATTCGGTGGACATGAACCGCGCCATTGAGCTGATTGAGGAGAAAAAAGCGGCGGATGCGCCCTTCACAACCTATAAAGGCCAGCCCGTCACCAAAGGGAAAGGCCGCTTTGGTCCCTTTATCAAGTGGGGCGACTTGTTCATCAACGTACCCAGGAGATTTGATTTCGACAAATTAAAGCCGGAAGAAGCCTACGAGCTGATCGAGGCCAAAGTTGAAAAGGAATCGGTGCGCTATATTCAGCAGTGGGAAGATGAAGGTATTTCTGTTGAAAATGGTCGCTGGGGTCCTTATATTCGTTTTGGCAAAAAGAATGTCAAGATGGGTCGGGTAAACGATGAAAAGGTGACTTCGGAAATGGCCAAAGACTTGACGCTGGAGCAAATAAAAGCGATGATTGAGGTGGAAATTCCGGACGCTTTTGCAAAAAAAGTAAAAAAACCGGCTGCGAAAAAACCGGCTGCAAAGAAAGGGAAGTAAATTTCTCCGTTTATTCAACCCATCAGGTTGGATAAACGTATTATGAATACACAATCATTAAAATCCAGGAACAATGTCAGACATAAAAAAACCGCAACCAAATCAACAGCTCAATATCGAACTTCCGGAAGATATCGCGGAAGGAACCTATTCTAATCTCGCCATCATTTCGCACTCCCACTCGGAATTCGTTGTAGACTTCATTCGGCTGGTGCCGAATGTACCCAAAGCCAAAGTTAAATCGCGCATCATACTTACGCCGCAGCATGCCAAGCGCCTGCTGAATGCGTTGATAGATAATGTAAAAAAATACGAACAGCAATTCGGAATCATTGATGAACCGGATACGCCGCCGTTTCCGCCGATGAATTTCAGTACGCCGAAGGCGCAGGCGTAGGGGCAGAAAATATTCTGCCCGATATGGTGGTGGCGCCGGGGCAGAAAATGTTCTGCCCGATATGGTGGCGCCGGGGCAGAAAATGTTCTGCCTCATGCCGGGGCAGAAAATATTCTGCCTCATGCCGGGGCAAAAAATGTTCTGCCTCATGCCGGGGCAGAAAATATTCTGCCCGTACGGTGCGGTGCATCGCAAAATGGTTTATTAGAAGAAGCGCAGCAACAGCAGAAAGCCGTTACGCAGTGTTGTTTGCTTTGCGTTCCGTCGGTGTGTTTGACCGCGTACCGTACACCATCAAGGAGCCGTTTGGCGGCACTTCGACAATGGTTTCGTGTTTCATTTACACGGTTCCTGATTGGGCTTCCGCTTCACTAAGATAGTAGGAAAGCGCGCCGGAGGGGCACTGCTTTACCTGTTCGATGATTGCCTGTGTTTCTGCGCCTTCAGTAGTTACCCATGGTCGTTTGCGGGGATCGAATACGTCCGGTAATCCACGAAAGCAGATGGTGGAATGGATGCAAATATCCGGTTTCCACACAACGGTTACTTCTCCGTTGGTGTACTTTTGGTGATTTTTTTCGGCTCAGCCATATTATTCAGTTGACAGGTTTTTAGTTGGCAGGTTTTACAGTTGGCAGTCTTTCGGGTAGCAGTTGGCAGGCTTGTTTCGTATTCCCTGATATTGGTTACTAAACGATTGGGTTCTGGGGGGAGTGAAGTTGGCAGTCTTTCAGTTGGCAGTTGTTTACATATTACAAAATGTTGGTTACTTACCTCTTCACGAAACGAAAGCTAATTCGGGAACAAGGGCGTTTCAGCAGGTTTCTTAACAGTTTTGGGTCTTCGAGAAAGTAACACCTTTTTGGGAAAGGGGTCACCTTCGGATTTCGTGTCTTCATACGCGCCCTGCCAACTAAAAAACTGCCAACTCCTTCTAAACTAAGACTTCCTCCGATTAATCTCATCCCGAATCTCCGCGGCGCGTTCGTAGTTTTCTGCATTGAGCACCTCTTCCAGCATTTGGTTGAGGGCATCGGCGGAGTATGCCGAGAGGGGCGAACCTTTGGGGGGGGCATCCTGCTTTTCAAGTATTTCCAGCCCTTCCTCGGTTTCTTCAAGTACGATGCCGGCAGCGTCTAAAATGAATTCGTAGGTATAGATCGGACAGTCAAAGCGCACAGCCATTGCGATGGCGTCGGAAGTACGGGAATCTATTTCAATCCGGTCGCCGTCTTTGTGGCAGATCATGCGGGCATAAAAAATGCCGTCTAAAAGGTTGTTAATGATGACCTCGCGCAACTGGATATTAAAGGTATCCAGTGTACTTTTGAATAGGTCGTGGGTCAACGGGCGGTTGGGCGTCATGCGCTCCAGGGCTACCGCAATGGCCTGGGCTTCAAAACTTCCAATCACGATGGGCAACCGGCGATTGCCACCCTGTTCGCCGAGAATGACGGCGTAATTGTGCGATTGCGTGACACTATGCGATAAGGCGACAATGTCTAAAGGTATTTTCTTCATCGGTAAACAGCTCTGTTTTTAGAAATCACTCGGTTATGCAGTTATTTGGGTATGGAAAAGTTGTTCGTTGTTTGTTCTGTTTGTTGAGCGTTGTTCGTTGAGCGGAGTCGAAACGTCGTTCTGTTCTCGCATCCACCCGGCTGCCCGCGTGCGCCAATTTTCAAATCATCAAATCTTCAAATCCCCCAATCACTTCCCCTTCGCTTCATTCCACAACGCGTCCATTTCTGCCAACGTCATGTCATTGAGGTCTTTATTGGCATTGGCTTCGATGTATTCAAAGCGTTTTTTGAATTTCTTGTTCACGCGCTCTAAAGCCGTTTCCGGATCAACACCGATAAAGCGTGCATAGTTGACCAAAGAGAACAGGACATCCCCAAATTCTTCTTCCTGCTTTTCAAAAGAGAAGTTTTGCGTCACCGCTTCCTGCAATTCCCCGATTTCTTCCTCGACTTTTTCCCACACCTGTTCCGTCGTTTCCCACTCGAAGCCTACCTGTTTGGCTTTATCCTGCATCCGATAGGCCTTGATCATGGCGGGCAGGGAAGTCGGCACTCCCTGCAACACTGATTTTTTGCCTTCCTTCAGCTTTAGTTTTTCCCAGTTGCGCTTCACTTCCGCTTCGTCGGCCACTTTCAGGTCGCCATAAATGTGCGGGTGGCGTTTAATCAGCTTGTCGCAAACGGCATTGATGGCGTCAGAGATGTCGAAAGCACCTTTTTCATCGGCAATTTTGGCATAAAAAACCAAATGCAATAACACATCGCCAATTTCTTCTTTGATGTCGGTCAGGTTCTCCTCCAAAAGCGCATCGGCCAGTTCATAGGTTTCTTCGATGGTCAGGTTGCGCAGGCTCTGAAAAGTCTGTTTGCGATCCCAGGGGCATTGCTCGCGCAATTCGTCCATAATTTTCAGCAGACGGGCGAATGCATCGAGTTGATATTGCAGGTCTTTGGCCATAACGCTTGTTTGGATGGCAAAAATAAACCTTCTTCCGATAGGGGATGTTGTTTTGGTGTGTAGATTTGCAAAATTAAAGCATACCACTATGTCGCAGTTTTTTCCGTTCCTTGCCGCCATCTTTACCGTGTTCGCGTTGTCATTCGCGCTCATCAGCCTGCGCTTCATCATCAAAAAAGAACCATTCCGTGGCACCTGCGCCAATTTGACGCCGAAACTTCAGGATCAGATCGGCCAATGCTCCGTTTGTGGGCGGAAAGCGGATGAAGTATGTAAAATGCCGGGGTAGGGTGCGACCCTCGCGGTCGCCCAAAACAAGCGCGACCCTCGCGGTCGCCCTGCTTGGGGTAAAAATTGGTGAATGTGAACCTCACCTGCATGGCCGCACCATGAACTACCACAACCTTTTCACCAACCCATCCTTCCAACGCATCAAAAACGTCGTTTTTTTCGGCAATCAAACCAGTTTTGCCAGGGTTTTCAATTGCATGTGCGGAATGCGCAGGTTTACCATAGCGTTTTTGGCGCATTGTACCTCGTGCAAGCGTTAATGCCTTTGTTTGGCAAAGAAAATTTCTGGCGACAAGGTGCGTAAGAGTTTGATTCTACCTGCACAGCCGCTGAAATCCTGATCGGCGACGACGACCTGATCGCTTATGTCAAGGGAGCGCAGACCGAAAGACAAGTGTTGGCAAAATTGGCAGAAGCAGAAACGCAGTGGAGGAAGGGTTGAATTGGTTAAAATAGTTAAATTTGTTGAGAACGAATAAAACCAGTCGTTATGAAACCCATACAGGTATTCCTATATTTCACCCTGAGCTGCTGCCTAAGCGCCTGTGGGGTCAATAAACCAAATTCTTCTTCGGACATGAGCCCGAACGCACCGACATCCACCTACAAAGCGCTGGAATTTACAGACGCCGGGCGCTTAGACAAAATCAAAAAATCAATTCCCGAAGTCGAAAAAATATTTCGAGAATTCGCCGAAACCAACCACTATCCCGGCTATGCCTATGGCATTGTGGTGGATGGAAAGCTCATACACGCCAGGAGCGACGGCGTCATTAACGTGAACAGCCGGCAACCGGCAACGACCGCCTCCCTGTTCCGAATTGCCTCCATGACCAAAAGTTTTACGGCCATGGCCATCCTCAAACTGCGGGACGAAGGCAAATTGTCGCTCCACGATCCGGTACTCCAATACCTGCCGCAGTTGGCACCACTCAACACGTTGACGAGCGATGCACCGCCGCCTACCCTCCATAATCTGATGACCATGACCGCCGGATTTCCAGAAGACAACCCCTGGGGGGATCGGCAATTGGAAGACACTGACGAAGAATTCTTGGAATTTCTCCGGGGCGGAATTTCATTTTCGACCGTATCTTCTTCTACTTTTGAATACAGCAATATGGGTTACGCCATGCTGGGCCGCATCATCACGCAGGTTTCCGGGATGCCGTATCAAAAATACATTACCGAAAACATCTTCAAGCCGCTGGGCATGAAGGATACGCACTGGGAATACGAAGGTCTGCCCGCTGAACGCTTAGCTTTAGGCTACCGCTGGGAGGCCGAACAATGGAAGCTTGAACCGATGTTGCACGACGGCGCTTATGGCGCAATGGGCGGAATGATTACTTCGATTGAAGATTTTAGTAAATACGTAGCGTTCCTTTTATCGGCGTGGCCGGCAAAAAATGGCTCCGAAACCGGCCCGGTGAAGCGCAGTTCGGTTCGCGAAATGTGCCAAATCGTTGCGCCCCGGCTGATCCCGAATGCAAAAGATACCGACGGCAATCCCTGTGCAGCCATGGCGGGATACGGCTATGGCCTGGGCGTCCGAAAAGATTGTCAAGGGTTGACCAGCATCGGCCACAGCGGCGGTTTGCCTGGCTTCGGCAGCAACCACAGCTTTTTCCCGGATTACGGCATCGGCATCATTTCTTTTGTCAACCTGACCTATGCCCCGGCCAGTGCTGCTAATGTCAGAGCGCTTCGGTTGCTGGTGCAACAAGCCGGTTTGCAACCTCGCCAACTCCCTGTTTCCGACATCTTGGCCAAGCGGAAGGAACAAGTGGTGCAATTGCTGCAAACCTGGGATTCCAAGCTGGGCGACGAAATTTTGGCCGAAAATTTTTATCCGGATTTTTCGCGGGAATACCGGATGAAGGAATACGAACAACTGTTGGCGCAATCGGGAAAAATTGTGTCTGTCGAACCAATTGTTCCGGAAAATCAGTTGCGGGGTACGTTCATTTTAAATGGCGAAAAGAAGGCCATTTCGGTGTTTTTTACGCTGTCGCCGGAACGGATTCCGAAGGTGCAGGCGTTGGAGGTGAGCTTGGTCGAGGATTAGCGCTTGTTCGCAGGGCAGTCATTGCTTCATTGTTCAAATTTGAACCACATTCCTTTGATTGTATTTTCATTGATTTGAATGGCTCTGTCCGGCCTTAGTGACCTGACTTCGTCTAAGGATATGGTTATTTTGTTGTCATTTTGTGGTACCAGATTGAAGGCAGGGATTTCGATGCTTCTATCACGCAACATGAGGGCTACGGTTTCCCATTTTTCATTTGGCGTTTCCAAATACAACGCAGTTATCGGACTCTAAAGACAGACACTAGTCTATGATACAGTGCAACAAGCATAATAGCCTTGAATACAGGTAACTTTGCAGGAAGATGTAGAATTGGTATTTCCTCCAGTTCCCATGACCGTGACGCCACCACCACCGCCTTCACTTTGTGTACAGGAAGATGCCCCTTGACCACCAGATATACAACCTGTAGAGGCTACTGCAGCGGCATTACACGTGCAAGAGACTAACGCTGATGTAGGTGGAAATGTCGTGTCGTTGTTTGTTATCATTGCATTGTAAACAGAGACCTCCTGTAGTTGGCCAGTGAGTCCAAAGCCTGAAAATCCCCCAATATTGATACCTGTATCGGGTATTTGTGGTGTAGCGCCCGTTAACTGAAAGACCACATATTCGTTTGTGATGCGGCTTCGAAAAAAAATATGATCCGTTTGATAATTAACAATGGCATCACTGAGAATAATCGGGCTGGAAAGTGTTGCTTTATTGGTCAATTGCAGCAAAAAAACCGTCCTCGGAAAATCTGGATAGTTTTTGATTAGAGCAGCCAGATTTCCGTCAGTAGTTTTACGAATTTCCACGCTTGGACGATTTGCCAATGCGCTGCTTCCTATGTTATTAGGTTTAGCGGATGGAGAGATACAGTTAAAAGCCAGTCCTATGCTAAAGACAATAAGTAGGTTGGGAAAAAAAGCTTTAGACAGCATAACTTTTATTTGATTTTTTTCGCCTACTCTCTTTAAGAGGCAATATTGCCAGGGTTTTCGGCATCCCCCTTTGATAGCTATCAAGTACAAAGCTACTTCCACCCACTGCAAAAAACTTGCAGTCTGAAAAAAAAATAGCAATTTTTCAACAAACCAACTTATTTACGACACGCTCCTAAACAACTTATCACAACTTGACCTGTTCCCAAAATTCCCGAAAATACCGAACCCTGCGATCGTCCTTCGGGTAAATACCCCAAACTGTCGGGCAATTTGTTCCAAATTCATCATAAGCCAAGAAGATTTTGCAAACTCTGCCATCTTTTTTCCAGCGTAGGCGAGGAGATGAGCGTCAGATAATTATTCAGTCGGGCAAGATTGAGTTGTCCGGTGATTTCTTCCTGATTAAGCCGAAGTCCTTCAAGATCAGGTGTTTCAATTAAGCTTGGGTTAAAATAAAGCAGATCAAGCAGGGTCTTTTCCGGGTCAGCCATATTAAAAGTCAAGTGTTGCTTTTCCACCGGTTGGTATCCAAAAAACAAGCGCGGTTGCACTGAATGGTAAACAAAATGCCCAACCGGAGTATGCCACTCGGCAGGTTTGGCTGTTGTGATTGATGTTATGCTGAAAACGCTTTCCGGAATGAAGTTGTAATAGCGCAGAGCAGTTTCCAAAGAGACGTAGGAAGGTTTGTGCAGGCGTTTCACCCCCCCAACCTTCACATACCGCCCCGGTGCCAACTCAAACTTCACGTTACCCCCATCGCATCAGAAATATACCTTTTCGCCTTCGTATTCCACCACGTGCTGTGGATTGTTGATGCCTACTGCTACGCCACAAACCGGGTTGATATAAATCGTGGGTTTGACGGCTTTATTCCCGGAGTTTTCAAATCCGGCGAAAGCCATTTGCTTTTCCGAGGTAGTTTAACAGGCTGGTATTGAACCAGATACCTATAAAAACTACGGCAACGCCACTGTAATAAAGCCACGGTTCTAACCCCATTGTCATACTGTACAATACTAGAGCCAGACCCATTGAGGCCAGCGAGAATGCGTAAATTGTTCTTTTGTCGCGAAAATTGAGCAGTATACAAGTTAAGGTGACCACGCCGATAAAAGCCGTGATCGCAATGGTTAGTGGGGAGACATGAGTGGCTCCAAATGAAACTGTTTTTCCGCTACACAAGACCATGGTGCTGGAATAAGCCACGATGCAAAACGGGCACTTCGGCAAAACTGCCAAAAAAATGCCCATCAACAGCCCCGCTTTTTGCTTGGACGAAGCTTTGATTTTATGCCCTTTGCAGGGTGCGCACTTGTGAATTTGACCTTCAACAAGCATTCGTTGGTGCAATTATAACAATGGTGAAAGCGGAAACAATTGAGCTTGCTCAAAGCTACAACAGCCACAATAAAAAACCAAGACAATTATTCAGGATGAGGTGTAAAATCAGAAATAAAAGGCGAGAATGGGCGTGTTGTTCAAACTTTATTTCTGTAAGTCAATCGTTTACGGAATATTCAGGTTTTTTCATTCATGCAATATCGGGGGTGTTAGGCAACTTGTCGCGTTATGGGTTGGGCGACCGCGAGGGTCGCCCCTACGATTATCCGGCTCCGTCGTACGCCCGCTTGATCCATGCAAACGCTTCGGCATCAAGGTCTTCTGCTTTTTCGATGCGAATTTTGTGCGTACACATCCCACCAGGAGGGCAGGTTTCCACTTTGCCGGAAGCTTCCACATTTTTCATGTTCAGGCCCACTTCTAAGCGGGTTTTGGTTTTGGGTTCCAGGAGGCAGAATTGTTTTTTGCGCCGCAAGCTGACCGAACTGTTTTTGGGCACCACTTCGATGTCGTCGCCCATTGGTAAGATGCTGGCCATCAGTGTTTCGTAAAACGGGCGCAGGTTTTCTCTGCCTTTGTATTGATTTTCAATTAATTGATTTTTGTCTTCTGCTGAGCCAGCGTCAGTACCCAGCGTTTTATGTACCACAAAATTGGCAAAACCATGCCCCAGTCCAAATTCGTCTTTCAAGTACTTGATCATTTCGCCGTGTTTGGACAAGCCGCACGAAGCCGCGATGGCTTTCCACTCGTCAAGGGTTTTGCCCGTGTTTTTTTGAAAGTTTTCGATCATGTTGAGTTCTACCTGATCCATCGTTTTAGTTTGTTTTTGTTAAATAACGTATTCAACGCCAAAGGCCAAGGATAACGCCCATCACTACCAACGCCACGGGGACATAACCGCCATTGATCAGCATATACCGCGTGCTCCGATATTCGAACAACCCCACCATAAACAACCCGGAAGCCGCCCAGCCAAAACCGGCCAAAAACCCGGCTAAGGTAGCAAAAGACAAAGTAATGCCATCGGCAGCCAGAAAAGCCGCCAGGTTAAACGACATCACGAGGCTCCAAAAAAATGCAAAGCCGAAAATACGGGCTGTGCCGCCTTTGGCTTTCAGCATCTCCTCCGTAAATCCGTTTTCTTCCATCCAGGCTTTGCCAAACAGCAAAGGCGAATACCACAAAGCGCCAAGCGCGAAACAAGCTAAGGAGCGTGTCGTAAATAACTTACCGGTTTGCGCGGTGGATTTTTCCATCAGGCTGCGTTGATCGTCGGTCGCGTAGCTTAGGCTATGCTCCCTTCTCGCGCCTTGCCTGATGAAAAAATCCCCTCGCCCAATTCACGTAACTTAATTTACGACACGCTCCCAAAGCCGCCACGAATACGGCGGGAAAATTAATGAGTTCAGGTTTCATCTTTTTTGATTTTAATTTCAACAAACATATCCACGCATACACGAACTTTGCCGCACAAGTGCCCGAAACCGGAAATGGGACAACCGAAACCGGAAAATGGGGTAACGAAATCTGAGTTATGAAAAAAGACATCGGCGACATCCGCATCATGAAATGGATTGTCCCCTGGTTCGGGGTCATCATTCCCAATCTTGCAGGGTTGTTCGGCGCCTTGTCGTGGCAGGATTGGCAATATTGGATGGGCTACGTCTATTTCATTGGCGCCGCGTTCGCCATCTGGAGGGGCAACCGCTTCATTTACCTGCGCCAGCGCGACTACTACGACTGGTTTAGCCGGCCTTTCATGCGCATCCTCACCATGCTGTTTGGGTTGCTGTTTTATACGGCACCGTTCACGGCAGCCATGTGCGCGTTCTGGTTCTGGTGGTCGGGCGTGCCCGCCGACAACAATGTGATCGTTACAACAGAGCTCGTGAATGTGATCGCGGTTATTTTTATCACGAATATCTATGAAACGACCTTCCTGCTCAGGGACTGGGAAGACGAACGCCTGCGGGCCGCCAACTTAGAAAAGCTGAAAGTGACGGCAGAACTGGAAGCCCTGAAAACGGTCACACGCGCGTAAACTCCCATTTTTGGGATCTTCGCATGCCTTGCTCTCGAACTCTAAAGAACCAGACACCGACTAAATGGACGAACACTTCGTAAGCGTTGGGAGGTGGTGGTTAATTTTGACACGCTTCATGGAATTTTTGATCAAATTTCTTTATTTTTGTTAGAAATTAGAAACAAGCAGCCATGGAAAACACGTCACTTTTGCTTCTCATAGGTACCGTTTTCCAACGGCTATTCTTGCATGTCTTTTGGACTTACATCAAAAAAGGAATAATGAGTTTCTGTTTGGGGATTGGCCAAAAGGTTAATCAAGGCATCAGAAGTGCCATTCCTCTCTCAACAATCTTTGTTCAGTAACCGCATCTCCCTTCCACTCCAATTTTCCGGCCAAGTCAGAAAAGTCATACTGTAGAGGCGTTGGTTCATCAATGTCGGGCAAGGAGGCAGGTTGTTCAATGGTCACATAATCAGGTGATTGTGAGCACCCGCGCTGTGCGCAGCTTTAGTACCGTGAGCAAGAGCAAATTGTTGCTGGAGTTGTTGCCCAAACCGCCATTTGAGGTGGTGGTGAGCCAGGAGCAGGCGGCGGGCTTTAAGGCTTGGGTGGGAGGGTGATCACATCCCCGAATGCTCAAAATCCGTCCAAAAATGTACATTCACCGACATAGCTGCGCCGCAAAATAAAAAACACAACGGGAGAACAGTTTTATGCTAACTTTGCACGCGGAAAATCCTACAACATATCTAAACATCACAGAAATGCAACGCAAAATTTACTTTCCGATTCTGATTGCCTTTTTTTGTTCCGCAACTTCTGCCTTCTCACAACAAGCTTCCGTTGAAACCCTGACCGCAAAGGGCGCTACTGCTGCCATCTCCGAGGATCAATCTTTGTACACTGGCGACAGCGAAAAAGTTTTTTATATTGATTTTGAAGACCTTAGGATGAATTTGAGTGAAATTATCCTCAAAAACGACCAGGGTAAGGTGCTCCTCAAAGACGATGTATTCGATCTTCCGGTCAACACCATTTATGAATTGGATTTGAGCCAGTACGGCAAAGGAACTTTCGAGGTGGAACTGCGTTCCTTCACGGGCGTTATCCGCAAAACGATCGCGATAGAATAAGCAACCGTTCTTTTCTTTCTTTTCATCCCTATCACACTCACTTTTGTACATCGTCGGAAGGCTGCTTTCCCTTCGAGGCGTCTATCCTCTCTTTTAAATTGCCCAGAATGGCCTGAATGTTATAGTTCTGGTCAGACAATACGTGTACTTTGCCGTCCTTGGATTCCAACACCAGCAGGCGGATACTTTTGCCGTTGCCTTGTGGCTGCAGCAATGATTTATCCTGCTCTTCCTTAATGTAAATGCTGCGGATTTTGTCGAAAGGCAATTTGCCGTAAGGCGTTGTGATGGCATCGGCGTAGAGGTTCACCGGCCCGATTTTTCGCATCGTCAGCCAGCTAAAAAAAGCCGTTCCAATAGAGATGGTACAAACGAAAAACAAGAGCATGGCACCCAACAGCCGCCGGTTCTGGTCGCCGCTTTTGTTTTTCAACAGGCGGAGCATGCCGGCTAATGCAAGCACGCCGACTAGGAGGCCAATCCATAAACCAAGTTGGTTTTCTGTGTGCAGGGGCTGAAAGGTATGCAGGGCAGTTTCCATATTATTGACGGGAAGTTTCAGTAATCAAATCTGTCAGGTTCTTAAACAATCGCCGATACAAACCTGTTGAGTCTTCTGCAAAAAAGACCTCTGCCTGGCTGCCGGAGCGAAAAAAATAAACTGGCTTGCGCAAGGTGTCGCGAAAGCACTCGATGGTGTAAGGTTCTTCTGTCTGGTTGCTCATGAGGTTCAACGTGCTGAAGGCATACCGACCGGCCTCGACTTCGTCGAAATCATTGGCAAAAGTTTTGCTTGAAATATGGCGCAGTCCGCTCAGATAGCGCAAAACTTTCGCAGAGTCGAGCGCGAGGTTGTTGCAAAACCAGTTGGTTCCCGATTTTGAAAAAGCATACACCGTATCCGGGAATTGCCATTCAAAACCGGTAATCTGCTCCCCTTCCGACAACTTCAATAAATCCGGATTGCGGTAAGCAGCAAAATCCCTGCCGATCAGATCGAAGGGGAGGTCTTCCACTTCGTATACGCTGCGTTGTCCGCTAAAGCGCAAAAACGTAGCCGCTCCCGGTTGTCCGCCGAGGATAAAATCCTCCAGCAAAACCTTTGATTGGTACAATTGTACGCGCACGCCCTGTCCTTCGCCCACTCCGTATTTGCCCCAGGCTTCAGGGCTTTGAGCCACCATGCCATGCGTCCGGATGGCACCGGATAAAGCGCCCAATAATTCATTCACTACCTGTTGAACTGCCGGAAGGTGCATGCTGCCTTTAGAAGCGATCCAGCCTTCCTGTTCCCGTTTGAGCGAAAACGTGTTACCGCTGTGGTAGAGCACGATTCGGTTGAGCGAGGCCGTATCCACCTGCGCCAATTCGGTGGTGAAGAAGTTGCTCCGCTGGCCGGGCCACAACAACCGGCCTACGCCATAGAGTGCCCCTGCGGTGAGGAGTAGGAAGATCAGTGTTTTTCGACTCATATCCTGCTTGTTTTAGGTCTGTCTTTGGAGTCCGATAGCTGCGTTACACTCGGCCAAACAGCGTTTTTAGGATTACGCAGAGTCTCGCGGAGTTAAAGGGAGTTTCACAGAGTTTGCCATTACTTTATAGCGAACTCCGTGAAACTCCGTGCTCCTCCGCGAAACTCGGTGTAAGTTACTTTAGGGAGCCGCACAGGCACCCTGTTTAATCAATCCGACATCAAAAAAGCCTTTAGTTTTTCCATGGCTCGGCCACGATGGCTGATTGCATTTTTTATTTCGGAAGAAAGTTCTGCAAAAGTTTGCTCGTGCCCTTCGGGAATAAAAATCGGGTCGTACCCGAAGCCGTCCTGCCCCGAACGGGTGTTGGCAATCCGACCTTCAGCCACGCCTTCAAACGTATGTAGTTCACCGCCCAGAATCAACGCAATTACCGTGCGGAAACGGGCACTACGGTCTCCCAGTCCTTCTAATTGCTGAAGCACTAAATTCATATTGGCAAGCGCATCGCGCTCAGGGCCGGCGTAGTGGGCCGTGTCCACACCGGGCGCACCGTTCAGCGCGTCAATTTCAAGGCCGGTGTCCTCCGCAAAACAATCTACCCCATAATGATCAAATACATATCGCGCTTTTTGAACCGCATTGCCGGGAATGGTTCCGGTCGTTTCCGGCAATTCTTCTGTGCAGCCGATCTCTTTCAGCCCTTTTACTTCAAAGGCGCCGTTTAATATTTCATGTATTTCTTTGATTTTGTGCGGATTATTGGTGGCAATTACAATTGGATTCATGATCAGAGAATTTTTCCGGCTTCAAAATAACGACGCAGGAGGGGATGTACAAATATCATCAGCAGGATTATCGCGACGCCCCAGTAAAAATTACCGGAAAGGTCTTCGTTTTCCTTCAAAATTAACCAAGCTAAGGCAATGCCGTAGACCGGTTCTAAGTTGATCGCAAGGTTGGAGGTAAACGCCGAGAGGTGCCGTAGCGCGCGCAGGGCCAATACATAAGCCAGCGTGGTACAAAGCAGAGCCAGGATGAGCAGGTAAATCCAATCGAGTAACGCCGGCGGCCAAAAAGCGGTATCCCTGCTCGTTGAGGCAAAAAACAACAGCCAGATCACGCTCAAAAACATCCATGCGCTTCCCATTTCCACAAAAGTGACGCTTTTTTCATCTGTTTTGCCCACGATTTTTTTATTCAGCGTGGCAAACAAGGCGGCCAAAAAGGCAGCGGCCAGCCCTGCCGCAAGGCCGGAGAGCACCGGGATGCGAACGCCGTTAACAATCAGCGCCATGCCCGGCACGATCAGGGCACCCAAAGCCAGTTCATATCCCTTGAATCGCTGCCGCATGAGCAACGGTTCGACAAGGGCGGTAAAAAACGAAGTTGTTGCCATACAGACCAGCGCGATGGAAGCATTGGAAAGTTTGATGGCACCATAAAAGGCGATCCAGTGCATGCCGACTAATGCGCCAACGCCAAAATAGGACCACAAGGTTCGTCGTGGCAGTTGATAACGGAGATAGCGGAGCTGCGCCAGGGGCAACAAACTCAGCGTGGTGAACAACACGCGCCACCAAACAAGGGCCAGCGCAGATAATTGGATCAAATCGCCGAGAATAGCCGTAAAACCAAAAAGCAATACGGCAATGTGCAATTCGATATAAGCGTTTCTTACCTTGTTCATGCCTGTAAAAGAACAAAAATTAATGACAGGCTTTCTTTAATTTTGGCCAATCTAATTCAGGTTTCTAAATCATGAAAGCAATAAGTTACCTATCCCTTCCTGTGATGGCGCTGGTTTTTGGCCTGACGCCAGCCTCCGCCCAGCAATACCGCACGGTGCATAAAGTCGTGCCTTTGCACAGCGAACACACCTTTTACCTAAACGGCAGCATGAGCCTTGGCGGCAAACCCCGGCATGCAGTCCGCATAGACTTGCCCCCCAATACCGTGGAATGGTATTATGTTTTTACCACTGCGGAAAATGAAAAAAGTTCTGGCGCCCGCGAAAAAATCCAGTTGGCGGGACAATTGGTGCAATTTTTTGGCAAAGGTTTTCTTAAATCCAATCTGGTGGGTATTGCAGCGAGTGCGGTGGGGCAAATTGTAAAACCCTCTGGTGTGGCGGTGTGCGATGCCTGGCTGACCGACCTGGAAGGCCGTAACCAGTTTTTTGAAACCAAATATATGGGCGCTGCCTGGACTTACGACCGCCCGAAGCGCTATTATGAAGAAGGTTCGGTGCAAAACGGGAAAGACGGCGTCATCCGGATAGATGCCGTAAAAAGTGGTACGGTATACCTGTGTTTCAACAATTCAGCGCTTACGGAGGGGGTTTTCGTCAACTTTGAAGCAGCGGCGATTGTGGAAACCCGCGAATACGCAGACGAATGGGTGGCTACAGGAAAAGAAGAAATCTTCCAGGATTGCATGGAAAAATTCGTCCGCAAGGATGCAGAAGCGGAAAGCGTTTGTCACTGTACCCGCGACCGCATTGCGAACGAACACCTGCCATCGGCCTGGACCGGCTTTTCGCCTTCCGAAAAAAACTACCAGCTCCAAAGCATCCGGCAACAGTGTTTGAGTGCCTCGGGCTATGCAGACAAAAGCAACGCAAAAGCCAGAATCCGGGCCATCGAAGCGGAAATCAACGGCTTGAATGCCATCAAAGACTACAAAGGCCTCGCGCAGAAATATCAGGAATTGCTCAGCCTCGGCGAAGCAGAAGAAGAGAACTACTATTGGGCAACCTGGTTTTTATTGCTCTCTAAACAAAATGAACCGGCCAGGAATGTGCTTTACGAAGGCTTAGGAAAATTCCCTGAGAGTACCGCGCTCAACAAAAACCTGGGTCATTACTGGGTACTCGTGGGTCGGTTCAGAGAAGCCGAACCTGTTTATCGCCGGTATTCCGGCAAAAAAATATTCCGGAAATGGCGCTTTAACGAATATGCGCTATCCGATTTGGAATGGATGGAATCGGCAGGCATTTCCATACCGGAAAAAGAAGCAGTGTTGAAATTGCTAAAGGAATGAACCATTGGTGTGATGGAGAGTTTTATGAGTTGACAGGATTTAGTTGGCAGGTTTACAGTTGCAACTATTTTAATCTGATTATAAATAAATTCTAAAATAAAGCACAATGTCCGTAAAAACAGGCGATAAGGCTCCTGTGTTCTCCCTTTACAATTCAGACAAAGAATCGGTTGCGCTGGAAGGTTTCCGGGGCAAAAACGTGGTGTTGGTTTTTTTTCCTATGGCATTCACCAAGGTTTGCACCGCTGAATTGTGTTCAATGCGCGATAACATGAACGTATACGAACGCCTGAACTCGGAAATACTGGGCATTTCCGTGGATTCCCTGTTTACGCTTGGCAAGTTCAAAGCAGAACAAAACCTCAATTTTCCGTTGCTGTCTGACTTCAACAAAGAAGTTTCGAAGGCGTATGGCGCATTGTATGAAGAATTTGCGTTTGGTATGAAAGGCGTCTCCAAGCGCGCTGCATTTGTAATAGACAAAGAAGGCGCTATTCGTTATGCCGAAGTCTTGGAATCCGCCGGCGATTTGCCTAATTTTGGGGCTATACAGGAAACCCTTTCAAAATTGAATTAAGAGGTTCCCGTCAGGCAAAGATTTAACCACTATGAGCCACTATCACGCTATCGAAGAATTGGAAGAAGTCCTCGTGGAAGACGAAGTGGACGAAACCGGAACCGGTGAGATTGCCCAACTCATCGTCTACAACGACGACGTCAATACCTTTGAATGGGTGATCGAGTGCTTCATGGATGTACTCGATCACGTGCATACCCAGGCAGAACAATTAGCCCTCCTCATCCACTACAAGGGCAAAGCGACGGTGAAAACGGCACCGAAGCGCGAGTTGTTGCCGAAAAAAGATGCTTTGGTGGAGCGGGGTTTGTCTGCTGTTATTGAGGGGGGGGATGATTAGGATTAAATTATTCGTAACTATCCAGCCGCCCCTAAATACTTATGATTTCCGGCCTCGGAGAGGTCAAAGTTTTGTAGAAATGCTCAATACCGTCCTTACACAGGGTATGCTGTCGCTTAGTTAGCATATCCCCTGCTGCCAACCGACTGTGCAGAGGAGACCAAGGTGAAAGGTTTTTAAATCCGCTTCGTACTCGTCGGAGGCTTCGGCACATTGTTCCGCAGCAACTGATTGAGCGCATCGTTGTAATTTTTCAGCAACCCGTCCGCATTGCCGTTGTAGTGTTCAATTACCCCGTTGAAAATGTCCACATCTTCCTGTGTCAACTCCTTTTTGCGCTTGATTGCGGTGATTTTTTGAAAGCCGTCTTCTGCTAATTGATCATAAAACTCAATGAGTTTGATCGCCGCATCCCGGTAAGCGACATCGCCTTTGAACCCGGGCATTTTGCGCAGCACCAGCAGTGCGGCATCCGTGTCGTTCGACAACAACATCCGGGCGCGTTCCATGCCTTTCGGGTCTTCTTTGGCTAAAGCATCCATAAACACCGCGTTGTGTTTTGATACTTTAAAATATTTCAAAAAAATAGCCCGCTGGTAAGCATTAACTTGGTTGATCTGCTCCACTTCCGAGTTCTCTTCCGCTTCAACTAAGCGAATATTGTGCTCCTTTGCAAACGTTTTTTGAGCCGTGTAAAAGCGCTTGGAGGCCTGCCCCAGCTTTTTTTCAGCTTCGTCCTGTGCCTTGAAATAGGCCTCCATCGCTTCAAACGACTCTTTGCTTTCCTGTTTCAGCAGGTTCAGTTCGTTGAACTCAATGGTAAAAGATTCGCGGTAACTCTTTATGGTAGCCACCATTTCGTCGCGCATGGCCGCATTGCCTTTATACGCAGGCATCGCTGCGGTTCTTTTAATGGTTTCATCCATTTGGCGCAGCACTTCCTGCCGCTTTTTTTCCACTTCAACGTAGTCTTCAACGTGAACGGAATATTGGATGTACTCCAGATTCCGGGCCGTAACGGCACCGTGTTCGGCGTTGAATTGTTCCAGATAACGCAGCGGATCAGCGCCATCCTGCGCCCGGAGCAACACAGGCACTGCAAGAACTGCGAGGGTCAGAGACCAGAAGAAGCTTTGTTTTTTCACCTTGAGGGTATTTTTGAATGAATTCTACTGAATCGAATCGCCAACATCTAACTAGTGTCTGTCCATTTAGTCGGGTGTCTGTCTTTATAGTCGGGTGTCTGTTCTTTAGAGTTCGAGAGCAAGGCATGTGAAGGCCCAAAAGTGGGAGTTTACTCGCGTAAGTGACCAATTTTGGGCCTTCGCATAACGCAGCTGTCGGACTCTAAAGACGGACACTAACTACTTCACCACCATCTCATCCACAAACAACCAGGCTGGCTCCCCGGCGCCTTGTTTGCCATCCGGAATGATGCCGAGGTTTTGTGCTTTTATCTTCAGGTAGCGCGGGGTTTTGCCGCTCAAAGCGATTTTTATGGTTACAATTTTGTCCGTTACCGTAGGGGAAATCTCTTTCACCACCTCCTTGTCATACGACTTGCCATCGGTCGAAACGGCAACCGAAGCTTGTTTGGGCGGGTAGATCCACTGTCCCGGGTCATTAAAAAACCGCAGGGTCACTTCTTTTACTGCGGTGGCTTCGCCCAGGTCAATCACGGCTTCCAGGTCTTTTCCGTCAAATCCCAGCCATTCCTTATCGCCGTAGCGTTCATCGCTGCCCATAACGGCGTTGACGATGGCACCTTTGCCACCGGATGCGTATTTCGGGTGTGGAGGATTGGCGAGGGTAATCAATTTGCCCGCCGCTAAATGCCAGAGGAAAGATACCGAAGCACTTTTGCCAACCGGTTCGTTTTTTAGGAAAGTCTGCGCCTGCACATCAAGATACCCTTCAACTTTGATCGGAGTTTTGGTGTAAATAAGGCTGTTGGGCGTTGGCACTTTGCCGCTTTCATCATAACGAACAACGCCAAGACCCGCTAAGTTGGCACATTCCAAAAGTACGCCTTTGCCTTCGCCCGATTGTATATTCATTTGGACATCGTAAAGGTGGTTGGCTACATTCACACCGGCAGCTTTCAGGCGCGGAATGTGAATGCCGAGGCGGCGACCAAAATCCTTAAAATTGCGGCTTGCTTTGGGCGACCAAACCACTTCTGCCAGGGCAATGGCGCGTGGAAAAACCATGTATTCTACCTGTTCCGGCGTTTTCATGTACTCTGTCCAGACATTGCCTTGCGCGCCGAGTACAAACTTCGCTTCATTTTCAGTCAGTTCAGCCGGAACGGGTTCGTAGCCGTATACTTTTTCTAACGGCAAATAGCCGCCGATGGCAAGGGGTTCGTCTTTTCCAAGTGCCTGATAATAATCTAAATAGCAATTATCGGTTGGCGTCATAATGACCTCGTGGCCACTCTTGGCAGCTTCTATCCCGCCTTTTTCGCCGCGCCACGACATCACGGTTGCATTTGGAGCGAGGCCACCTTCCAGGATTTCATCCCAGCCAATGATGCGTTTGCCCCTGCTGTTCAGGTATTTTTCGATGCGCTTGATGAAATAGCTTTGCAAGCCGTGTTCGTCTTTCAACTTTTCTTTTTTGATCAATTCCTGGCAATAGGCGTTGTTTTCCCACTGCACTTTGGGGCATTCGTCGCCGCCAATGTGGATATAGGGGCCGGGGAAAAGTTGGATGACTTCCGAAAGCACGTTTTCCAAAAAAGTAAAGGTCTCTTCTTTTGGACAAAAAACGTCTTCGAATACGCCCCAGCGTGTGGCAACTTCAATATTTTGGCCCGTGCAGCCCAATTCCGGATAAGCCGCTACAGCCGCTTGGGCATGGCCTGGCATTTCTATTTCCGGGATGATGGTGATGAAGCGCTCGGAGGCATAACGCACCACATCGCGGATCTCATTGTGCGTATAATAACCGCCATAGCGCGTTCCGTCGTATTGGTACGGTTTATTGCTGCCGTGGCCAACTAAGGTTTCTTTGCGATAAGCGGCAACTTCCTGCAACTTGGGATACTGCTTGATCTCGATGCGCCAACCCTGGTCTTCGGTCAAGTGCCAATGGAAATAATTCAGTTTATACATCGCCATCAGGTCAATGTATTTTTTGATAAAATCCACCGGGAATAGGTGCCTGCCCACATCTAAGTGCAAACCTCGGTAGCGGAATCGGGGCGCATCTTCGATTTTCATATTTGGAATAAATCCTTTGGGCATCAATTGAAGGAGCGTTTGGAAGGCATAAAAAATGCCCGCGTTATCGGCTGCTTTGATGTAAATCTGTGTGCCCAGCACCTCCATCGTATAGGCACCAGCTTTTTCGGGGGTGACGGCTACCGAGTCCATTCGGGCGGCAATCACAATGGCGTTGCGGCCTTTGTAGCCACCGCGCCGGATTTCCAACGACCGGCCTGTGGACAGCTTGATGTACTCCGCGCAAAAACGCACCGTTGCCTCAAGGGCAGAATCGGCCTGCAACGGAAGGCGGATATGGGTCAGATCGGCAACTTTCAGGTCGCCTTGTGCGAATTTTACGCTTTTCGGCGCCGGAATGACGCTGATTTCTTTTTTCGGCAGCGTCGGCACTTTTTGAGCGACTCCGGCAATCGGCCATGAAAGGAAGGCTATAAAAATCAGGTAAATGAGTCTTGTTGTCATGAAAAAACTATTTGTGATGAATCGTGGTGCAAAGAAAGCCAATAGATTCCAGATAACGAAAATCGGGGCTTAGGGTCGCTGAAATAATAACTGTCCACTTTTCCAGGAGGCCTTTTGCTCCTAACCTTCGTTGAGGAACCCGCTGAGGTGGATCGGTTTTGCCGGAGGAAACCCCAGCAAACTTGTATCCACTGCCTGTCGCAGGTTCAAAGCATCCAAAACTTCCCTAAATGCCTCATCAAGCGACGCCATCAGCGTAATACGCTCGCCGTGAACCGGGTGCGAAAAAGCGAACCGGCAGGCGTGCAGCAAAAGCCGGGAAATGCCTAATTCTTGTTCAAAATACTTGTTGTGTTTGCAATCGCCGTTTTTTTTATCGCCGATGACGGGGTGCCGGATGTGGCCGAAATGCCGCCGGATTTGGTTGGTTCGGCCAGTTTCCAACGTAATGTCTACCAAAGAATAACGCGCCGTGGCGTAGCGGCCAACGGGGGTTTGAAGCTCCGTTTGTTCCAGTTTGGTATATCGGGTTAACGCTTCCCTGGGCAAACCCGACTTGGGGTGCGGCAGGGGATAATCAATGACGCCCTGCTCCTCCACGTACCCACGCACGATGGCGAGGTAATTTTTTTCTACCGATTTTTCCCGAAATTGCTCAGAGAGCGCACCTGCTGCTGCACCGCTTTTTCCAAAAACCAGTACGCCCGAAGTGCCCCGATCTAAGCGATGTACGGGGTAAATCCGCTGCCCGATTTGGTCGCGCAGCAATTGAAGCACAAATACCTGGTCTTCGCTGATCTTAGTTCGATGCACCAATATCCCGGACGGCTTGTTGATCGCGATGAGGAGGTCATCTTCAAATAGAATCTCGAAGGGATTGGGCATGAATGAATGGATATTTCGAGTTTGTTTAATAAAAGGGCAAGGGACAAGTGGGCAAAGGGCAAGTACTAAAGTTCATGTTTGCCTCTTGCCAATTTGCCGCTTGCCAATTTCTTCAAAGGTAATCCTCCCTGGAGCATTTCAAACTCAAATTGCCAGGTTTTTCCGTACTTTTGCCCCGCATTGGTAATACTGCATCATGAAAAAAGAAAATTCAAAGCCCGCTAAGGGCAAGTCTGCTGACCGAAAGAAGAAACCGTCTCCCAAAGCGGATTTTTCATCCCGTCCCAAAAAGAACCCCGAAGACGCTGAAAAAAGTGAGTCCATTGAAGGCATGCGCCTCAATAAATACATCGCGTATTGTGGCGTGTGTTCGCGCCGTCAGGCTGCCGATTTGGTGAAGTCAGGTGCCGTCATCGTAAATGGCAAGGAAATGCTGGAGCCGTTTTACCAGATGAAAGCGAACGACCTCGTCTCCGTGAAAGGCAAACCGGTGAAGCCCGAAAGCCGCAAGGTATATGTCCTGATGAACAAACCCAAAAACGTGATCACTACCGCCAAAGACGAACGGGGCCGCAAGACCGTGATGGATTTGCTGGCCGGGAAAGTACACGAGCGGGTATTCCCGGTTGGGCGCCTCGACCGCGACACCACCGGTCTGCTGCTGCTGACCAACGATGGCGAACTGGCTGAAAAGTTGACCCACCCCAGCCACGGGGTGAAAAAAATCTACCATGTGCAGTTGGATCGCTCACTCCCGCATGCCGATTTAGAAAAAATCCGAAAAGGTGTTCAATTGGAAGACGGCATCGCCATGGTGGACGGGGTGGATTATGTAGAAGGCACCAAACACACCGAATTGGGCGTCGAAATCCACATCGGGAAAAACCGCATCGTGCGCCGGATTTTCGAGCATTTAGGCTATACCGTCGAGCGCCTCGACCGGGTCTACCTCGGCGGCCTCACCAAAAAAGACCTGCCGCGCGGGTTCTTTCGCAAGCTCACTGACCGGGAGGTAATTATGCTGAAGCATTTTTCGGGGAAGTAGTCGCTGATCGGGAGATCAGCAGTACGCACCTTACGCCATCTGCATATCAATCTGCCGTTTTGCCAAATTTGCGCCAGTCACGCGCACCTGCACAATGTCGCCCATTTTGATCACATTGCCGGTGTGTAAGCCGCGTACGCGCAGACGGCTGCCGCCGGAAAATTCAAAAGGCTCGGACATCGTGTCAAAACTGACCATACCTTCTGCGCGGCTTTCTTTCAGCTCAATGTAAAGACCGCGCTCGCCGATGCCGGAAACAAAGCCTTCAAACACCTCGCCGATGTGTTTGTCCATGAATTCTACCTGCTTGTATTTCACTGATTCGCGTTCGGCTTCCATCGCGCAGCGCTCCTGCTTGGAGATGTGCAGGCACTGCTCTTCTAATTTGTCTTTTTTGACCCGGAGATAGGCATTCGGCGCCAGATTCGGTTCCAGAATGCGGTGCGCCAACACGTCCGAATAGCGGCGGATGGGCGAGGTGAAATGGGCGTAGTATTCAAAAGCCAAACCGTAGTGACCAATGTTTTCGGTACTGTACGCTGCTTTGGCCATGGTGCGGATGGCAATCGGTTCCAGCATTTTCAGGGCTGGGTCAGCTAAAGCAGCTTCGGCTAAGCGGTTGTAGGAATTGGCAATTTCCTTCGGCGTGTTGATCTTCATCTGGAAACCGAGTTCCATGGCAAACCGGGCCAGGTCTTCCACCTTATCCATGTTTGGTTCATCGTGTATGCGGTAAACAAAGGGGATTTCCAATTGCCCTTCTGCTTTTTTGGAGATGAAGGTTGCCACCTCGCGGTTGGCCAACAGCATAAATTCTTCAATGAGCAGGTGGGCTTCTTTGCGTTCTTTGACAAACATCGAAATGGGCGCGCCGTGTTCATCCAAACGGAATTTCACTTCTTCCGATTCAAAGTTGATGGCACCTTTTTTGAACCGCACGGCGCGCAGGCGCTTTGCAATCTTGTTCAGGTACTTTAGCTCTTCTGCAAAATCGCCTTCGCCGGCGTCCATAATTTGCTGGGCTTCTTCGTACGCAAAACGGCGGTCGGAGTGGATAACGGTTTTGCCAAACCAGCGCTCCTTGATTTTATCGGTTTGATCGAATACAAAAATCGCAGAAAAAGTGAGTTTGTCTTCGTTCGGGCGCAACGAGCACAAGCCGTTGGATAGTTTTTCCGGAAGCATGGGCAACACGCGATCCACTAAGTAAACGGAGGTCGAACGCAAGTAGGCTTCTTTGTCCAAAGCCGTTCCGTGCTTCACGTAGTGCGATACGTCGGCAATGTGTACGCCCACTTCGCAATCGCCGTTTTCCAGGTAGCGGATAGAGAGCGCATCGTCGAAGTCTTTCGCGTCATCCGGGTCAATGGTGAAGGTGGTGATCCCGCGTATATCGCGGCGGCGCGAAATTTCTTCAGTGGGAATCGCTTCCGACAACGCCTCCGATTCGGCAATGACCTCTTCCGGAAATTCGATATTAAAGCCGTTGTTGATGAGGATGGCTTTCATCTCGATGTCGTGGCTGCCCGCAGCGCCGAGCACTGTGGTGACTATGCCAACCGGGTGCTGGAACCTCCCGCTCAGCCATTTCGTGATTTTCACCACGACCTTATCGCCTTCGTTCGCTTCTTTTAAATCCTTGAGATCCACCATGATTTCGATGGGCATTTTGCCTTCCACCGAAACGATGCCGTATTTGGGATAGAGGAACAGGGTGCCGAGAAAATGTTCGGTGGCACGCTCGATCACCTTCACCACTTCGCCTTCCTCGCGGGAACGACCCCGCGGCGTCCAGACGCGCACTTCCACCCGGTCGCCGTGCATGGCGGTGTTCATAGACTTAACGGGCACGTATACGTCGGCTTCTTTGCCTTCGGATACGATGTAGGCGGCGCCCGTTCGGGTCATGTCTACCACACCCACGCGGACATTGCCTCCGCCTCCGCTTCTTCGGGCGGAATCTTGTTCAGGTGTAGCCGAACGGTTGAGTTGGTACCTAAAATCCGGCAGCGCTACCAATTGCTGGGCTTCTGTGAGTTGGTTCAGGGCATGCGCTACGGCATCCATGTTGGTGTCTAATTTTAGTTTTTGGATGACCTGCTTGGGGTTCAACTGCTTTTTAGGTTCTCTACGAAACAGAGAAAGCACCTCCTTCTTGAGGTCTTTTGCGCTGAGCTTTTCGCCCGCGATTTTTGATTTTTTATGTTTAGGCATTGTCATTTTTTAATTTATAAATCCGAGTTTCTGAAAATCATCCCAAAAATCCGGATAAGATTTCTCAACCACATCAGCGTCGGCAATTGCAACAGGCTCCAGCAATGCCAGCGGCGCAAAAGCCATCGCCATGCGGTGATCTTCGTACGTATCGAAAACCGGCGTACCTTTTAACTCCGATTTTCCTTCAATCATGTAAAACTCTTTTTCCGTTTTGCTTGAAAAACGAGCAGGCAGTTTGCTCAGGTACACCCCGGTCTTTTGCAATTCCGTTTGCAGGGCAGCGATCCGGTCTGTTTCTTTGATGCGCAGGGTATCTAAGCCGGTGAACAGCCCTTGTGTGCCCAAAGCGGCGCAAACGACTGCTAAGGTTTGGGCAATATCGGGGCATTTCACAAAATCGTATTCAAAAAAGGCCGGCGGCGGTGTTCCCGGCATTTTGACAATCCGGATGCCGGAAGCTTCAAAATGGGTTTGCACCCCGAATTTCACCATGATATCTGCCAGCACCGAATCTCCCTGCAAGCTGTTTGCGTACAAACCTCCCAACCGAATATCCGCTTCATCTGCTATTGCCGCCAAGGCATAGTAATAAGAAGCGGCTGACCAATCTGCCTCGATTGTAAAACCCGTGTCAGCGACTTTAGTTTTGTAAGCTTGTGGTTCAACCTGAATTGTATTGCCGGCCCAGCGGTGCATCACGCCGAAATTCGCCATCAGGCGCAGCGTCATTTCGATGTAGGGCCGGGATACGATATCGCCTTCTAAAGTCAGGTTTAAGCCATTTGGCAGCGACGGCGCAATGAGCAGTAGTGCGGAAATGTACTGGCTGCTGATGTTGGCCGGCACACTCAACGCATTTGTTTTTCCCATCCCGACAGGCGATCCGATGCGCAGGGGCGGGTAGCCCTCGTTTTCAACGTATTGAATATCGGCCCCGATTTTCCGCAGGGCATCCACTAAGGCACCGATCGGACGTTGCTTCATGCGTTCGGTGCCGGTTAGGACTTGTTCTCCTTCCTGTAGGGAAAGCCAGGCCGTCAGAAAGCGGAAGGTCGTACCCGCAGCACCTGCATCCAATACAGCCGCTTTTGAATTCAAAAGACCATCAAGTAGTTGGGTATCTTTGGCGTTGGCGAGCCGGTGGATGGTAAAAGGAGCGCCACTCAAAGCGCGGATGATGAGGATGCGGTTGCTGATACTTTTGGAACTTGCCAGTTCGATCGAGCCCAGAACGGTACGATCAGATTTGCTTATTGTTCGGGTCATGTGTGCTATAAAAACGTTAGATGCGAGACATCAGAAATCATGAACACTTGCAGTTTAAAATCTGACATCTTACTATTTAGTGTCTGTCCATTTTAGTCGGTGTCTGAGCTTTAGAATTCGAGAGCAAGGTATGTTTGGCCCCATGTTTCGACTTCGCTCAACGGGCGTTCGTTAAGCGAAGTCGAAACGACCGCAGCTATTCGGACTATAAAGACAGGCATAAAAAATCAATCTACCAAATCCCGGTAGTGATCGGCCCAGTCAGGTTTTTGCACCCCGCTGGTCGCAGCCGAATGGCCGGAGAGGAGTTGCGCTCCTTCTTTCAACACTTCGTAATATTCGACTACGCCCAGACTCTGCCAGGCTTTGAGCAATTGCAGAAACTCATTCTGCTTTTCCGGATTAATGCGTACGGCGTATTCCACTGGCTATAAAATTTCTGCCGGCTGCGCTTCTTCAGCGTTGTCCAACCTTGCAAGTGATGACTGGTCTTCGTGGGGAGCGGATCCATTCCTCAAACTTCTCCTTCTATGGATTTCCTCTTCTTCTTCTTCAAACCTTTTGCGCGCGGCTTCATCGGCCCGTTCATAAGCCTTGATGATTTCTTTCACCAAACGGTGGCGAACCACGTCTTCTGCATCTAAGTAGATGGTGCTGACCCCTTCCAGATTTTTCAGCAGGTTGATGGCCTGCTGCAATCCGGATTTCTGGTGGTAAGGCAGGTCAATCTGCGATAAGTCGCCGGTAATGATGCATTTGGCAGAAGGCCCCATTCGTGTCAGGAACATTTTCAACTGCATGGTGGAGCAGTTTTGCGCCTCATCCAAGATGATGAAGGCGTTGTCCAATGTTCGTCCTCGCATAAAGGCCAGCGGCGCTATTTCGATGACGCGGGTAGACATGAAATGCGCCAATTTTTCAGCGGGTACCATGTCGTCTAAAGCATCGTACAACGGACGCAGGTAGGGGTCAATTTTTTCTTTCAAATCGCCGGGCAAAAATCCTAAATTTTCCCCCGCTTCTACAGCCGGTCTGGTCAGGATGATTTTTTTGACAAGGCGATTTTTGAGTGCCCGTATGGCTAACGCTACGGCGGTGTAAGTCTTACCCGTACCTGCCGGCCCGATGGCAAAAACAATATCGTTGCCTTCGGAAGCCTCCACCAACCTGCGCTGGTTGTGCGTTTTGGCTTTGATGTCCTTGCCATCTACACCGACCACAATGGTCTTGTTGCCGCTGCCACTGCCAAGCCGCGTCTCAAAAGGATTGCTGCCGTTCATCAAATCTTCCACAACATTCAATGGCAGTTCCTCGTGCTCCTTAAGCAGGCGCACCATGATCTCGAATTTCGACTTGGCTTTTTGTGTGTATTTTTTATCACCGGCGAGCTTGAGGCTATCGCCCCTCGAGGTGATGGTAACTTCTGGAAATGCCTTTCGCAGTAAGTTTAATTTAGCATCGTTCTCGCCGAACAGGGCGACGAGATCAACGTTGTCAATGGTTAAAATAATTTCGCTCAAACAGAGTCCTCTTTTTCGTTAAGCAAAGTAAATCAATACCTCCAAAACCGCAAGATCGCAAAGAAAGTTCAGCGGAGCGGTGTTGGTTTTAAAACAATCAGCCATTTCTCCAGGCTACTACAAAAGTAAGCATAATTATTTGGACAGAACGAGGTATTCGACAGTTGATTTCCCATCAATTTCCAAACGGGCGAGATAAACGCCGTTCGGAAGACCCGGCTCGGGGATCCACTGGAAATTGTGAAACCCTGCGGCGAGTTCTGTTCGTACGAGTGGTTGGGCGATTTTGCGTCCCATAAGGTCAACAACCTGAATACTGACAGGGGCTTTCCGCTCCAGCGACAAAGATAGGGTTACGCTTTCCGCAAATGGATTGGGCGCGATTTTTAGCTCGATTCCGGGGGGCAATTGGGCTGCTGTGCCGCTGATCAGGTTTTCAAACAAACCCACGACGGATGCTACGGTCTGCTTAGCCAATTGAAAATCGGAAACCAGCACCAAATCGAAAAAGAAACTCATGACGCGAAAATCTCCCTGGTTGTACCACACCGCTGCCGGCATTCCCGCCAGGGGGTAGGCATCGCCGGTCATCAGGTATACCGGCGCTGCTGCCTGAAGGGGCGACACGGCATCTGCCCACCAAAGGGTTGCAAAATTCCAGTCCAATGCAACCAAGCCGTCAGCCGGTTGTCCGGGTGCAGGAGCGACCCCGGGCACCCCCACGCCCCCGTCATCACCATAAGACTGCGCGACGTACCGGTCAATACCGAGGTAATCATACGGGAAGTCGCCCAATTGAAACGTATCGGGCGCCGCGCCATAACGGTCAAACAAAAAATCGTTGCCAATGAGCCAAAGGTTACCACCGTTGAGCAGGTAACTCATCAGGTGGCCGTTGTCCAGATCGTCAGCATCCCAAAGTTGAAGGGCAACCCCGTCAGTGGAAGTATGCCAGATGACCAAATCGTACTGGGAAAGCACCTCGGAAGTCGGACTCCCGCTGCTGCCAGCTGCGTCGAAAACGGTATATTCATACCCGGCTGAGTCGAGCGCAAGGGCAAGAAACGCGGTATTGCTGAAATTGTCCTTGGAGTCATCCACCAGCAGGATGGAAGGCTGCGCGCACAAGCTAATGACCAAAAGGAGGATGAAACCTGTGAGGAGGTGTTTCATGAGTTTTTTATGTTTTTACAAAATTACAATTTTAAAAATTTTTCCGAATATTGAATCTCGTTGGAATCCGTGGCTGTGAGCAGGTAAACGCTGCCAGGGAGATCAAAAAAATCCCCTCGCCCAATTCACGTAACTTATTTACGACACGCTCCTGAGGGATCAAGTGATGAATAGCTTACTTTTTCAGGAAGGCCATACAACTTTTCCCAAAAGCTCACGCTCTTTCCTCCGTGCATCAATTCGCTGATACCTTTACAAAATGGCGGTCTGTTGGCAAAAATACACTTTTAGAAAATCGAAAGGGGGTTTTCATTCAGTTTCTAAGTACCTTCGCCGCGCGTTTTGCGAAACCAACGCATACATACCAGGATGAATAAAATAATCATTTCCTTTTGGAGCCTGCTGCTCATTCCCGTTTTTTCCTTCGCTCAGGAAGAAGTGTTCAACTATGGCGAGCCTAAAGATTACGAGCTGGGCGGCGTAAGAGTGACCGGCGCGGATTACAGCGACGACAACGCCATCACCAGCATTGCCGGCCTTCGGGTGGGCGACAAGATACGAATCCCCGGCCCCGAAATCCCCAAAGCCATCAAAGCGCTTTGGAAATTGCGCCTCTTTGAAAGCGTGGAAATTTTGAAGGAAAAAACCATCGGGGATGTGATTTTTCTGGAAATCGTGGTGCAGGAGCGCCCCAGGCTGACCCGCCACTCCTTCACCGGAACCAAAAAATCTTTCCACGACGACCTGAATGAAGAAGTCAACAAACACCTGCTGAAAGGCGGTATTGTGACCGAAAACGTGAAAGTCAACGCCAGCAAAGGCATCGAAAAATATTTTATTGAGAAAGGTTACTTAGATACCCGGGTGACGGTGCTGGAGGAAACAGATAATTCCCGGGTCAACGCAGTGGGCTTAGTGTTTAATGTGGATCGCGGCAATCGCATTAAAATTCAGGACATTACCTTCAGTGGCAACGACAACGCCAAAGCCGGCAAACTGCGCAAGAAATTAGAGAAGACCAAAGTGAAGCGCAAAATCTTTGCTTCTTCCAAACTGCTGAAGAACGAATACGCCGAAGACAAAAAGAAATTGATTCAATATTACAACACGCTTGGTTTCCGCGATGCCGTGATTGAAAAAGACAGCATTTGGCGCAAAGAAGACGGCGACCTGCGTATCCATATGACCATCAACGAAGGCAGGCGTTATTATTTCCGCAACATCGAATGGAAAGGGAACTCCATTTACGATACGCCGACGCTTTCGTCGGTGCTCGGCATCGAAAAAGGTGCGGTTTACAACCAGGAATTGCTGGAAAACCGCCTCCGGTTCAGCCAGGATGGCCGCGACGTAAGTACGCTTTACATGGACAACGGCTATCTGTTCTTCCAGGTGGAACCAACCGAAGTTTCGGTGGACAACGACTCGATTGACCTGGAAATGCGCATCTTTGAGGGCCCGCAAGCCACCATTGACAAGGTGATCATCAAAGGCAACGACCGTACTCACGAGCACGTCATCCGTCGGGAATTGCGCACGCGACCCGGCGATAAATTCAGCCGCTCGGACATCATTCGCTCCCAGCGCGAAATCATCAACCTCGGCTACTTCAACCCGGAAACGCTGGGCATCAATACCCCCGTTAACCCCGAACGTGGCACCGTAGACATCGAATACAAAGTAGAAGAAAAACCTTCCGACCAGTTGGAACTTTCGGCAGGGTGGGGAGGTCAGCGCCGTGTGATCGGCACCCTTGGTGTATCGTTCAACAACTTCTCGCTGCGCAATTTTTTCAAAAAAGAATCCTGGCATCCGCTGCCGCAAGGCGACGGCCAGCGCCTCTCCCTGCGCGCTCAGACCAACGGCGATTTCTTCCAGTCCTATAACGTTTCATTGACCGAACCCTGGTTAGGAGGCAAAAAACCGACTTCGCTTACTGTGGCAGGCTTCTACAACCGGTTTGCTTATGGAACCCGGGGCACCGATTTTTACCAGAGTTTCAACATCATTCAGGCAACCATCAGCCTTGGAACCCGCCTGAAATGGCCGGATGACAACTTTGTGTCAAGCACCGCCATCAACATTCAGACCCTGCAATTGACCAACTGGGCGCGGGGCTTGTTCCGCACCGACCGTGGCGCGGTTATTTCGGAGGGCAATTACAACAACTTCAGCATCAAACAAACCATCGCCCGGTCTACGATCAATGACCCGATCTTCCCGCGCGACGGCTCCAGCATATCCTTATCGGTGCAGTTGACGCCGCCCTATTCGCTGTTCAATAAAAAAGATTACGGCGATTTGCCGGAAATAGAAAAATTCCGCTGGTTAGAATACCACAAGTGGACTTTCAATGCAGAGTGGTACCAACCAATTGTGGGCAAATTAGTCTTGAAAGCCAGTGTGAAAATGGGGCTTTTGGGGTCTTACAACAGCGATATCGGCACCTCGCCTTTCGAGCGCTTCCAACTCGGCGGCGACGGCATCAATAACCAGCAATTCGGCTTTGCCGGCGTGGACATCATTTCGCTGCGCGGCTACGAAGTTGCCGACCTGCCGGCGAACGTTGACCCGACCGGCGGCACCTCCGCGACACCGTTATACAATAAATTTACGCTGGAATTGCGCTACCCCTTATCGCTCAATCCAAGTTCTACGATCTATGTGCTGGCGTTTGCGCAGGGAGGAAACGCCTGGCGTACGACACGCGATTTCAATCCGTACGACCTCCGAAGGTCAGCCGGTTTGGGCTTGCGGGTATTCCTGCCCATGTTCGGCGTTTTGGGCTTCGATTATGGCGTCGGTTTCGACAAAGGTGGCGAACGCAGTTTGCGCAATATGGGGGATTTTAACATTATTCTCGGGTTTGAACCGGAATAATGGATTTGGAAATTTGAAGATTTGAAAGCATCCGGTGTCTTGTATCTAATGTCTTACATCTGATGTCTATATACTCATGAAATACTACCTCATAGCAGGCGAAGCTTCCGGCGATTTGCACGGCGGCAACCTCATCCGGGCGCTGCGTGCAGAAGACTCCGAAGCAGATATCCGAGCCTGGGGCGGCGACCTGATGCAAGCGGCAGGTGCCACGGTGGTGAAGCATTACCGCGATTTGGCTTTTATGGGCTTTGTGGAAGTCATCAAAAACCTGCCGACCATTTTGCGTAACATGCGTTTTTGCAAAAGCGATATTTTGCAATACCAGCCCGATGTGCTCATTTTAATTGACTACCCGGGTTTCAACCTGCGCATCGCCGAATGGGCCAAAACTCATGGGATGCGGGTTTTTTACTACATTTCCCCACAACTTTGGGCATGGCACAGCAGCCGGGTGAAAATCATCCGGCGCGCCGTAGAGCGGATGTACGTCATTTTACCCTTTGAACAGGCTTTTTATCAAAAATACAACTACGAAGTAGATTTTCCCGGGCATCCGCTCCTGGACGTAGTGGATCAACACCCGCATGACTCCGATTTGCGGGAAGCGCACCACTTGCCTGATCGGCCTTTGATTGCGCTTTTACCCGGCAGCCGGCGCCAGGAAATCAGTCGAATCCTGCTCCTGATGCTGGAAGTCATTCCTCAATTTCCCGATTATCATTTTGTCATCGCCGGCGCGCCAGCCATTCCCGAAGATTTTTACCACCAATTGCTTTCGGAAACAAAAGCGGGCAAACAGGTAACCCTGATCCAGAATCGAACGTATGATTTATTGCGGCAAGCAAAGGCTGCCGTGGTCACGTCCGGTACGGCAACGCTGGAAACAGCCTTGTTTGGGGTACCCGAAGTCGTTTGTTACCGCGGAGGCAAGCTCTCTTATTGGATTGCGCGCCGCGTGGTGAACGTGCCTTATATTTCGTTAGTCAATTTGATTGTCAACAGGAAATTGGTGGAGGAGTTGATCCAGGACGATTGCAACGCCGGCAACATTAGCGCTGAATTGCGCCGGCTGCTTGATCCGGCTGCCGCCCAATCCATTCAGGCGGGATACGCAGCATTGCGCGAACAACTCGGCACGGCAGGCGCTTCTGCGCGAGCCGCGAAGATGATGGTGGAACGGTTGTCGTAGGGGCGACCCTCGCGGTCGCCCAATGCCCTCTCGGTCGCCCAATGCCCGGTCGCCAAAAATCAACGTGTTCCATTAAACATTCAAAAAAAATGGGGCATTTCGAAAATATCGAATATTTTTGGCAGCACAGTACGTATCAATCATTGTCAGAAGCGCCGACATGCCCTATTTTTATCTTTCTGAAAAAACCATTGCGTTTCCGCATCCGTCGTTGACCGACGATTACGGCATTCTGGCAGTGGGCGGCGATTTGTCGGCAGCGCGCTTGCTGAAAGCGTACTGCATGGGCATTTTTCCCTGGTTTAATGAAGGCGAACCCATCCTGTGGTGGTCGCCGGATCCCCGGTTTGTGTTGTTTCCCGACGAAATGAAGGTATCGCACAGCATGCGCCCCTATTTTAACCAAAAAAAATTTTCCGTCACGCTGGATCAACATTTTGAAACGGTGATGCGGCTTTGCGGAACCAGCGGACATCGGGGCAGAAGCGGCGGAACCTGGATATCTGACGACATGATTGCGGCCTATACCCGCTTGTATAAAATGGGTTTTGCCCATTCTGTAGAAGTTTGGAAAGGCGATGAGCTGGTCGGTGGCTTATACGGACTATCGCTGGGCAAGGTTTTTTTTGGAGAATCTATGTTTGCGCTGGAGGCCAATGCTTCCAAGTTCGGATTTATTACCCTGGTTCAGTTTTTAGCTGAAAAAGGGTTCCAATTAATTGATTGTCAGCAAGAAACCAACCACCTTGGCAGCCTCGGTGCCCGCTCGATTGATCGGGAGCAATTTTTGGACTTGTTGAAACTAAATGAAAAAGAAGAAACATGGATTGGAAGATGGACGTTAGCCTGATAACCTTTTGTAGACCGTTTTTTTATTGATGATTGACGATTACCTAATTGATCATTGATGATGTACCTGTAAGTTATACATCATCAATCCTCTTTCATCAATGACACCTTGTTTCACCCGGGGACACACCCCGTCTTGAAAATCTAATAGTTATGCGCTTTAAAATTACGCTCCTTTTGATGGTCAGTGCGTTGATCCTGGCCTTTCGGAACTCCGAAAACAGTTTGTATCCGGTGGGGTATTTTCGGTCACCGATAGATGGGCAGATCCAGTTGACAGCTACGTTCGGGGAGTTGCGACCCAACCATTTTCATGCAGGTTTGGACATCCGCGGACCGGAAGGCACGCCCCTTTATGCGATTGCAGACGGCTACGTTTCGCGCGTTCGGGTGCAGGCCAGCGGCTACGGCAATTCCATTTACATCACCCATCCCAACGGCTTCACCAGCCAGTATGCACACCTCAGCCGGTTCAGTCCCGAAATCGCAGCATACGTGAAAAAAATGCAGTACGACCAGGAGCGTTTTGAAGTTGACTTGCGGCCATCCAGCTCGGTTTTTCCCCTCAAAAAAAGCGACCGCATCGGCGCTACTGGTAATACCGGCGGGTCGCGTGGCGCGCACCTGCATTTTGAGATCCGGGACACCAAAACAGACGAATTGGTGAACCCCATGTTGTTTGGCTTTAAAGTCAATGACACCACCGCGCCGCGGATGTACGAGTTGAAAACTTACGACCTCAACACGCAGCACGAAACCCTGAGCAGCAAAATCCATACAGTCATCAAGCCTAAAGGTGCCAAAAATTACAAAATCAAAGGCGATACGCTCTATGTCACTTCGCCCCGCGCCGCTTTTGGATTGAAGGTGTACGATTTCATGAATGGCATGAACAATAAAAACGGTATTTATAGCCTGCGGCTTCACCGGAACGATACCCTCAGTTACCAGTTCGACATGGAAAACTTCTCTTACGGTGATACCCGCTACCTGAACGCACATTTGGACTACGAAGAACAGATTGCACGCAACAGTTATTTTTATCGTAGCTATGTCTTGCCGGGCAATTGTCTGCCCATTTACAAGCAGCGGTTGAACGACGGTGTGGTTGCCCTGCGCCCGGGTAAAGCCACTAAAATTATGCTCGTCGCCACGGATATTGGCGGCAACCGCTCGAAATTGATCTTTTGGGTGAAATACAAAGCGCCAGCTACTACCCCTGAAAAAGGTGACTATGCCCAAAAATTGCCTTACCATCAAAAAGCAGATTTTGAATCCGACGGCATCCAGGTACGCTTCCTGGAAGGCACTTTTTATGAAAATGTCTATTTCAAATACCAGAAAAGCCGGGTTACTGCGAAGAATGTCTATTCGGCGCTTCACCACCTGCACCGCGCACGCACTCCGGTACACGACTTTTTTCCGATTGCATTGCGTCCCGACTCTGTTTTGCCGGCGTATTTGCAGCGCAAAGCATTCATAGGCCAGCGGCGCAGCAACGGCGGAGCAACCAACTGCGGCGGAACCTGGAAACCTGACGGCTGGATGCATACTGAAATCCGCAGTCTGGGCGATTATTGCATCATGACCGATACCGTGCCGCCTTGGATCACACCGTCTAAATTCCAATACGACATGAAAACCCTTAAGCGGATGTCGTTTAAAATCAGTGACAACTACTCCGTTGCCCCGAATGTGAAAGGACTCCAATACCGCGCATACCTAGACGGGAAATGGATCCTGATGGAATTCGACGCCAAAATCAGCTTACTTTACCACTGGTTCGACCCGAAATTGCCGGCGGGCGAGCACGAGCTTTGCTTACACGTGAGCGATGCGATGGGGAATGAGCGGGTGTTTGAAGGGAAGTTTTTGAAGTAATCCTAAGGAACGCCGAAATAATAACTTCCCGATTTGGGCGGTGGCTTTTGGCTACGCCGAACTTGCGTTTCCCACCGGACTTCCCGCAATTGCTTTCAGTCGGCGCAATTGCCTTCGTCGGTCACGTAGCTTTGGCTACGCTCCCTTCTTGCGCCTTGTCCGCTGGAAAAATCCCCACGCCGAAAACGCGAACTTATTATTGCGATGTTCCTAATAAATATAAAAGCACTCGCACAAAATGAACAGAACCCGTATGGAAAAGTGTTATCTTGCTAAAGCGATCCACTATTCCTATACTTTTAATAATTGGCCATGAATACATTAACTGTTAATTGGCCAGAAGGAGTTGAACTTTCCAAAGTCAAAATGATCATAGCTGCCTCTCTGTTTGGGCAAGGTATTTTGTCATCAGGGCAGGCCTAAGAATTAGTAGGGTGAGCAAACGGCAATTGCTGGAAGAAGTTGGAACATACGGCGTATCCATATTCGGGGAAACTGTTGAAGACATAAAAAAGATCGGCAATCTTGAATTGTAGAGTTTTATGAAAGTAATCATCGCAGATACGCTAAGGAAAAAGGCGTCATTCAATCCGTTAAAGAGATACTCAACTTGATTGACAAAACCGATTTTAGGATATCAGAACCTGTAAGAACAGAAGTACTAAAAGTATCAGGAGCGTTGGACTAAGAACATAGTCATAGCTGTACCATGAAAAAACTTGAACCTGGATGATCACACTAAAAAAAGGCGATCGCGCCCCAAAATTCTCAGGCGTGAATGAACAGGGCGAAAAAATATCCTTAGCCGATTACAAAGGCAAAAAACTGATCCTGTTTTTTTACCCTGCCGACGGCACGCCTACCTGCACGACAGAAGCGTGCAACCTGCGCGACAACTACGAATTGCTGCGCGAAAAAGGCTTTGAACTGCTCGGCGTCAGCCCGGACAGCGAAAAGAAGCACCAAAACTTTATCAAAAAATACAACCTGCCTTTCCCGCTACTTGCGGACAAAGACCTGAAAATTACCAACGCTTACGGCGCCTGGGGGCCAAAAGTGCTGTTCGGCGTCCACTACGACGGCGTGTTGCGCAGCACCTTTGTGATCAATGGGAAAGGGATGATCGAGCAGGTGATTGTCAATGTGAAATCGAAAGCTCACGCGGAGCAGATTCTGGAAGGGAAATAAAAAAGGGTTTCAACCACATGGCTGAAACCCTTTTCGTTTTCCGGCAGGAGACCGGACTAAAAACTCCGGGCAAAACAGACGCTGGAGAGAAAGTTTAGTTTTACGCTGTCGCATCCATCTGTCCAAAGGCAGGACAATACCTTGTTATTTTTGTACCTTTGCTTAATTACATTGGCACTTACAAAAGTAATCACTTTTTACTGAAAAGTCAAGTAAAAAATTTACCAATTTTACCGGAGATTTGACCCACTTTCACCTAATACAGCAAAAGCTATGGTAACTTTAAGTGAAGAGGAATTGGAACCGCTACGCTACCCGATCGGTCGCTTTAAAAGGCCGGCGGAAGTGACTGCGGATGATATAGTGCGGTACATTGCCACCATCGAGGCTTTGCCGCAACAAATCCGCGATACCGTTGCCGGTTGGTCTGACATCCAATTGGATACGCCCTATCGCCCCGGTGGCTGGACGGTGCGTCAGTTGATCCACCACGTTGCAGACAGCCACATGAACGCCTACGTGCGCATCAAGCTGGCGCTAACGGAAGATGTGCCCACCATTAAACCTTACGAAGAAAATCATTGGGCCGAGCTGCCCGACGGGAAATCCGCCCCCGTGGAATGGTCTTTAGCATTGTTGAAATACCTGCATCTGCGCTGGGTGATGTTGTTGCGCGGCTTGGATACAGCACAGTGGGAGCGCGAATTTTTACACCCTGCTTATACCCGAGCCTTTCGTGTTGACAGCATCCTGGCGCTTTACGATTGGCATAGCCGGCATCATTTGGCTCATATTCAATCGCTTGAGGAGCGGATGGGGTGGTAACGTTTTCGACAGATACGACATTCTCATAACATCAATCATCAGTTGAATTGTGTGAATTCGGCACCTGTTTTGGTTAAAGATAAAAAAAGTGCTTTACGCTACCGCAAAAATTCTATATTTGCGCAGTTTTTTCAGAGGGAAGGCGCAAGAACGACAGGATGCGCCCCCTGATCTTCAAAATGTAAAATTACGATAAGTCATGCAAGGCAAAGGGATTGTGAAGTTCTTCCTCATCGTCATGACGTTGGTGACCTTAGTGCAGTACGCTTTAATTTACCCTACTTCCAGGGCAGAAAGAAAAGCAGATGCCTATGCGCAGACAGCGTCCAATAACATTCAGGATGAACTCCAGAAGAAGGCGGTGTTCAAGGTGAAACGCGCGGAGTATTTGGACTCCATTTCCAATAAACTGATCGTAGACTGGCGGCCATTGTTGTCGTTCACCTACCAGCAGCTCAAAGCCCGTCAGTTGGCGCTTGGCCTTGACCTCAAAGGTGGGATGAGCATCATCATGCAGGTGGATCTCAAAGATTTTATCAAAGCATTGGCTGGCGGCAGCCAGGATCCGGGATTGGCGCAAGCCCTGACGAACACGTCCAATGCGCAAAAATCTGATCAGGCCGACTACATTACGCTCTTTGCCCGCGAATACGCCAAAGTTGCCAATGGCAAAAAATTGGCTAACCTCTTTTACAAGAACGCGGAACTTCGGGAAGAAATTAACTTTGAAAGCAGCGACGGCGACGTAGTTTCAGCCTTGCGCAGCCGGGCAGATGAGGCGGTAAAGCGCACATTCGAGTTGCTCAAACAAAGGATTGACAAACTCGGCGTAACACAACCAAACGTATTTCTCGACGCGGAGCGTGACCTCATCGTGGTGGAATTGCCGGGTATTGACAACCCGGAACGCGCCCGTAACTTCTTGCAGGCAGCAGCAAAATTAGAGTTCTACAACGTTTACCGCATGGCTGACCCTGGTATCCAAGATGCTTTTTTAGCGGCAAATGAGCGGCTGACCGTGACCGAAGGCGGCCCTAAGCAGACTGTACGCGAAATTGAGCGGATTGATACCCTGTTCGTGAAAGACACAGCGGGTGTTGTCATTACGCCTCAGCAAATCGAGCGCTTTGATACAATTTTCAAACCTGAAAACACCCTGAAACGTGGTCCGCTGTTCGAGCTTTTTACGCTCAATGGCACAGGCCCGCGTGCTTACGGTCAGGCAGTTATGGGAACGGCGATGGAAAACGACCGCACCCGCATAGACAGCATCCTGAACCGCGAAGACATCAAGAACCTGTTCCCCCGCGATGCGTTCTTCCGCTGGGGGCGCAAACCGATTAAAGACTTTGAAACGAAAGAAGTAACGGAGGACTACGAACTGTACGCCCTCAAAATGGAACCGAACGGCAAAGCGCCACTTACCGGCGACTACATCAGCCGGGCTGGAACCTCGCTCGATCAGCGCAACAACGAAATGAGCGTCTCCCTGAGAATGGAAGGCGACGGCATCAGCATCTGGAGGAAGATGACGGAAAAGGCAGCCGCCGATAACAATCGGGAAATTGCCATCCTGCTCGACAATGAAATCGTGTCGGCACCGGGCGTTCAAAACCCGATTCCTTCCGGAGACTCACAAATTACCGGAGACTTCACCGTTGACGAAGCCACCGACTTAGCCAGCATCCTCGAAATCGGCAGCTTGCCGGCGGAGACGAAAATCATCCAGGAATCATTGGTTGGTCCGTCGCTTGGCGCTGAAAACATCAGCAAGAGTATGATCGCCATGATCATCGGCTTCCTGATCGTACTGAGCTTCATGGTCTTTTACTATGGCGGCGGCGGTATCATTGCTGTGATTGCCTTGTTCTTGAACGTCTTTTTCATCTTTGGTGCCTTAGCATCCTATGGCGCAGTACTCACCTTGCCGGGTATTGCCGGTATTGTACTCATTATGGGTATGGCGGTGGATGCCAACGTAATCATTTACGAACGGATACGGGAAGGACTTCGAGAGGGCAAAGCCCTGGCGATTGCGGTTTCTGAAGGGTTCAGGCATTCCTATTCAGCCATTATTGACTCCAACGTCACCACCATCTTATCCGCTATGGTTCTGGCCTACTTCGGTCTTGGTCCCATTAAGGGTTTTGCGGTGGTGCTGATCATTGGTGTGCTTTGCACGATGTTTACCGCAGTGTTGATCACCCGCCTCATGTTCGACACCTGGTTGAGCAAAGGCAGATCCATCAGTTTTTCAACACCTATGACTAAAAACGCACTCAGCAAGGTCAATTTCGACTGGCTGGGCTATCGCAAATACGCGTATATGTTCTCGGCGGGCATCACCCTCATTGGTTTGGTTTCCTTCTTTACCCGGGGATTCGAATTGGGCGTTGATTTCAAAGGTGGTTATTCCTACAACATTACTTTTGACAACAGCAAAAGGGTAGAAGCCGAACAAGTTCGCCAGGCACTGGCACCGGGATTCGACGGCAAAGCGCCGCTGGTAAAGGCTATTGATACAGAAAACACCTATAACGTTGTCACGGATTACCTGATCAATGCTACGGAACTCATCAATGGCGTAGAGCCGGCAGATGTGGTCATGAAGCAGCTTTACGAAGGCGTGAACAAGTTGTCGGGCGGCAATTTGGACTTCGAACAATTCAAAGCAGCCGATGGCTCGGGTACGCACATCGAAAGTTCGAGCAAAGTGGGACCAACCATCGCCGACGACATTACACGCAGCGCTTTCTGGGCGCTGGGTTCTGCCCTGTTGCTGATCTTCCTCTATATTTTCATCCGCTTCAGCAAATGGCAATACAGTATGGGTGCCGTGGCTGCTTTGTTCCACGATACGCTGATTGTATTGAGCTTGTTTTCGCTATTCCACGGGATAGCCGGCTTCTCGCTGGAAATTGACCAGGCGTTTATTGCTGCCATCCTGACGGTTATCGGTTATTCGGTCAACGATACGGTGATCGTATTCGACAGGATTCGCGAATACTTGGGCTTGCATACGCAGGGGAGCCGGAAAGAAGTCATCAACCGTGCGCTGAACGTCACACTGAGCCGTACGTCGCTTACCTCTGCAACGACCTTGTTTACGGTGATCGTGCTGTTCTCCTTCGGTGGTGCCAGTATTAAAGGCTTTGCTTTTGCCTTGCTGGCAGGTATCCTCGCCGGTACGTACTCTTCGGTTTACGTAGCAACGGCGCTGATGTACGACTTCACCCGCGACAAAAACGCTGAAATCGTGCATGCACCTAAAAAAACGACCTCTAAAGCAACGGCCAAAGCAAAGTAATTCGCCGTTGGCTTGAAGATAGCATGAAACAAGAGCCATCTCCGGTTTTCGGGGGTGGCTCTTGTGATTTTAAGTAAACTTCTATCCTGTCTGTATCCTGACCAACTACCATACCCCCATCAGCAACAAAGCCCCCACAGGAAACGTTACTTTCAATACCTTCAAGGTTCAAAATCCTTACCAGATGCCCGTACAAACTACACGCCTCCTCGTTCTGCTGCTGCTGGCTCTTTTGGTTGCCTGCAATTACACACAAAAAATCCGCGACGGCCGTACTGCCTTCGACCGCAAACAATATTCCGTGGCCACCGGCCTGCTGCAAAAAGAATACAACAAAGCCAAAACCCGCCTTGAAAAAGGAAAAATCGCCTATTTGATGGGGCTTTCCTATAAAGAATTGGGCAAAAGCGACGTGTCCATTCAGTGGTTCCGTACCGCCTACGACAATCAGGCGGGCTTGGATGCGCTGCGCGAATACGCCTTCGCCCTGAAGCAGGCGGAGCAATACGAAGAAGCGATGGGCGCGTTCAAAGACCTCGGCATCGAGATCGGCAGCCCTTATGAATACCGCCGCGAAATCAGCGCCTGTGAAAACGCGCTGGGCTGGAAACAAACCAAAACCAAAGAATACGTGGTGGAGCCATTGCTCTTCAACTCTCCGGTGGCCGATTACGCGCCGGCGTTGTTCAAAGACAACCAGTTGGTATTTACCTCCGATCGCAAAAACAGCACCGGCGATGACACCTATAACTGGACAGGCAATGCCTTTTCAGATCTCTATATCGCCGACGCCTCGGGCAGCGTGGTGAGCGGGTTCAGTGAAACCCTCAACACGACCGATAACGAAGGAACTGCCGTTTTCAACGACAACCAGAGCGAAGTGTATTTTACGCGTTGCTACGGCGGAAAAAAGGAAGATGCCTATTGCAAAATTTTGGTGAGCGAAATCAAAAATGGTGCCTGGTTGCCTGCACGCCCCTTATACCTGCTGGAGGGCGAAAACCTCAACTACGGCCAGCCGGCCATTTCTGCTGATGGGAAAAAGCTTTATTTCTCCTGCAACCACCCTGAAGGCTGGGGCGGCTACGACATGTGGGTGTCTACCCGCACCGCCGATGGCTGGGGCAAAGGGGAACTGATGAGCAGAAGCATCAATACGCCGGGCAATGAGAAATTTCCTTCCGTGGATGGCGATACGCTCTATTTCTCTTCCGACTACCACATTGGCATGGGGGGGCTGGATGTTTTCAGAACCTATAAAATGAACAACGGCTCGTGGGTGCCGGCCTATAACCTGAAACTGCCCATTAATTCGGGGGGCGACGATTTCGGGTTTGTCATTGACCGCAGCGCAAACCTTGGAAAAGATGTGCTCCTGACGGGTTATTTCAGCTCCAACCGCCCCGGCGGCGCCGGGAGCGACGACATCTACCGCTTTGAGAAGCGCATTCCTCCGCCTGCCCCGCCCGTGGATTCGACCAAACTGAAGGCCCTGGCTTACAAAATGATCCTCGACGGCTTCGTAGTGGAAAAAATCTTTGAACAACCGGGCAATCCCAACAGCCGCGTATTGGGCCGTAAACCGCTGCCAGGCTCCAAAGTGGAGATTCGTTTCGGCAAGGAGAAAAAAAACGTGACAGTGGGTGAAGACGGCTTGTTTTCGCTGGAACTAAACGAAAATACAGACTATAATTTTTTGGCTTCTGCCGAAAATTACCTGAATAACAAAGCTGCGTTTTCCACAAAAGGCATCGGCAAAGACCCGGACAATCCAGTACAACGCTTTGAAGTAGAGATTCTACTCGACCGGATTTATTTAGAACAGGAAATTCGCCTCGAAAACATCTACTACGATTATGACAAGTGGGACATCCGCAACGACGCCAAACCAACCTTAGACGCCCTCACGGAGACCCTGCGCCTGAATCCGCAGATCCGCATCCAGCTCTCCTCCCATACCGACTGCCGTGGTGCCGATGGCTACAACGAACAATTGTCGCAACGGCGCGCCCAATCGGCTGTGGATTACCTGATCACAAAAGGCATTGACGCCGCCCGCCTTAGTGCCCGCGGCTACGGCGAAAGCCAGTTGGAGATCAACTGCCTCTGCGCCCGCTGCACCGAGGAAGAGCACCAGAAGAACAGACGAACGACGTTTAAGATTTTGGAGTGAGCCGTGTACCGCCGAACTCCGATTCGGCGAGAATAGCTCACAAGCCTGGGAAGGTATAGATTTACGAAAAAAAATCCCTTACTTTTACCGGGCATTCAAAACCTGCCACCACTTATGATCACGTTCCGCATTGCCGACGCATCTGATTCAGCGGTTATTTCAATGCTGCTTGCCGCGCTTTTTGAAGAAGTGGAAGGCAGCCCGGATGCTGAAGAAATTCATGAAATTTTTGCCGAAATGGAAGAAGACGACAGCCATTCCACGTTGCTGGCATTGGATGGAGATGGGGATATTGTAGGTATTGTAACCATTGTAGAATGCCTTTCAATTTCTGCGGGCGGCAAATACGGCGTGATCAACGAACTTTACGTCGTGCCCGAATACCGCTCGGAAGGCGTCGGCAAAATGCTGGTGGATGAGGTCAAAAAATTAGCAGAACACCTGGATTGGAAGCGCATTGAATTGACGACGCCCGGCGATGAGTTTTCCAAAACAATCCGTTTTTATGAGCGGGAGGGGTTTTACCGGATTGGGCCGAGGTATTGTTTTAGAAGCTGAAGTGTTTTACGTGCCTCTCATTTCAGGGTAAATTTAGGTTACCCTGAAATGAGAGACCTCCGCTTAAAAGAAATTCTGAAACGCATTCCCCATCGCCTTCCCTTCTCCGCCAATCGTCACATTAAAGCCCAGCGACAGCGAAATGATGTGCTGGCTGCGCTTGTTTTCTTCGCCTTGTTTTGGGGACGCCACGTCCATCAGGTCGTAGAAACCCATGCCGCTGGCAAAAATACGGCTGTTTCGGAATACTTTTTTGGATACGCGCGCGCCAAAAATGGGTCCGAAATGGAAGGCATTCCCGCCGACGTCTTCGGGCAGCAGAATGCGGCTGGTTTCGGCTAAGTTTTGCAAGGACACCAATTGCGTGGCGGTGAAATCGTTTTCGGTGGCAATGCGCTGAATTTCACTATTCAGGTGGGTAAAGAAACCCGACTCGCTTTCCGAACGGGCAAAGCTGCCGTCGAAGCCCACCCGGGCGCCGCCGAATATTTCGTAGTCGAAACTGCGTCCGATGCTCTGCGCGCCTGCGCCGTAATCCGTTTTGGCTAAGTTCATCTGATAATCCAGGTGCAGGTGCGTGCCTTTTTTGCCTTCGCGGAAATAACCGGGGCTGATGCCAAATTCCAGAAAATGCCGCTGAATCTTCAAGTCGGACGACTCGCCAAAACCGTATCGGACAAATAGCATCACCACGGTTTTGTTGTAGCCGTTGCGACCAAATTCCTGACCCAAATCAATGTCGTTCAGCGGTTCATTGGCACCGCGCAACAGCGTTTCTAAAGTTGCACCCAGTTTGACCAAGTTCCACATCGCCTGGAAATGCGGGTTGGAAGAAAGGCTGGCGCGGTCGTCCAAAGCAAAAACAGTTGCCGTTTGTAGACCTATATCGAGTTGAGCATCGTTCAGGTTGAGCAGGTAGCGGCGGTTGCCGTATTGCTGATTTTGTTGTGCATTAGTAAACGCAGGAAGCAAAGCCAGTGTAATAATGATGAGTAGAATTATCCTGTTCATAACACGCCTGTGTTAAAGTGTTGAGAAATAATGGATTGAGGGGCGCTGAAGGTTGTTCGTTGTTCGTTGTCTGTTGTTCGTTAGTTTCGTATTGGTCGAAGTGATTACTTCTCGGCTGTTCTTTCCCGTCTATCGTCCTCACCAAATCCCCCACCGCATCCCCACAAACCCATAAACCGAAACCATCGGCTTCGTGCCTTTGATCGAGGTATGTTTCTGTATGCTGAATTCCCCTCCGGCTACTACTGAAAATTTGCCGCCGAAATTGACCGGAACCGAACCGCGCAAAAACCAGCCGATAGACGGCACCACCCGAGGGTCGCGAAACTTTCCAAAAACCACTTCCTGAATGGCGTCGGCAATGCGGTCGGTGGTATTTTCCACAGGTGCCAGCAAACCGCCTTCCATCAGGGCGTCAATTTTTTCGCGGACGAACAATACATTGCCCAGATCCACCACCGGCGAAGGATCGGCGCTGAAGCGGAAGCCTGACAAGAGTTCCACATCCACCGTGTTATCGCCTTTATTCCCCCATTCTGCCAGCAATTGATCGCGCATAAAAAGTCTTTTGAAATCAACGTAAGCCTCCAGGTCGTAGCGTTTTGCAAAAAAAGATTTGGTTCTGGTTTCGTCGGCCAAAGCCATTGCAGCTAAATGCGCAGCGAGCGCTTCTGCATCGCCCGATAAAGAGAGACGCAGGGATTTTAATTGGTTACTTGTTTTTTTTGATTCGGCCTGCTCTGCTAAGCGCGGATCAGCAATGCTGAGGCTTGCACCCAACCAGTCGTAGCGCGCAAAAAATCGCACCGAGTTGATCGGCCTGCTCAATTTCTTGACCACTTCCTGGTCAACTTCAATGCTAATGCCCGGAAACAGGTCTTTCAACCAGCGCGGCGCATCTAAGTCGTAGCGCGCAAAAGCCGTATCCACATCAGCGCGGGTAATTTCCAGGGCTTCAAACCCCACCATCGTAGCCAGGTCGCCCCGAAACGTGGTGTGCGCGCGGCCAATCGTCGCCTCCATGCCCAGCTCCAGCCGCCGTTGCGCTGCGGCGCTTATTGCCAAAAAACCGATCAGAAAAAGAAATACTACTTTTTTCATGATTGTGTCTTGTATAAGGGGTCTCCTGTTTTGTCAACTCCTCAACTCCTCAACTCCTCAATAATCATTTTTCATCTCACCAAAACCACATCCCCTTTCAGTTCCCGCAAAACGCCATTGCCAAAGCGAATGACGGCTAAGTACGTGAACACACCAGGGGTTGCCGCTTTGCTGCCAACCCTGCCGTTCCAACCTAAGGATTCGGCGTTCAGCGGAATTTCTTTGGCTTCAAAAACCAAACCGCCCCAGCGGTTGAAGAGGAGTAGGGACTCAATAATTTCCCCGGAACCATTATCACTGTACAAGGTAAAGTAGTCGTTGATGCCGTCGCCATTGGGCGAAAAAGCCGTTGGCGCGTAAGTGTCGCCCAACACCACCTCCAGGCGAAACCCGTCGGATGCTTTGCAACCCCGGTCGTCCTGCACCACAATGCGCACATCTAAGCTGCCTTGCGCCAAAAAATCCGTCATCGGTTCACCGCTGTCAATACTTTCCGGCAGCCATTGCCAGATTTGTATGTTGCCGATAGTCGTAGCATTCAGGGAAACCGGCGTATTGGGACGCACCACCAAGCGTTCCAGATTCAGTTCCACGCCCATCGTGTCAGGCGTTTCAACCGAAACGGGAAACAGCTGAACGCAACCCAGTAGATCCTGCACCGCAAAGGTGTAGTCGCCGGGAAGCAATTTTTCAAAGTAGGGTGAAAGTTGGTAGGTCGCGCCGCCGTCGGACGAAAAAATCATCGGGCGGTCTTCGTCTGCTGGGATCATTTCCACCGTCCCGAAATCGCCGGGACAGAAAGGGTGCAGGACTTCAATGGCAATGTCCGGCCCGTCGGGTTGTGGCGTTTCAACTTGTCGTACCACCGCACAGCCCATCGCGTCGGTCACAGTGACGCTGTAAATATTGCCTTCTGCTGTCGAAAACACCGGGCCAATGGTGCCGTTACTCCAAACGTATTGATAAGTATCCGGGACGCCATATACCCGGACGCTGTCGCAGCTTTCTTCGATTTCAAAACTCAGGTCAGGAAGCTCGTTGCCGTTGATGAGGATGGTTTTTGTAAGAACACACCCGTTAAAGTCTGTTGCGGTCAGGGTGTAATCCCCGGCGTCATCCAATTGAAAATCAGGGACAGTCGGTGGGTTTAAAGGGTTGCCCTGAGGATTCAGCCAGGACAATTGTGCAAAAAAAGTACTGTTCAATACTTGAAGTGTTAGTGTATCGCCGAGACAGGGCGCTGAAAAAACGATTTCAGGATTGGGGGGAATATTGACGGTTACTAAAAGGCTGTCGGTATCCTCACAGCCCGTTTCATTGTAAGCATGTAACACGTAGATTCCTGCATTGTTTGCCTGAAGATCGGAAAGGACCAGGATGGAGTCGCTGAAAACCGTACCGGTTTCAAAAGTCCAGAAATGCCCTGAGCCGCCGGTTCCGGTAATACTTAGGCTTTCACCGCCACAAAGCGCAATATCCGCAGGTGCTTGCGCAAAAGGCGGATTGGCCGCAGGCAGAGAATCCACGACGGTGCAGCAGTCGTCCTGCACCGTCAGGTAATATATGCCGAGGTTGCCGTCGAGCGGAAGCGCAGCTACGGCGGAATTGCTCGTCCACCCGTTGCTGTTTGACCATTGAACGGTGGCTTGCCCGTCGAAACAGCCTTGCGGCAAAATAGCTTGCAGGAAAATGCTGTCCTTTTGGCAATCTACTTCGAGGGTTTTTTCAATTGGACAGGCAGAAACGACCTGAGGGCAAAGGATGTGGGTGGAAAATTCGGTAGAGGACGTATTGGGATTGCTGTAAACGCTGTATTCGACCATCCATCCGATGGCGCAAAAAGGCAGCTTGCCGCTAATGCGCCCCACGCCGGCTAAGGTTTGCAGGTTGCCGGGCAGGCCAAATGCCGGTTGATTGAGCGATTGCAGCCACATGTTCATCTCCGCCTGGGTCGTGACATTTTCAACCAGCAATTGATTTTCGTGCATAAAAGCAAAGCCGGTCACACAACTGCTGCACGCTCCAAAAGCAAGATTGCCCATCAGCTTGAGGCTGCTGTCGGGAAGAATGGCGTAAACAAAAGTCCGGTCGGTTTGCGACCCCCCGAATGCATTGATGTCTACATAAAAATTGCGCAACTGGTTGTTTTCTGTAAAATATTCGAGGTAGCGCAAGGTGTCCTGCTCAGGCAGAGTGCCGTCGTTCACGTCCTGCGGGTCAATATAGGAGACCCCGCAATCGGTCAGTTCGATGGCGGATTGTGCATGGCTGAAAAACCAGGGTAGCAAAAACAAAATGCTGAAAAGCGGTTTCAAAATGCTGATGATTGTAATGGGTTTCAAACTCAAAACGAACAAAAAAAACTGTTGCAGAAAAGCGCACGGCTTTCCTGATGTAACCAATGAACAATCCTGTCGTCTGAATAGCGCCAAGAAGATAAGGTAGGCAATGTGGAGATTATGACGTGTTAGGCGTTGCAAAAGTAACAAATTTTGCAAAGCCTGCAACTGCTCAAATTTGAATTTTTTGAATAGGAAAAAAATGCAGAACTGTTTTCCCGGATTTGTTTTACTTTTGCCTCTGTTCCAACAAGGTGCCACCCTTCATCTGCGAAAACGCCCTTCTGCTACGACAAATCAACTTATCTCAAGGAAGACCTTATTTTCGGATTTTCCAGTGCTTATGGCTTTGGGAAAGCCCCATTTCTGACATTAATAAATTTTTTAAGACATGAGAAAAAGCATCATTTGCTTTGTTTGTTTAGCGCTCTTTATGGTCTCAGCAACCCAAATTCATGCACAAAATCTCAAAGGACTTTTCGACAAAGAAGAGGCTGTTTTTTATGTTTCCGTAACCCCTGCACCTGATAGCGGGGTGGCGATGGTCACGCTCTATTTTACGCACAGCAAAGCGCCTGCTATAGAGGCATCGCTGTGGATCAAGGATTTAGGAACCAACCTGGCCACGGTGAGCAGCACGCGCTTAGTGAAAGATCTTTGGGAAATGAGCAACCGCAAACAGGATACCATCTACATCGAAGGATTAGCTAACCTGCATTTTTATACCATTGGGCTCGACTACCGGACACCCAAGTCGCTCTCTTCCCGGTTTGCCTCAAAAGTGCTGAGCGATAGTTACCGCTACGAGTACCCCGGAAAAAAAGCAACGGCCTACAACAAAAAAGCTACACCTACAGATAATATGAATGCACCACGGCCCTGTGAAACGCCGGATCTCATGGTTCGGTCAGAAGCCGATGGCTATTGCGGCGCTGATAACCGGCCGGCAGTCGTCATTGAATGCGTTAATTGCAAAGGGCAAACCTGGTCGTTTAATGTAGATTACAGCAGCAATGGAGCAGGCTGGAAACCTTTGCGAAGCGACGGAAAACCCCAGTCAGCCACCGGAAATGCCACCCGAACCGAACCGTTGTGCATTTTGCCGGATGGCGAATACAACATACGCGTTTCCGCAACGGGCGAAAATTGCACCACGCCTGTTTATCATTACCTCGGGGGCACGCTGCGCATCGGAGCACCGAAAATTGCAACAACAATAGTAACAACAATACTTGTGGAGGAGCCAATCATGGACAAAGCGGCACCGATGACCATTCCCGACACCTGCACTGCTTTTGCGCAGGCAACATTATACGATGAGGTCATTCGCGGCGCGGTTACTTTATCAGCGGGTTCGCCCTGCGAAGGAAGCCGGCCTTATGCCCAAATCCGCTACGTACACCCCGGGCATCGCGACCAGACGGTTGAGCAGGCACCCCTGATTGCCGGGAAGGCAATCCCGTTTCGTTTCAATCTGGATGAAGCTGACCTCAAACGCAGCATTCATACCATTCAGGTGGTGATTTACATCAGTCCCGGAACTGGCAGTAGCCCCATTCCCCTGAGTACGTTCTGGATTCGGGCAGCTATCGGACAAGGAGAACTTGCTATGGGGAACGACCAGGTACAATCCAAAGGCCTGCCCGATCCCGGAAACCTGCCCACAGAAAGCAAGCCCAAAAACTACAACCGCCTTCAGGACTTGCGCCCCGTCTACTTGTCTGTGCAATCCGATATTCCCGCTTACATTGCCTGGACCAACCCGGCGGAGTGCATCAACGGCGGCTGCGCCTACACCGTGTGGGCGGGGAAGTCGAACGGCCCGATTCGCCTGCTTGCAAAAGGCAAACAGGGTGGTTCTTTGGTGAAAGAATCGCTCCAGAGCCTCACCGTTGAAGAGCGCTATATTGAAGTGGAGGTGGAAACGAAATCGGGTTCCAGCATTGCCGCGTATGTATTTGGGCAGGGGCCAGGCTATAATTTCGGGGAAAACTACTTACACCGCGAACGCCTCGCGCCAACAATTAGCAAACCTGAACCAACGTTCGAGAACAAGCTGGTGGAGCAACCCGCTCCTACGCCGATTGAACAAATGGTTGCCAAAGGCAAGGTGCAAAACAGCGAACCGCTCTTAGTAGAAGCCCAACCTGCTGCAAAATCCGAAAAACCATCGGTTGTAGCCGGCGCTACTGTTGTTTTTGAGCAGCCGCAATTGCCCATCTCTACTTTCAGCAACTGCAAATACCAGCGCGAAATTTCGGTGGTTGGCGACATGCCCATCACGGAAGGCGATTGGCTGGCGATCAAATACAATTTGACGGAACCAGGCTATAAATACACCCTCTACTTCCAGCCTGAAGGACAGGGAGAATGGTTCATTGCGCCCGGCACAAAAGAGTTGCAGGGTAAACCAGAGTTTTATTTGGAAATGACCAAATACCACTCCGGACGTTATGCAGTGCTGGCGTACAGTTTCCAGAATCGCTGGGGCTGCCTGTCCACGCCCTTGTCGGAAGCATTACGGATCAAGGTGGAACGGTAGGGGCGACCATACTATCGGACATTTTCGCGCGATGAGACCTTACAGGTTTTAAAAACCTATGGTGTGTACACAAGTCGGTGCCACGCTTTGTAAAAATTTGATTTTCAACGAATTTCGATTTTATATTTCAAATTACAAGCCATTGCAAATTAATAAGTTGCCATGAAGTGTCCATACCGTAGGTTTCAAATGCCTATTTCGACCCGAAACATTGTTGGTTTGTTACTCCCGCAGGGAGTCTGCGAGATCGCTTTTGGCTTTACAGGCTTTTTCAGATTCTTTGGAGAAGGGCAATGCAGAAAAGCGACATTATACGTACATACCGTAAACTTTCAAAGTTTAGTAAACGGGGACATAGCATGGAAGCGCGTATGCCTGCTTCCGGTTTTTTTCTTTTTTTTTAACGCAATTTTTGCACAACTCGTTGATGTAAAAGGAGTCGTGGTTGCGTCAGACTCAAACGAGCCGTTGATTGGCGTGAATGTTGTCTTGAAAGACACGGAGGTCGGCGCTTCAACGGACGCTGCCGGCGCTTACAAAATCACCGTCAACCAGAATGTTTACGGGAATGCTTTGGAAAGCGGCAAACTGATTTTTTATTGCATAGGCTACAAAGTGCAGGAAGTAGAACTGCGGGGCCGCACCAAAATCAGTATTGCAATGGAACCGGTCGTTACGCAATTGGAAGACGTGGTGGTCACCGGTTCGGCGGTTGGTCGTTCACCCAAACTAATGAGCTATTCAGTCGGTTTTCTCGACGAGGCAGCGTTGAATACGGTTCCGGCTGCCAATGCTGGCGCGGGTTTGCAGGGGAAAGTAGCCGGACTGCGGGTTAACCCCGTGAGCGGTCAGCCCGGACAAGGCGCTTATTTTCAAATTCGTTCTGCCGATGTGATTGCCAACGGCCAGCAACCCCTTTTGGTCGTTGATGGCATTTTTCTGAACGGTGCTACGCTGGCGGATTTTAATGCAGAAGACATCGAACGGGTTGAGATCCTGAAAGGCTCGGCCGGCACTTCGCTTTATGGTTCACAGGCCGCCAACGGGGTGGTGCAACTCTTTACCAAACGCGGCAAAAACCTCGAAATTGGCAATACCCGCGTCATCTACCGCGGCGAAACGGGTTTTTCCGAATCCGTTGGCCGGTATGACCTGAATACATTGACCAACCGGGAAATCTTAGACCCGGAAGGTCCGCAACCCATTCTCGGAAATCCTTCAGTAACCGGCATCCACGATACGCCGTTGCCAAACCTGCAGGACTACCAGGAAGACGTGCTGTTTCGTCGTGGCGCTTTCCAGACGCATTATCTGGCGCTTCAGGGGAAAACTGCACAAAGCAATTTCCATACGTCAGTGCAGCGCTACAACGACGAAGGCATTTTGCAAAATACCGACGGCTACCTGCGCCACACCTTCCGGGCAAATATGGACCACCGCCTGAGCGAAAAATTAGACTTGCAAGTCAGTTCGATGTATTCGACTTCCACACAGGACTTGCTGGCACCCGCTTCCAACGGCCCCGGCAGCTATTTGGCTTCGGCGTTGTTTCTGACGCCCATTTTCAACCTCGATGTAGGGAACGAAGAAAACGGAGCCGCTTTCGACTGGGACATTGATAATACTGGGCTGGGCGTGACCAACCCGCTTTACGATCGCCTCAATTCGCGCCAAACCGTGCGCCGCTCGCGGTTCACAGGCAGCTTGGGCGCCAATTATTACGCGAAAGAATGGCTGACGCTGAGCTATGCTTCTACGCTTGATTACACGGTAAACGACTTCGAGCATTTTGTGGAGAAGGGATACCTGAGCGCCAATGTTCCGGGCCTTTTCGGCAATTTAGTGACTGCGGGCGTACAGGGCAGCGGCGGTGGCGGAATCCACAAAAGCAGGCAGGTGGGAAAATACATGACTTCCCGCGCTAATGTTACCATTCAAAAATCGGTGGGCAAACTGAACGCTGCGGTTCGGGGCAGCTTTTTGTACGAAGACCTGACACGGCAATACGATGAAGCCATCGGCGAAAACCTCGCGGTGACGGGCATTCACTCACTCGACAATGCGCGCAGCAACATCGCCATTGCTTCTGAAGCAGAAGAAATGGTGGGCTATACCGGTTTCCTTATCGGCGATGTAGACTTCAAAAAGACCTATATTTTCAGCGGATTGATCCGGCGGGAAGGGGTGTCGCTGTTTGGAACAGAATCGCGCTGGGCCAATTACCACCGCCTCAGCGCAGCCTGGCGAGTGACGGAAACGGTGAACCTGAAAGGCATTCAGGAGCTGAAATTGCGCGCTTCTACGGGCACGTCGGGCATCCGGCCTGCGTTCGGGCAGCGCTTCGAGACCTTCGAGCTGATTAATGGTACGTTGACCAAAAGCACACTGGGCAACGAGTTCCTGCGTCCGGCGCGTTCCATGGAGGTGGAAATTGGCGGCAACATTACCTTCCTGCGAGCCTTCGACCTGGAAGTGAATTATTCCCAAATTAAAACCGACGATCAGATTTTGCTTGTGCCCCTGACCGGCGCAGCAGGTTTCAAAGGGCAGTGGCGCAACGCCGGGGCCATTGATGCCACCGTGTACGAAGCAGCCCTGAATATTGATTTTAAAAAACTGTTCCGCATCGCTATTCCTGATTTTAGATGGGAATTGATGACCACTTTTGACCGCACCGAACAAACGATATCCAGCTTAGCTATTCCGTCCTACGTCACCGGCCCCGGTCTCCAGCAATCCAGTTTGTTTCTCATTGAAGCCGGCAAACCTTTCGGCACGATGGTGGGGGAGGTGTTCGCTAAAGACCTCAGCGAACTGGCTGATCAGGAGGGCCTCGACCCCAATGATTACACCGTCAATCCGGTTGGCTATGTGGTGCGCAAGGAGGATTTAGGTACCCCCGGTGAACGCCCCTATAAACTGCGGGACGCGAGCGGAAACCCAATCGTGCAGGCCATCGGCGACATCAACCCGGATTTCCGGATGGGGTTTGCGCATACGCTTGCCTACAAAGGGTTCCAACTGTATGCTTTGTTCGACTGGAAACGCGGCGGCGATGTCTACAACCTGAGCAAGCAGTGGCTGTACCGCGATGAACGCCACGCTGATGTCAGTAAATATCCTGACGTGACAGCAGGCTTTTACGGCAGCGGAGGCTTGTATAATGTGCTGGTTGCCAACAACCATTTTGTGGAAGACGGTTCCTTTTTTATGTTGCGGGAAGCAGCCATTTCCTTCACCATCCGCCAGGGCCTTTTCGGCAATTTTATCAAAAGTATGCGCCTGAGCCTGATCGGCAGGAATCTTTTTACTGTGACGGACTATAGCGGCCTGCACCCCGATGTGAGCGCTGCCCCCCGCGATGAAAACATGCTGACGAACCGTTTTCAAAACGCACCCGGCAGCGACGCCCAAACCCCCAACGGCGACCCGAATTTGTTTGCCGTGGATGCGTTCAATTACCCGCTGGCGCGTACGCTGACGTTTGGCCTGCAGTTGACTTTTTAGTGTCTGTTTTTAGAGTCCGATAGCTGCGTTATGTTTGACCCCAAAATCGGTCATTTACGCGAGTAGACTCCCACTTTTGGGGCCAAACATGCCTTGCGCTCGAACGCTAAAGAACAGACACAGACTAAATACCGATATTCAAAATAATCAACCAAAAGCATGAATAAATATTCGCTTCGCATCGCATCGTTTTTTTTCCTGCTGTTTTTCAGCGCCTGCAAAGACTTAGACACCCTCAACCAAAGCAACCCCGACCGCAACGCCGTGCTCTCCAACGGTGCCGACCTGGAAATTGCCTTAGGCGGCGGTTATGTGTCGTGGTGGCAGGGTGTACACGGCGAACACCCCGTTATTGGCCTGTCGGTGGCGGCGGATGCCTATGGGATGTCGTGGGGCAATTTTGGCGCCCAGCGCATGGGCTTGGAACCCCGCGCAGCCTACAACAACCGCGCTACGGAAGACCCGGATTACCGCCAAATTGTGGAGGTGCCCTGGTCGGGATGCCTTTCTGCGGTGTCGAGTGCAAATGACATCTTCCTCGCGATGGGCAAAGGCATTTCCATTGACGACGACGGCCCGCAGGATCAGTCGGTGAAAGCTGCCGCGCATTTTTTGCGGGGCGTAAGTTGGGGCTACCTGGGCCTGATTTTCGACCAGGCGCTGCTGGCGGATGAAAATACGGACCTCGAAGTGGACATCCCGTTCACGAACTATCCCGAAGTCATTGCAGCGGCTGTCGCCGAATTGGAAGCGGGGATTGCGATTGCGGAAGCGCTGGGGGATGATTTTGTTCACCGCTATTTCAACGGTCTGACTTTAGATGCGGACGGTTTTGTGCGCCTGAGCCATTCCTATGCTGCGCGTTTTTTGGCGCAGGCCCCCCGAACCCTCACCGAAAATGGTACGGCAGATTGGGCCACCGTATTGACGCATGCCGAAGCGGGCCTGAACCAAAATTTTGCGCCTTTGGCCGACGGCAAATTCTGGGCGAGCTACCAGCGCTACGTTTTTGCAGAAGCGGGTCAGGGGCCGTTCTGGGCGCGGGTGGATCAACGCCTGATTGCTGCGCTCGACCCGTCACAGCCCGCGCGTTATCCGGAAGTGGTTGCACAGGGCGAAGCGCCCCTGTCGAATCCGATGGCGACCTCCACCGACGCACGATTAGCCTCCGATTTTCTGTTTTTTGCAAACCAAAACTTCCCCGTTGAGCGTGGAGAGTGGCATTTTTCGCATTACAAACACAACCGAAACATCACCGATCCTTCCTTTGCCGGCGACGGCGCTACTTCCGGCGCTATGCCTGTTTTTTTGGCTGCGGACAACGCGTTGCTGCGCGCGGAAGCTTTGCTGCGCCTGAACCGCAAAGCAGAAGCCATCACCCTGCTCAATCTTGGAACCCGCGTAACGCGTGGTCAATTGCCTTCCCTGAGTCCCTCCGCCACTGCCGATGCCGTGGAACGCGCCATTTTTTACGAACGTGCCATCGAGTTGCTCAGCACAGCGCCGATGGGACTTTGGCTCGACCGCCGCAGGATCGGCACCCGCCAGGATTTTGACAATGTGGATGCGCTGGGCAGCTTGCAGAAAGGCACGCCTGCGCAGTTGCCCGTGCCAGCGACGGAATTGCGGATTCATGGGTTGGATGCATATAATTTTGGGGGGGTGGGGGATTTGGATGGAGTGGTGCGGGTTTATTAAGTAATATTGAATACCTATGGCATGCTTATACTGCACACCGCCAGGTTTTGTGCAGGAGTCGTGCTTACTCGTTCTATGACTTGAAGTGTGATGGCGTCAACTTATCGGGGGCTATTCAATTAGACCCTGCAAGGGTCTTTGAAATGGACGACCAATACGATGCACAAAACTCGACGGTTCGAGGTATAAAACTACTCAAAATGCTTTCCTTCTAACGATATTATGCTCCGATGGAACCCTCATACCGGCAACCGCGTCGAATACTTGATCTCCGTCATCACGAACATACTTTGCACGTTTCCGATATTGTCGAAAGCAGCAAGTTTGTTGACAATAAAATGCTGGTAGGCAGCCATATCGGTCACTACTACTTTGAGCAGGTAGTCGAACAGTCCGGCGATGTGGTAACATTCGATCACTTCGGGCAGACCACGCACCTGCTCCTCAAAATTAAGGAGGGCGTCGCGGGCGTGCTCTTTCAGCGACACATTACAAAAAGCCAGCAGCGACAGGCCGAGCTTGTCTTTGTCGGCTAAGGCGACGTACTTTCGGATATAGCCATCCTCTTCCATCCGTTTGATGCGCTCATAAACAGGCGTTGTGGTCATGTTGAGTTGTGCGGCAACTTCTTTGTCCATATTAAGCGAAATCATGCGGGACGTGGATTTATTCGTGGCCGTAAGTGGTCTTGGCGCAGATCCTTATTTCGACCAGAAAAATACCGGCGTTCTGCTGGGCTACTGGCGGGAAGTCGCTTTTGGCGAAAAATCGAAAACGTCCATTGCGAATATCCGTAAAGACCTGTTGGAGCGTTTGTTGCCGATGACCAAAATTGCAAAATAATGCAGATTGGAAGGCAATTACCTACACGTCGCCGGAAAAATCCGCTCGTATAAAATCAACCTCGGCAGCGGCAACATCCTCATGGAGCCCAACGACCAATACCTTTGTATTGTGCAGGACAGCGATCCGAAAGTGGAAAAATAAATCTGGCTCCCTTTCGAGGGCGGGGATCATATCCTGATGCTGATTCTGAGCAAAGCGTTCCTGATGGCGGACGACGATAAAATTACGGACAAGCAGATTTTAATATCCAATGAGCATGCTAGTGCTTCTGATGAGGCGACAAATCGCAAAGGAGATTTCATGGTACGAGCTACCGTTTTTCATGTTACTGTTGCTCCGGGAGAAAAAGTGCTCGAAAAATGCAGATTGAATGTCATAGAAGGCTATAGAGTCTACCTTATAGTCCCTTCAGAAAGGCTTGGTATAATTCAATCACAGGTTCAGGATATATTTGATGGGAAAGTTCATTTAGTAAGTATTGAAAACTTTGTCTCACAAAATGTTGATGAAATAGGAGAATTCGGAGACAAAGGAATCACACAAGAAATAATTAGCCTTTTAGCCTTATACAACCAAAGGGTTGATCTAGCGGAAACAGATAAATCACTTATGATTGAAATCCCCAATAACCTGACAAAATTGGTCGGCGGCTGACATATTTCCGCCGAAAGGGCGCGACAGCCAATAAAAAAGCAGATTTGACAGGTTTTCAAGTGTTTGTCAAATCTGCTCCAGTAACCAATAACCAGTAGACCAGTATCCAATATACCAATAACCAACCTATCCTCCAAAATCGTCAAACGCAATATTCTCTTCCGGAACGCCCAGTTCGTCTAACGCCTTGAGCACGGAAGCGTTCATCATAGGTGGGCCGCAGAAGTAGTATTCAATTTCCTCTGGTTCCGGGTGATTCTTCAGGTATTCATTGAACACCACCGGCATAATGAAGCCTTTGAAGCCATCGCCCGGCGCGTCCATATTTTCTTTCACCTGCCAGGTGTCTTCCGGCAGCGGGTTGTCGAGTGCAATGTAGAATTTGAAGTTCGGGAATTGGCGTTCAATTTCGCGGAACTCTTCTACGTAGAACAACTCGCGGCGCGTGCGGCCACCGTACCAGAAAGACACTTTGCGATCGGTCGTTTTCAGCGTGTGGAACAAGTGGTACAGGTGCGAACGCAGCGGTGCCATGCCCGCGCCACCGCCGATATAAACCATTTCCTTTTTCGTCGGCTTGATGAAAAATTCGCCGTAAGGGCCGGAAATCATCACCTTGTCACCAGGTTTGGTTCCAAAGGTATAGGAAGAACAAACCCCCGGATTTACCGCCATCCAGTTGTTGGCATTTCTATCCCACGGTGGCGTGGCGATGCGGATATTCAGCATGACCATATTGCCTTCGGCGGGGTGATTGGCCATCGAATAGGCGCGAAATTGCTCTTCTTCGTTCACCATTTTCAGATCCCAGAGTTTGAACTTATCCCATTCGCTGCGGAATTTTTCGGGATCATCGTGATATTGCGGGTGTGCGGTGATGTCCATATTTTTGAAATCCACCGTCGTGACCGGCACGTCAATTTGTACGTAACCGCCCGACTCAAAATCGAGGGTTTCGCCTTCCGGCAAACGCACCACAAACTCCTTGATGAAAGATGCTACGTTGTAGTTGGAAACCACTTCGCATTCCCACTTTTTGATGCCGAATACTTCTTCCGGCACGCGGATTTCCATATCCTGCCGCACTTTAACCTGACAGGCTAAGCGCTTGTGTTCGGCAGCTTCTTTTCGGGTCAGGTGGTTCATTTCCGTCGGCAAGACATCGCCGCCGCCAGCATCTACGTGGCACTCGCACATGGCGCAGGTGCCGCCACCACCACAGGCAGAAGGGAGGTAGACATTTTTGCCGGCTAAAGCCGACAACAAAGAGGATCCCGGCTGCACCAAAAGCGGATGTTCTACATCGCCATTAACGATGATTTTTACCTCGCCCTGCGGCACTAATTTTTTCTTGGCATAGATCAGCAACAGGGCAAGTCCCAGAATTACGGCGCTGAATGCCACTGTTCCCCAAAGCACCAATCCGATCTCAAAAAGCAATATCATTGTCAATGCTGTTTAGATTGTTCTACGCTTAAAGCTTATTTCAGTTTCATATAAACCGCCGGGTCAATGCCCATGATGCTCATGAAGGCGATGCCCATCAGTCCCGTCAGGATAAACGCCATGCCCAAACCGCGCAACGGTGCCGGCACATTGGAATAGCGCATTTTTTCGCGGATAGCTGCTAAGGCTACGATGGCCAAAAACCAACCAAACCCACCACCTAAGCCAAACGCAATGGATTGCGAAAGGTTGTATTCGCGCGAGACCATGAAGAGCGATCCTCCGAGAATGGCACAGTTCACCGTGATCAGCGGAAGGAAAATACCCAGTGCGTTGTAGAGCGACGGCGAGTATTTCTCTACGATCATTTCCACCAATTGCACCATCGCCGCGATAACTGCAATAAAAAGGATGAACCGAAGGAACGTGAGATCCATCCCGAAAATTCCGGTTGAAACCAAAAGGTATTCACTGATGAGCCAGTTGATCGGCATGGTGATGGCCAAAACGAAAATGACCGCGATGCCTAAGCCAATGGCTGTTTTTACAGTTTTGGATACCGCCAGGAAAGAGCACATGCCTAAGAAGTAGGCCAATACCATGTTTTCAATGAAGGCGGATTTCAGAAATACATTTAAAAATTCCATTGTTTGGCGTTTTTAACGTCCAGAATTATTTTCAATAAGCTGCCCGGCAAAAGCGGGAGCAGCAGTTTTAAGATACGTCAATTAATTTTGGCTGCATCGAACGCTGAATCCAGATGATGATGCCGATCAGGAACAACGCGGAGGCCGGCAACACCATCAGGTTGTTGGGAGCATACCAGCTCAGCCATGCATTTTGAGAATTGAGCAGAAAATCAGCCGACGGGCCTATGATTTTGAGCTCGAACGGGCTGCCGGCAAGCAACGTGCCTTTGCCAAATATTTCGCGCACGATGCCCAGTGCGACTAAGATGGCACCATAACCCAGGCCGTTGCCGATGCCGTCAAGGAAGGATTTCCAAGGCTTGTTGGCCATGGCATACGCTTCTAAGCGACCCATGATAATACAGTTGGTGATAATCAATCCGATGAATACGGAAAGCTCTTTCCACATGGGGTACTGAACAGCTTTCAAAGTCAGCTCCACCACGGTTACCAAAAAGGCAATGATGACCAATTGCGCGATCATTCGGACCTGAAAAGGAATGTAATTGCGCAACAAAGAGGTGAATAGATTGGAAAAGGCGGCTACCAGCGTCACAGAAATGGCCATGATCAGAGCCTTGAACGTTAGGGTGGTAACGGCCAATGCGGAACAAACGCCCAATACTTGCACCGTGATGGGGTTGTTGTCTAAAAGCGGGTCAATGATCAGCTTTTTTTCTTTTTTACTCCACCAGGATTCCTGTTCTTGCTTTACAGATTCTTTTAACTCTGCCATTGTATGAGACGTTAGATGTAAGGTATTAGATATTAGAAACGCAGGATATAGCGCTGTGGTTTGCACCGCAGTCCTAACGATTGATTTAACCGGCGGTTTTAAGTTTATTCAGGTAATTCTGATAGTAACCTAAACCGCGCTTAAGCATTTCCTGAACGCCGTTGCACGTGATGGTGGCGCCGGAAATGACATCCACATCGTGCATTTCATCTGAAACGCCGCCTTTAACCACATTTATTGAAACAAAATCACCCGATGCATCGAGTAGTTTTTTACCTATAAATTGTGCGGAAAATGCAGGATTATCCTTGATTTCTGCGCCAAGGCCCGGCGTTTCTCCCTTATGGTCAAAAGAAGTACCTGCAATGGTGTTGAAGTCTTCCAGAAGCGCAATATTGGCCCAAATTTCATCCCAAAGACCACTGCCGCGGACGGCCAGGATGTAGTAGGATTTACCGTCATCCGCCTTGTAAATGAATAAGGGCAGATTCCGCTCGGCTTCCGGCTTTTTCTTCTCTTTTGCCATATCTATTTTCTCCGCCACTACGCCTGTTACTTCGCTGCCATCCAACTTAACCACTTTTTGCTGGATATTATTTCTAAACAGCATTTCTACATCTGCATCCGACATAGACTCCAACGCATTGGGAAGAAAGTCCTTTATCGAGGTAAGTATGGCGCGCTTGTTGAACACCGCTTCGTTTTTGCCATGTATTTCGCTCAGTCCGCTGGACATGAAAGCCAGCACAACGGCGACGATCACGCACATGACGAGTACAAAGCGGATGATATAACTATTGCTGAACATAAGGCTCGCTTTCTATAAGTGAATCAATTCAGGTTTAGGCGGTCGCTTTTTTGGCTCTTTTCAGCCTGCGCGCAATATTGCCTTCAACGACAAAGTGGTCAATCGTCGGCGCAAACACATTCATAAACAAAATCGAAAGCATCCAGCCTTCCGGATAAGCCGGGTTCATGACGCGAATGATCAAACCGATGGCACCAATCAGGAAACCGTAAATCCATTTGCCGCGGTTGGTCGAAGACGCCGTCACCGGATCCGTAGCCATAAAAGCCATCGCAAACAGAAAGCTGCCAATGGTGAAGTGGTGGTACCAGGGAACATCCATAAACGCTGTGGCATCCCAGGCATTAAAAATCATCCCCATGATGGCCGCACCCAAAACCATGGACACCATAATGCGCCAACTGGCCACGCCTGTGAAAATCAGGAACAAAGCGCCGGCAATGATGGCGGGTTTGCAGGTCTCGCCTACAGAACCAGGAATTAAACCCCAAAACATCTGGCTCGGTTCATAAACGTTCGTGATGGCCTGCCACCCGCCGCTGTAGCCCAAAGTAAGCGGGGTAGCGCCAGTAAACCCGTCCACGACCGCTGATTTTACATCAAAGGTCGTCCAGCCGAACCACTCGAAAATTGTATTGGAAAACGAAGTATGCCACCAGCCGTAATCAACCGGACTGCCCGCTTTGAAGTCAGCCAAACCCGAAACCCAGACGTAGTCGCCCGAAATGGTAGTCGGATAAGCAAAAAACACAAACACCCGCGCCAACAAGGCAATGTTCAGAATGTTCATACCCGTTCCACCAAACGCTTCTTTGCCGATGATCACCGCAAAAGCGACCGACATCGCTAAAATCCAGAGCGGAATATCCGGCGGCATAATCAGCGGAATAAGGGCACCCGTGACGAGGAAGCCTTCTTCGATGCCATGCCCTTTACGCATCGCATAGTAGAACTCAATACCAAGTCCCACAACGTGGGTAACGATCACGATCGGAAGGATCTGAATCAGGCCGTAGAATAGCTTGAGGTGCAAACCGGAAAGCAAGCCCGTGTGTTCACCAATGGCAGTGAAATGCTGGTGCCCAATGTTATACGTTCCAAAAATGTAGCACAATTGCATGGCCAACACCACATGCACCATCAGGCGCTTGAGGTCCATTCCGTCGCGGATATGTACGCCGCCTTTGGTTACGTGGTTCGGCGTAAAAGCGAAAGTAAAAAATCCGTCGTAGAGCGTATGCAGAAACGGGGACTTCTTCTTGTCCGGTTCAATTCTTTTCAGAAACTGTAAAAGCTCTTTTTTCATATCCGGAGCGATTCGGTACTTTTTATGAAAATTAATTTATTTGCACGTTGCCACTTAAAAACTCACTAAGGAACATCGCAATAATAAGTTCGCGTTTTCGGCGTGGGGATTTTTCCAGCGGACAAGGCGCAAGAAGGGAGCGTAGCCAAAGCTACGTGACCGACGAAGCAACGAAGTCCGGTGGGAAAAGCCACCGCCCAAATCGGGAAGTTATTATTTCGGCGTTCCTAAGCTTCTTCCCGCATCGTATCCAATCCATCTCGCAGAATTTCCTGCAAAGGTTGTTTGGAGGTACAGACAAATTCGCAAAGCGCAACGTCTTCTTCAACGACTTCAAAAATACCAAGACCTTCCATGCGTTCGATGTCGTTGACAAGGATGGCTTTGAACAAATGCTGTGGATAGATGTCCATCGGCAGCACTTCTTCATATTGACCGGTCACCACAAAAGCCCGTTCTTCACCGTGTGTATTGGTGTCGGCATGAAATTTATAACTCGGGAACAAAAAGTTCGGAAAGGTTTTGGAAACGCTGGGGCGCAGCGATAAAGGCAGCAGCCAGCCAAACATTTCGTAGTAGTCGCCTTCTCCGATGGCCGTGACCTGGTCGTCGAAAAAATTCAGAAATTCCTGAGCCGATTTTTTGCTACCCGACAAAACATCCCCGGAAACAAGGCGAATATTGCCAGCTTTTAAATTGCCCGCTACCAATTCGCCCATATTGGCACCGATATAGGTTTGAACGTATTTAGGCACCTGTAATTCAGCGCCGGTGAGCGCCACCACGCGGGTTGCATTATAGCGGCCTTCTACGAACAAGGCACCGATGGAAATGACGTCCTGAACGTTCAAGGTCCACACTTTTTCATTGGCGTTGATCGGCTTGATGTGGTGAATTTGAACGCCCACATTACCCGCCGGGTGCTTGCCGCTGAACCAGTGTTTCTGAACGCCGGCAGCTTCGGTGAAAATCGCGGAAGGCGCTTTTGAACCTCTTGCGTCAAGCCCAAGGTGTACTGAACCGGGAGTCAGTTTTGCCAATACGTCCAACCCTTTCTGAAACAGGGTGCCTTTACCTTCCACCACAAAATTGAGGTCGGGGGCTAATGGCGCGGTATCGAAGGTGGAAATGAAGATGTCGCGCGGGACAACTCCGGGTTCTGCCAATAAATCAAAAGGACGTTGGCGCAGCATCGGCCAGACGCCGCTCTCCATCAGGAAATTGACTAACGTTTCGCGGGTACAGGATTGGAGGTCAGGAGCATTCAAGGAACGATAACTGATCGTTTTATCTGCCAGAATAATAACTTCTGCAATGGCGCGTTTTTCGCCCCGGTTGATGGCGACGACTTCTCCGCTGACCGGCGATACAAATTTGATCTCCGGTTTGGTTTTGTCGTGAAACAATTCATCGCCAGCTTTTACTTCCTGGCCAGGTTCTACCACAACTTTGGGAATGGGCAGGATGCCTCTGAAATTTGGTGGTTGAACGGCGTAAGTTGTCACTCCGGCAGCCGCTTCGAGGGTGTGCGCTGCTTCGCCTTCCAGCAGGATGTTGTGGCCTTTGTGAAGTGCCGTTACGTGCGCTTCCCCGATGTACGAAGGCGAACTGGCGGCAAAAATATCTTTAACGCCAGGAAAAAGCCCCAGGTTAACGCCTCTTTTATCTGCATTCGAACTGCGAGCCTCAATAGCCAACAGATTGTCTGCCACCTGAATGACAATGTATAGGAAGATTACGATGGCAAGGGCAATCAAGGCGTAAATGAAGTAACTGGAACTGCCACCCGATGCGGTTTGGGCTGAAACTTCGTTGCTTGCAAGGACAAGGAAGAACAGTGGGAATGTTCTAACGATTCCGCTTCTCATTATTCGTATTGCTTGTTTTGAAGAAATTCGGTGAGAACGGAGATCGTTCCGCCAAAAATCCCTGTTTTGTAACCCAAAAACTTTCTTCGATGAAAGCAGGGCAAATATAAAAACCTTTCTCACTAAATAGGAAGCAGCGATTTTTAAAGTTCGGATGGGATGGTTATTTAGATTCGATCAAAATAGAGAAGGGTTTTTGTTTCAGCCTTCCGTTAGAAAGTGGTATCCTATAACCTTTAGTTATGTTGATCCGGCTCCCGGATCTTCACTCAGGTGATCACTGAGGTTGGTGAGGTATCAAGCGATGCAGATTTGCGCTAAAATTGTCTAAAATAATAGGAGCCACCCCCTAAAAATCTGGGGTGGCTCCTGGTTCTTTTAGCAATAAAAAAAAGCTACATGCTGTTAATTCCTACCATTTAGCACGATTCGTTTCGTCACACCTGGCTGGCCTTCTGCCTTTATGCAGATCAGGTACATGCCGTTTTGATAAGCGGATAAATCCAGACGAACGGTCGGTGTTTCCACAGCATCGAGTTCCTGACGTTGCAATAATTGCCCTTGCAGGTTGTAAACTTCGAAATGCAGGGCTTTACCGGTATAAGAAGACAGATCCATCGTTACTTCTCCCGTTGTTGGGTTGGGAAATACGCTGAAATCTTGTAGGGGCGATTCATTCATTGCCCCGGCGGCAAGACTACTGCTGCCACCCGTAACGCTCACATTGTCGAAAGTGGCCGTCACGTTGCTCTGCGGGCTATAATTGGTAACGATCAACCCAATTTCGAGGCAGTTATTCATATTAACCGTTTGAGCCATAACGAGAAACCATTGCGTGCCATTGGGAGATACATGACCGGTAATTTGGGTTCCCGTTCGCGTCAGACGTAGCCAATAACGCTGGTTGCTGGGGAACTGCTGCGGATAGGAAGTTCCGCCTGTGGTATAACGCGTTTCGCGCCGGCTGAGGTTGTTCAGGTTGGTCATCAATTGCACTTTCTTCGAACCCTGATCGTTGCTTTCGCGCATCGTGATACCACCCCACCCATAAGGATTTCCTGTAATGCTGGTTACGCGGGCTGTCAGCGAACCGTTGCCGCACAAGCGGTACTGGGCAAACGCCAGTTCATCGTTGTTGAACGAGGGTGCGTAGTAACAATCCACGGCATTTTCAGTCCATACCTTTGTTGACGGGTTGTAGGTAACACCGCTTTCGCAGCCTAAGCTTCCGGAGTTATGGCTCCAGCCGCAAGGCAAACCGACTACGGTGATCTGGCTGTTGCAGGTAGCGGTATTGCCGTTTACATCCGTTACTGTGGCGGTTACCGGAATCACTTGTCCCAGATTTGCACACGTGATGACTGGATTGGAAAGTGTAATGCTGGCAACGCCGCAGTTGTCCGTAGCCACAACAAAGTTGCCTGGATCCAGGGTGAAGTTTGCCTGCCCGTTGAACGCGACAGTGTAGTTGGAGCAAACAGCTGTGGGAGGCGTAACATCTACACCGGCAGCAACCGTCGCGTCTTCCGTCGCAAGGCAGTTGGCAGAACCATTATCCGTTACTGTGATGTCGTAATTGCCTGGAGGCAAGCTGGTAAACACCCCTGTGCTATTACTCAGATTGGCGGGGCCGGTAATGGCATAAGTTAGTGGTCCGCGGCTGGTCGTGGCCGTAATCGTCAGGGTGCCGTCATTGGCGTCTGGGCATATTTCCGGTGTGGTGGCCACATTCGTAATTTCCACATCGCAGCTAATGTGCCCTATGGTGAAGAATTGCCCATTTGTCAGGTTCACTGAACCAAAGGAGAGCATCTTGGTCACATTATCATAAGTGGTCGCTGCAATCGCTACCGCATTGCTAAAGTCACCGTCGTTGTCCACCAGCAAGTAATAATCACCGGCAGTCACGCCGGTAAAGCCCAAACCGGTGAGGTCGAACAGAATTTCAGTATTACCCACATTGCCACCATATTCTTGCGCCTGCCAGGTACGTTCCATACGATCAGTAACCTGCCCCGGCACATCGGCCAGCCTGTCGGCGTAAGCCTTGGAACCATCGTTGTTGGCCCAGGTGAGGAATTGTAAATTACTGGCAAAGCCCGCTGTATTCGCCACATTAGAAGCGGTAATGGCACCTAAGCCAATGGTGACAATTTCATCCGTATTGATGCTACGAGATTGTTTTTGAACCAGAACGCTTTTGTCGTCACGGCCAATGCCTGCAATATCGTTGTTGTAAATACCCGCAGTTGCTGCACTCCAAAAAGTTGTTCCGTTTGAAGCGAGGTAATCCACCGGACTGCTTTGATCGAGGGTAATGCCGTATTTGACCGCCAGATAAGATTCAACGCGCTGCGCATTAGTCGCAGAAAGGTTGGTGCGGTAAACGATCACTTCCGAAATTTCACCACTGAATATCCGATTGAGCAGGGCACCGCCGCCCTGGGTTCTACCGCCAATTTCAAAATCGGCTCCCCCGGTATTTCCACAATTGCCGCCAATGGCTTGCAGCGCGCCGTCGAGCCAACTGCTTCCGCCATTGGTGTTGTCGCCACTGATGTAAACACCCCGCACTACGCGATACTGATTGGTCTGGTTACTTGTTAGTGCCGCACCACAGCCCGATCCATCCAAATTATAACGCCCCCCGCCCCATACAATGCCAGGGCCTGCGTTGTTGGGGCCATAACCTGATTTGGTTGAAAACAGACCCGCTACCGGGGTGGTAGATCCCTCATTTTTAGCGACGATAAAAATACTGGCCGGGGAAGCGCCCCAATCGAAAGCGGCGCTGCCTTTGAGCGACTTATCGGTAGCGCCATTGAATTGCACTGCCGGGTTAAAGTTGGCAGTAGCCGCATTGAGTAATACGTCAGCCGATGCCGTAGCTGAGGCTTGTGTGGTGATGGCAGCCCCCGATTGGTCGGCCCATTCGCTCACTTGGTTGCCCGGCGCCGTTACGGCTCCATTGGCTTTGAGCCAAAGGCCCAGATCGGCACATTCTCCACCCGGCGCTGTTGTACAATTAACGGTGATTTCATGTTGTGGCGCAACAGAAGAACACCCGTTGGTGTAGGTCACCGTGAGGTCAACAGTTTGTACGCCCACATCGGAGGGACCGTACGTGGCTCCCCGATTGCGAAAACTGCCATCTGTCCCAAATTGGCCACTTCCTGTTAATACAGGTGAGCCGGAAAAAGTAAAGCCATACGACGCCACATTTGCGGCACCAAAATCAGTTGGAGAAGCCAGAAAACGAGCCCCTACCCCTACCCCTACCGAGGTAAAAGGCGAAACGCCTGCGGGCAGAATGATTGCTTCCGGATTGGGCTTCACGATCCAGGAAAGCTGATTCGTAGAACTGCCACAAATACCTCCATCACAAGCGCGACGTACCTCTACCAGGTTCGTTCCTGCTACTGCCGTAAAGACAGGGACACCTCCCCAAGCGCTCCAGGTGGTTCCGCCATCCGTTGAGTAGCGGATTTCGCCACCGCAAGAGCCGGTGCCTCCAAAGCCAATTGCAACCACCGTCGTCGTCAACTCATCGCCTGCGCATACCTCCGCATTGTTCGGAACCTTCGCAATTACCGGTGCTGTAGCCGGGTTGGCACATGGTGTGAGCTGTGCCGAAATCGTGGTTCCCCAGCAGCAGCAAAAACCTAATAATAGTACCCGAAACACCGACAGAGGCCAGGTTTTATGGGTTTTTTTGAAGTTTGTGACACCGGGGGTCAGCCGGATTTTCACGTTTCGATAGTGCTTCATCATAATTAGCAAATTTGTTTAATGTTATAAAAGAGTAAAGACAATACCTGCCGGGGGCATAAACCAGACCGCACCACGCCGTGCGTTTATGCAGGTAGTTACGATCGGGTTCATGCCCGGTTGTTTTTTGTGCTCTAAAGCTTGTGGATGAAAAATGGAAGGAACGTCTGCCGTAAATTAATAAGAGGGAGAACGCCCTGCCCATTGGGGGGAAAGCGGGGATGTGTAATAAGGTCTCTTTACACAACCCCTGTGTTGTGGTCTGGTATGAAATAGTGGAAGCAAAGGTATAGCGGAAGCGGGATCAGGCCCTTCAGATGACGGGGTACAAAAAAAGACAGTTCGGCAAAAAGCCAGGACAAGGCTGGGGACAAATGGTAAATAGCGGCTAAAAACCAGTGCGTTTATGCCCTGATTAACAAAAGGATTAATTCGGTATCCCCAGCTTCGTTCAATTTTTTGCGTAGCCGCTGCTTGTTTTTTTTCACGCTCTCCATGTTGATGCCAAGCATGCGGGCAATTTCCCGTGAGCTGAATTCTAATTTGAGCAGGGTCAGCAAGCGCACTTCGCCTGCCGAAAAATTAGCAGGATGCCTGCGCAATTGCTCAATGAAATCGCGGTGTATTTCATCAACAATCTTCTTGAATTGTGACCAGTCTTCTTCTGTGCTGAATGTAAACTGCGACAAGATAGCCCGAATCTCTTCTTCATTGATCCTGGATGGAGCATTCAAAACCTGTTTCTCCAAATCTTCTACCAATTGTAGTTGCCTGTGCATCTGCCGGACGCGTTTGGCCAACTCCTCGCGATCTCCCTCTGATTTGCGCAATAAAAATTTATGCTCCAGTAAGCGCCGCCGCTGTAGGTAGTATAAAAACAGCGCGGCGCAAGTCAGCAGAACCGCCCCTGCGCCGGAGATGAGCCACGTATGGATCTTTCGGCTACGCAATGTGGCCTCCTGATCCTCAAGGGATTTTTTCCAAAGTGATTCCTGCAGCAACAACGCGTATCGCTCCCTGGCATCGTAGAATCCTTCCCATGGCTGTAGGTCTTCAATAGAGTCTTTTACTTCCTGGAGCCGGTGGGCGTAGTGGTAAGCCCTCTCCCAGTTGTTAATCCTGGAATAGTACTCCGACTGAAGCGCAAGCGCCTTTGGGTTAACTTTTGTAGTATCCATTACACTTTCTATAATGGAGAGGAAATGTCGGGCTTTCTCTAATTGATTGTGCGCTAAATAGCTTCGCACCAGCAATACCCCGGCGCCGATGGAACTACCCGAGTCCGACGTATGCAGGTTGGTATAAAAATCATCCAGCAACAGCGGCTCTGCTTCTTCAAAACGCCCCATCTCTAAGAGCACGTTGCCTTTATTCCCTTTCGCAAGGGACGCTGTTCCCAAAATATTGGCACGCTGCGCAACTTCAATCACCTTATCAAATTCGATAAGCGCTTTTTCCAGCTCCCCGCTCAGGTGATAACACAGCCCCATCGTATTCATTAAACTCAATGCCATCGAGAGGTCAGCTTTGAAATCTCCCGATTCCAAAGCTTTGGCATAATAATCCAGTGTCGCTCCATACTTACGCAACCGGTAATAATTTTGTCCCAGAACATAGTACTTATATCCTATCCGGGTGAGTTGTGCCCGCATGGGAGGTTCATTGAGCAATTTTTCCAGGCTAAGCGAAGCAATCACTGTTTTTTCATACGGGCCAACTTTAAAATAATACTCGACTAATTTCGCCAATGCATCGGAAAGCAGGTCATATAGTTGGTGCCGTTCACTGAGCGAGACCGTACGTTCATAGTAAAAGGCCACCAGATAAGGCGGAAAAACAGACAAGTGCATTTCCGCAAAAACGCCACAATGGTAATACACAGCCGCCTGGTCTGCCGGGCGATCCAGGGTTTCTGCCCAAAGAATGACCAAACTGACGGCATACCCCAAGCGCTCGCCAGTAAAGGCGGGCTTAAATTCAGATAACCCCTGAAAAAAGGCTTCCAGCGCTTTTTGATCATACTTTGGGTGGTTGCGACAAAAATCTGCCCAATATTGATCCACGACCGGATCAGCCTTAGCGGATAAGTGCGCGTGTGCGCCATACAAAAGGCTGATCGTCAGTGCGAACGCCTTTGTAATTTCAAATATGTTGACATTTAAGCGCATTTATATTATCTAGTCATCATCGGTTTCCAACAATTGGTTCATTAACCCTAACAAGCTCTAAGGACAGTGGAGGGATAGCCAGTATTATTGTTCAGGTTCGCGAAGATATACTTTTTTATAGTTAGATAAAAGGTCATTCACAAGATCAAGCAGCGCGAGGTATGGATTCACCCCTCCGTCAGAAAATGATACCCCACGCCTTTGATGGTATTGATCTGTACACCGGGATCCTCCCGCAGGTAATCGCGTAGTTTGGCAATGTACACGTCTAGTTGCGCGCCATATCCAATTGCAGCACATTCTTCAAAGTCAGGATGATGGCGGTATCTACCGTTCGCCCCGCAATGTCCAACGGCTCCAGAATGGTGGTGCTAATGAGCGAATCCTGCATTTCCCGAACGGTTTGCTCAAAAAGGTTCCCGGCCTCCTTTGCTAACCAGCCTTTCCGCTCGTCGTATACCTTGCGCAGCCACAACCCCTGAAAAACTAAGAGCATAGCCCATGCTGGCCGCCAGGAGCAGCAAAGCTCCGTGGTGGCGCGAAAGGTGCGGTATGTTGCGGAATGCGGTCATAGCTCCCTAACCCCCAAAGGGGGAATTCATGTGAAGCCCCCTACTCCTTCGACTTGGCTTCGTTCAGCCGACAGCTCAGGCGGCGGAAGGGGGAATTGGTTAAATGATCTTTAAGCAATTGATTAATTGATTTTATCGTTTGTAAGCGCTAACGCCCTCTTCGGGGGTTGAGGGCTACAAAGATACGCCCAAAACGCCCCCTTTGTTCTGCCCATTAACCTTAATTAGTGTCTGTCTTTATAGTCCGATAACTGCGTTGTATTTTGCCCCAAAACTGGTCATCCCGCCCGGCGGGACTCCCATTTTTGAGGCAAAACATGCCTTGTTCTCGAACTCTAAAGAGCAGACACGGGACTAAATGGACAGACACTAATTAACCTTATATCAAGGATGATTAACGCAGGGGGGAGATAGCTTTGCCTTCAAAAAACAGACGTTATGAAAATTCGGTTCACCATCATTTTTTGTTTGCTGCTGACCGTCCTGACCTGGGCACAGCAGCATCAGGGTACGCTTGTGTATGAGTTTAAAGCCAACCTGCATCGCCAATTGCCGCCCGATAACCAGAATATGAAAGCGATGATCCCGGAGTTCCGGACTTCGCGCTTTCAGTTGTTGTTCACACCGCAAGCCTCGCTCTACAAAGCCATCGAGGAGGACGAAGACGAAGAAGACACGCACCAGGGCGGCCGCAGGGGGATGCGGATTATCAGGAATTGAGGATTCGAGGATTTGAGTATTTGAGCCACGCTTCAAATACTCGAATACGCAGATATTCAAATCCTCAAAAAAAATAAGCCCCGAAGCAGTACTCCAGAGCTTATTCCAAGAGGCAAAAAAGTTGGTTTGTAGTTTGCTTTTTTATTTTCTAACAACTAATTTTTTGATCTTGATGCGCGCTCCGGGTTTGCAGAGTACGTCGTCGTCAAAGTTATTCAGGTTCATCAGATCCGGCGTAGTTACCCCTGGCAAGTTGCGGGCAATGTCCGACAGCCGTTCTTTTCGGTTGACGGTGTAGTAGGCATATTCTTCCCGGGAAGCGATTTTTTGCGCTTTGAACGAAGGCACTTCGGTTATCTCGGAAGGAATGACCACAGGAATGATGATCACGGGTTCCATTTTTTCCATCTTAATGGCGGGCTTGGCAGGCGAAGGGCGGCGGAAAACCACCAATTTCTGACCGGCAATCAAATCACTTGTCTTGAGGTTGTTCCACGTTTTCAATTGGCGGATGCTGCAATTGAATTCTTTGGAAAGCCCCTCTAAGGTTTCGCCTGCTTCCACGACGTGGGTGGTTTGCAGCATTTCCCGATTCAAGCTCCCCGAAGACTGGAGGACAAAGATCGGCAGAACCGAAGTTTTCAGGACGCCATCCCCACTATCCGGCCGGTGTTCGGCCACATAAGCACTGAAAGCAGCCATAACGCGCCGTGGCAGGATGATGTAATTGCCTTTGGCATCTGCAGGAATAATGCCTTTGCGGTAAGCAGGGTTCAGCAATTTGAGCACATCGGGGTCAATGTCGGTTTGCTTCACAATTTCTTCAAACGTATAGGCGTCATATACAAGCGCCGTTTCGGTCACCTGTAAATCTACATCCGGATAATTCGGAATAATTTCGTGTTCTTCAAAAAATTCGGCCATGTAGGCGGCGGCAATGTAGGCTGGCACATAGTTGCGGGTTTCTGAGGGCAGGTAGCGCTGCATTTTCCAGAAATCGCTGTTGCGGGCGCGTTTGACGGCGCGCGTTACGGTGCCCGAGCCGCTGTTGTATGCGGCTAATGCCAACGCCCAGTTTCCGAAGCGCTCGTGTTGTTTAGCTAAATACAGGAGCGCCGCTTCCGTAGATTTGTGCGGATCGCAGCGTTCGTCTACCTGGGCGTTGATTTTCAAACCAACTTCGCGGGCGGTTGCCGGCATAAACTGCCAAAGGCCACCTGCACCCCGACGGGAGACCGCATGCGGATTGAGCGAAGACTCGATAATCGGCAAGTACTTCAGCCCTTCGGGCAAGTTGTGCTTTTTGATGTAGTCTTCAAAAATCGGAAAATAAAGCGCAGTTCGGCCAAGGATGCGCTCAGCGCCTTTTTTGTAGCGAACAACATATTTGTGGATGTTGGCAGCCACGGCAGCATTGTACTTGCTTTCGACAAGTTTGTGCTCGATACTTTTGAGTCTTTCTTTTACCAGATCTTCACTGAGATCGGGATGCGTTGCTTTGGGAGTGTCTTTTGGCGGGGTAGCGGCGTAGGAGAATAAGCAGAAAAAAAGGCAAACAAAAGTTGTTAAACAACTTCGAGAAGGTACAGTTTCCATAATTGTAAAAGGTTCGGTTAACGCCGCTAAATTAGAAATACTATTCGCCGAAAAACAAGAAAAACCAAAGAAAGTTATCAACACTTTTTATAAAAATCTGTATACCAGCGCTTTATGCCGAAGCTTGGTTGATGATATTTTTCCCCAAAAAATGTAAAACGGGGTGTTTTTACAAAAACCTCATCTTCATACAGTTGTTTAATTTGTAAAAATCAAGGACTTTTTTGACCTATTTTTGCAGATGCAACGGAAGAAAGATTTTTGGAATCCTTACACTAAAAAATGAGCGTATGAAAGCATTATTTGCATGTGGCCTGATTTGTCTGGCAATGATGACCGCTTCCGGTCAGGGAAACGTTCGGTTTTCGGTAGCAGTGAGCACCGATTCTGTACTGTTTGGCAATTATTTCCAGGTGCAATTCGCCCTTGAAAATGCATCGGGAAGCGAATTTCGCCCACCAGCTTTTGATGAATTTGAAGTGATTAGCGGCCCCAATATGTCCTCCAGCTTCAACATGAGCAATGGTAGGATTACCCAAAGCGTGACCTATACTTACCACCTGAAGCCCAAAGAGGTCGGAAATTACTACATCCAACCCGCCAGCATCAAAGCAGGCTATAGAATCCTCGAAACCGACGCCAAAGAGGTGCTGGTCGTGCCCAACCCCGGCGGCGTTATTCAAAACCCGGAAACCCGGCAAAAGCAAGGCATGGGCATGGATGATTGGTTCAAAGGGTTTGATGCCATGCCTTTCCCCGATTGGTTTGATCAGTTGGAAATGCCCGTGCCGCCGCAGGAGGAGCGCAAGGCGGCACCGAAGTCCAAAAAGAAGACTACCCGTATTTAGTGCCTGTTCTTTATAGCTCGATAGCTGCGTTGTAGCAGGCAAACCTGTAAGGTTTTAAAAACCTTACAGGTTTAAACCGCCCGGCGGGACTCCCGTTTTTGGGGCGAAACATGCCTTGCTCTCGAATTCTAAAGAGCAGACACGTGACTAAAAAGACAGACCATTTAAACAGCAATCACCATGCCGATGCCGCCACCCAACTACGAGTTTATTAACCTGAGTTATCTGGATCAGGTTGCCGGGGGCGACCTTCAAACCCGTGCCACCTTACTTGACCTCGTAGCCAAAGAAATATTGGACATCATTCCACAGCTTTCGATCCTTTATTTGGGGCAGGCGTGGGGCGACATCAAAGACCATGTACACCGCATGAAAACAACCCTGGCTTTTGCCGGGAATGCGGATATGAGCACAGCAAACAGCCAGATATGGAAAGCGCTGGTTGCAATGGATGCTCCGGAAGACATTGGTTCCATGATCCACGCGCTGGACGCAAATTACCGGCAGGTAGCCCGTGAACTTCAAACGGAGCTGCATTCGATGGCGGAGGACTGATGGTTCGGCAAGCTTTGAAAGGTCGTCCTGAATTCGTTCCTTTGTATCTTCTTTTATTGCAGCACGATCCCTGCATCACCAACTCAGCGTTTTTACATGAAAGGAATCATCCTTGCCGGCGGACTTGGAACCAGACTTTATCCGCTTACTTTAGCGGTGAGCAAACAACTGATGCCGGTTTATGATAAACCGATGATTTATTACCCGCTCTCCACCTTGTTGTCGGCGGGTATTCGCGAAATTCTGATCATTTCCACGCCGGAAGACGTGCCCAATTTTCGGAAATTGCTCGGCGATGGCAGCCTCATCGGGTGCCGGTTTGAGTACGTCGCGCAGCACGAACCCAATGGCTTGGCGCAGGCTTTTGTGTTGGGCGCTCCTTTTATCGGACAGGATGCCGTTGCGCTGATCCTCGGCGACAATATTTTCTACGGAGCGGGCATGAGCGAATTGCTCCAGAGCTGCGTCAATCCGGAAGGTGGTGTCATTTTTGCCTACCGGGTGGCTGATCCCGATCGCTATGGGGTGGTAGAATTTGATAAAAGTTTCCGCGCGATTTCCATTGAAGAAAAACCAAAAGCGCCCAAGTCCAATTTCGCAGTTCCGGGGCTTTATTTTTATGACAATACCGTTGTTGACATCGCCAAAAACCTTGCACCCAGCGCGCGCGGCGAGTATGAAATCACCGATGTGAACAAGCAGTATTTAGAAGCGGGCAAACTAAAAGTAGCTGTTTTGGGGCGTGGCGTGGCGTGGCTCGATACAGGTACCCACAAATCGCTGATGCAGGCGGGTCAGTTCATCGAGGTCATTGAAGACCGCCAGGGGCTAAAAATCGGCTGTATTGAAGAAACGGCCTACGAAATGGGCTTCATAGACGCGGTGCAGTTGGAAAAAATTGCGCAACGCTATCTTAAGAGTGGGTATGGCGAATACTTATTAAGACTCCTTAATTAGTGTCTGTCTTTAGAGTCCGATAACTGCGATGTATTTTGCCCCAAAACTGGTCATTTACGCGAGTAAACTCCCATTTTTGGGGCAAAACACGCCTTGTTCTCGAACGCTAAAGAACAGACACGGGACTAAATAACCAGAAACCAACAAGATTTAGAAGATGGGAATAGCCGCCGACATCATCATCATTGTGGTTGCCGCCTTTTTGGGCGCGTTAATCATGCAACGCCTCAAGCAGCCGCTGATTCTGGGGTATATGCTTGCTGGCATTGCCATTGGCCCTTACACCGGGGGCGTTACGATTTCTGATATTCACGAAATAGAATTACTGGCTGAAATCGGCGTGGCCTTGCTGTTGTTTGGTCTGGGGTTGGAGTTTTCGTTTAAGGAACTGCTTTCGGTGCGCCGGATTGCGTTGGGCGGCGGGGTTATCCAGATTATCCTGACCATCGCTTACGGCTATTTAATCGGGCAATTGCTGGGTTGGAACTGGGTGACTTCCGTGTGGCTGGGAGCATTGATTTCACTGTCCAGCACCATGGTCATTCTGAAAACGCTGGCGAATCAGGGGAATATCGGCACCCTGTCGAGCCGGGTGATGATCGGCATCCTGATCGTTCAAGACCTCGCCATTGTACCAATGATGATCATCCTGCCCGAAATGAGTAATTTGGAAACCGGATTGCCCGCTTTGGGAATGGCGGCTGTGAAAGCCGCTGTTTTTCTGGCAGTAATGGTAGTGGCCGGCACCCGTATTTTCCCCATGCTGATGCGCGTAGTTGCCCGGTGGAATTCGCGCGAGTTGTTTTTGCTGACCATCATGGCAATCGGGCTGGGCATTGGTTATGCAACCTATCTGGTTGGTTTGTCTTTTGCATTTGGCGCATTCATCGCCGGGATGGTGCTCAGCGAGTCGGACTACGGCCACCAGGCATTGAGTGACATTACGCCACTGCGCGACCTGTTCGGGTTGTTATTTTTTACCTCCATTGGCATGCTGATAGACCCCATTTTTTTGCTCGATAACTGGGGTTCGATCCTTTTGCTCGTTGGATTGGTCGTTGTCGGAAAAGGCCTGATTTTTGGATTGCTGCCCAAGCTTTTCGGCTACGGCAACATCATTCCCATTGCGCTGGCGCTCACGATGTTTCAAATTGGAGAATTTGCATTTGTACTGGCGCGTTCAGGCGTAAAAGACGGCACACTCTCCAAAGAACAATATTCCCTGGTATTGGCGGCCACCATCGTCACCATGGTTATGACCCCGCTCATTTCCGGGCTTACGGGGCCCTTATACGCCTTCAGACGCCGCAGGCTGCCCGCACAGCCGTTGGAAACCGTTAATTTAGTCAGCCACAAACTCAACGACCACATCGTTGTAGCCGGTGGAGGGCGCGTTGGGCGCTATGTGAGCAAGGTGCTCCTGCACCTCGAACTGCCCTTTGTAGTGATTGAACACAACCACAGGCGCTTAGAAGAAGCAAAAGCCGCCGGATTGCCGTTGGTTTACGGCGATGCTGCGCAACATGCGGTTTTGGAAGCGGCAGGCGTTTCGCATGCGCGGCTGCTGATCATCACTGCGCCGGGCACCATTACGGCCAAAGCCATCACCCGTCAGGCGCGGTCGCTCAACCCTGAGCTGCACATCGTGGCACGTGTGGAAAGCATCGAACAGGCAGAAAACATGCGCAGTTTGGGTATTTACGAAGTCGTCCACCCCGAATTTGAAGCAAGCATTGAAATTGCACGAACCGCGCTTTACCACCTTGGTTTTTCTGCCAGTGAAATTTACCGCTTAGCCGATGACATGCGCAAGGAAGCCCGCGAAATGCTGGGTGCGCCGCTCAACGAGACCCATGTTTTTTCAGATAAGGTGCAGGATGTGGCTCGCCTGGCGGACGTCACGTGGGTAGAATTAACCGAAAACAGCGCCCTTGTTGGCAAAACCCTTTCGGAAACCGATGTGCGGCGCGAAACAGGGGCCTGTATTGTCGCGCTGCTCCGGGAAGGTCATTTGATGCCCAACCCCGGCGCAGAAGAAATCCTGCGCAGCCGCGATGTTGTGGCCATTCTTGGCGATCACCAACAAGTGCTGGCGTTTAATGAACTGGCAGGCAGCGTTGAAGCCTGAACTAACCGCTCAACCGGTGTAAATGGCTTCCCGTTCCACCACATTGGGCAGCGACCCAAAATAACCCAGTTTGATTTCGGCCATCCGCCGGCCTGCTTTTGCACAATTTTCGAGGTCGCGGCCGTCGAGCCAAGCACTGAGGTAGCCCGACCAAAAAGCATCGCCTGCACCTGTGGTGTCTTTCACCTGCACAGGTCTTGCCGGCAGAAAAAGCCTTGTAGATGCGGTCGCCGCCAGGCACCCCTCGCCGCCTAAAGTGACGCAAACCTCCTTTGCGCCAAGCGCCAAAAAATGATCGGATGCAGCTTGCGGATCCTTCATGGGATTGCCGTAAAGGCGCTCCCAATCTACCTCGCTCACTTTCACCAGCGCCCCGTGCGCGCAATAAGCGGCGACGACAGCCTGTGCCTGTTCGCGATCGGCCCATATTTTCTGCGCGTAATTGGCATCTATGCTTAGTTGACAGCCCAGGGCAGCCGCCCGTTGCGCCGCGTCAAGAATGGCGCTTTGAGCCGGTTCAAGGCTAAGGGCAAAACAGGTGGTGTGAAAAATGCGCGATCCCGCCAACAGTGCATCGGGCAATTGCGCGAACGTGATCTGGCAATCGGCAGAGCGGTAAGCTTCAAAATTCGATACGGTGCGCGAACGCGTGACGAGAATGAGCGTGGTGGGTGCCGGGACTGAAGCTAAGCAGGTACAGTTTACGCCAACGCCTTCCACAGCGCGCAGTAAAAACTGACCCATGTCATCCTGGCCTACCGTGGCCACTAAGGCTGCCCGGTTGCCCAGTCTCGACATGTTCATGCATAAATTGGCCGGGCTCCCGCCCTGGATGCGGCGAAACTGGGAAACTGCGTCCAAATCATCGGCGAATGCTTCACTAATGAAATCAATTAACAATTCTCCTGCGCAGCAAATATCAAATTGGCGTTCCGTGTCGTTAATCATGGTAGATAAGTTGCTTTTTGTTAAATTCGTTGATAGGCACTATTTCGTACCGGCACATTTAGTACGTGTCTCATTTTTAGAGTTCGAGAGCAAGGCACGCGAAGGCTCCAAAAACGAGAGTTTACTCGCGTGAATGACCGGTTTGGGGTCGAGTGTAACGCAGCTATCGGACTATAAAAAAAGACACTATTTCAGGTCTGGAAGGTATAAACTTTTCATTATAGAGACTACACACATGAACCCGCTTTCTTCAATTCATCGCTTCGAAACAATTGCCAGGTTAAAATCAGAGATTTTTGACCTCGTCATCATTGGTGGCGGGATCACCGGAGCAGGCATTGCTTTGGATGCCGCTTCGCGTGGAATGAAGGTAGCGCTGCTTGAAAAACAAGACTTTGCTTCCGGCACGAGTAGCAAATCCACCAAATTGATCCACGGCGGATTGCGTTACCTGAAACAATTGGAACTGGGGCTTGTGCGCGAAGTTGGCAGCGAACGCGCCATCGTTCACCGCATGGCACCGCACTTAGTTGTTGGAGAAAAGATGTTGCTCCCGTTGATAAAAGGCGGAACCTACGGGGCGCTGTCCACTTCATTTGGCCTCTGGCTTTACGATGTATTGGCCAATGTGCAGGGGGAAGACCGCCGGAAAATGTTGGATAAACAAGAAGCTTTGGACATAGAGCCGATGCTCGCCAAAGAAGCGCTTTTGGGCGGCGGCTATTATGCAGAATACCGGACAGACGATGCCCGCCTGACGGTTGAAACCCTGAAAACGGCCGTTCAGTTCAGCGCCACCGTCCTCAATTATGCGCAGGTTGAAAATATGCTGTACAAGAACCGGGTGATCGGAGTGCGTTGCAATGACCTGTACTCCGGCGAAGTTTTTGATGTTGAAGGGTTGTGTGTGGTTAATGCAGCAGGCCCGTGGGTGGATCATTTGCGGCAATCAGATAATTCACGCTACGGCAAACGCCTGTTCCTTTCTAAAGGCGTCCATATTGTAGTGCCCAGGGAACGTTTGCCCATCCGGCAGGCAGCCTACTTCGATGCACCTGACGGACGCATGATTTTTGCGATTCCCCGACACCGCGTTACGTACATTGGCACCACCGATACACCCTACGAGGGGAATCTGGACCAAATCAGCGTTTTGCGAGAAGACGTTGAATACCTGCTTGATGCAACGAATAATATGTTCCCGAAAGCGGAATTGAGCGTTCATGATGTAGAATCAAGCTGGGCGGGTTTGCGCCCTTTGATTTACGAAGAAGGAAAATCAGTTTCGGAAATGTCGCGTAAAGACGAGGTTTTCTGTTCACCGACCGGGTTGATTTCCATTGCCGGCGGTAAACTGACTGGCTTTCGCAAAATGGGGGAAAAAGTAGTCAACCTCGTAGCCGACCGGCTAAAAGCTGAACACGGCAAAAATTTCATGATTTCGTTCACCGATAAGATCCCGCTGCGCGGCGGCTATTTCCGGGATGCCGCAGAAGTGAACCGTTACCGGCATGAATTGGCAGGTCGGCTGGATGTTTTACAATTACCTGCCTGGCGTGCCGATTATTTAGTGGCTAACTACGGTCGCCAATCGGATGCCATCTTGGAACAGATGCTTACCTATCTGCATGTGCCGGAAACTTCGCTGGCTTGTGCGGAAGCCTGGTTCGCCATCCATCAGGAAATGGCGCTGGAGCCGCTCGATTTTTTTGAGCGCCGCAGTGGCCGGTTGTATTTTGATCTGCCGGGCATTGCCCCGGTTCAGGAAGCTGTGCTGGCCGTTTTTGCCCAGGCTTTGCAATGGGATTCCGCTACCCTTCGCAAAAAACGACAAAACCTCGAAGAGGCGGTCTTCGAGGCTTCGTGCGCATTTTTGTCGGTCAAGGCTGAGGTGGTTTAAGGTGGGATACGTGTCGGACACTTTGGAAGTGTCCGACACGTATCCCACCTTAAACCACCCGCCCCTCAAAGTTCGTCTTACAATCGCTGAAAAAACAATTCCTCTACATGTTCTGTGTTATCGTCGCGCAGTTTGATCAGGTTGTCCGTTCGTTCGATGAGCAGCCAGTCGTCCGTTGCATTGCTTAATGGTTTCACGGCACCCAGATTGATGATCAGCTTGTTGCTGCTGGAATTGTGTTGCCAGGTTCCATTGGTCGTTACGCCGCCTTTCACGGCTTCTAAAACGCCATCGCTTTTGAAGTTGAACGTGTATCCTGCGAAGTCGCTCGTTTCGTCTTTATCTTTGTCCCAGTAATAAGAAACCTTCCATTGGCCGGTTCCGTCGGTTAGCACATCTGGCAGGTTGCCTGCCGGTGAATTATCATCATTGCTGTTGGAGCATCCTGATGCGATAATCGCCAGGAACAATCCGAATAATTGAAAGAAGCGTGTTTTCATGTTCTGTACTTTTTTTTATGACACAAGTATAGGGGTGAAAACAGGCAGGTTCCAAATATAAGGTGCTGAATGGGTAAATGGAGGTGTTGAATGGGTAGGTTGAGGAGGTTCACGTGTCGGACACTTTCAAAAGTGTCCGACACGTGAACCTCCTCAACCGCTATTTCTAAAGCATTTTCATCAACGCCCGCGCCCTGTCTAAAGCCTCGGTATAGCATTGAAGTAAGGGAAAATGGAGCGCTTGAAAAAGCCGGAGCCTATGGTGTCGCGACGGGGTGGTTCGCGATAAAAGTGGGGCATCAGCGATTGCTGGAAAGCCATGTTTTTTCGCAGGGCGTTCAGGTTTTCAGTCAGTAGAAAAGCCTGTCACGCGCAGCGGGGGTTAAAGTATGGATTGCGTTTCATGATAATATTACGGTTCCCTTTAACCTTTTTTGACTCCCCTTTGGGGTTAGGGCGCTGGTATCAGCAACCGCTCAATCCCCTGCACCACTTCCAGCCAGGCCTGATCCCGGTCGCTGTACGAACTCACCGGTTTTGCTTTGGAAGGCAGGCCGTTCAATTTGCCGAAAGGCGTATCTGCTTCCCAACTGCACGGGCGCAGCACGATTGGAACAACTTGTACTGATTTTTGAGCATGGCGCTCCATCGCGGTTTTGATTTCCACATCCCAGATGTAGTCGGTGGCCAAAAAGTCGGCGCTGATCAACAACAGAATGATGTCGGCCTGGGTCAACTGGTTTTTAACGGCGTCGTCCCATTCTTCTCCAGGCAGGATTTGGTGGTCGTCCCAGGCAGCAATTTTGCCTTTGCGGCGCAACACAGAGAGGTGGCGAAGCAATTGCTCCAGATATTCGCGATCGTATTTGGAATAGGAAAAAAAGATCTTTTTGGCACCTGCTGTATTGGCAACGGGCGGCGGCGTACTTGTGGTTGCTGGATTTCCCGCATGGGCGGGTACATTGATGTGGATGGGGCTGCCCTGCGCTCCCTGGATGACAATGTTCCCGCTCCCCGTCACCTGCGTCGAATTGCCTGTGGTGGACGCCCCGATTGGCGCGGCAGACTGCCCATCGTCTTCGACCATTTCAGTAAAGGCAAGCAGCGCGGAAATGATCTGATTGGAACGCACCGTTTTGTCCGAAAATTCAATGGTGCCCATCATTTCTTCCCGACGCAGGGCATTCCACTGGAATTCCAGTGTCAGGAGGTCGCTTTCCTTCGGCAATGCGCTTTTCAATGCATCAAAAGCATCTTTAATGCGATTGTTGCTGATGAGTTTTTTGATGGCTGCTTGATCTTGCATAAGTTGGGTACAATTGAGGCGTCAAAATAAGCGTTTTTTTTATTCAAATGAGAAAAAAACCATTTCCGGCGACGGTAAATTTTCCTTTTTCTATGGCCCGGGTGCCTTCCTCGGCGTTTACGACCGCGACCGCAGCAATCGCTTTGGCGATGACGAAATCAGTGTTGGCGTCAGCGGAACTATCGGCCTTTCCGCTTGGATTGATCGCTTAGAATTGTACCTGCAAGTGACGCCTCGGGTGGGCGGTGTTGGAGCGCACGGAGGCGGACATGGGCGGGGGGTTTGGGTTGCGGTTTTATTTTTAGGGGTTCGCACAACGTTACCGCGCACTACCGGAAATTTTCACACAACGGCACAACGATCACTACGCGGCGGCTTTCGTTGTGATCGTTGTGCCGTTGTGTGAAACAAAAATCGTTGTGTGAAACACCAGAATCACGCCTGCGTTGTGATCGTTGTGCCGTTGTGTGAAATAAAAATTGTCGTGTGAAATACCAGAATCAAGCTCGCGTTACGCTAAAAACATCCGCTAACTAACCCAGCCACTCCCTCCACAGGACACCGTTCCATCGCATGCCGTCCCCCTTCCAGCAACTGAAACCGTGCGCCCGGAATCCATTCCGCTGCTTGAACCGCCTCGTCCCGACGCACCATTTCATCGGCATCCGCCAAAGCGACCGTGACCGGAATGGCAATACCTTTAAGCGCTGCTTCATTCAATGGGCGGTGCTCCCCAAGATACTGCATCATACCCGCGGTTTTTTCCAGCACCGCACGCCAGCGCGACTCCCCGTGCCGCTGTTGCAGCGCTTTTGCGAAAGCGGGCACTTTTTCTAAGATTTTATCGGGGTTCAGCATCGAAGCTTCGCGGGCAGCGCCTTCGGGGTTCCAGTCCATTTTGGTGCCTAAGGTGAGCACAGCGCCCACGCGTTCTGGATAGTGAAAAGCCAGCATCAGTGCAATATAGCCGCCCATGCTGTACCCGAAAATATTGACGGAATCCAGGCCGTTCTGATCTAAATATTGCAAAACATCGTCCATAAAAACTTCCGGCAAAAAGGCTTCCGGCATCGGCGTATCAAGCCCGTGCCCGCTGAAATTCAGGTGGTGTACCGCGTAGTTTTCTGATAAACGGGCGGCCAATTTCTCAAATTGATCTTGTGCGCCAAGCGCGCCGTGCAGCAAAAGTATGGGCTCCATGTTTTTGTGAATTTGGTGCTGGAAAACCAACGCATTTTTTATATTTGCAAGGTAAGCAGTTGTTGTTAATTCCATTAAATCTAAAGATCACATGACAAAGTGCGAAATGGGTTGGATCGAAGAAAGGCTTATTGTTTCGTTTGGAGCGAAAATGAATGTTCAAACGGCAGGAGGGTAAGTTCGTGCTGCTGATAAAAAAATATTCAAAAATCATTGACAATAGATTTATTGCCACTTGTGTTTGTGGCTCACAATAAATTTATTGCCAATGAGGAATGTGGTTGGACAAACACCCCGGGGAGCAGATTTTTTCCCAAGAAACGCAATCATCAACAAAATATACCGGCGCCTCGAAGCCGGAGCGAACATCTTCATGGCAGCCCCCAGGCGCGTCGGCAAAACCTCTATCATGCGGGCTATGGAGGACACGCCAAGAGAAGGCTTCCATTTCGTTTACATCATTACAGAATTCATTCATGATGTAGAGGATTATTACCATAAATTGCTCACAGGCTTACTCAACAGCGAAGCCATCAGCAAATTAGCGAAAAAGAAGGAAAGCATTCGCAACCTGATCAGCGATGTAGCAGGCAATATCCATATTAAAATAGCCTGGCTTGAATTGGGCATTCAGAAAGAAGGGGAACGACATTCTTATCAGGTCTCTTTTGAAAAACTATTGGCTCAGTTGGATACCGGCGAGGATACGATTGTCATTATGATTGATGAATTTCCGCAGACGGTTGAAAACATCAGGGAAAAGCACGGAGCCCGGATTGCAGAGCTGTTCCTGAGACTCAATCGCGAACAAAGACAAAAATCCAACAGTCGCATCCGTTTCATTTTAACAGGATCCATCGGGCTTCCCGCGGTTGTAAAAAAGCTGACTTCCACCAGTGTCATCAATGACCTGAATGTGGTTGAAATTCCACCTTTAAGCGAAGAAGAAGCTCAAAAACTTGCCACGCAAATGACCACACTTCGAAATGTCGCCAGCATTTACAACCCGGATTTGCTATCCAAAGCTCAACTCATTGACAGTTTTGTCATTCGGAATAAAAAGTTTGAAAAGCTGTTTGCCGACATCAAAACGTCCACCATGGACAAGCCGGAACAGCCAATTATAATCGTTGGCCTACGGGGGATGGTTAAAACGACTTTGCTGCGCCGGCTGGCCTACGAAGTGGAAAATGACCAAGGGCTTCATGCGTGGTTAATGCCCATCATTTTCAACGAAGAAGAATATGGGATTACGAAGCTGTTTAAACTTTGGGAAACCGTTGCGGAATACGTTGAAAAGCGGGATAGCGCCTTCGAAGGTCTTTACGACCAAATGGACGAAATGTATCGAAAATTGAAAGGCGATGCCCATCAATACGAACAAGCAGCTTTCGATATTCTGATTGGGGCTTTGCATGGACGCGGCAAAAAATGTTGTTGTTTATTGACAATTTCGGCGACATGTTTCGCCGCTTTTCGAAGCAGGAAAAACAACGCCTGCGTGAAATTTTGATGACCTGCTCCGATTTGCGCATCATCGCGGCATCTGCGGTCATCATTGAAGCCTTTTTCAAATACGACGACCCTTTATTTGAGTTTTTCAAAACAGAGCGCCTCGACGGGCTGAATAGCGAAGAAACCATAACGCTCCTGCTCAAATTGGGCGAAGACCTGCCCGGAAACCCCGTCAAGGAAATCTTAGAAAAACAACCGGAGCGCGTCGAAGCCCTGCGGCGACTCACCGGGGGCATTCCGCGCAGCAATGTCCTGTTTTTTGAAATTTTTGTAAACGACAAAGATGGAGATGCCTTCACCGACTTAGAAAGCGTGCTGGATCGCGTCACCCCGCTCTACAAGCACCGCATGGATGACCTCCCTGCGCAGCAGCAAGAAATTTTGCAAGTGCTTGCCCTGAACTACAACTCCATGAATACCCGCGAAATTGCGGAGCGCACCCGTTTGGACAGCAAATTGGTATCGGCGCAACTGAAGCAATTGCAGCAAAACAACTTAGTTTCCATCGTCCACACCGGTGGCAAAAACCATATTTACCACGTGCACGACCGCTTTTTCAACATCTGGTTCCTGATGCGCATGGCGCGCAAGGGCGATAAAAACCGCGTGCTCTGGTTGGTGCGGTTTCTGGAATGCTGGTGTGCGCCGGAACAACTCTCCAAACGCTCGGAAGCGCACCGGAAAGCCTTGTCGGAAGGGCATTACGACCCCAAAAGCGCGTATTTTATGAGTACGGCGCTGCATTACGCGGATCAGGAGGATACATATCCCGAATTCATGAAATACTTCCCCCTCCTCCTCGCCAAAAAACAATTCGACTCGCTCTACAACTACTTCACCTCCGAAAAAGGCCAAGCCATCCGGGCGCGGGATCGTTTTTTGCCCGTCTGGTATGCCCTGATGTATTTCCTGCGCGAGCAATACCCGAACGAATACCTGCGTATGCCGCCGGAATTAAAAGAAACGGTGACAGAAATTATTGAACAGGCGAGAGAATATGCCGTTGCTTATCAGTAGATTTGGGCGATTTTTTCGCGAATACGGATAGGTAATACGTGTCGGACACTTCCAAAGTGTCCGACACGTATTACCTATCCGTATTCATTCGTAAAGAAAAAAACCACCGCTCCCGTGCCAAATTCTCTGTACCCGCACCTGCTTGCGCCGCTCAACCTGGGGTTTACCCAACTCAAAAACCGTGTGTTAATGGGATCCATGCACACCGGACTGGAAGAAACCGCCAATGGATTTGAAAAAATGGCCACTTATTTTGCCGAACGCGCCCGGGGTGGTGTGGGACTGATCGTCACAGGTGGCATTGCACCCAACCGAGCGGGCTGGGTAGGCCCTTTTTCGGCCCGATTGGCCACCGATGCTGCCGCCCGCAAACACCGCATTGTCACCGACGCCGTACATGCGGAAGGCGGCAAAATTTGCATGCAAATCCTGCACGCAGGCCGCTATGGCTACCACCCATTGGCCGTGGCACCCTCCGGAATCAAGTCGCCGATTTCCCCATTCAAACCCTGGACTTTGAGTGGCCGGGGCGTAGAGCGCACCATCCGCGACTTTGTCAATTGTGCAGAATTAGCGCAGGAAGCTGGCTACGACGGCGTGGAAGTGATGGGTTCGGAAGGTTACCTCATCAACCAGTTCATCGTTTCCAAAACCAATAAACGCAAAGACCAATGGGGCGGCGAATTCAAAAACCGCATCCGATTTCCGGTGGAAATTGTGCGCCGCATCCGTGAACGGGTCGGCCCCAATTTTATCATCATTTACCGCCTCTCAATGCTCGATCTGGTGGAAGACGGCAGCTCCTGGGACGAAGTAGAATACTTAGCCAGCGAAATCGAAGCAGCTGGTGCCACTATCATCAACACAGGCATCGGCTGGCACGAAGCGCGGGTGCCGACCATCGCCACCATGGTGCCGCGCGGCGGTTTTGCCTGGGTTACCAAACGCCTGATGGGCAAAGTGGGCATTCCACTCATCACCACTAACCGCATCAATACGCCGGAACTGGGCGAACAAATTATAGCCGACGGTTGCGCCGACATGGTTTCGATGGCGCGCCCTTTTTTGGCGGATCCTGATTTTGTGAAAAAAGCTGCTGAAAACCGAGCTGCTGAAATCAATACCTGCATCGGCTGCAACCAGGCTTGCCTCGATCAAATTTTTAATCGCCAGACGGCAAGTTGCTTGGTGAATCCACGCGCTTGCCGCGAAACGGAACTGAATTACCTGCCGGTAATCAGAAAGAAAAAAATCGGCGTAGTAGGCGCAGGCCCGGCGGGTTTGGCCTTTGCGAGCATCGCGGCAGAACGCGGTCACGAAGTACACCTCTTTGAAGCGAGCGGCGAAATTGGCGGCCAGTTCAACTTAGCCAAACGCATTCCCGGCAAGGAGGAGTTTTACGAAACGCTGCGGTATTTCCGCAAACAACTCGATGTACACGGCGTGCAGTTGCACCTGAACACGTTTGCAACTACACAAATGCTGAGTGCGCAAGGTTTTGATGAAATCGTCGTCGCAACGGGCGTCAGTCCACGCGCACTGAACATCGAGGGCATCCAACACCCCAAAGTGCTGAGCTACCTCGAAGTGCTGCGCGATAAAAAACCGGTTGGGAACGCCGTTGCCATCATCGGCGCGGGCGGCATCGGCTTTGATGTGGCAGAATATTTAGTCCATCAGGGCGAATCACCGAGCATGAATATCGCGGCCTTTATGAAAGAATGGGGTGTGGACATGGCTTACAGCAACCGAGGTGCCCTCGCCAAACCCAAACCCGAAGCGGCAGCCCGCGAAATTTACCTGCTCCAGCGCTCGAAAGGCAAACCCGGCGACCGCTTGGCCAAAACCACCGGCTGGATCCACCGTGCCGCCCTGCGCATGAAAAAAGTGCAGATGCTGAGCGAAGTAACCTACAAACGCGTGGACGACGAAGGCTTGCACATTGAGGTAAAAGGGCAGGCGCAGGTTTTGAAAGTGGACAACATAATCATCTGTGCAGGCCAGGAGCCGCAGCGTGAGTTGTTCGAACCCTTAAAAGCTGCCGGCATTCCGGTGCACCTCATTGGCGGCGCAGATGAGGCACGGGAATTGGATGCGAAAAGGGCGATCGAGCAGGCGGCGAGATTGGCCTCGGAAGTGTAGCGCCGAACTCTGTTCGGCCGCATTTCTAAATACTTTATCTTTCATTGAGTTCAGCCCTTGTCAAATGTTCAATTTTAGGAATCTTGATGGCATTGTTTTCAGTAAAATGCAAAAATGCATTTACTTTTTCTCGCCATGCTTTTTAAGCAACTGACTCAGAAGATTCAATTTCTATCTGAGCATTTGTGTTTTTTTTCAAAGCATCCAAAAAAGGTTCTAACCATTGAAAATCCCGCTGACTTTCAATTTTGATGGTAATAGTCATAAGCTATTTTTTTTCAAAAAAAACCAAAACGAGCATCAGTACAAAATAATTCTACCGAGCCTTGTTATAAAACGGATCAGCACGTATAAAGTTAATCCTTTACCAAGAGCCAAGTACACGTTTTTTTGTTTGCTTAAATCTAAGCTTTTTTCAAAATAAGACGTTTCATTTGTACCAATTATCTGCTTTTTCCAACAACCAATAACCAATCTGAAATCGCGAACAGCCCAATAACCAGTAACAAATAACCAATAACCATCACAGCATGTCCCACCAAAAACATACCGCACTCAAACGTCCCAACCTTGGTCATTTTGGCCGGAACGAATGGGCCATCATTGGTGCGCCTTGCGGCAGCATCCAAACCCTGGCACGGCGCCTGACCGGTCTGTTGGCAGCTCAATACAAAGTTGCTTATGTGGATGCCGATCACAAAAGCGCGGATGAGGCCGAAATGCCCCTGCAAACGCTGTTGGGCAGTGGTGCCGCAATGGAATACACCGATAAAATTACGCACCGGCGTTTTGAGTGGGGTAGGGGAATGGGGCCTTTTCAATACCGACCTTTGTTCAATGAGCAGGATTTGATTCTGGTGAACGGCAACCATTTTGAAGCGGCGCGTCAGATTGTGATTATTGACAAACGAAAAGAGCAGTCGCTACAAAAAAAATTGGATCGCCTTGGGAATGTGCAATTGTTCCTGTTGGCGGAAGGCGCTGAAGCGATTTACCCGTTTTTGAAAGACCATTTGCCAGGGTGGGAACAGGTTCCGGTGATGCAAATTGCGGATACCGAACGCATTGCCGCATTTTTACAACAACAACTCCAACCGCCGCCGCTTTACGGCCTCGTTTTAGCCGGGGGGCGCAGCGTGCGCATGGGGCAGGACAAAGGCTTGATGGACTACCACGGCAAGCCGCAACGCGAATACGCTGCCGACCTGCTGAATGCCTTTTGTGAAAAAACATTCCTGTCTTGTCGCTCCGATCAGGTAGCGTCGTTAGACTCCTCCTACACTGCGCTACCTGATACATTTGAAGGGCTTGGACCTTTTGGTGCCATCTTGTCCGCTTTTCGCGAATACCCGGAGGCGGCCTGGGTTGTGATCGCCTGCGACTTGCCGCTACTCGATGCACCGGCTTTGCAACAATTGGTGGAAGCGCGCCGCCCGGCACAAATCGCCACGGCGTTTCAAAGCCCGCACGACAACATGCCGGAGCCGCTCATTGCGATCTGGGAGCCTAAAAGTTATGCGGTGCTGTTGCAATTTCTTGCACAAGGTTATTCCTGTCCGCGCAAGGTGCTGCTGAACACGGAGGTGCATTTGATTGAGCCGGCGCAGCCCCAGGCGTTGACGAATGTGAATAGTTTGGAGGAAGCAGCGGGATTGGTGGCTTTTCGGAAGTCCTAAGACAAAGCTATAGAAATGATTACGGCTTAATAGGCATTAAAGGAATGCCATCTTCCCAGGCTTCGGCGATGTGGGAGAGGCGCTGGAGACTGTCCCGATCTTCCGGTGCGAGGCTTTGAAAGCCACCTCCGGAGGTCGCTTGCTGAAGGTATACAGCTATTTCTTCCATTACCTGGCCATATTTTTCTTCGGTATTGATTTTGTAGACCATTGTTTGTCTTTTAACGTGAATTCGAGCATTAATTGACTGATAATGAATGGTTTTGAATACATGAATAGTCTTTTTGCTCCCTTTACGTCTAAAATTTCCCGCAAAGGGCGCTAAGGATACGCCAAGTCCGCAAAACAGGACGCCATCCTTAGCGTCCTTTGCGAGACCTTTGCGTCCTTTGCGGGAAACAATTTCGCACAAAGGAAGTGCATTGCGCGGAATTTCGACCACCACATCCGGTTTGTAATGTTCGATTGTGAGTGCAATCAAACGATCCTGGGTGAAACGACTAAGTGAACTTTCTTTTTCATATCAAATTTTCACCCGCTCTACGGTTTTTTTGTGCCGGCTTTTTTCCGCCATGAACGCCATCAAATGACTTTCCATCGAAGCATCTAAGGTAGAAGTCAGCAGACTGCCATCTTGTTTGTCAACCGCGTTCAGCCAGTCGCGCACCAAGCCCCAGTCGCCGCCGCCGTGCCCGGATTTGATCTTAGAATTTTCGTTCGTGTTCCATTTGGTGATTTCGCCGGTCCGGAAGTCGGCAACATACAGGTCGTCTTCATCGCCCACGATGTCGCCCATCGAACCCATGATGCGGGTGCGCCGGCCTGCGTAGTTGGTGAAGGCTTCCATGCTGAAACTGACGGTGATGTTGTCATCGAATTCCATCGCCAAAATCTGGTGGTCGGGCACGTCGTTGTCGCAGCGGTAAACGCAGCGACCATACGGACCTTCCTTCAGGTTTTTCAAAATGGCATCGCCTTGCAGGGTTTTATCTTCCGGCAGGTCGAAATGGTGCAACCAGGTGCGTTCGCGGTGGTAAATGCGCAAGGCTGAGTACGGGCAAGTGGCTTCAATGGCGCAGCCGTCGGTACAACGGGCGGTGCTGCCTTCCGGCGCGTTTTCGGCGCGGAACCACGATAAGGAACCAAATGAACTGACGTAATTGCAGTTTTTTCCGATCCACCAGCGCAGGATATCCAGATCGTGGCAGGATTTGGCCAACAGGATGGGATTGGTGTCTTTTTCGCGCCGCCAGTTGCCGCGTACATAGGAGTGCGACATGTGTACGTGCTGGATCGGTTCCAAATGCTGCACGCTGATGATCTTGCCCAGCACCCCGGAATCTATTACTTCTTTCACCTTGCGGTAATAAGGTGAATAGCGCAGCACATGGCAAACGGCCACAATGCGCTTGTGTTTTTTGGCCTGTTTCAGAATGTCGCTGCATTCCTTCCAGCTTTGCGCAATAGGCTTTTCCAGCAACAGGTCGTAACCCATTTCTAAGGCGCGCATGGCCGGGCCGTAATGCAGCGGATCGGGGGTGGTAATGATGACGGCATCGGCAAATTTGGGTACATCAAAAACGTGTTCCCAGGTCACAAAGCGGTTTTTGGCTTCGATGTTGTGCTTTTTTGCGTAGCGTTCGTTGCGCAGCGCAATAGGTTCAGCTACGCCCACAATATCTAATTCGTCCGGGTGCTCCAGGCCGTAATTGCCATAAACATTGCCCCGGCTGCCAGCGCCCAACACAATTGCAGTAATTTTTCGCGCAGGTTTTACATAATCTTCCGGCGCATCGTCGTCAATCGTTTTTTCAATCAGCGGGATATTCGCCCAAGTGGAGGCAGGTACGGCACCTCCCAAAGAAATAAGCCCCATGGCGCGGAGCAGTTCTCTTCTCGACCAGTCTTTTTGCATGACAGGATCTTTTATATTGATGATTTATTATAGTTGTCGTTATCAAGGTTAAAGTAGAAAGGATAAAGGTTAAAGTGGGGTTTCGATTCCCTGATGGTATTGCGTACCCTCTACCCTCTACTTTCTACTGAAAATGCGATATTAGAAAGAATTTAACAAACATTTGCATATTTTATTCAGGAAGATATTCTTAGATTTACCGCTGTGATGAAATTATTCACGGTTATCAAGCAAAGCGAAAAGTCAACACAGTTTACTCAAAAAAATCTTCCCGTGCCCTAAAGGTGCGGGAATTTTTGTTTGTGAAACAAAGAACACAAGCCGTTGCGGGTGCCGTTCTACCCCGGGCACGATTTTTCTTCCTATGATATCCGGCAATTGCATGTCGTGAAATACGAACAGGGCAAAACGAACGGCAGACCGGTTTTTGCTTTTGCGCTGTACCTGACCCTCAAGAACCGACAATCTTATCTATGAATGATTCACTCGCAGTCCGCCCGCCTCCAAAAGTGGTGTATGTACGAGTTTCACCATCACGCTATGCCGGACAAAACCATCTGTTAATTTGTATCCTGTTTCGGTGATCGTTCTCGTTTCAGCGTATCTTATTGAATAAAAATACCAAAACTCTATAAAAAACCTTTATATTGACTCCCAATAAAGAAAAGAACAAACACAGGGTGATCAAATGAACGTTGCGGCATTTGATACAACCGTTTTATGTGATTTGTTTGCCTTTAATATAAGTTCTTATGAAAATAATTAACCTTAAAAGTCAGTTTTTTAAAAACTACATTCCTCCGGTTTTGGGATTGCATTCCGTCTTCTACAAGGCATCTAAAAAAGATCATTGGCAGGAAATTGCCCTTCTATTTGGCTTCGTATTGCTGAACCTTTTTCCAATATCTGTGACTTGTCAAATGACAGAATGCCATGTTGATTATGATCCTTCGTCTGCCCCCCCAATTCTAACAGCTTAATTACCTGCCCTTTAGTGGGGATGAGTGAAAGTGAGTACCGTGAACTTTCTGAATTTACGCTGTATGTCAATTTCCATTTTGTAGCAAATGCTGCGGGTGAAAATTTTCACTGCGATCCGAATGGTGACCCAGTTTATTATGCGCCGACCATTATTTCGTCTTTAATTGGTTTATGTAATAATTATTTTGACAATCCGATCATCAATCAATTTGGAAATCCTGGTCAAGTGCATGATTCCCGACTGAGGTTAAAGTGTTGCGTGTTGCGTGCAGGCGAAGCACCTTTTACGCTTAACGCAACACAAAAACAGACGTTAGAAACGATTGCAGCGAGCGACTTACCCAATCGGGGTTATGTCAAAGCTTTGTTGGCTTTGTTGCTTGACACGCCTTTTGAAGTAGCGCTTACCGCTCCTTCAGGCGCTACATTCCAGGCTGCGATTCCGGAAACAATGCTGACATCCGCTCCCGCTTACCAAATTTACCCGAACCCTGTCACGGACTATTTGACGATACAGTACCCTGTCTTCGAATACAGTCGCCAAAGTCTTGAAGTCATTGACCTGAATGGCCGTGTCGCACTTACCCGGGTACTCGACGATTCAGGAAAACTTGTAGTGATTAGATAATTTTTTTCATCCCGTGGGGTAAGTTGTACGTACAACTTACCCCACCTTCATTATATACGCATCATGAAGCGCATATGCCTTTTAATCATTTGTCTTTATGTTTTTTCTCCGGCTTTCTCTCAAAACTACTTTAGCCACAACTACGATACCACAACGATGCATTCAGAATGATTTACAATTTTGGCGCTGAAGCCATTAGCCTCGATTATGTTGTTTGGAATGACACCACTCATTACGATTTTAATATTTATATTATAAATGTGACAGATACTATTATTGACAATCTGGATGTTCAGGTATATGATGTTTACAACATTTGCAACCTAATTGATTACAGTTATAGTAGAGATATTACGGTCTTCGAAGGTATTGGCGCACTCAATACTCACCTGCTTTATTATTCAGATTATGACTGTAATTTTGAATTGATGGATAATCTCGAAACAACAGCGTTCATTCCCCGTTACTATTCCGTCAATAGCGAAATGATCTACACCTCAGCACCGGGAATTGATTGTGATGTGCTTACCCGAGCAGTCACTCCAGTCCTGCCTGATCCACAATTGTCCATATTCCCAAACCCGGCTCAGAATTTCTTTTACGTAAACCTCAATGAATATGGAAATAACAGAGATCATCAAGGGATCAAACTAATCCTATACCAGGCAAACAGTAGAAAAATAGCAGAGCACTTTCCTGACCATTTTCCAGCTTTATTAAATGTCAGTCCTTATCCGGCAGGAATCTATTACCTGCAAATCGTTGAAGGGGATCGGTTTTTTGGAAAATCACTGATTATTGGGCGTTGAGGTGGCTGGAATAATGGAGAGGTCTTCGTTAAAGACACGATTAACAAACGCCACAACCCGCTCACAAGCCCGTCCATCTCCAAAAGGATTGCGAACGCACCGCGCCACCATCGCCTCGTATGCGACCGAATCGTCCATCAACTTACTGACCATTTCAATGATTCCCTCCGGCGCAGTACCTGCCAGCAAAGCCGTTCCTGCTTCGATGGCTTCCGGTCGTTCGGTGTGATCGCGCAGCACAACCACCGGTTTGCTCAAAGAAGGCGCTTCTTCCTGGATGCCGCCACTGTCGGTGAGAATTAGGAAGGAGGCTGAAAGCAACCAGACGAATTTTTCATACGACAAAGGTGGAATCAGTCGCATATTCGGCAAACCGGCCAAAGGTTCCAACGCCGCGCGCACCTGCGGATTGGGGTGAACGGGCAATACAAAGAGCACCTCAGAATAGCGCGCTGCCAAGGCCGAAAGCGCCTGACGCATACCATCTAATTTTGCACCCAAGTGTTCCCGCCGGTGCAGCGTGACCAGCACAATCCGGCGATTTTTTTGATCCAACTGCTGCTGAAACGCTTCCAATTCCGGGCTTTTTTCTGCTTCAATATGCGCTTTTGCCCAAAGCAGGGCATCTACGCCCGTGTTTCCGGTGACGGCGATGGCGGCGTCCGGAATGCCTTCGCGCAACAGGTTTTGGCGTGCAGCTTCCGTGGGTGCAAAGTGGTACGCTGCAATTTTGCTGATGGCAATGCGGTTGAATTCTTCCGGAAAAGGACTGCGGATCAAGCCCGTGCGCAAGCCTGCCTCTACATGCGCCACCGGAATCCCCGCATAATAGGCCGACAATGCGCCGCAAAAAGCAGTGGTCGTATCCCCCTGAACCAATACAAGGTCGGGATTTTCCTTTTGCAAAACCGGTTCCAATGCCGTCATGAGGGCTGCGGTCAAGCCAGAAAGGTGCTGCTTTTCCTGCATCAGGTTCAAATCGTAATCCGGCTGGATGCCAAAAAAATCAAAGGCCTGCAAAGCCAGCTCCCGGTGCTGACCCGTGAAACAAACCCGGCACTCAAAAGCTTGTGGCTGTTGCCGGAACCTATGAATCAACGGTGCCAGTTTGATGACTTCCGGTCGGGTGCCAAAGAGGAAGAGTAGCTTGGGCATTTGTAATGATTTTATCTAAAACTCCCAGTCCTCATCCGTAATTATCCCGGGGCGGTAATGCTTTTTGGTGAAAGCGCGCTGTTTTTGTCGTTCGATTACCAGCTTAGCTAAGCCGATATTGGCCGGCTCTTCTGCCAATGGAGAAAGCGCAAGGCTCACTTTCCGCTCGTCAATGTCAAGCCGGTACATCAGGCTCAGCAAATATTCTAGGCGGTACTGGATCATATCGGCAATGCAATTGGCGAGCGACTGCAGCAGCGCTTCTTCCGTCATTTCCGGTTCTGCGAACGGTGCCAACTCAAATTCCTGAGCCACCAACTGAACCGTGTCTTCGATATTCTGATTGTCTTCCATATTTTTTTGTTGTACCGCCGAACTTCCATCCGGCATATTGTCTGATTTTCCCCCTCTCCCTCTCCCCCCCTCTCCCTCTCTCTCACCCTCTCACCCTCTCCCTCTCTCTCCCC